>Ga0213823_1000022_pt1 | contig 171905 bp, 180 predicted proteins | sample MC6MC0907MG_FD_179887 | JGI IMG/M metagenome (GOLD analysis project Ga0213823, IMG submission 179887) | Enriched soil aggregate microbial communities from Iowa State University, Ames, United States - MC6-MC0907-MG | ecosystem: Environmental > Terrestrial > Soil > Unclassified | place: USA... | reverse complement strand
CTCTATCCGTTCAATTCCTTCTAGAGAGTGCCCCTACCATAATTTGGGTTTCTCACTCGTGGGGTTTACCTCGTTCCACCTTGCAAGTTTCCAAGCAAGCTTCGTCACTGTGGCACTTTCAGGAAGTGTCAACCATATCCAGAGGACTTAGGTTTTCCTTCCGCCGTCAGCCTTAATAGCTGCCTTACCTTATTTTTTCAGTAAGCACGAACACTACGGTCATCTCAGAACCGTGCGAGCATGGACTTTCCTCTACGACGTCTAGCGCCGCAGCGATTACCAGAATTTCGTGATGATACGAAAGATTATACTAGAGTTTTATGTTAAATACAATATAATTGACTAAATTTATTCGTACAGCTTGCTACCAAATACATGTTTTTCTAAATTAGAAAGACGTTTTAAAATATCAAAATTCGTTGTACCAGCTGCCGCTGAAGCAACCGGTTGTCTCTTAGGTGTGCTTTCAATTTCTTCTTTTAACTGTCTATTTTCTTCACGTAGTTGGGCCACCACTTTTTCAAACGTTTCATAGTCTTGAATAATTTCATCAAGAAAAGAATCTACTTCTTCTACATTGTAGCCTTTAAAGTTCTTTTTAAATTCCTTTTCAAGGATCATTTTTGACGTTAATTTAATGTCCATTCACATCGCCCTTCCTCACACTACATACACGAATACATTATAGCATACTTCATCACATTATATCGTCTGAAAATACTAATTGTAAGGCTAAACTTGTCGTTTCACGCGCTTACCCACGAATTTATTTCTTATTTCCTAATCTGTGTAGTCTCTTTTCCCAAGAAATTTCCCATTTTTGTTTTTGTTCTGCTCTCCATTGCCCATTATTTTGAATGAGACGTATGCCTTCTTGCGTATAATAAAGGGCCTGCTCATAATCCTTCATTTGGTGCTCATAAAGTATGGCTAGCTGCTCAAGGGCATGTAACTTTGTTCTTGCTTCAACAAAATGAAGGGAGGCCACGAATGAGTCAATAGCTTCACTATAGCGTTTATTCTTCTTGTGCTGTAAAGCTAAATAATATTGAGCATGGCCCGCTTCTAGCGCATCAAATTTTGATGTCACCTTTTCTAAAATCCTCACACTTTGTGTGCTTTCTCTTAAATCACCATACCATTTCCCAATGTTGGTGAAAGTTTTTGCTGATTCTTCATGGTCCTGCTCGAACAATAAATACGTAGAATGACTATACAGTGTGATAAGTGATAGTAAATCCCACTCATTATGATGCAAAACCTTTATAAGAGCATCTGGAATGCCACTTTTTACTGCATCCAAATAAATAATAGGTGCGAGATGGCCTGGAATATCCCCTTTACGCGAAAAACCAAGCTTTTCTTCCTCGACAGATTTTAATTTTAAGCGCTCCATATCATTTTTCCATAAACGCTTCGAACTATGCAACAAATCGATCTGTCGCTGAGAGCGTAATTTTGGTAAGGTTTTTTGATGCAATGTCCATCGTGTTTCAAGCTGTGGCCAATCAAAGCTTTTCCCATTATAGGTAATCACAGTAGCTGACTTTTGCCAAAGCTTGGATTCAAATAAGAAGGCTGCTTCATGTGCAGGATCTGCCATAATATATTGTGTGAGGATAAAGGATTCTTCAGCTACTTCTAAAAATCCAAGCAAAAAAATATGGGTCCCAACACCCTTTAAACCTGTTGTTTCCGTGTCAAAAAATAAGACGGACTCTTCCATATCTAGCGCATAAGGATGATCAAACTCAGCATCTTGCCATTTTTTCAGGGCTTCAAAGAATGATTGCAGTTGATAATGTCCATGCTGATAGCTAAACGGATAGCTTACTTGACGCTTAAATACGATGCCGAAATCATTTTCAACAACCGTTAGTCCCGCCTGTTTCCATTGCTCTGTATAGCTTGGCCTAGCAGGCTTTTGGAACGCTGGTTCTTCAACCTTTTTGGCGGACATCGGTTTTTTTCCCAGCATTTTTTTCATTTGTAATATTTTATTTTCGTAAGACATGAATTTCACTCATTTTCTGCTTATTGTATAAGACATCTCTCTTGCAAGAGTAACATGATTGTTAACCTCATTCAAAATATTCTTCGATGAAAATCGATTTACCATGAATACAAACAAGAGGGTGAAAGAACATATTGGCGTTCCTCACCCTCTGTTTACTATGCCATTAATTGTTGCAGTAATTTAGCTACCTTTCCTTTTGATTGAAGCAATGATTCTTGTGCCCCAATACAGGAAGGACAGCCCGATTCACATGCACAATTTGTAACATGCTCATATGTTTTCATGATTAGCTCTTCCCATAGTTCATATACCTTTTCACTTAAGCCGATGCCACCAGGATACTTATCATAGACAAAAAACGTTGGCCGCTCATTATGTGTGGCCTTCACCTGTGGTACAACGGCTACATCACTACTATCACATTGAATAAACAAAGGAATGAAGGCATTCATCGCGTAGGCTACCCCAGTCATAGCATCTGTTAGCTCTTCCTCTGTCCATTTATCTGGTGCTGTAAACGATAGCCACGAAGCACTGGTATGCATTTCATCTGGTGGTAAATGTATAGGTCCTGAGCCAATATTGTCATGTGTGCCGAAGCGTATTTTCTTGAAAATCGTTGCTTGTGCAACTAAGCCAACATCGCCAAAGCAGATTGTACCACCTGCATATGAACGGTTACGATCTTCCTCTAAAACTTTCATTTCAACTGCTAGATTGGCATCTGTATAGTAATCAACATCTACTTCACGTACGTAGGCTTTCTTTTCTTCCCAGTCAAGCTTCTCTACTTGGAACTGAATGCCTTGGTGCAAGTAAATGGCTTCTTCATGCAAGAGTGTCATGGCACTATGACGATCCATTTCACCAATAACCTTTGTCTGTGCAGGAATGGTAAGATCAATAATGACTACATTTTCTTGTGACGCTGAACGTAAGCTAATATCATGCGCCGGAAAACGATCACTCATCCAATGCCATTTATCACTCGTCTTAAAAACTACCCCTTCTTCTGCTAAATACTCCAGCAATTCTTGTATGTCATATTCTCCATACGTATCGCCTGTTGAAAAAGGTAGCTCGAAGGCAGCACATTTCAAATGATCCATTAAAATCAGCATATTTTCTGGATAAATACGTGCTTCCTCTGGTGTACTGCCTAGTAAAAATAGTGGATGATTGACTACATACTGGTCCAATGCGGAAGATTGCGCAACATAAATAATCAATGCCTCATCCTGACGTCTCCCTGCACGTCCTGCTTGCTGCCAAGCACTCGCAATATTTCCTGGGTAACCTGTCATAATACATGCTTGTAATTGACCAATATCGACACCTAATTCTAATGCATTGGTGCTAACTACTGTTTGGATTGTCCCATCACGCAAGCCTTTTTCGATGACACGTCGTTCAGATGGCAGATACCCACCTCGATAGCCACGTACAGATTCATCGAGCAGCTTATTACGTGTAAGTTCCTTTAAATAGGTTACAATCATTTCTACGCGTACCCTACTTTTGGCAAAAATAATGGATTGAATGCCAGCCGTGTACAACCTCTTAGCTAAATCACTTACCTCTAATACAGCACTTCTACGCACGCCAAATGTTTTATGAATAATCGGCGGATTGTAAAAAAGAAAGGTTTTCTTACCAACTGGAGCACCCGAATCAGCAATGAGCATGTGTGATTCATTCGTTAGCAGCTCAGCAAGCTCTTTAGGATTTTTTATGGTAGCCGATGTACAAATAAACACTGGTTTACTCCCATAAAATTCACAAATTCTTTTTAATCTCCGAATAACATGCGCCACATGGGAACCAAACACACCTTTGTATGTATGCAATTCATCAATCACAATATATTGTAGATTCTCAAAAAGTGAAACCCATTTTGTATGATGCGGCAAAATCCCCGAATGAAGCATATCAGGATTCGTCATCACGATATGCCCTGCCTTACGAACCTTTTGGCGAATGCCTGGAGCCGTATCTCCATCATAGGTATAGCTTAAAATCTCCTCACCGCTTTGCTCAATGAGCTCATTCAAATCATTTTTCTGGTCCTGTGCCAGTGCCTTTGTTGGAAATAAATAAATGGCACGTGCATTTTTATCCTCCATTATTTTTTGTAGCACTGGCAGATGATAGCAATAGGATTTACCTGAAGCAGTTGGCGTAACCGCTGTAAAAGATGTACCACTCTGTGCCAAATCAAATGCCTCTCGCTGATGTGTATAAAGCTGCTCAATCCCTCTTGTCTGTAAGGCTTTCACTAAAGAAGGATGTAAATTCCTAGGAAATGGTGCATAGTTCGCTGGACGCCCTTCTAATGTTTGCCAATGCAGGATACGCTCTTTAAGTTCTTCATCATATCTCCACTCATGTAAAAGCTCGCTAATCGTTCGTTTCTTCGATAGCATCCTTTTCTCCCTCCTTAACTAATCGTTCAAATATTTTCAAAGTATAGGAAGTAGAATGTATGGCATCTAAAAAACGTTTTTTACTTGTTTCTTTATAAAAAGATTGCACAACAAATTGCTCCATCGATTCAACGACTGAAGCAATTTGTTGCGTATGCATATATTTTGGTCGATTTTTTTGAATCCATTTATTGGCTTCTTGCTGCCATACCTTTAAAAGTTGATGAATTTCATCTGCATGTGGCTTTACCTCTTGAAAAAAATCAGGTGTTCGATCTTCCTCACGCATTTGCCAAAAACGTGAAACGCACTGATCACATTCATCTATTAATTTGGATGTTTGCTGGATAACTAACAATTTTGCACCTCATCTCTCAACAATTATACATAGCAAATATATTTCGGAGTGACGGCATATACATGCTGAGTATGTTTTGTTCAGCTCGTCAGCTATGGAAATATCACTGTTTATGACACCTATTTACCACACCTTTATGGAAAATAATGTATCAATCTTCATGCTATTGCGTTAGTTCAATTGCTTATAAGATAAGTGTACCAAAGTCTATGATTTTTCACTACTAATAGGCGAACAAGCATTCTTTACTTGCCAGTTCTTTTCTGCTAAGCTTACTTTCTGGCTAACCGCTTTAAGTTGCATAAAAAAATGCAAACTATGAGCATTGTTTTCCAATGACACTCTCGTGAAAAGTAATTGATTGACCAGATCTAACTGCGCAACTAATTGTTCTAACTTGTTCAAAATAACGCCTCCTTTGCTTTACTTTAGTATTCCTCGTATGTATAGAATTACCTTCATGCGTGACAAAATAAGCGTAAGTTAGCTGAAAGAAGAAGATTTTCGATAAAATTTTAATAGTGAACCTCTGACCAAAAAAATCGTCATGAATGAAAGGTTGCTGTGTGAGTATATTTTCATCCCAATGACCTATTTAAATTTATCAGTTATTTTGACGATTCTAGTAATAATAAAGCTGGCGATTTTTCGACGCAAATTATTCATACGTACCATTTGTTTTCTACTATTCTAGTAACAATTTCATGAATGATGGAGGTAGAGAACAGCTATTAAAACATGGTAAACTAGTGGATAGAAAAGCAGTAAGGTAAAGGGTGAGTTTAATGACAATTCGTTATCCAAACGGGAAATTGTATACCCCAAATGCTTCTGTACAGAAAACAGAAAAAAAGAGCAAGAGCAAAGATTTATCTTTTAGTAATCGCGGGAAGACGCTAGAAGATGAAATTAATGAAGCAAACGACTATTATATAAAAAGGCGACTTGCTATCATTCATAAGAAACCTGTTCCTGTGCAAATCGTCAAAGTAGAGTACCCTTCACGAAGTGCTGCTGTCATTCGTGAAGCTTATTTTCGAACACCCTCTACAACCGACTACAATGGTGTTTGGAATGGGCATTATATAGATTTTGATGCAAAGGAAACTGCTTCCAAAACAAGTTTCCCCTTAAAAAATATTCATGAGCATCAAATGACACATATGCAGCAAGTGACGGAACAAAATGGTGTGGCTTTTATTATCGTTCGTTTTTCTGCTTTTGAACGATATTTTATTGTGCCATACAAAGTTTTACAAAAGGCCTGGCAAGCAATGGAAAATGGCAATCGTAAATCGATACCCTTTTCGATCATCGAAGAAGAGGCATATGAAATTCCTACGAGCTATTATCCGCGTATCGATTATTTACCCATCATCCAACAATTGATTGATGCAAAATGCTACGGGTCTGAAAGTGAGGAGAAATAAGAATGACTGAACGTCGTCGAACACGTGGAGAGCATCAAAAAGCTCTCGCTGAAAAAAATAAAAAGAAAAAAACGAAACCAGCCTCATCCGCTAAGACATGGTTTAAACGCATTTTCTTAACAGTCTTAGCCATCGGTGTAGCAGGCTTAATTGGAGGAGGTGCATTATTTGCCTTCTATGCAAGCACGGCTCCAGAGCTCGATGAAGAATTACTGAAAGATCCTGTTTCTTCAGAGTTCTACGATAAAAACGGTGAATTATTTGCAACAATCGGTGCTGAAAACCGTAAATATATAAAATATGAAGATATACCTGAAGATATGATCAATGCTATTCTGGCTACTGAAGATGTACGCTTTTTTGAGCATCATGGTATGGATTTTTATCGTCTAGGCGGGGCAATCCTTGCAAACTTCCGTGATGGCTTTGGTGCGCAAGGTGCATCGACTTTAACACAGCAAGTAGTCAAAAACTCATTTTTACAAAACGAGAAGAAATTAAAGCGTAAAGCACAGGAAGCATGGCTTGCCTTCCAATTAGAGCGTAAGTATACAAAAGAAGAAATTTTTGAAATGTATTTCAACAAAATGCTTATGTCAGGTCGTATCTATGGCTTCGGCACAGCCGCACAATACTTCTATGGTAAAGAATTAAAAGATTTAACATTAGATGAAGAAGCACTGTTAGCAGGGTTAGTGCAACGACCAAATGCGTATAATCCATTAAAAAACCCTGAGCTTGCAAAAAAACGACGTAATACCGTTTTAGGATTAATGTATCAACACGGAAAAATTTCTAAAGCCGAAATGGAAGAAGCCAAAAAAGCAGAAGTTCAATCAGGTTTAGCGGATGATGCAACACGTCAATCATTTGCAGGTTCCAAATATGATGCCTTCCTGGATATTGTTATTAATGAATTAGAAAATAATGGTGACGGTTCGGCAATGGCAGAAGGAATCAAAGTCTATACGACGCTTGATCCAAATGCTCAACAAGTTGTAGAAAATGTGATGAATGATGATAGTAATTTCCCAACTGAAGATATTCAGTCAGGTGTGGCGGTCGTTGATACAAAAACAGGTGCCATTCAAGCCGTTGGTGGCGGTCGTAAATATGGTGCAGAACGTGGCTGGAATTATGCCGAGGACTTAACAAATAATCAACCAGGTTCCACAATGAAACCGTTAGTCGACTATGGGCCAGCAATTGAATATTTAAAATGGTCTACAGGTCAAACACTTGTCGACGAACCAATGAACTATACAGGTACAAAGCAAACAATCACAAACTGGGATGGCAGATATATGGGTGCCATGACTGCACGTAAAGCATTATATGCTTCACGGAACGTTCCAGCTGTCAAAGCATTACAGGAGGTTGGCACAGAAAAAGCCAAGGAATTTGTTGGACGTTTAGGAATTGAAACAGAAAACCTCTATGAGTCCGATGCAATTGGCGGTGGTGCTATTACTATCTCTCCTATTCAAATGGCAGCTTCCTATGCTGCTTTCGGTAATAACGGGGTCTATACAGATCCACATTCGATTACAAAAATTGTTTATCGTGATGGTAAAACGTCTAAAAACTATACACCTGAGTCTAAAGTGGCTATGAATGATTATACGGCTTACATGGTAACAGACATGCTACGTGATGTAGTCGGCAATAAGCCTGATGCCTCAGGAACTGCAGCCAATGTGCCTGGCTTAGATATCGCAGGTAAAACAGGTACAACTAACTATTCAGCAGAAGACTTTAACAAATATAATTTACCGAATACAAGTGTGCCAGATTCATGGTTTGCTGGTTACACAACTAACTATTCCATCGCTATATGGAGTGGCTATGAAAAACACTTTGATCCAATTACAACGTGGGAAGAACGTCGATTACCACAAAACTTATTTAAGACGATTATGCAAGAAATTTCAGCGAATGTTGAGACAGCTAGCTTTAAAAAGCCAAGTACTGTTGTAGAAGCAACGGTGGAAGTAGGCTCTAATCCTTTAAGATTGGCAAGTGACTATACACCTAGCGAACTACGTCAAACAGAGTTATTCGTTCGCGGGACTGAACCAACAGAGGTTTCTGAGGTCTATGAGGCGCCAGAGCTATCTACACCTTATAATGTTTCAGCAAACTTAGATTTAGGAGCACAGTCGATCAATATTTCTTGGGAACATGATGCCATCCTAAATCCAGAAACCGATGAACCATTACCAACTTCATTTGAAGTTTCTGCCACACGTGAAGGTGGAGAAACGGTTGTCCTTGGCACAGCAGACACGAAAGGCTTAACTGTTGCTAACACGCTTGAAGATGGTAACTATACAATCTCTGTCGTAGCCATTGTAGATGGCACACGAAGTGAGCCTGGGACAACTACCTTCCAGATCACAACTACCCCTGAGGAAGATTTGGAAACGGAAGATCCAGATGAACCAGATATTGATTTACCGATTGATCCTGGTCAAGAGGATAATGATCAAGGTAATAACAATAACGGTAATGGCGACAACGGTAATAACAACAATAATAATGGTAATAACGGGCATGGAAATGGCAATGGGCATGGAAATAACGGCAATAATGGTGGAAACAATGGCAATAATGATGGAAATCAGCAGCCAACACCTCCTACCGAGCCTACCAACCCAAATGAAGAAGACCAAAGCTCAGAATAAAGAAAAAAACCGAGAAGCAGTTCATTCACTGCTTCTCGGTTTTTTTATTGACGAAGGCTCTGAGGAGGCTATCCGTCAGTTTTGACGGTCTATCCTTCACTCTACAAGGTCTATCCGCCACTTTTCGCGTCCTATCCTTCACTTTACCTGTCCTATCCACTTTTTATACTCTATCCATCCACTCTAACTTTTACTAGCTTGAATCCGCAGTCGTGCTGTGCGCTTTTTCGTTTCTTTAAATAGCTCATCTAGTTGACGATAGCATGCATATTGACCTGGCTTAGCTTTAATAAAGGCTAATCGCTCAATCCCATTAATCGGTAGCACTTCATCTCCTGCAGCTTGCACAAGTTGTTCAAATAGCTCGATGGCATCTTCCATTAGCCCTTTTGCCAGTCCATTTCTTGCATCATGTGCTGTATGGATAGCGGCTTGTAGTGAAGTCCATTGGGCAAACCATGCATCTACTTTTTCTTTTGCAATGGCTTCGCTATTCATGCTTCCTTCACCATGCCTTTCTTTAAACGCTTTTGCCCTTCACGACAATCGTCGAGTAAAGGGCAAGTACCACATCCAGGATTTTGGGCCTTACAATGATAACGCCCAAAGAAAATTAATTGGTGATGCGTTTTTGACCATTTGTCCATTGGCGTTTTCTTCATAATCGTCTCTTCCACTTCAAGCACCGAATCTTTCCATCGACAGAGCCCTAGGCGTTTGGATACTCGCTCCACATGGGTATCCACTGCAAGTGCTGGAATATCGAAGGCTACTGAAAGCACAACATTGGCCGTTTTTCGTCCTACACCTGGTAATGTCACCAATGCTTCACGTGTTGCAGGGATTTCGCCACCGTACTCATCTAGTAAACGTTGACATAGAGCCTGAATGTTCTTCGCCTTATTGCGATAAAGGCCAATAGAGCGAATATCCTGTTGCAATTCCTCTATAGAAACAGCTAAATAATCTTCTGGTGTTTTATATTTTTGAAATAAGGTTTTCGTTACTTTATTGACTAGTACATCTGTACATTGTGCAGATAATAATGTGGCAATCGTTAGCTCAAAAGCATTATCATGGACGAGCTCACAATGTGCGTCGGGAAACATTCGATCCATTTCTTCTAGACAATGCTCCCACTGTTTTTTCGTTAACAAACTGGATGCCCCCTATTCTCTTTCTTCCAACCAATTATAAAAAGGAACTCTACCCGTTGATTGCGTTTCTTGTTGAATTGTTCGAGCTGGTGCTCTGTTAAATGTCTGTTTCTCACGGAACTGTTCACTTTGCTTTTGTGCGGCTTGTGGTGTCGTAATATTTTTCTTTTTCCATTCTAATAAAATGCGATCAATATAGCGAATACTCAATTTCCCAGCAAAGACAGCCTCCTTTAGCGCCTCTTTGATGAGTGCAGGACTATGCTTGTCCTCATCAAGCCAGCATCCAATTTTTTCAAGTTCTAAAGGAGATAAAAGACGCCCCATTTCCTCTTCAAAAAGACGGAATATCTCCCCTTCTTCTTGCTGAAGTGTCACTGCCGTTTGTTGCTGCTCTTTCATATCAATCATCTGTAAAATGCGCTCCCATAGCGGGTATACGGAATACTTTTCATATAGCTTGCCACCCGCGTCGACATCTCGTGTAATTTCAAGAAAACCCTTCTGCATTAATCGCTGTAAACGGGATGTGATGTCATTATCAGACATTGTGAGACGATTTTTTAAATCATTAGGTGTTGGAAAGTCATTCTCCTCCATATGAAAGGCCAATAAGTGCATGACAATAAGTGCTTCTTCATCCTCCATGTTTAACTCCTTATAAAACTGAAAAAAAAGCTGTGGAATGGGAATCATTCTCTGCTCAGTCCATGTACGGAGTCGATGATTATTTACGTTCATTATTCTCCAGACTCCTTCTTTAAGTAAGTAGAAAAGCCGCGTAGATAGTTCACTACGCGACTTTTAAATTGATTAGCTTATGGATATAAGCGGTTTAGTAAACGTGGGAATGGAATTGTTTCACGGATATGCTCTGTGCCTGAAATCCATGCTACAGTTCGCTCTAACCCTAGACCAAAACCTGAATGTGGGACAGAGCCATGTTTGCGAAGCTCTAAATACCAAGCATAGGCATCTAATGATAGGTTATGCTCTTCCAGACGTGATTTTAATAAATCGTAGTCATGGATTCGCTCTGAACCACCAATAATTTCTCCGTAACCCTCTGGTGCAATTAAATCTGCACATAATACAACATCATCACGATCTGGGTGTGGTTGCATATAGAACGGTTTAATGCCTACTGGGTAACAAGTAATAAATACTGGTTTGTCAAATGAATTCGCAATCGCTGTTTCATGTGGCGCACCAAAATCATCGCCCCACTCAATATCGTCAAAGCCTTGTTCGTGTAAAAGCTTAATCGCATCATCATAAGAAATGCGAGGGAATGGCGCTTTAATGTTTTCAAGTGTTGATGTATCACGGCCAAGTCGCTCAAGATCTAATTTGCAGTTTGCAAGTACAGATTGTACGATGTGCGCTACATATTGCTCTTGTACCTCTAAATTTTCTTCAAATTCTACGAATGCCATTTCAGGCTCAATCATCCAAAACTCGATTAAATGACGACGAGTCTTAGATTTTTCAGCACGGAAAGTTGGACCGAATGAGAAGACTTTTCCTAAAGCCATCGCAGCAGCTTCCATGTAAAGCTGACCAGATTGAGATAGATAAGCATCTTCATCGAAATATTTTGTATGGAACAGCTCTGAAGTACCTTCAGGCGCAGAACCTGTTAAAATTGGTGGGTCCATTTTTGTAAAACCGTTGTTGTTGAAAAATTCGTATGTAGCGCGAATAATTTCATTACGAATTTTCATAATGGCATGTTGTTTACGAGAGCGCAGCCATAAATGACGGTTATCCATTAAAAATTCTGGACCATGTTCTTTTGGTGTGATTGGGAAATCTGTTGCTGCATGTAGTACCTCGATACCAGTGATAGCAAGCTCACAGCCAAAGCTTGAACGTTCGTCAGCTTTCACCTCACCAATCACATACATAGAAGTTTCTTGCGTCATCCCTTTTGCCGTAGCAAAAATTTCTTCGCCTACTTCTTCTTTCACTACAACGCCCTGTACAAAGCCAGAGCCATCACGTAGCTGTAAGAACGCGATTTTTCCGCTTGAACGTTTATTGGCTAACCAAGCGCCAATTTTGACTGTTTCACCGATATGCTGTGGCATATCTTTAATCATAATTTTTTTCATAGAAATCCTCCAAAGTTGACTAGAAGGATTAGTCTTGCCATTTTGATTTTACGAATGTATCAATACGACGGACTGCCTCTTCTAATAAGTCTAAAGATGTAGCATAAGATAATCGCATAGTAGTTGGTGTACCGAAGCCAGAGCCTGGAATCACTGCTACGTTTGCTTCTGTTAAAATATCCGCAGCAAATGCATCTACTGAATCATAGCCAGTGTGAGCCATAGCTTCTGCTACGTCTGGTAATAGGTAGAATGCACCCTGTGGCTTTAATACATGGAAGCCAGGAATAGCACTTAACTGTGGGTAAATTTTTTCAAGACGAGATTCAAATGCCTGACGCATTTCCTCTACCGCATCCTGAGAGCCATTATACGCCTCCACAGTTGCATATTGTGCTGTTGTTGTCGCATTAGATGTTGAGTGTGATGCAAGGTCAGTCATTGCTTTAATAATGTCTGTGTCACCTGCAGCATATCCAATACGCCAGCCTGTCATAGAGTGAGATTTTGCCACACCATTAACGACGATTGTACGTGCTTTCACTGCATCAGAAAGTTGTGCAATTGAAAAATGCTCAATACCATTGTATACAAGCTTCTCATAAATTTCATCTGACACGATTAAAATATCTTTTTCTTCTGCAACAGCAGCAAGTTCTGCTAGCTCTTCACGAGAATAAATCATGCCTGATGGGTTGCTAGGAGAATTGATAATCACTGCTTTTGTCTTGTCTGTCACAGCTGCTCTCAGTTGATCCGCTGTAATTTTATAGCTTTGTTCACGTGTACCTTCAACATATACTGGTACGCCGCCAGCTAATTTCACTTGTTCTGGATAAGACACCCAATAAGGGATTGGAATAATAACCTCGTCGCCTTCATTTAAAATCACTTGGAATAGCGTGTATAAAATATGCTTTGCTCCTACACCAACAATGATTTCATTTGGCTGATAGGTAAGGTTATTGTCGCGTTGAAGCTTATCAATAATGGCTTTTTTCAGAACTGGAAGTCCGCCAGCAGGTGTATATTTTGTATACCCTTTCTCCATTGAATCAATGGCAGCATTTAAAATATTTTGAGGTGTATTAAAGTCTGGTTCACCAGCTCCAAGACCAATCACATCAATACCTTGCTCTTTCAATGCTTTTGCTTTTGCAGTAATCGCTAATGTTGAAGATGGTGTTAAAGTTTTTACACGTGTTGCTAATAAATTTTTCATTCGGGATCTACTCCTCTTATAAATTCGTAATGCGCTTCCACCAGTCGCCATCCTTAAACAGAATATAGACATAGTTGAGCTGGTCGTGGTCGTTCAGATATGTAATTTCCCAAACTGCGCCAGGCTCCTCATAGCCTAATTTCATGTGGAGGACTTTTTGTACATTTCCTTCATTTTTAAAAACCGATAATGCTTGCTTTTCCGTAATACCATCTTCTAATAACACTTCCTGAATGGAATCCTCGTCTAGATTCGTCGGAACAAAGACAGCTTTTTTATCACCGTATTCGTCTACCCCGAACACAGTAACATACGAATGTTTGCCATTATATGTGTAGGACTCCGATACAATTGCGAGGGCTTTGGCATCGAGTGCCAACTGTTCAGCCTGCTCTTCAATTGAACGGAACGGAGCCTCGGCTTTCCAGAGTACTAAAATACTAATGACAAGTGACAACGAAACAATAAAGACAGAAATGAAAATTAACCAGTTTTTCATCTATTCACCTTATGTTTCACATCGAGCTGTTTTGGCATAACACATAGCTGATGCATGTGTGTGTCTATAACTGTGTAACCATTCATTTTGCTTTCCATTTTGTCAACCTGCTTTCTTTCCTCATACCACAACATTATACAACAATTTTGTGCTGTCGTGTTTCTTAATTTCATATATTGTACGTTGCTAGAACAACGTTTTCAAATGATGACTACAGTAAATTTCATTTCACCTCATAGAAGCCTCGTTTTGGGCATAAAAAACATGGTCCTATCACAAGAAAAATTCCTATTTAACTATGTAAATAGGAACCTGTCATTATGATAATTCGTATAGCACACAGCTAGCACGGCCATTCGCCTTTGCTTGGTATAAACAGCTATCTGCTTGCTCAAATAGCTCCTTGTATTGATAGTTTTTCTGATTATTCACACAAGCACCCATACTGACCCTTAAGGGATAACTTTGCTGTTCCTGTTCGAGCTTTAGTGAGAGCAAATAGGCATGTGTGTTATGGACCAATGTTTTGATATAGTCCTTCTGAGAATGCCTCAAACAAAGGATGAATTCATCTCCGCCATAACGAATAATTTCCACATCTTCATCCTGTAAAAAATCCTTCAAGCTGTTAGCTAAAAGCTGTAAAATCATATCTCCAAATAAATGACCATGCGTGTCGTTAAATAGTTTAAAATAATCGACATCCAAAACCGTAATACATACATAGGATTGCGTTATTTCGGCTGCATTGAGCCATTCCTGTAGCTCATAGTCTAAAAAATGTCGATTTAAAACGCCTGTTAATGGATCATAATGTGCTTTTTTCTCAAGCTTTTCCTTTTGACGCTTAAATTCTAAGTTCATTACTTGTTGTAATAAATTTGCAACACTCATTTTTTCCGAGAGATCAATATATTCACGCTGTACATCAAAAATTTCATCTCGCCAATCCAATTGATACAATACATTTAACAGTAAGCGCATCACTTTTTTTGTAATTGGCTTATCTCCATAAGATCGGGCAAGATCTATAGCTTGTTTATAATAAAATACAGCTTCTTCAAGCTTTTGCTGTTTTTCAAATAAAAAACCGTAGCCAAACAATGCCGCTACTTTTTCTCGTTTATGATGATGAATAATAGTAGAGGATAACGTACTGTCCAGCAATGCCTTCCCCTTTTTAAAATCCCCTTCTAAAATATACACATCTGCTAAATTATTATTAATACGAATATCATGTAATTTTGCTAGATCAGGCATTGTTCTAGCAAGAGATTTATTATATTCTCTAGCTAATAGCCCTGCTTGAAGTGCTTCCTTTGTACAGCCCTTCTCTACCTCTAAATAGCACAGATTATTATGACAGCGAACAAGCATGACAGGATCTTGTAGCTCCTGCGCATAGGCGATAGATTTTTTCGTCATCTCCACCGTTTTTTCACGGATGCCAACTAAATCATAGATTAATGACATTACTAAATGATAATGCATTAAATCTTTTGTCGTACCATAATTTTGGCAAATGGCCTCATAATCATGAATAAGATTAACCATGCTTAATGTGTCACCTAAAGAATGATGAACTAATATTTTTTGATAGTACAAATCCATGACATATGGATAGTTATTACTCTCTAATGCGACTAAAAGACCTTGATCAGCAAGCTTTAGTGCTTTCGTTAAATACCCCTTTGTGCGCATCTCCATTATCGTTTTATTTAATTCTTCTAATGTTAATTCCACCGTTTCACCACTTCTCCATACCCCATATCATCCAGTTTACTTTGTGCTTTCTCAATTATAAGACATATGTATTCACTTAGTCCGCATTTTTCGTATGATACCAACTATTACCTACAACGCAAAAATCTTTTTTGATGATTGTTTTAAAATCTTACATCTGTTTGCTTGAAAGTGAATCATCTTATCTCATCATAATATGTAGGTAATTTTTTTATGTCTTTACACATTTTTCTCCATTTTTGTCCTCGTTACCTGTTGTTTTTACCCATATGATGAGTTAATTAGCTTTTTTAGTATCGAAAAGGGACGTGATGTTGTGAGTATGCAAATTAACCCTTCTGATCCAGCAACGATTCCAAAATTTGTAGATGAACTTCCAAAACCAATGATTGCTAAACCAAAATACAGCAGAGGGCAACAGAAGAATGATTATTACGAATTGGTCATGATGGAGGGCCAGCATCGTTTTCATAAGCATTTTCCAAACTCATTAATTTGGGGCTACAATGGGCTTTACCCAGGGCCAACCATAGAAGCTTCTAAAGATAAAACTATCTATGTGAAATACAAAAACCAGCTGCCCTTACAGCACTTTTTACCAGTAGATTTTACGCTTCATGCTGCAAACGATTCACAAGAAGTAAGAACAGTTACTCACTTACATGGTGCCAATGTGGATTGGCAGAGTGATGGCCATCCTGAAGCATGGTACACAAGAGACTATCGGCATACAGGTCCAAAATTTAATAAGGAAATACATGAATATACGAATCATCAACCTGGCACTACCATGTGGTATCATGACCATGCCATGGCTTTAACACGTTTAAATGTATATGCAGGATTAGCAGGCTTTTATTTACTGAGGGATGCCCTTGAGGAACGCTCTAATTTACCATGTGGAGACTATGAATATCCGATTTTAATTCAAGATAAAACGTTTAATGAGGATGGCTCATTGTTTTATCCTGACGAACCACCCTTTCCCGTGCCTGTTCATCCCTCTATCACACCAGGCTTTGTTGGCAATACGATAGTGGTTAACGGAAAACTATGGCCTTTTTTAGATGTTGAGCCACGTAAATATAGATTTCGTTTACTAAATGGCTCTAATCGACGAGGCTATGTCATCAGTCTTTCCAATGATCAACCAATGTTTCAAATTGGTACAGATGGCGGTTTCTTATCAGCACCACAACTTATCCAATCTGTCGAGTTGCTGCCAGCTGAACGCACGGATGTCATTATCGATTTTTCAAGCTGTGCTGGACAGGAGATTACCTTACTTAATACTGATACCGATTTCAGTGATGAACATACAAACGTGATTATGCAGTTTCGAGTAACTTTACCTTTGAAATGTGAAGATACAAGTGAGATTCCAGAAAGACTTGCCGTTTCTATGGATCTACATCCACACCATGCACATATTGAAAGACAGCTACCATTGACGGCGACTACCGATGAGTTTGGTCGACCTATGTTGCTGTTAAATGATCGTATGTACCATGATCCAGCAACGGAAAAACCTTCTTTAGATAGTGTGGAAATCTGGAGCTTTATTAATGCTACACCCTTTATCCATCCTATTCACCTGCACCTCATTCAATTTAAAATTCTGGAACGAAGGCCGTTTGATTTAGAAATCTATCAAAATGAAGGCATCGTACAATTTACAGGGCCGCCTGAAGAACCAAGAGACTATGAGCGAGGTTGGAAAGACACTGTGAAGGCTGACGCTGGAAAGGTGACAAAAATTATTATGCATTGGAAAGATCATGTCGGGAATTATATGTGGCATTGTCATTTCCTTGAGCATGAGGATCATGATATGATGCGACCCATTCTCGTTATGAAAGACGTCCATGCTGTTCAGCAGCCTCATGCAGTAGTAGAACATCCTGTAACACATCAAGAATCAACAGCTCCCACAAATCCTTCAAATCCTACAAGTACTACCCATCATAGTGAATCTTCAGCACCACTATTAAATGAGGTAGAACACTCACAACTTGAGGAAGAAAAGGTAGTCTCACCTCAAGAAGAAGAATCCATTACTATTCATATAGGAGATAATACACAACATATGCCAACGCTACTGTTTCCAACCCATCCTACCAATACTCCTACGAGCAGGCATAGGCCTCGTCAAAGAACCCGAAGATTTTAGCAAAGTACGCTTTACAAAGAAAACTACCAATGAAAAGGTGGTTTTCTTTGTTCTAGCAATTTATTTGACCTCCAATCGCCATATTCTTTTTGTTACGAAAGCTAATAATAATACACACACAGAGATTATAAAGACTGGTATATAGATGTTGGCTTGAAAGAACTCAAATAGCAACCCATACCCCATCTGCCCAAGTGGTGCCATACACTGTGATACTGCCATCATAATTGCCATGACTTTCCCTAATTGTTCATTTGGTGTTTCTTTTTGCACAAGGGTCATTACGTAAATGGAGATAATCGTCATCATCATCGCAATGATAAGAGCACAACCAATAAATAAGCTATACGATGGATAATAGCCAATTTGAAGGGCGCGAGGGAGCACAGACATAGCCATGGGAATTACCAAAAAGGCTGACATCAATACCCAAATATAGAGGGTGTGAATACGCAGCTTTTTTGCAAAGTACCCCATCGTTAACGCGCCTAAAATCGTCGCAAAATCAATAATCCCCATTCCTATTCCATACAATGTATCACTACTTTTCATCGTGACACGAAGAATAATAGGCACACCAACGATAAAAAGTGGAGTCAATAGTAAATTCAATAAAGCAGCAAGTAGCGTACATTTTAAAATAAAAGTTTGCTTCACCACATAAGTAAAACCTTCTTTCATGTCTTTGATTAAGGTCGGCATCAAATGACCATCATAGCTACGTTTCACAAATGGGATTGTCATAAACATTTCTACAATAGCCGTAAAGAAAAATAATAAACCACTTACTATGACGAGAAGTTTGAGGCCAAGCATTCCATATAGTATCCCCCCTAGCACAGGTGCTGTCACTCCTGCTAATGCCTGGACCCCATTGACGATCCCATTAGCCTGCTCAAGCTTTTGTTCGCTAACTAATAGCGGAATACTAGCCATTACAGCTGGCGTGTACATTGCACTAATGAATGAAAGAAGCACCATAACCAACCCAATCCATAGCACAGAATGATTGTCTGTTAGTAATACAATAAAAAAAATCAATACAATGCCACTACTGATAAAATCAAATAGGACCATTAAATTTCGCCGATTAAAACGATCTGCTATAGCGCCACCAAATGGTGTAAGTAAAACAGGAAGGCTTGAAATAGCGAAAAGCACAGCAAAAAGATCTGCCCGTCCTGTTATATCTAAAACAAAAAGTGAAAGAGCAAATCTTAAAAGCGCAGAGCCTAAAATAGAAATAATCTGCCCAGCTACCATAATGATAAAATCTTTCGAAAAGCCTTTTTCTTTGACTAGCATTTCCATATAAAAAACACCCCTTATTATTTTTAGACCGACAGTCGGTCATTTAATATGTTAAAAAATTGTAGGCACAAGCTTCTAGGACTTGCCCTACAAATTAGACTGACTGTCGGTTTATAAATAGTATATGTGAACTCCCCAAAAAAAGGAACATATTTTTATATCTTCCTTTTTGTTAACCCTATTTACTTTTAAAGTAATGTTTAATTTGCTCAATCATAGCAGTAGTTGCCTGACTAACATAGCGATCTACGCGGAAAATAATGGATAGGCTTCGGCTTGGAGCACCATTTGAAATTCGTATACTACACAAACTAGGATCATTCATTTGTTGGAGCAAAGGATAGGGTTGCACCGTTACACCAATATTGGCTCGAACGAGATTCATAATGGACGTGACAGAGCTTGTTTCAAGAATAGAATGAATGTGAAAACCATGCTTTTTTACAGCCTCTTCTACTATCTCTCTACCAAGAAAACCTTCTGGATACATCACCATAGGAAGTCCTTCTAATTCAGCAATTGGGATCACTGTTTGCTGTGCCAATGGATGCTCCTTTGAAACGGTCAGTACATATTCCTCTCTACATAAAGGAATAATGACCAATCGATCATCTGATTCTACATTCGTCCCAATACCGATATCCACTTCATTTTCGAGAACCTGCCGCATAATATCGATGGAAGAAAGTATCTTTAATTTTACCTTTGGAAATTTTTGATGGAAATCAATAACAAGCTGTGTAATCCGATAATCAAGATCAGATGGCATGATGCCAATACTTATTTGTCCCCCTTGTAGCCCCTGTAAATCTTTAATCGAATCTTTGACATTTTGTAATGTATTAAATACCTCTGTTGTATAGCTAAACAAAAGTGAGCCTGCCTCAGTCACAACAATTTTTTTGCCAATACGATCGAACAATGGCATTCCTAGCTCATCCTCCAGCACACGTATTTGCTGGCTTAACGTTGGCTGAGAGATGCCAAGTTTCTCAGCAGCTTTTGTAAAATGTAGCTCCTCATAGACTGCCATAAAATAATGCAGATGCCGTATTTCCACATAGACCACGCCCTATCATAGTTTCTAACTATCATTGTAATAGTAATAATAGTATTGTTCAATCATTCTAATTCAGATAGACTTCAATTTAGTCTTACTATTTATTTGATAGGACGGAGAGGAAAGACAATGAATATAAAACACAAAATCGTACCAATTATCGCTATTATTTTAGCTTCTTTTAATTTACGCCCTGTCATTACTTCGGTGTCCCCCTTATTAGGAACTATTCGCCAGACTTTACATATGAGCGCAGCTACTGCTAGTTTGCTAACTTCTTTAGCTGTGCTATGTATGGGCTTATTTGCACCTTTCGCAATCAAACTAGCTAATCGTTGGCGCATCGAGCGAACTATCGCTTACGCTCTTATTCTTATTGGACTAGCAACAGCTACCAGATATTTTGCTAATACTGCCTGGGTCATGCTAGTAACAGCCTTGTTATCAGGCATTGGCATTGCCATCGTAGGACCACTGTTATCGGGCTATATTAAGGAGAAATTTGCGAACCCTTCCCGTGTAGTGGGGATTTACTCGCTAGCACTTGTAGTAGGAGCTGCACTTGGCTCTGGGCTTTCTATTCCACTAAGCAATTTTTTTCATTCATGGCAAGTTTCTTCTGCCTCCTGGGCTATTCTTGCTTTAATCGCTTTATTCTTTTGGTGGAAGCCAATTGAACAAAAAGCAGTTACTGCATCAGTCACAAATTCACCTAGTAAGAGCAACAGTGTGAAGCAAATGTTAATGAATCAAAAGGCTTGGCTTTTAACAGGCTTTTTTGGTTTAATGGCCTTCATGTTTTATACCATCATGGCTTGGTTACCTCCCATCGCAGAAAATTTAGGCTATAGCAAACACGACGCTGGAATGATGCTGACACTATTAACAATTGCCCAAATGCCAGCTACATTTTTAGTGCCTATATTAAATAACCGTTTTCAGCATCGAGCCGTATGGCTAGTAGGTAGTTCATCATTAGAGTTAATTGGTTTATTGATGCTACTGTTTTCTTATAATCCTTGGCTGAGCAGTATTCTGATTGGCCTTGGTGCAGGTGGGCTTTTCTCATTAGGGCTAACATTACCAATTGATGAGGCCAAAGATATTCACGAGGCTAGCTTCTTAGCTGCTATGACACAATCAGTTGGCTTTGTATTTGCTGCATTGGGCCCCTTCTTTGTCGGTCTTGTTCGAGATTTCACAGGCAATTTTACAACTGCTATTATTGGCATGATCATCATCGTCCTTGTGATGATTCTGATTCAACTAAAAATTGGAAACCAAAAGCAACCGCAAATGCATCATATTCACATAAAAAAGACGACTTTCTAACAAGGAAGGTCGTCTTTTAATGATGGAATCGATTTTGTGCCTTTGTTGTATTGCCTTCATGGGATGACACTGGCCATACATGTAGCGTCTTCAACTGATGATTGCTAATTAGCTGACTGAAGCATATCTTAGCACAACTGCCTCTAAAACATCGATTCCTATTAATATATCTTCAAGCTCCGTATGTTCATCTGGATGGTGACTTAAACCATCCACTGAAGGAATAAAAATAAGGCCAACTGGTCCGAGCCTTGTCATATTCATAGAATCGTGACCTGCTCCACTTTGCATATATTGATAGGATAGTTTCTTCTCTACACAAATTGTTTCTAAATCTTGCATTAGCTTTGGAGAAAGCAGGACAGGATCCTCTGAGCTAATGACATTGTATTCAATCGCAAGCTGCCTCTTTTGTTGAACGTTTGCAATAACCGTATAAAAATGCTGAAGCACACGTTCTCTCGATTCCACAGAGGATGATCGGATATCTACAGTTAACTCCACTTCACCTGGAACTACGTTCATCGAGCCTGCCACAACCTCTAGTATTCCAACAGTTGCCACAGTGCCAAACTCCTGCTCTGCTATCGCCGCTTTTTCTAATTCTAATGCCAATTCGGATGCTCCTAAAAGAGCGTCCTTTCTCATATTCATTGGAGTCGTGCCTGAATGGGACGCTTTTCCATTTAACTTCATTAATAAGCGAACTGGTGCTGCTACCCCTGTGACAATACCAATTTTCTTTTCATAGTTAATTAGCAGTGGTCCCTGTTCAATATGCAATTCGAAAAAGGCATGGAATCCTTCCTCTACTCTTGTCGCTTGATCAACACTACTAAAATCAAGTCCACAATGAGCAAAAGCCTGCTCCATCGTAATACCATCTCGATCGACTAAATGGCGATATTTTTCTTTATCAATTAATCCTGCCATTGCTTTACTGCCTACTGTTGACACACCAAATCTTGAAGACTCCTCACAGGCAAAGGCGATAATTTCAATTGGATGCTCTGTCACAATAGATCGCTCGTTTAATCGCTTGATGACCTCTAGGGCAGCGGTTACCCCTACAACACCATCATATTTACCGCCTTGATAGACAGTATCTAAATGGGATCCCATGACAACAGGCTGCAATCCTGGCACACTGCCTTCTCTTCGAGCAATAAGATTTCCACAATGGTCAATATGAATTTGAAGATTTTCATCTTTACATAAACGAATAAAGGCATGTAAACAAGCCTGTTCTTCATTCGTATAGGCAACTCTCGTAATCCCTTTTTCGCCTGAATTATATTGATTCATTTTATCTAGTAATTGTTGATAACGTTCTTTATAGATCATGTAAACAGCTCCTTTTGAAGAATTACGAAGATGAAAATCAGACCAAATGTACGCTTGTATAGTATCTATTTTACACCTTTTTGGTTGAAAATTAGAAAAGGGATTCTCCATAACGAGATCCCTACTCTAATTCACTGGAAAGACTTAAGCAGTATATGACTGCTCTAATCTATTTACTATTAGCCATTTTGTCATTGAAATGATGGAACAATGCATCACATTCTTCAGTCGTTTCAATTTTTTGCATGTTCAGGACACTTTTATCTTTACCTGTTAAGTAATTACGTAGATGCATATCAGAGAAGCCATGTACATGAGCATCTTCTGCTGTATTACAATAATGAACTTCTTTAATACCCGACCAAATAATAGCGCCCACACACATTGGACATGGTTCGCAAGTAGCGTAGATGACACAATCGGATAAATCCATTGTGCCAAGCTTTTTAGAGGCTTCACGAATGGCTACTATTTCTGCATGTGCAGTGATGTCTGTATCACGCATCATTGTATTGCCAACAACAGCGATGATTTCATCACCTCTTACAATGGTTGCACCAAATGGTCCACCAATATTTTGATCGATGCCTTCTTTTGTTTTGTCAACAGCTAGTTGAATATAATCCATACCGTGATTCCTCCTAGTTAATAATATGAGTACCAGCCTGATTATTGATCGCTTCTTTCAGACTTTCAGGGTTTGTAATAATTACTCGATGACCACCATTTTCTAAGAAGCTTAAGCTTGCTTCGATTTTTGGTAGCATACTTCCTGGCGGGAACTGATTATCTTGAACATGCTGCTTTGTTTCCTCAACAGTAATTTCTTCAAGTGCTTGTTGTTCAGGTTTTCCAAAGTTAATAAACACACGCGGAACACCCGTTGTAATAATTAATGAATCCGCATTTACTTGTGCCGCTAATAGACTTGTTGCAAAGTCTTTGTCAATGACTGCATCTACACCCTCATAGACATTGTTTTCTTTTTTCACAACTGGAATTCCACCACCGCCTACAGCGATCACGACATAATCATTATCAATTAATGATTTAATCGCCTCTTTTTCCACGATATCGATTGGTTTTGGTGAAGGCACAACGCGACGGTAGCCACGGCCAGAATCCTCTACCATTTTCCAATCTGGATGCTCTACTAGCATCGCCTCCGCTTGCTCCTTTGTAAAGAATGAACCAACTGGCTTTGTAGGGTTAATAAAGTTGGGATCATGTTCATTGATTTCAACTTGTGTAATCACACTGACTACCTTTTTATTAATTTGACGTTTAGTCAGTTCGTTAATTAATGCTTGTTGAATTAAATAGCCAATTCCACCTTGTGTGTCAGCCACACAGTTTACTAACGGAATTGCTGGCATGCCTGATACTTCATTAGCAATTTCACTTCTTTGTAAAGTGAAACCAACTTGTGGACCATTGCCGTGTGTGACAACCACTTTATAACCTTCCTGAATCATATCCGCGATATGCTCGACAGTTTGAGCAACTGCCTCTTGCTGACTTTGAATAGATTCACTTCCACTATCCTTTACCAACGAGTTACCGCCGATTGCTACAATTACTAATTTATTCACAACTACACCCCTACTTCTTTTTCTACACTATTTTGAACATTTTGCTGATTAAATTTATATAACAGCGTATATAAAATGAATGACACGATCAGTCCGCTAAAGAAAGCAAAGTTATTTAGCTGTACTAAAAACGGCACACTTTTCAGGAAAGCACCTGACATTGGTAAGAGGAAGCTTATTAATAGAACGATACATGCTACGATGTTATAGCCAGATTTATAAGCTCCATTATGACCTTCTTCCACATAAATCATAGATAAATCTAAACGCCTTTTACGCTCGATAAAGAAGCTAGACAACATAATACCTGCAATCGGTCCAAACATAGAGCCTATAAAACTATAAAAGAAAAATAACGTTTCTGTACTCGATACTAGTTTCCAAGGCAAAATGACTGTGCCAATAATCGCTGTTAAAATACCTGCTGTTTTGACCGTAAATACTTTAGGGAATAAAGTTGTCATTTGCAATCCAGATGGTAATAAATTACCAAAAACTACAAAAGCTGTTGCGCCTACATTTAAAGCTAAAATTAATACAATTACTGAAAAGGGATTTTGAATTTTATCAATAGCATCTACAATATTAAAAATTGGTTGCCCAAAAGCAATTTCTGTCCCTGCTATTAAACTAATACAAGTAATCGCAAATAATAGATACGAGCCGATCATACCGATGGATAAGCCATAGATCATTGCTTTTGGCGATTTAGCTCTATGCGTAAAATCTGCGATATTTACAATTGGACCAGCCCAGTTAGACACCAATGCGCTAACACATGCAATAAAGACCAATGGACTTTCCATCGTTGTAGAAGGCTTATATTCTACAATTGGTCTAATTCCTCCAGCAATATTAATTGCCCAAATCGCTGCGCCAATAATGAAAATATAAACAATCGGTGATGAGTATTTACCGAAGACTGTTAGCATATCCATGCCACCTAAAAAAAGTAAAACTGTAATTACCCATAAAATAATGTAAGAAATCATAGTCGGAACATCTAAGCCAAAAATAGTGAAGTCTCCACCAATAGACATATAGTTCGGAATGAATCTTGCAAATAATACATTAAGGGATTGAGCGCCCACAACGGTCGTCGTACCAAAGAATACAACCCCAGCAATCAACCCTCGACATAACGCCGGAATAATAGAGCCTTTTACTCCAAATGAATCTCTTAGTAATATAGCAAACGGAATGCCATATTTAGAGGCGGAATATCCATTTAAGCAATAGCCTGCTGAGACGATTACTGCTGAAAGCATAATGGCTAAGAAAACTTGATTAACTGATAATCCTAAGACAAAAAACCCTGCAACCGTCATATAAGACATAATATTGTGAACTGCGCCCATCCACACGGTAATGTAGTTAAAGATTCCCCAGTCTCTTTCCTGAGGCCCTTTTGGTAAAAGTTCTTCCGAATAGCCAAGTGCTCTATAATCTTGATTGGACTGTTCAATTTTTGCGTGTTCCATAGAAAGCTCCTCCTACTTATAGGAAGTGGGCTTAAGCCCACTTCTCACTAATTGTAATTAATGCTTTTTCAAAAGCTTCCATTGGAGGATTTGTAATACCAGCACCAATCATACCGATTCCAGCCTCTTTATGTGCGATAGCTGTATTAATAATTGGAAGAATACCTGATTGGATGACTTTGCGAATATCAATACCAGTAGGAATTCCCATGAAGTTTAATAATGGAATGGTAATATTTTGGTTTTCTGTCGTCGTAATTTCTTTCATTTTACGAGAATAACCAATTGCTTCATCCACTGTTCCACCTACTAAAGCAACGATTGCTGGTGCAGTAGCCATTGCGAAACCACCAATACCGTAAGTTTCTGTAATAGCACTATCCCCTATATCAAGACCTGAATCCTCTGGTTTGTAGCCAGCAAACATCGGTCCGATTACTTTTTGTGCTGGGCCAGTAAACCATGTATTACCTGGCATGCCACTAATACGAACACCAAATTCTACACCGTTACGTGCCATTGTTGTCACGACAGTACTATATTCGATTCCATGTGCAGCATCTAATGCACATTTACAGCATGCCATCCATGTAGGACCTGAGAAATAATCACTACTTGCCACGAAATCAAATACTGCTCGCTTCTGTTCAACAGGATAATCTGTTTCTAAGATATATGGTGTCAATGCTTGAATTAATAAGCTTGTACCTGCATTATTACGGTTATGACATTCGTCACCCATGTGGAGCGCTTGTGCAAGCATTAATCGTAGATCGATGCCGTCTTTATTTAATTTCATTGCATCGCGTAAAATTGGTCCTAACACATCAAGCATCCATATTAATCGCTCGACAACACTTTCATCGTTGGCACCCATGCGTAAGATTTTTGCCATTTGCTCACTTAAATTTGTATAGGCGATATTGCCATACGTTTTATTTTCAACGATGTGCATAAACATCGAAGCAGATGTTACCCCAGCCATTGAACCAACTGCATTATGCTCATGGCAAGGTGAGAATGTAATATCTCCAGACGCCGCTACCTCTGCTGCTTCTTCTAAATCTTTTGCTAATCCTTCGAATACAAGAGCACCCATCACAGCGCCCTTCATTGGGCCATTCATATCTTCCCAAGTAATGGGTGGTCCTGCGTGTAAAATTGTTTTTTTCGTCATGCCAGGTACAACATTGATGGCTTGATCGAAACCAATCAACACGGGTTGAGAGTTCACAATTTTTTCCACTGCAAGACGATTTGCTGCTTCGATTTTTTCAGCAAGTTCTGCTTTATCGATTTTGTTTAGTGCTGCAATAATTTCTGGCTTACCTCCACCCGGTGGTGACCACTCTAGGTGTGTAGCACTTGCATTTTGTGCTAATATATCATCCTTAAAAAGTTCAATACCTACGTTAATTACGTTAATTTTACTTGTGAAAAGTTCATTGATCTTACTCATGATTTTCTCCTTTCAACACCATTTCTCTAGCAAGTAATCCTGCATTTGTACTACTGCTTGCATGTGTAACACCTGCATCGACTAATTTTTCCACTTGCTCATCTATGTTTGGCGTATCTAAGTCTGTTCCAAGGACATACCCAATGATCTCTAAATGTCTACCTTCTTTTTCAGCAAATTGTTTAGCTTCAATGATGGCTGGAAGCATAACACCCACTGGGTCTTCGTGAGAGCCAAAGCCTAATACGAAGTCCATCACAATGACACCAACTGTCGGATCTTTTGCTTCTTGTAAGAAGCGCTCAATGCGAGAAGATGGATCGATCATTGGATGTGGTTTACCATTTGTAAAATCATCATCACCGAAGTCAATGAATGTATGTTCCTGACTCACATTGATATCTTTCAATAAGAAATCAGGATTCTTTTGGATGTTACTGTAAATATTATCTAATTTTTCCATAGCTAGATACATAGATTCATCACAAAGCGTACCGCCACAGAATAACCCACGAATGTATTTTTGCTCTGGCGCTAATTTTGCACGAACCTCTTCAACTAATGGAATGTTAAGTGCACGTTTGTTAATACCAGCTTCATCAATACCTGCTAGTAAGACTGCCTTTAAGGCTGCTTCTTTCGATGTTTTAGCAAATTGTCCACCAGCTGCCACTACAGCCTCTTCATTACCACCTATAAAATAAACCACTACCGGTTTGCTGCATTCTTTAATTTGTGCGAGTACTTTTTTCTCAACACTTGCTTCAGGTGGCTTCGATACAAGTACAATCACTTTTGTGGCTTCATCGGCATCTAGTGCTTTGATACCATCAAGCATCATCATACCGCCCACTTCTTTACTTAAATCTCTTCCGCCAGTACCGATCAGTTGTGTGATACCACCACCGAAGTCATGAATGCGAACACTTACTTCTTGGCTACCTGTACCAGATGCCGCTACGATACCGATATTGCCTTTTCTTACAGCGTTTGCAAAGCAAAGTCCTGTATTACCAATAATGGCGGTACCACAGTCTGGTCCCATCATTAATAAGCCTTTTTCATGTGCTAAAGTTTTTAATTCTACTTCGTCTTCAACGCTTACATTATCACTGAACAGCATCACGTGTAGATCATTTTCAAGTGCTTTGCGTGCTTCGCGAACGGCAAAAGCACCATTGACAGAAATGACCGCAAAGTTTGCATCAGGGATTCCTTGTGCAGCAGAATCAATCGTTGCATATTTAATATCACTTTTTGCTTGTGCTTTATCTTTATTTGTTAGTAATTCTTCCACTGCTAGGTAAGCGCTTTCTGTTTGATCCGCATTAGCAGTTTTAACAATAATCATTAAGTCCCCTGCTGTTGCTTCCTCCACTTCTGGCGTCATCAAACCAACGTTACGAATGACTCCTTTGTTCATCTCCGTACCCATACCAATAATTGCTTGCTCAACACCTTCAATTTGATTCGCTTTTGTAGATAGTGACATCAATGACACTGAATCAAAATATGTGTTGCGCTTAATTACGACTTTAATACTCATCATTATCCTCCTAATTCTATATTGGCTTCTAAGCCACTTATCAGCCCTAAGGCAATATCTGTTCCTGAGGAGGAGCCAATAGCAAGCACCCTTCTCAGAGCCTCAATGGATTCCACTTCTGTGCCATATAAAATGGTGTGTATGAATGAACAGATGGACTCCCTTACTTGTCCATGTGCTGCCTTCTTCAATGTTGTAAAGCTAATCTCATTGGTCAAAGGCTGCATCACTTTGATGACGCTTTCACACAAAGGTTTATACATAGAACACGGGCTATTTTGTAAGTGAATGATAGCAAATAAGCCTACTAAAAAATCATCCCCTGATGGTGTTAGCCCTGGCCCCAAGCCTACTAAATCCGCAGCATATGCCTGAAAACGATCCAAACGTTGATTCAATATTTCCTCATAAAGTAAAGTTGTACGCTGCTGTAATAATCTCGATGTCTCCGCTTCAAATTCACTGACGGGTAACTCATTACGTTTGATACCGCCGCCTTTACCATGTAAATCAATGAATTGTTTTACACGAATCATATTCATTGTTAAACTTGTACGGTTTGCTGGATAAATTGGTAGCTGACATTGCCAATGAGTGGCTGTATGAATCGCTATTTGTAATTTTTCTTCTACTAATAGTTGATTATGGCGAACCGATACCCTGTCATGTTGCTGGATGTCCAGGTGATCCAATGTATCAAGATCAATGACAAGTGTATTGGGGGCCCGATCCATTGCCTTCGTAGCAAGTGTAAAAATTTCATCATTACCATCACTCCGTATATTTAAGGCATGTTTAAACACGCTGTGAACCGTTCCCGTAAACGTCGCCACTATTTGCTGCAGGAAATAATCATCACCCAATTTGGCATGTATCATATGTACACCCTCTTTATGTCGTAGGAGTACTACTATTTCGCTCCTGCTTCTAGTAGAATTTTTTCAATTTCAGTAAATCCTTTTTCTTTAGCCATTGTTAATGGTGTCACACCATATTGATCCACTAATTGTGTATCTGCTCCATGTTCAACTAATAGACGAACTATTTCTTGTTGCTTTTCTCTCCCATCATTGAGGAGAATGGCTTCAATCAATGGTGTCCATCCACAAATATTTGTATGGTTGACATTGATGTCTGTAGTCGTTACAAGTTCACGAACTACCTCAACAAAGCCCTTCTCACTTGCTGGATGAATCCCTACACCGCCAAAGCGTGTTAAACGCTCTAAATCTGTGTTTGCTTGTAGCATTATTTTCACAAGCTCTAACTTTCCATTTATACATCCATACAAAAATGGGTTTAAACAAATTTGATCTTGAAGGTCAATATCTGCCCCTTCCTGAATTAAAAATTTTACTGTTTCTAATTGATCATTCATCGCAGCAAGTAAAATTGCTGTACGTTTGCGCTTATTTTGAGAATTAATATCCACACCTTGTTGTAAATAACCTTTCAGAGCGTTATTATCACCTGCTTCAGCTGCAGTTAAAAATTCTGAGACCACATTCATATCTACCAATTTCATTCCTCCATTTCTCTGACCTATTGTTCATTTCAACTAAAAAGAAATAAACCGCGAGAATGTTACTACTTTCACATTTCCGTCTTACAAGCTTTATTTTATTCTCTTATGCCGTAGATATCATTGTTTAGCAAAACCAAAAAGAATGTAGATCATTTAGGCAATATGTACAATGTTTTGTGATAAGATTATGGCGAAGGAGTGAAATCATTTGCTAACAATTAAAGATATATTAGAGATAAAGGCACTTGAAGGAATTAAAATTGTTGCTGGAGAGCAAGGAATTCACAATGAAATTGCACTTGTGAACATTATCGAAAATCCCGATGCATTTGATTGGCTGACACCGAATGAATTACTGTTAACGACTGGTTACATCTTCCAAGATGACGAAGCCTTACAAAATAAAATTATCCAAGAAATCTCTAAAATCAATTGTGCAGGCCTGGTTATTAAAATGAGACGCTATTTACAAAAGACGCCTCAAAACATGATCGATATTGCCAATCAGCATGGATTGCCGTTATTAGAGTTACCTTATAATTACACCCTTTCCAAGGTCATCTCGATTATCAATGAAAAGGCATCTGGCCGTTATGATCTATTAAATAGAAAATCTTTGGACATGCACAATACGCTATTTAAGGTGGCGCTTGAAGGAGGAGGCATCGAATCTATTTCCTCTAAGTTAGCTGAAACAATTAATAACCCGATTATTTTTTTAGATAATGACTGGAATTTACTGCATTATACAGATCTTGATACGAATCCTGTGCCCCTTGCCTATGGCATTAATTTAAAGAAGAATCGTCCAACATTTTCAAAGGATTTTATAAATACCATTCCGAATGATCTCAATGAAATGCAAAAATCCATTACACGAATCTATCAGTTAGAAGATCTAGCCGTAAAATGTAGAATTCTTCCTGTTGCAGTAGCCAACTATATTTATGGCTATATTGTCATTTGGCAAACTGTACGGGATCTGAATGAGTTTGATTTCATCGTTTTAGAGCAAGCCTCCACGATTGTGGCACTAGAAAGGATAAAACAGAAGGAAATTGAGGGTGTACGTCTAAAGATTAAACAAGAGTTTTTTGATGATTTATTGACTGGAAAAATCACTTCGCTTGAAACGCTACAAACACTATGCGATCTCCACGGCTTAAAGATCAACCATAAATATTATTGCATCGTCATCTCTATTAGCCATGAAAATTTGCAAAACCAGCATGATTTAATTTCTAGAAAATACGAAACCGATAATATTGCAAAAAAATGTATGAATTTAATTTATGAGCACTCTAGCACAATTAATGGGGAAATTACATGCCTTTATCGCAACAATCAAATCATTATATTAGTTGGACAGCAAGACAGCAAACAAGATTTCACGATCAATGAAACAAAGCAATACGCAGAAAACATTCTCCAATTATTAGTACAGCAACATACGCAAAGCTCTTTCTTAATGGGAATTGGCAAAGAATATAAACATATACGTTTTGTCCATAAAAGCTTTGCAGAGGCACATGAAGCTCTCCGTCTTATGCACCGCTTCGAAGAGCGTGGGGCAGTGGCTCATTATGCGGATCACTCCATTTATCATTTTTTAGACTCCAATATTAATGAAGTGCAGCTAAAGGACTTTTTCTTAGAAAGCTTGGGTTCTGTCTTTGAGCACGATCTATTACATGGGACAAGCTATCTACTTACATTAGAAAATTACTTTATCAATCATATGAATATAAGTGAAACAGCCAAGGAAATGTTTATCCATCGCAATACGTTAATTTATCGGATTGAAAAGATTAAAGAAATTTTAAAAACCGATTTAAAAAGCTATGAGGAGCTGTTACAAATCCAGCTAGCCTTAAGAATCTATCGCTTGCTTGGTAAGTCTTTATACCACGATGAATTTGCAGACTAGTATCAAAAGGTGGTGATCGCATCACCTTTTTTTGATGACCATTCATTTCATATTCAGTTCATAAACGCATGCTATAGTAAAGCCATAGAAACGAAATACATTGTTTTTAGACAATGAAGGAGGCTTATTTCTTTGCAAGAAACATCAAATGATATGTCTAAACAAAAAGATTGGCGCCGTTTTATACAGTTAGTAAAACGTGCCGAACCACCGATATGGCTACTTGTCATCGCTTTAGTGATGAGTTTAGCAACAACAGGTGTAGGGTTTATTGTTCCATTATTTACAAAACAATTAGTGGATGGCTTTTCGTTAGAATCGCTTAATTATTGGCAAATTATTGTATTGGGTATTGCCTTTATCGCACAGGCTATTGCCAGTGGATTATCCATCTATTATTTAAATCGAGTTGGACATCATGTTGTGGCAAAATTACGTGACCAGCTATGGCGAAAGCTGTTGCATTTACCAATCCCCTATTATGATGAACATGATACAGGCGAAACATTGAGCCGTGTTACGAATGACACAGGGGTTGTGAAAGAGCTTATAACAGAGCATTTAGCAAACTGTTTATCTGGCGTTATCTCCATAATAGGTTCTATTATCATTCTTCTATTTTTAGATTGGAAAATGACATTAGTCATGCTGATTGCCGTACCACTGGCTATGGTGATCTTAATGTTGTTAGGGCGACGCATGTTTGTGATTTCAAAAGGGATGCAAGATGAAACAGCAAAATTTACGTCTGTATTAAATCAAGTTTTACCTGAAACGCGCCTAGTCAAGGCTTCAAATGCTGAGCAAATTGAATATGAGCGTGGAAAAAAGGGCATTACTAATCTCTTTACATTTGGCTTAAAAGAAGCAAAAATTCATGCACTGATTTCCCCGCTGATTTCATTCGTTCTGATGTCTGTGCTTGTAGCTATTATTGGCTATGGTGGTGTCCGTGTTTCCTCTGGAGAGCTGACGGCTGGCGATATGGTGGCATTTATTTTATATTTAATCCAAATCATTATGCCAATGACGCAATTAACGATGTTCTTTACCCAGCTCCAAAAAGCCATGGGTGCTACAGAACGAATTAGTGCATTGCTTGAATACGAGGAAGAACATATTGAAGAAGGCTTAACAGTAGAAAAAGTAGATCAACCCATTTATCTTAAAAATGTTGATTTTTCTTATGGTGAGGAACCCATTTTATCCGATATTAACTTCACAATTGAGCCAGGCAAAGTAACAGCCATCGTTGGACCAAGCGGCGGCGGTAAAACAACCACATTTTCACTGCTAGAACGATATTATCGGCCAACGAACGGCAGTATCACACTAGGAGATACACCAATCGAAACATTCTCACTCCACTCTTGGCGCAGTCAAATCGGCTATGTGGCGCAGGAAAGTGCCCTGCTCTCAGGTACGATTCGAGAAAACATTTGCTATGGTATAGACCGTGAAGTGCAAGATGATGAGCTAGAAAAAGTGGCTAAAATGGCCTATGCAGATCAATTTATTAACGAGCTTCCAGACAAGTTTGACACTGAAGTTGGAGAACGAGGCATCAAGCTGTCAGGAGGACAACGTCAACGTATCTCTATCGCAAGAGCGCTCTTACGTAATCCGCAAATATTAATGCTGGATGAAGCAACATCAAGCTTAGATAGTAAATCAGAAATTTATGTACAAAAGGCATTAGACAACTTAATGCAAGGGCGCACAACACTAGTCATTGCGCACCGTTTATCGACAGTGGTAGATGCCGATCAAATATTGTTTATCGAGAAAGGGCATATTACAGGCTGTGGTACACACGAAACTCTCTTTGAAACACATGCTATGTATCGTGAGTTTGCCATGCAGCAATTACGCATTAAAGACGTTGAATAAAGGGGTTTGTTGAGATGACAAAACTATTAGTCGTGGATGATGATGCACATATTCGAGAATTGGTAAAAGTGTTTCTGCAAAATGAGGGCTTAGAGGTGATAGAGGCTATCGATGGTGTTGATGCACTGACTAAATTAGACACTGAAAAAGTCGATATGGTCGTGATGGACATTATGATGCCCAATATGGATGGCTGGGCATTATGTGAGGAAATACGTTCATTCAATACAGATCTACCAATCCTTATGCTTACAGCTAAAGGAGAAACCTCTCAAAAAATCAAGGGCTTTCATTTAGGGACAGATGATTATCTTGTGAAGCCATTCGAGCCTGCCGAGCTAATCGTACGTGTTAAGTCTATTTTAAAAAGATATCGTATCTCCCTTTCTCAAGTTGTAGAGGCTGGAAATGTCAAATTAAATCGCCATACACATGAAGTGGAAATGAACGGCGAGACGATTCTCCTTCGTTTGAAGGAGTTCGAGCTATTATTTACACTTGCAAGCTATGTTGGCAAAACCTTTTCCCGTGAACAGTTGATCGAAGAAATCTGGGGCTACGACTATGAGGGAGATGAACGAACAGTTGATGTCCATATCAAAAGAATACGAGAACGCTTTCCACAGGAGACGAGCGGCTTTGTCATTCGCACCATTCGTGGTCTTGGTTACCGCCTGGAACTAGACACATGAGAAAACGAAGATTCTTGTTAAGATTAGCGCTGGTCTTTTGCCTGTTTCTGATTGCAAACACCGTTTTCGCTTTTATTTCCTATCATGTAACTTCATGGCTGTATGGACGGTTAGGAACTGAGCCTCATGGATTTTGGCTACAACTAGCAACAGTGATTGGGGTGTTTGCACTCTTTGCCTGTTCAGCTGCCATTATCTTTTTAATCGGACTAAATCGACAACGTAACTATTGGGATACGATTGTAGATGCATTAAGCCGCATGGCAAAAGGTGATTTTGATGTTCAGCTGGATTTGAGAGCAGATGAGGAGGATCAATTTGGGCAATTGATTCATGGTATTAATCATATGGCTGTTGAGTTAGGTGAACTGGAAAGAATGCGTCAGGAGTTCATTTCCAATGTCTCCCATGAAATTCAATCACCTTTAACGTCTATTAATGGCTTTGCCAAGGCTTTGAAAAATATTAACCTACCTGAAGAAAAACGTCAGCATTATTTAGCTATAATTGAATTAGAAAGTAATCGTTTATCAAAAATTAGCGACAATTTGCTCAAGCTAACTTCCTTAGAATCGCAGCACCATCCATTTGAGCCTATAACTTATCGACTCGATAAACAATTACGCAATGTTGTGCTGGCACTAGAACCGAATTGGTTAGCCAAACAGATTGACTTTGATCTCGATCTTGATAACCTGAGCATCACTGCAGATGAGGATTTGATGAATCAAGTCTGGATGAATTTGCTGACAAACAGTATTAAGTTTACACCTACCAATGGAACCATCTCATTATCTATGAAAAAGCAGTTCGACACGATAACCGTTCAGGTTCAAGATACTGGCATAGGCTTAACCGAAGAACAACAAAAGCATATTTTCGAAAGGTTTTATAAGGCCGATCAATCGCGAACTGCTGGAAATGGCGGTAGCGGATTAGGGCTAGCCATTGTCAAAAAAATAATTGAGATGCATCATGGAACCATTGCTGTAGAAAGCAAAATAGCAGAATATACAAGATTTTTGATTACTGTCCCCATCGACAGTACGCCAACTCATGCAAACGACTAACCCCGTCTGCATGAGTTATTTTTTCTAGTATGCTACTTTACTAAAATATCGATATACTTTATTTAGTTTCTGCTGTTGCTTCCCCTTTTTACTTTCCATATTACCAAACTCAAAAAACTTCACTTTTTTCATTCCAACAAATTTAAACAACGCCCTTTTCATTAAAATTTTATGTGCATTGTTCAACCATAAAAATGGATAATTGGTTGGCCCCTTCATCGTGGACACACAGACTACAGACTTCCCTTTTAAAAGACCCTCTGGAAATAAACCCTTTGTATCTCGATAAGCAAAATTTGCTGCAAATAATTGGTCGATATATCCTAACAGCATGGCTGGCGGTCTCCCCCACCAGATCGGATAAACAAATACAATTTGATCTGCCCAAGAGAGCTGTTGGCGGTATTTTTCCATTTTCGGATCCCGATACATATCACGACGTCGTTTATGTTCATGGAAAATTAAGCGTGGATCGAACTCTTCTTCATATAAATCTAGTATCTGAATCTCCTCGATGGCAGGATTCTCTCGACACCCCTTTATCACTTCTTGTAAAAAAGCATAATTTAAACTTTTATGGTTGGGATATGTATAAACAATTAACGTTTTCATTGTGCGCCTCCTCATTACTTATCATTTGATAACAAAATAATAATTCATTTCATTTTAGTTGTCAAATGATAATTGTTTTAGGACAAGTTATTTGTTATCTTGACAGTAAGAGGTGATCCCATTGAATAAAAGCGCTTTATTTCATCAGTTTGTAGCATTTACAGCCACAATCCATCAAGTGACACATGATCTCACACAAAATGTTAACACTGCGAATATCACACCGCTACAATATAAAATTCTTGAATATATTAAAGTAAGCCAACCTGTCACACCAACGGAAATCAGTGAATGTCAGCATATGTCCCTACCCAACACAAGCCGTGAACTTCGGAAATTGCAGGAACGGCAGCTAATCGAAAAATTTAACGACACAGCCGACCGCAGAAAGCAGTATGTCCGTTTATCCAAAGAGGGTGAAAAAATGATGGAGGAGGCATTTGCCTGTATCGAAGAGCGCTTTTTACAGCTTATTCAACACGCAACACAGGATGATCTAAAGGACATCCAACATGCTCTAACCATTTTAGAGGAAAAGGTTTTACAGCAAAACGGCTAAGACCATGCTGCTTTTCGGGAGTGGTGATCGCTACTATTGGAGAAGCAGGAGGCGAGATCTTTTTTGACTGAAATTGCTCTTGCTTTGGTTTGAAGTGATCATTTTTTTCAAAACCGATCTTTCCTTTGCTCTAAGTGATCACTTTTCAATCGCTACCGCTCTTTCTTTGGTTTAAAGTGCTCGCTTCTGATTCAAAGCCGCTCTTTTATTGGCTTGAAGCACTCTCTTTTCATGCAAAGCCGCTCTTTCCTTGGTTCGAAGCGCTCTCTTTTACTTCAAATTGCTCATCTCCTTGCTCGGAGTGATCACTTCTAAACCAAAACTGCTCATTCTTCTTTAAGGAATTATTCATCTTACACGCAAAAAGGTTAGCCATAATTTGATTTGAATCATTAAAAATCTTTAGTGTCACGCACCACAGATTCGTAACCACTTTGTCTTTTCTTTAATAGTATAAAGGTGAGTAGAAGGAGGAGTCTCAAGTGGAAGTAGTGTTTGATCGGGAGTGGATTGAAGAACAGTTTGATACACTTCCATTATGGCAACGGTCAGCCTATACAGATTTTGCTGCCACGATTGCGGATGAAGCAAATACGTTTCCGTGTATACCAGCAAGAATGGGCTTTTTATCAAACCATTTGCGCTATAGTTTTGTCGGGGATCCACGGGAAGAGCAATCGATTAAAATGTTAGCACAATGCTTAAAGGACTATACGAAAGCATCACGAACTTTCGGGAAGTATACAACTCTTACTGTGTTCTTTCATACCCCTCACGATATGCAAGATAGCTTTGAGGTAGCAGATTATCAGCAGTTATTTTGGTCCATATTAAATAATTTAACCAATTTGGATGAGATGAATTGGCCTGAAGGAATACCAATGGAGCCTACTCACCATGAATGGGAGTTTTGCTTTCATGGTGAACCCTATTTTATCTCTTGTGCAACACCAGCCCATAAATTGCGAAAGAGTCGTCATTTTTCCACTTTATTAATGGCCATTCAACCCCGTTGGATATTCGATGATATAAACGACACCACAGCCTTTGGGCGAAAAATCAAAAAGCTCATTCGTCAGCGGATTGCAGACTACGACACAGTCCCAGGACATCCAGATTTGAAATGGTATGGGCAAGAAGATAGTTATGAATGGAAGCAGTACTTCTTAAGTGATGATAACCATAGTCCATCCAAATGTCCTTTTTTAAGGATGTCTCAGGAAAACGGTTCATTACGTAATATTTTTTTGCCTTTTCACAACAATCCAGGTCGCCACACTGATTAAGGCTATAAAGAGCAGGCTCACATAAAAACCGAGTCTGCTTGTTTTTTCACCTAAAGTTCCAGATACCGTCACAGCAATGAGCAACATCCCCATAGCATTCTTTACATGCCCCCACTTAGTTAACTCCATGAGCTTCCAGTAGGTCACTAAAATAAAAAGCCAATTATAGATCAACATTAAACCCGCCGCTGTAATCAAATATTCAAAGATTTTTTCTGGCATCAAAAAACCAATTACAATCGTAATTACTAGCCCACTCGTTAAAAATAAAAAGGCTGGAAAAGGAACTTTCATTTTTCCTTTCTTTGCAAGGACTGCCGGTGCATCATGATCCTCTGCAAGTGTAGTGAGAATGGTGATCACCGCGTAAAGCGAGGCCACCATCGTTGAAAAACCAGCAATGATTAGCACACCATTAAAGATATCTGCCACAAAAGGGATATGGTGTCCTTGAAGCGCTGTAATAAAAGGACTTTCATCAATCGAAAAGTCTTTCCACGAAACGAGTACTAATGCAAGGGCGATGGCCATGATAAAAATAACGGAAATCACGATCAGCATAATTCTCCCCGCTTTTGGCGCCTCTTTTGGATTTTTCAAATCGATGACCATTAAACCCATCACTTCAATTCCTCCGTAGGCATAAAAGGCATAAAGTAATCCGAGCCAAATACCTTTTAGTCCTTGTGAAAAAAATGCTTCATAATTAGCTTGAAGTGAAGCCATTGTAGTAGATGGTGTACCTCTCATGATGATGACCACTGCTACAATAATGAACATAATGATGGCAGCTGCCTTTAAGGCACCGAAGATATTTTGGAAATTTTCAAAGCCCTTCATGCCTGTGAGAATAACGACTAAACCAATAGCAGCATAAATCGATGCAGCAATCCACAGGGGCAGCACCGGAAACCAAAATTTCGTAAAAATGCCGAGCGCCATCAGCTGGCTTCCCATGATTAATAGCTCAGAAATCAAGTACACCCAGCCATTGCTAAATCCTGCCCAACGTCCAAAGGCTTGCTTGGCATAGGTACGAAAAGAGCCTTTATCTGGATTTTCCACAGACATTTTAACAAGTGCATCATACACGATATACGTACAAATGGCCGCTAATAAAAAAGGAATTAATACCGCAGGCCCACTTTTATGAATGGCCATACTTGTCCCAAGAAAAAAGCCCGTTCCCAAAGTACAACCGATTCCAAGAAGCGAAAGCTGCCACCAGGCCATACTTCCTTTAGCTGATTTTGAAGTCATTTGTTCTCAACCCTTCGTTACGTTCTTACCAATGGCAATGTCATACATCGAATGCCACCACCGCCTTTTTCAAGCTCAGTGACATCAACTTCGAGCAAGTTTTTATTCTTCAGCAGTGGATGCGCCAATAATTGTTGTTGTGTTGCCTGCTTGCTTATCAACAGTGTTTCAGGATTCAGGTTAATAAAGTTGATGTCTGGAATGGTCTTATACGAGTTCAGCCAGTAAACATCCAAACCATGACGCTTTAAAAATGACTCTACCATATCAAAACGACTGCTTTGAGCTGTTAACACCTGAATAGGAAAATGGCGTACAAAGCTTTTAGCAACAACCAGATTCGCGTTTACAACATTACAATTCATATCTAAATGCAGCGTATCATTGCTTTTCGGTAAATCAATTATGGCAATTTCAGAAAACCCCTCTTGAAAAATGCCTTCCTTTAAGCTTTCGATAGCTTCTATCGATGTTCTCATTCCAAGATTAATAAGCACAGCATCTTTATTTAAAATTAACAAATCTCCACATTCGAAGGAATGAAGCGGCTGCAAATTAGCTTTCCATTGTTGTGGTAACCATTTTTCTAATAGTGAATGTGCAAGAGGGTACTCTGGTTTTCTAAGTGAGCTTCCAGCATTTCCAAGTAAAAGCCGATTCCCAATGACACAGGCTAGGTCACGCACAAAATAACGATTGAGGAGCTGCTCACTTAATAGCTGCTGATCGTGGGCTAGTTCTCTTGCATAATCAAGTACATGTACCCCTGCGTTTTCGAATGTTGTCTTTAATGCCATGAAATTATCCATCGCCTTCTGATGGTTGACCGTATCACTCCAACCAACCTGCTCTGCTACTGTTAAATCCGTTACATCTACGAGTGAAGGTGCACAAAGCATCACTACTTTCAGTTCTCCATGTTCTGACCAACAATTTAGTTGAAATGAATCCATTCAAGTATTCTCTCCTTCTTCACAACAATCTATGTTAGCGTTACCATTGACTTTCAGATTATACAAGGATCATAATTAAGAAGAATTTACCAATTATAATTATTTAGAGAAAGGGGTGCATTATGGAATACTATAAATTTTTAAGACAGTATGTAGGACACCAACCAATTATTTTACCTGGTTCGGTGGTTCTCATTCTTAATAGTGAAAACGAAATATTACTACAAAAAAGATATGATGGCGGTTGGGGGCTCCCTGGAGGCTTAATGGAATTAGGCGAGAGCTTAGAGGATACTGCCAAAAGAGAAGTACAAGAAGAGACAGGACTAGCCATCACAGATTTACAGTTACTAGGTGTTTTTTCTGGTCCGGATTGTTACCTTAAAGTTTCGAATGGGGACGAATTATACGCCGTTACAGCAGTCTTCTATACAAGAAATGTGCTTGGTAATTTAGTGATTGATTACAATGAATCAGAGACAATGCAATATTTCTCTCTTTACCATTTACCAAACGATTTAAAAGATCGTCGATATATTGAACCATATATCGCACAATTAATTTAGAGAGAAAACAAGCCGTTCTCTCTCTAATTGTCATGTAAAATATTCTAATTTTGCTTGAGGAAAAAATTTCTGCATATAGCCATACAAATGTTCCTTAATGTCTTCCTCTTCCTCTTTTTGATAAATGTATTTACCTATCCCATATTTGCCCCATTTATATCGTCTTACCGTCTCGTCGAGCTCTAGCTTTGTCATTGGATAATTTTTTTCAATCACTCGTTTTGCAGGCTTTGTAAAGCGATGTTGAATAAATTCAAAGGTGATGTCATCGCGCACATCCTTTGGCAACTCAGCGTCCAATCGCTCAAACATATGATAATAGCCCTCCTGCCAGCCATCATGAAGATAGATTGGCGCAACAATAAATCCGAGTGGGTATCCAGCTCTTGCCACTTTCCCCGCTGCCTCAATGCGCTTTTCCAATGGTGATGTACCTGGCTCAAAGTGCTTAATCACATAATCAGCATTGACACTAAAACGAAACCTTGTACGACCATTATGCTTGGCATCTAATAAATGATCCACATGATGGAATTTCGTTACAAATCGTAACTGACCTAGCTCACTTTGTCCAAAATGCTCAATGGCTCGCTTTAAGGTATGGGTAAGATGATCAATTCCTACAATATCAGAAGTACAGGATGCCTCAAAGCGAGTGATGTCAGGTGCTCGTTCAGCCATATAGTGATCGGCCTGTTCTAGGATTTCATCGACATTGACATACGTCCGAATATAAGGTTTGCTGCCCATAGTTGTTTGTAAATAGCAATAATGACAATGTCCCATACAGCCAGTCGCAAATGGGATGGCATATTCTGCTGAGGGCTTAGATGTATCAAACTTTAATGTTTTTCGAATACCCACTACTAAGGTCGATTTTGCTACCCGATACTTTTGAAAATCATTGTCTCCAGGAAGGTTTCTCACTTGATTATGGGAAGTTGTATAGCGAATTTCAATTCCCATCTGCTCAAACTTCTCTTTTAGCTCCTGACCTAATGGATACTGGAGGGCATCTGGCTCAAAATAAACAAGCTGAGGGGTAAATGGCTTTATCATGTGAGTCCTCCCTTAATGAAAATACTGGTGATAGGCCTGTTCAGCCGCCATCTCGCTTGCAAAAATTACCATGTCATTCGTGATTGGATAATAGGTTTCAAATAAAAATAGAGCTAGCTCCTCTGGTTTTTCTGGATGATAAACGACTGCCGCTTCCTGTATATTTGTTACATCTTGAATATGTGGATTACGGTAAAAAATATAAACAATATCACCCACATCAAATGGTTGTTGCATCTCTTCACCTTCCTCTGCCTTTCCATTAGTTTGGTGAAAGTGTACAAAAAATATGTCATAAAAAATTTAGTTGGTAATATACATACAGTCGTGCAGTTATTTTAAGAAAATTGCACTTCCCGTAAATTGTAACACTTCAATTTAACCTGCTTTATTCAATTCTCCTACGTCGAATAGTGTGAGGTTATCCACTCAAAATTCCCTTACTCTTTTCAATCATCTTGTAAGGAAAGTAAGCCAGAATACGTATCAAAACTGCATGATGGTTAAATTTTCTTCAAAAGGTAAAAGGGTGAAACTTTTAGGATGCTCATACGTTAAATTAGATGTCATGCTAAGTCATTCAAATGGCATGAAGAAGGGTGGAATTTATGAAAAAAATATGGACTTTACTTTTTGCTGTGATACTTATTGTACCGTTAGTATTGCAGCCGGCAACCGCACAAGCGGCAAAAGCCATCACAATTAATGTGGATGGGGTGCAATTAAAAACCGATCAGCCACCAGCGATGATTCAAGGACGTGTTATGCTACCACTTAGAGCGATCTTTGAAGCATTGAATGCAAGCGTAAACTGGGACCAAAAGACTCAAACAGTCACAGGGATAAAAGGTGATACAACGGTAGTTCTCAAGATTAAATCGAAGACAGCTACTATTAATAACCAGACAGTAACGCTTGATGTACCAGCACAGGTATTAAAAGGTAGAACAATGGTACCAGTACGCTTCGTCAGTGAAGCACTTGGGCAGGATGTTGATTGGAACTCGGAAAAACAGCAAGTATCTATTAAATCTGACACTCCAAGTAATATCAGTATTGCTCCAGCGAGCAATGTGTCAGTTCGAGATGTGAATGATCAGGGAGATGGGCGTGATCTTGAGGTTAGCTTCTCTAAATCGTCTACAGAATCATATGTAGATCATTATCGGGTTATGGTTGTGAAGGCTTCTAAAAGTTTTAATTTGTCATCAGCTCTTAAAGTCTCCTCTTCTAATTATTCGGTGGTATCGACTTCAAATGCGAATCGTGCCATAACTTTATTGCAAAGCTCACGAGATGTGGACGGAGACTACATAAAAAATGATCAGTATTATGTGGTTTATATACTTGCCATTGGCAAAGGTTCTTATTCTAGCGTACTATCAACTTCTTCTCCGAAGATTACTCTAACAAACATGTCTACTGTTACAGCGGTAACAAATGTGAAGATTAGCGATATTAACGATTTTGGCGATGGACGTGATGTCTCAGTTAGCTTTACTCGTCCACAAAATGATAGCAATACTTCCAATTACCGTGTGTTTATAGTAAAGACCAAGGATGCTAACAATTTTAGTCTTACCACTGCGAATAATTTATCCAGCAATTATTATACAACAGTGGACAAATCGGGAAGCAACGGCAGTACGTTGATAGCAACTCTGTCTTCCTCAACACGAGATACTTCAGGTGACTTTATAAAGAATAACGAATCTTACACAGCGTTCGTTATGTCTGTAAGTAATACGAATTCGGGCATGAATAAACTCTCGCCTGCTTCATTATCAGTAACGCTTACTGTATCTACTCCAATTATTACACAAGTAGATGATGTTAATGATTTTGGCGATGGACGCGATTTGAGAGTTAGCTTCAACAAAATGTCTGATGAATCTAATGTTAACTCTTACCGAATTTTTGTTGTAAGAGCTAACAACTATACGAACTTCACATTGACTAAAGCCAACAGTTTATCTAACACTTATTACACACAAGTGAACAAAACAGGCAACAATATTACTCAGGTGCTCTCTGCAGGGGCAAAAGATACTGACGGTTATGCCATTCAAAATGGCGTTAGCTATCGTGTATTTATTATGGCAGTAACTAATAACTCTGCAAATAATGTGCTTTCTTCAGCCTCCAATATGATTACGCTGCTTAGCAACAACGTGGGTGCAGTGTCGAATATTATTGCCAGCGATGTGAGCGATTATGGTAACGGTCGTGACCTCTTTGTGTCATTCAATAAAGCTGTTGATGAGACACCTATTAATCACTATCGGATTATGGTGGTGCCAACAGCAAATTACAATAATTTTAGCCTGACGGATGCTAATAGCGTATCCAGCAGCAATTACACAACTGTTAATAAATCTGGGAAATCCACATATGAGCAAGCGTTATCTGAAAATACTCGGGATGTGCGCGGAAATACTATTAAAGAAGGTACGAATTACCGTATCTATGTACTGACTGTTGCCAATGGAAATACATTAGGAAACAATGCGCTAACTGCCGCAACGTCTACAGTTACACTAACTAAGAACTTCACTGTGCAAGCTGTAACTAATTTGAATGTTGCAGATATCGATGATAAAGGGGATGGCCGTGATGTGCAAGTAACATTCACGAAGCCTACAGATGAATCGAATGTTAATCATTATCGGATTTTAATGGTACCAACTGCATATTACAGTAGCTTTAATCTTTCACAAGCCAATAGTAGCTCTTATTACATCACAGAAAGCAAAGGTGGAAATTTAGCAGCAAATAGAACATTGGATGGGATTAGGGATGTACGAGGTAATTTTATTACAGAAGGAACTAGCTATCGCGTCTATGTACTGACTGTTGCAAATGGTAACTCTTTAAATGCCTACGCTCTATCCTCTCCTTCACCTGTGATTACAATTAGTAAAAGCAAAGCTGTTCAGGCAGTAAGCAATATTAATGTTAGCGATGTTGGTGATTATGGAGATGGTCGAGATCTACAGATTTCGTTTACAAAACCTTCTGATGAATCAAATATAGATAGTTACCGTATTCTAGTTGTACCTGCATCAAAGGCAAATGACTTTGATCTGAATACAGCTATTAGAGCAACTAATTATACAGGTTGGAGTAAAGGCCAGTATAGTGTGAAATTGGGGGCTAATAGTAGAGATACAGACGGAAGACTTATAACGAATGGCCAAGAATATCGCGTATATATCTTGTCTGTAGGTGGTGGAAATTCTAAGGAAATGTATAGCTTATCCTACCCATCTTCCTACATTGCTTTGGAAGACCTTTCAGCCCCTGGATCAGTGGAGAAAGTAACACTCAGTCTTCAGGGCGACGGATATAAATATAACAATATAAACATTAGCTTTGATGTCAAAAATGGTCAAAGCGTAACGGAGTATAGAGTGTTTATGTTACCTAAGGATAAAGCAGATAGTTTCAAATTGGAGGATGCTATTAGCAATCCAAATAGCACCAGAATTTATCCGAATAATCTCTCTAACGTCAGCCAAGCGCTAAGCATACCAGTAGATGCATTTGGTAATCAACTTGATTCATCTACAGAATATGTTGCTAAGGTTCTGACTTTGGCGAAAGGAACTTCTTCGCTATCGAATACATCCAATAATTCGGTGCAACTCAAGAAATCTCCTGATAATAACAATAATGAGGCACCCCAAGACCCTCAAATTAATCAATAGGTCAATTATTTTTTCATAGCTGGGACTCCTTATGGCGCTTCATGTACCATAAGGAGCCCTTGTTGTTTTGTAATTACTTTTCCCTCTGCTTTTTACATACGTCGCTCTATTTCCACTCTTTATTGATTCGTATACTGAACGACAGCCTTGCTTATAGTTGCTTTGTCATCTGTACCTGCTCTGTTGTCACCTTTAATCCATGCTTTAACAAATAGCTCGTTGCTGGATTGCTCGCTAAGAAATTCACTGTCGTTAAATGGACTTTATGTGTTGTAATACTTGCTAAAAACTGTGTTATTAACTCTACATTACTTTCCTCTAGTATTACCATTTGATAAAGTAGAATACGCTCCACCTCACCATATTCATTCCACAATGTTTTGTATAGCATATAGCCAAGTGGTTCATTGTTATCATTATAAAACACCCTTGCTTCTCCATGCTTCACGCTCTGCCAGTTACACTGCCAAGGAACATTTTCTCGATAGAAAGATAGATGTGCTAGCTGCTCAGGGCGAATGGTCGCTATATAAAGGGCTACAGTAGATGTTACCTTGGCTTCATACTCGCCGCTTAAAAATAGTAATTGATTGGCAACCACATAGCCATATTTTTCATATAAGGCAATGGCTACCTGATTTTCCTTAATGGCTTCTAACGTACCCAATTCTACATTTTCTCGCTTATAGATAGCTAGGGTTTCCTCCATTAATAGGCGCGAGACACCCTTACCACGATATGCTGGAGAAATACCAGTCCCACCATTCCAAGCTGTTTTTTGGCCCTCGATGGTACGAAAGCCATTCATCACAATGGCAATCGGTTCCTCTTGATCAAAAACGACAATAGAATGCTCAGGAGATAACCCCTCCCCCACTAGTCGCTGTAAAAACATTTCTGCTGTCATATTAATTTCAATAAAATAACCTTCAAAGCCTTTGTTCCATGCTTTCAATACTTCATCTAATGTACATTGTGCAACTGTTTTAATCTTCATAGTATCCCTCTTTTCAAATGGAATCTAATGCTGCTAAATTTTCTAAGGTTAGTTTTCTCACAATCTCATAACCATGTCCTTGACCTTTAGGTTTTATGACAACCGTCCCCATATTCGAAATGATACCCAGCCCCGCATTTCTTGGAAAGCTATGCCCAATGATTATGTTGTTTATGCCCTCGGGTGGGATGATTTCCAGCATCGATGTAGAAATCGTTAATATACTGCTTTGCACTGCTGTAGGAAGATTGCCACCTAACATAAAGATTTCAAACAAGAAGGGGTCAATTTGGAGATTGCTGTTTGGAAATGCCAAACGTGCTGTTTCAATGGTCCGACAAAAAGGACTGGTAGTGATGGTGGAAAGGATGGGAATTTGCCAATAGCGTAGCATTTGACCATAATAAATTGCCTCCCTACGACCTTGATCGGATAAATTCCGTTGATTTTGACAACTTTGAAATGTACCATATGCTTGATCTACACCAATAGTTGCTGTTCCGTGTCTTGCATATAAAGTTAGCCCACCTTTTCTCAATAACGCTAGGAGACCCTTTTCCATTTTCTTCATCTCCTTCATCATATCACTTTCTACTTTGTAATGTATGTGCTGTACATAGAAAAAAGCTCCCCACAACTTTTTGTAGGAAGCTTTTTTCTGTTATTTTATTGGAATTCTGACAATAGCAGTCGTTTCTAAATGTTTTGATGAGTCAATTGAAATATGACCATTATATTTAGTGACAATTTCTTTGACAATAAATAAACCTTGTCCTCTTAGTCTACCATTCTCATGTTTTTTCGTTGAAAACCCTTGTTTGAATATGTGATCGGGATTCGCAATATTTGGCCCAGTATTGGTAATTTTAAATTCATACTGTGAATCATCTGCTGTACAGCAAATCTTAATCTTACGTTGTTCCTCAGGTAATTCAACAGCAGCATCAATCGCATTATCAATTAAATTGGATAGAATCTTGATTAAATCTGTCGTTTTAATCTTATTAAAGTCATTTTGAGAAAGCGTAAAATCCATATCAATATGATGATTTTGAGCCGTTAATTTCTTCGTTTGCATTAAGATGGACAAACCTGGATGATCAATATTTAATTTTAATGACTTGATCGCCTGAACTTCTTTTGATAGTGAGGATAAATATTGTCTCGCCTGATCTGTTTTTTCTAATTGTAATAAACCATGTAACACTTGGATATGGTTCGTAAAATCATGACGTAGGGACGACACCGAAGTAATCAATGTCTTGATTTCTGCTAGATATGTGTCCTCTGTAGCGCCAACTTCCTTCGCCACCTCTTTTTGGTACCATCTTTGTAAAAATAAAAAAGAACCGATGACAATTAAAATAAGTACACCATTAAAAATAAAGTTAAATAGGTTGTCTTCAATGACTTTACCCTTAATACCATTTAGCGTATCTGCACTAATGTCAATGCCTAAATACCCGATAATTGTTCCATTATCATCTTTGATGGGTGCACCAACAGATAAATAAGACCCATGTTCAGAATCATGAATTACCTCTGTAACATAGGTTTCACCATTATAGGCCTTTTCAACATGCTTTGCAGGGACAGTACAAACCACGCCAATACCGAAGCCCTCTTTCATTTCTTTTGGCATCCCTGTAATCATGGCTATAGATACTTCAGGATTATCCACCTTTAAGGTGTACACAAATAGTGCACCTAATTTTATCCTTGCATCGTTTAAATAATTTCTTACTTTCCAATAATAATCATTTTCCTGTGGATTATTTAAAAATTGCTGATAGGCATCCGTATCTATGGATGCAGCAATAGAATGGGCTGCTTCTAAGCTTTGATTGGCAATCGACTCTTCAACGGTCTTTTTTATTTTTACATAGGATGTAAAGATGTTTAAACTTGTAAACAAACATAATAAAATCGTTGATAGAATTAATATTAGTTTTATTTTTCTATTTTTCATAAAAAACGGTACTTCCTCATCTATAAATATTCTAGAATATTATTATATTATAATTAACTCTATTTTTTTGTTTGTAAAGCAAACATTGCTTGTATATCCTACATAAATTAAAACACAAAATCAATTTTTATTTTATTCACACCAAAAATTACACACTGTAACAAATAGTTTAATAATCCTTGACAAGAAAGTAAACTAAAAAGATAAGTAATAACTTTTTATGTCTCATTTCCTATTTAAATCGAAAATTGAAAAAACCACTAAAGCTAAGGTATCAAAAAAAGATCAGGTATCAACAATACCTGATCTCATCACAATATGCTTATTTTTTACTTGAAGTCCGTGTTTGATCCTGCGGCTTTAGAAAGGTAGGTCGTTTACTATAGCCCTTTGGAGATAGTCGCAATAAGGACTTACGTATATTGCCCTTTTCAAAATCGGCACTAAAGTTTACGTATGGCACTCCCAAGACTCTCATATTCGCAGTGTATAAAAGGATGAAAAACACGGATATAAAAAAACCAAATAAACCAAAAAACGCCGAAGCCATAATAATGATTAATCGAAAAATACTCATAGCCGTCACAAAGGATTGATTGACCAATGTAAATGCAGCGATACTGGAAATGGCAATCACAACAATCATTGAGGGGCTTGTAACACCTGCTTTAATCGCTGCATCCCCAATAATTAGTCCCCCTACCACACTAACTGAGCCACTGATGGCACTCGGAAGACGTAAGTTGGCTTCACGAAACAATTCAAACATAAATAGCATCATTAAAATTTCTAGAATTGTTGGAAAAGGCAATCCTGTTCTCGATTCGACAACTGTTGCCAGTAGTAGAAAAGGAAGCTGTTCTTGATGATATGTCGTCAATGCGAGCCAAAAACCTGGCAGTAGCATACTTATTAATATCCCGACAATTCTTAGTAATCGTTCCATCGAGCTAACAATGAGTGGGTACTCATTATCCTCTGCTGATTTAAAGAGCAACATAATATTTGTAGGTGTAATTATGGCATAGGACACACCATCAATCATTAAGAGTATTCTTCCTCTAATTAAGGCCTGCATAGCAAAATCAGGTCTTCCTGTATAATCATGTCTTGGAAGAATTGTCGCTGTCTTTTCAATTTTTTCCATTAATAAGTCGCCATTGATAACAATATCCGTATCAATTTTTTGTAATTGTAGTCGAATTTGTTCCAGCATATTTAAATTCACAATGTCTTCCATATATAGTACGGCTACGGTTGTTTTAGAACGCTTACCAATTTCTAATGTCTCTACACTAAAAGAATTAGTCGGTAATCGTTTTCTTAATAAAGCAATATTAATAAAAACATCTTCAATAAAGTCATCTCTAGGTCCCTTTACTACTAGTTCTAATGTTGTTTCCCCAGGCTCTCGATTGGGTCTTTTTGAAATATCACTAGAATAAAGTAATTGATTTTCTTCAAAATACAGTAAGACATGGCCTTTATAGACCCTAGTTACCGCATCCTCTTTCGATAAAATCTTTTGTAAATAGGGAATGTGTAAATGCTGTTCGATTTCTTCCTCTAGCATGTCCTCAGTGACATTGCTTAACAAAGATTGAACACGTTGAACAACCACAGTTTGAAGTATTTGCTCATTGACCATTGCATCACAAGTTATCAAATGTACTGTATATTGCTGAAAATTATATTGTTGGAAAATCACATCAGCAGAGCGTTGAAATAGTGATTTCAACATTTTCAAATTAATTTGTTCCATTGATGAAATACTTCTCATCTCCTACTGAGCCAGCTCAAGATTAGTACATTTATGAAAACAATCACCTTCAATAAATACACTTAAGCATATTTTTCCCATGGTTGTTCAAAATATTCAAAGAAACAAATGTTGTGACGACTATTCAAATTGTTCTGATCCAATCATTTTCTTTAGATTTGCCATCTCAATTGCAGACATTGCCGCATCATAGCCTTTATTACCAGATTTTGTTCCTGCACGTTCAATTGCCTGTTCAATATTTTCAGTAGTAACAATTCCAAAAATAACAGGTACATTCGTTGACAATGACACATTGGCAATGCCTTTTGCTGATTCATTACAAACATAGTCATAGTGTGTTGTAGAGCCACGAATAACAGTACCTAAACCAATAATAGCATCATACTTCTTCGTTTCTGCCAGTTGTTTCGCTATAAAAGGAACTTCAAAAGCTCCTGGCACCCATGCAACATCAATAGATGCAGAATCAACCCCATGACGAGTTAAACCATCCATTGCCCCATCCAATAATTTGCTAGTAATAAACTCATTAAAACGACCCACTACTACTGCAATTTTCAAATCCGTTCCAATTAATTGTGCTTCAAATGTTTGACCCATTGTTCCTTCTCCTTTTTACATAGAAATTTTAGTTTTATTAGTGGATAATTGTTTACGATAAGCAACCAATGCTTCTATCGAGATCATTTTTAAGCCATGATGTGCAGCGTAATTTGTTAGTTCTTCAAACCGAAGCATGTGCCCATCATCACCCATAATTTCGCAAATAACACCTGCAGGTACGCTATGACAAAGCTTCGCTAGATCAATAGTGGCCTCCGTGTGCCCTCTCCGTTCCAGCACTCCTTGCTCTTTCGCAATCAACGGAAAAATATGGCCTGGTCGACGAAAATCAGTTGGCTTAGCTTGCTTTTCTATCATTCTTTGTATCGTTAGCGCACGCTCAAAGGCGCTAATCCCTGTCGTTGTTTCTACATGATCAATACTTACCGTAAATGCGGTTTGATGGTTATCTGTATTGTGCTGAACCATTGGATATAAATCTAGCTTTTGTGCAAGCTGCTGCGAAATCGGCGTACAAATTAAACCTCTACCATTGGTTGCCATAAAGTTGATTGTTGCTGGTGTGATGAATTCAGCGAGTGCCAGTAGATCTCCTTCATTTTCTCGATCCTCATCATCAACCACCACAATCATATTGCCCTGCTTTAAATCCTCTATGGCTTCTTCAATTGAATGTAGCACGATGATCAACTCCTATTCTGTGATTTAAAAACCATGTTGTGCTAAATAATCTCTTGTAATAGCTGGCGTTGTTTGCCCCTTTTTTAATTGCCCTATAATGTATTTTCCAACTAAATCGGTTTCGATATTAACGATTGCTCCAACCCTCTTCATACCTAAAACGGTTTCTTTGTAAGTATGTGGAATAAGTGAAATTGTGACACTCTTGGCTTCAACATGAAAAAGGGTTAAGCTTGTGCCATCAATTGTTATGGAACCCTTTGGAATACAAAAGTTGGTTAGTTCCTCTGACATTTCGATATCAATATAAACGGCGTTTGCTACTGGACGTTTTCGCAAAATTTTGCCGACTCCATCAACATGACCAGCAACAAAATGGCCACCAAATCGCCCATTAGCAGGCATGGCACGCTCCAAATTAACAGAATCACCTATTGCAAGCTGGTGTAAATTTGTTGCTTTGACTGTTTCAGGCATAACATCCATCGTAAGCTGCTGTTGTGTGAAATTTGTCACCGTTAAACAAACTCCATTGACCGCTATACTGTCACCAAGCTTGACATCCTCCGTTATCTTGGCTGATTGAACCGTAATTTTCATACTGTCCCGATCGCTTTGCACAGCTTTTATGATACCAATATCCTCTACAAGTCCTGTAAACATTCCATCACCTACTCTACTTTATTAGCACTTCTATCCTTAACTTTTAAAGTTGATCCACCTGTTTTTGTGCCTTATCCTTCTCCCTTCTCTCGTTAGCAATAAAAAATAAAAACCCCTTTACATCAAAGGGGTTTTGGGAGTATAAGACATCAACAAATAAGCCTATTTGAAAACAATTTTTTCATAGACTGTCATCTCACTCGTTCTTCTCCCATCCAGACTATCACTGTCGGTTTTGGATTTGCACCAAATCAGCTTGCGCTCACGGACTTTGAATTGCTTCATCACCGCCGATTGGGAATTTCACCCTACCCCGAAGAACATCTTCTATTCGATTGTAGCTAAATAAAAAAACTTCCCACAAGATGATTAGGAAGTTTTGTAATAAATGCATAGTCAAATAAACCTTCTAAATTAGTATCAATTTAAAAAGTTCGCATTTTTACCCTTCTCCCATCCAGACTGTAACTGTCGGTTTTGGATTTGCACCAAATCAGCTTGCGCTCACGGACTTTGAATTGCTTCATCACCGCCGATTGGGAATTTCACCCTACCCCGAAGAATATTTTTATTTAGCTAGTCTTACGATAACACTATTTTATTATATTATCCATCCTTCTTTTTAAATTTTTTTCGAAGCATAAATTTTAAACAGCTTTGACTTGACTTGAAAAATGTAAAAGAAGTTATTAAAATGATGACATTTAACCTGTTTATGGAACTTCTTAATCAAAAAAACGTTCCTTTACAAGTGACTATTCAGTCTAGCAGTTTGGAGGTCATTTACTTGACATTTTTTAAAAATATACCTTTTAAACAAGCTATTTTCTATGCCCTATTAGCACTCTGTTGTGGGGTTTCGATCGTTTTCGTACATCATAACGAACAATTTTATGATCGACCGATAGCCGAAATAACGCAAGTGGATGTAACAGCATCAGAACCGATGACAGATATGTATGAAAATGAGGATTTTTTGTTTACACAGGAGATGATGGCCATTATCAAAAATGGTCAGCATAAGGGGCAATCCATTCATTTGACGAATGACTATTCTTCGTCTGGTGCTTTTGATCAAGAATACCATGTAGGCAATGAAATCTTTGTCACGCTAGATGATCGCACAACACAATCTGTTTTAACAGGAACCATTCTCGATTTAAAACGAGATCAAACCATGGTTATGATTGCATGGATTTTTATTTTTGCCCTACTTATTGTAGGTAAAAGACAAGGCTTATTTTCTATCATTAGTTTGAGTGTCAATGCTGTGATTTTATCATTCGCATTAGATCTTTATGTGAAGCATGGGGGCGTAAGCCTGTTATTAGTCAGCGGCATTTGCGCCCTGCTATTTACGATTATTTCGCTACTACTTATTAGTGGATTGCATACAAAAACATATGTAGCCATCGTGTCCACACTTTTAGGCACTGTTATAGCGCTTATCATAAGCTCTATTGTAATGTGGTTGACAGGTGAAAATGGTCTTCGTTATGAAGAAATGCAATTTTTAACACGTCCCTATCGTACCGTCTTTATGGCAGGTTTATTTATTGGCTCACTTGGGGCAGTAATGGATGTTTCTATTACAATGGCTTCCTCAATTTTTGCTTTATACGAGCAAGATCCTACAATCTCTGTCAAGGCTCTGAAATCTTCGGGACATGAAATCGGTAAAGATATTATGGGTACCATTACAAGTATCTTATTCTTTGCCTACCTTTGCGGCTCCATACCTATGATTATTCTCTATTTAAAAAATTCTTCCACATTAGGGCTTACATTGTCCTTAAATCTTTCATTAGAATTAGCCCGTGCCTTAGCAGGGGGTATTGGTGTTGTCCTTACGATTCCTATCAGTCAGTATACCGCTATATTTTTCATTAATCGAAAGAGGGTTCAAGGATGAATGTTGTCGTCTTATTAGCAGTTATATTATTCGTGTTAATGGTACTTGTCGGCGGTAGACAGGGGATACGCTCATTTCTTTCTTTATTCCTAAACTTTGGTGTGCTCTTTGTCACCATTTTTTTAATGACAAACCCTAAAAATAGCCCCATCATCTTGACGTTTATTGCCTGTACGGTCATTAGCTGTATTAGTCTTTTCTATATCAATAAAACAAACAGTAAAACCATTACAGCCTTTATCTCGACGATGGTGACGATAGGTGTGTTACTACTCTTTATTACCTTTGTAACGGAAAAGTCGATGATCCAAGGGTTTGGCGAAGAATCAACTGAAGAAATCAGCATCTTTTCTCTCTACATTGGTGTTAATTTTGTGCAGATTGGTGCATCAGTTATCATTATGAGTACGATTGGTGCCATTATGGATGTAGCCATTTCCATCGCTACCTCTATGCATGAGATTTTTTATCGCAATCCTTCGATGAGTAGAAAAAAATTATTTACAGCTGGCTTAAGCATAGGAAGAGATATATTAGGAACCGATACTAATACGTTATTTTTTGCTTTCTTTGGTGGCTATTTAAGCTTATTAATCTGGTTCAAGGACCTCTCCTATTCGATTGGGGAAATTGTTAACTCCAAGGTTTTTAGTGCCGAAATGACAACCATTTTTTGTGCAGGAATCGGCATTGCATTGATTATTCCGATTGCCGCCTGCATCAATGCCTTTTATTTAATTCGAACACGCGAAAAAACAGAAAAACTTTTATAAAAATTACCAGTACCTATCATGCATTTGTGATAGGTGCTCGTCGTTTCTCCTCTAATTCATTCAAAAAATGAATGCTATGTCAAAAATGTTTGTCCAAATTGTGAAATCGTATAGATGAAGCTAGAATTAATACTTACATTTGAGAAAATTTTTTTGCTATAGTAAAAATCAGAAAAGCCAGTATCGTGGAGGTGTACTGGCTAATAGGAAAAACGATCGCTGATAATCCACATCACGATAACATCGTCATGGTCATTTTATTGTGCAGAAAATAAAAGATTGCTAGAAATTCGTCTATTAATTTCTAAATATTCTGTATTTTAATCTCCTATGATCGTCTAACATTTATTAAAGGAGCTTTTACTGTGAATAAAGAAATAAAAACAAGTCCGATTATGGCTGCTCTCTTAGTAGCTGGCTTTGTAGGATTGTTTAGTGAGACAGCTTTAAATATTGCACTTGGAGAGCTAAGCCTGCTCTTCGATGTGGACGCTACAACCATCCAATGGCTTGCAACAGGATACTTTCTCACATTAGGCATTTTAGTACCTGTAACAGGCATTTTAATGCAAAAGTTTACTACTCGCCAAATGTTTATGGCGTCTTTACTCTTTTCGATAATCGGTACTATACTTGCCGCCGTTGCACCCGTCTTTGCTGTCCTACTTTTAGCACGTATTATTCAAGCAGCAGGACTTGCGATTATATTACCTTTAACGCAAAATGTGATTTTCACAATTTTCCCAGCTAATAAACGTGGTAGTGCTATGGGCGTAATGGGTCTCGTTATTTTAGCTGGACCCGCTTTCGGTCCAACCTTGGCTGGGATGATTTTAGATAGTTTGTCCTGGCACTGGATATTCTGGGTTACCATCCCCTTCCTATTATTCTCCATTATTTTTGGCTTTATCTTTATTCCTAATGTAAATGAAATAAAGCAGCTGGCTATTGATCTTTGGTCCATTCTCTTATCTACCATTAGCTTTGGTGGCATCGTTTATGGTGTCAGTGCTGGCGGAGATTTAGGCTGGTCAAATATTACTGTACTAGGCACCATTTTGCTAGGTGTAATCGCCTTATGTTTATTTGTATTACGTCAATTGAAAATGCAACATCCGATGTTAAATTTGACAGCGTTTCAATACCCTATGTTCGTGTTAGGTCTTCTTATGAATATGATTACCTTCTTCAATATGTTGTCTATGCTGGTAGTGCTTCCTATGTATATGCAAATGGTCCTTTTCGTATCGGCTTTTGGGACAGGTTTAATGTTGCTTCCTGGTAGTCTATTAAACTGTATATTAGCCCCTACAATCGGTAAATTCTTCGATAAATATGGCCCTCGTGCAGTCATTACGCCTGGCACTATACTTGTTGTAATCGGGTATGGACTTTATGCTTTATCTGGTACAGAAACAGCTACTTGGCTATTAGTCGTAACGCATATTATCATGATGCTTGGTGTTGGAATGGTATTAGCCTCTGTTCAAACAAATACACTGAATGCCTTACCAAGACAATACTTTCCAGATGGCATTGCGATTACACAAACCTCTCAGCAAGTTTCTGGTGCAATTGGTATTGCTGTGATGGTGTCGTTGTTCTCAGCAAAACAACAGCACCTCCTAAGTGACATAACAACTAATACGCAAGAAGCAGCAGCTTCAGGTTCAGCCTTTGTCTTTTCTATCAGTTTTGTTCTGGCAATAATCAATGTCATACTCTCCTTCTTTTTGAAAAAAACACAATAATGTCGAGGTGTCTCAATGGACTTTTGAGACACCTCCTTTTGTTGTACCATTTTCATTGCAATCGCCGTATTTTCTGATAATATTTACCATAAGATGTTTACGTACGCTCAAAATGGTTGTTATTGCAAGAATACTAGATGCCCATTCCATGTAACATTTTTTAGCATAGAACGTCAATACAACGAGATGAAAAAGGAGAAAGTTTGCAATGAAGCATATTATCTTTGATTTTGATGGGACGCTTGCAGATTCTACTGCTGTGTTTGCCTCAGCATGGAATACTTTAGCCCAAAAATATAAATTTAAAGGCATTGAATTAAAGGAAATTGATACATTAAAAAAATTATCAATTTCAGAACGCAGTAAATTATTCGACTTTCCAATGTATAAGTTGCCTATGATTTTACCGCAATTTTATAAATTGTATCGTCAATCATTAAATGATGTTCATCTTTTTGAAGGAATGAAAGAACTATTAATAGAGATTGATAAAAGAGGCTATAAAATCCTGATTATTTCCTCAAACTCTAAAGAGAATATTTTAGAATTTCTTAAAATGAACGGTATTCATTGTGTAGCAGATGTACTTTGCTCCAACCGCATTTTTGGTAAGGACAAAGTAATGAAAAAGTTTTTAAAGGAAGCAAATGTCGACTCGTCTAACGTCGTATACATTGGAGACGAGCAAAGGGATATTGTTGCTTGTAAGAAAGCCGGTATACCAATTATTTGGGTGGAATGGGGCTATGATGCCAAAGAAGTCGTGCAAAATGACGAACCTGAATACAGTGTCTCAACACCACAGGAAATTTTAGAGATCATTTAATCATGAAAAAGGATAATAGCACTTGTCTATTATCCTTTTTATATGCCTATCCTTTGATGTCACTAATTTGCATTAGCTTTTCTGCTGTACTATTAACCCCTTTGTAGGCATCTGTTAATTCATGCATACTCGCAGCAAACTGCTGTGTAAACGCAGCAATTTGATTTGTTGATGCATTTACCTGATCGATGGATTGTTTAATATTTTCTAGTTGCACAGTTATGCTATCAGCACTTTCTGTACTACTCTGGGACATTTTTTGTATTTCAGAAGCGACCACCGCAAAGCCACGCCCATGCTCACCTGAACGTGCTGCTTCTATCGATGCGTTTAGACCAAGAATTCTCGATTTCATAGCTAAATCTTTTACTAAATGGACAATCACATTAATTTGTTCAATATCGCCTGTCATCGATTCCGCGAAATTAGATAGCTCTTCCAAACGATTGGATACATCCTTACTGGCAGTGGCTAATCCTTCATTTGTAGCTGTCATTTCTTCTACAGCACTCGAAAGCTCAGTTGCCAATAGACGCATACTATCCATTTTTTCGTTCGAAATAATGGCACTTACTACGCCAATAATACGTCCTCCTTCAAAAATAGGCTGGGCAGAGGCGATATAGGCCATACCAAAACCTTCTGCGCTACGCTCCTCTTTCACAAATTTTCCTGAACTTAACGCTATTTCTGTTGCTGTACCTCGATATTTATGTACTGGGTCACCAACCCCAACTTTTAAGTCAACCTTTTTTCCTGGTTTGTAGGCAAGCACTTTTTCCGTATCTGCCACGATGACACAAGCATCCTCTGGGTAAGTTGCTTGGTATAAATCAATCGAATCAATAGTTGCTTGTAGTTTAGGATGCATTGTCTTTTCCCCCTAAAATTTTCTGAATTGTATCAATTTAACTATAGCATGCGATCCGAAAAAAGACACCAACGTCCAGTGGTGTCTCCTTACAACATTATGGTTTTTTCAATAATTCTACATATTTTTCTGCCGTTCGAATTTCAATTGTTAGAGAATTCTCTCCATAACTTGCCTTAATTAAAAATGGTACATCATTTGAGTTTTGAAACCTAAAATCTAACGTATCATAAGAAACCGTAGCATCTCTTCCTTTTGGGACATATCCTACATCTAACGAATGATGATGGCGCTCAACATATTTGACGGGAATTTGGTCTACTGCATTAAACAAGGTTGAAGAAGTTTGACAGATTCCACCACCAATTCCCATGACTACCTTCTTATTAATAATTTCAGGAGCGGGTTGATAGCCATTTGCCTCATCTCTTGGACCTACAATTGTATTAAAAGAAAAATAATCGCCACTGCCTACAATCACATTATGAATGGCTCTAGCAGAGAGCTCAATATTTTTATTTCTTCCTAAATCAGCATGATTGAAATAAGTTGTATAAGATGCGACAACCACTTCCTCTAATAAAGGAAGATCCTCAAAATAATAGCCACTTTCTGTTATATAGAGCGGCATTTCTACCTGACCGCCAGTCGCAGAAGCTTCGATAATACGCTCCACTAGCTCACTTTCCTTTAAAATGATTTGCGGCTTCCCCTTGATCACTTGCCCGTTTTCATCCAATCGATCAAGCATCATACGCTGATCATAGCCATTTGATGTGTCCGTTCCTCTCGCCCATTCCCTTGCTAATTGTTCGATATGCTTTTGATAGGCTTGTGGGTCCGTATCGAAGCCAAATTCCTTTGGAGATATTGTTTTAAGTACCTTACTCGTAGTTGGATCAACAACCTCTACAATAGGATCAATCATTTGTTCTTGTTCATATGTAACAGGTTGCTGTATTTCCTCACGTTGTTGAATTTCTTGTTCTAGCTTGTTATCAGGGACTGCTGTTTTTTCACAACCTACGAGACCCGTCATACAGATAACGCAACATGTAGCTAACCACTTCTTTTTCAACCATAAACACCACCTCTATCTTCATACTACAGAGACATCTTATTCGTCTATTGCTCATAGTGTGTTGTTTTTTGGTTATTTTTATTTGTCAAGATAGCAAAAACACGCTACATTATCCTTAGCCTGACATATCTAAAGATAGTTTGATGTGTATTCTTGTACTTAATTAACCTTTTAATGATTTAGGAGGATTAATTCTAGAAAAAGAAATATACGCTTCCAATACTGTATATTTTAGAATTTAACGCGAAAAAGAGCATCTACTAGCTATCCAAAAAGCCAATAGATACTCTTTCTTTTTTATTTTTGAATAAACATTTGTGTCCAGTAATTACCTTCCTGTACATAGCCTACACCAATATGTGTGTAGCTTTTTTTAAGGATATTGGCACGGTGTCCTTCACTGTTCATCCAGGCCGTTACAACTTCCTGTGCGGAGCGTTGGCCCTTCGCGATATTTTCACCAGCAGATTTATACGTAATACCGAAGTTTTTCATCATGGTAAAAGGTGTACCATACGTTGGACTTGTGTGGTCAAAGTAATTTTTATCCTGCATATCTTGCGACTTATATTTAGCAACCCTTGATAGCTCCCAATCTTCTTGCAATGCTGGAAGACCTGCTTTTGCCCGTTCTACATTGACAAGTTTCACAACCTCTTGTTCAACTGTTACCTGTTCTTTTACAGGGACGTTAATTTTTTGACCTGGAGAAATTTGATTTGGGTTAGCGAGTTGTGGGTTGGCATCAATTAATTCCTGTACACCCGTTTCTGTTTTTAATGCTATTTTCCATAGAGTATCACCAGATGTCACTGTATAGGATTCGGCGGCCATTGCCGCAACTGGCACTAATAATGAAGTTGCTACTACTGAAGCTAGTGCTGCTTTTTTTAATTTTTTAAACATGTTAATCACCCTTCCTCATTGCTCTACCTTATCGTAAATAGTTTCTGAGCCATAATCATCACAAAATATTTGGAAGGATTTTTACAATTGTATGACAAGCTCGCCATATGTTTGGTTAAAGCCCTTTCTCTCGCTATTCTTTACCATTGGAATTGTCATCAAGTTGCAATATGTTTGTAATTGGCATATATTACTAATAGATTCAGTGATCAATAGCTGCACAATATATCCTATTTTGCTAATTGTTTACGCTGTAATCGATAAATTAAGAGAATATAGAGCCAATCATAAAAGAGCGTTGCTACAGAAATAATGGTAATTAATGGTGTACGGAAGTATAGATAAAAGCCAACCGCTGCAAATATTGTACCCACCATCTTACAAACTGCTATCCCCATTGATTGACCAGCTAAATTCCCTCTTTGCAATAATAAAGCAATAAATAGTCCTGACATCATAAGATTTTGGAAGAATGCTACGTACTTACCTTCGAAATCTTGAAATTCATAGACTACACCTAAAATAATCAGCATGCTAAAAATTAATGTGATCAAAAAGGAGAAATACAATAGCTTTTTTGATAGCATCTTTCGATATTCATTTGGAGCATAACGTAAAAATTGCATCAAAATAAAGACATCCAATACAAACCAAATCAGCGTAATATAGCGTTGCAGGTCATTTTGTGGGTAGAAAAAGGCAAAGATAAATTCCCATGAAATATTGGCACAAATAGCGACCATAGGCATGCCATAGGTTTTATCTTGCCATCCTTTGTAAATAACAAGTATATATGTAAAAATCCAAAAAAGACCCATTCCTACTTGGCAAATTAATAATATGTCTTGTTCACTCAACATTCATGCTCTCCCCCTCTCTAGCATTCCTTCTACTATATGAGGAAATCGATTCTTTATGTCTAAAAGTTTAATAGACGGGTAAAGGAGTAGCTAAATAGTAAAAAACGGCAACCTATACATTCCACAAGCGATCCTATATAGTAAAACGAGGTGATTAAATGAAAATAAAAATGTATATAGATAATGAGCAATTTATCGCAGGAACGACCTTAAAAGATGAGATGGAGATTGAACACAATAATATGGCTTTGCATAGTTGCCATGATGTTCAAGCTATCATTAACAATCGTCAGCATTTAGCTGCGACATTGAACTGTGATTTACAAAATTTTATTTGTACAGAGCAAACACATAGTGCGAACTTTCATAAAGTCACATTAGCCGATCAAGGACGAGGCGCTGCGCAAATGGATACAGCGGTGAAGAATACAGACGCGCTTTATACAGTTGAGCCTAACTTACTATTATGTAGTTTTACGGCAGATTGCGTGCCCGTTATTTTTTATAATGCTGTGAATGGACTTGTCGGTGTGATTCATTCGGGATGGCAAGGAACAGTCAAAGAAATAACACCCAAGCTGTTTCAGCATCTTATGAATGAAGAACAGTGTCGACCTGAGGACTTTCATGTTCAAATCGGTATGGCACTGAGTCAGCAGAAATTTGAGGTAGACGCAGATGTATATGAAAAATTTCACAGTCTTGGTTATGCTGAAGAATTTATGTATTACAATGCAGAAACGAAAAAATACCATATTGATAATCAGCAGACAGTCAAAAAGCAATGTGAGCTTGCGGGTATTCCAGCGAATCAAATACAAATTGATGAAACCTGTACATTCCTTAGTCCCGATGGCTTTTCTTATCGTCAAGACAAACAAGCTGGAAGACATTTAAGCTTTATTATGCGAAAAACACAATAACAGCAAAGACCTATTCTTATCGAATGGGTCTTTGCTGTTATTTTAAAGTACCTGTACTAATAATGGACGTTTCTACATGGACGTTCACGTCTAATTTTCTAATAAGCTCTCTTGTTTTTTTCGATGTCCATTTTCCATGATGATACATTCTAAATTCTTCACTTAATCCAGCTGGGTCTACCTCTGTTTTATTTAATCGCGCTAAAAATTCACTAATATCCTGTTCCAGCTGTTTATTCACATCTTTTTCCAGATCACTAATCCTTTCAGCTGTAAATAAATGTGCTTCTCTTTCTCCCTTATATTCGCTTAATGTACCCTTTATTTTTAAGAAAATCGTTAATTTGGGTGATTCCATATTTTTATTACTCTCTTTTTTCACACTGCTTTCGATTAAATCAATCATTACCTTTTCTTCTCCGCGTCCTGCATTTATATCAAGATGCAAAGGAGCTAGATTTTTCTGTCCACTTAAAGCTTGAATAACAAGTGCTTCCTCAGGTTTAATTACTTCATGCATATGATTCCCTTTAAATATGGCAACGCCTTTTATCTCTAATTTCTCCCCCCGTTTTTCCACATAGGGTAATACTGTATCCACTACAGGATTTGTAATCGAGTACATAAAATCATGAATATTGGTATTGGGATTAAAAGCAGTATTAATACTCGGCTCTAATAGATTGTTCAAATAAAAATTAATACTTGGCTTATCAGGATAATCCCCTTTTAAAATCGCTTCTGCATTATCCTTCACAACAGCTATTAATACTTTATTACCTACTTCCGCATTGCGATACAAGTGCTGAACGATTTTTCGAACATTCCCTTTCCGCGCAAAATCTTCGTTTACTAAGACAACTCGCAATTGATTGAAGACTATTTTCTTATCGGATTGCTTTTCTATTTCCACGATGCCGCTTGATACTAAATCTGTTGTGATAGAAAAAGTTTGTGTGTCCTTTTCTGCGTCTGGAGAATATTGGGGGATCGCTACTGTGAGTCTCATCTGATTCTCATCGATATAGTCAAAAGCCATCGAGTCTACCATCCCAACATCTTCTAGAGGAACTTTTAATTCTTTTTTAGAACAGCCTGTAAGTAAAACGAAAATCAAAAAAGAAATGATGCATAGATGTTTATTTTTCATACCTGCACCTGCTTTTTTCGAATAACATATATCAGGATTAAAAACACTGGCCAGCTTACCAGCACATAGCCTACATAGTTACTTGCCATAAATAATTTTTCTTGGAATTCACGCGAAAAGGGCATTTTTACAATAAAGAAAATAATCAAGGCGATGATATACAACTGATAACTTTGCTTTTTCTTTTTAAGGAAGGTATCCATACCCCTTTTTGCACACCATACATAGGCTGTAATCGAGGATAAGATTAGAAAAACCCAAAGCGTAATGCCAATGATATCGATTCGCTCAATAAAGGTAAATTCTCCTGCCTTAAATAGGTTTAATACTGAAAACTCTACATTTTTTAATTGCCACTCTGAATAATACATGACGCTAATAGCTGTTGTGATAAAGCATAAAAATATACTAATCCAAATACCGATTAAGGAATGACGAAATGCCTTTTTTTGATCGATGATATATGGAAAATAAAATAGAATTAATTCGTAACCAAGGATAGAAAAATATCCTTGCTTTAACGCTTCATAAAATTCCTTAGGCGTAAAATTAAATAGAGGCAAAAAATGACTTGGATCACCTTTTTCAATGGCCCAGCGCGTAAAATAGAATAATCCAATGGTAATAAAAAATGTCATTATACAAAATCGTGCAATAGATTTAATACCCCCACTTACAATATAAATAAGTAGAAGTAAAAAGCAAAGAACAGGCATGGTGATGGTTTGTTCCTGCAATGCTGTACTTTGAATTAAGTGCATATAATTACTAATAATACCTGCACTAAAAACAATAAATTGAATAATGACGAGTAGATTTATAAATTTTCCGAGCCATTTTCCCAATAATATTTCATTCATTCGAAATAAATCATCATTGGGAAACTTCGAACAAAGCCATACCATCGCAAATAGTGTCAGGCTAGCAATCACACCAAAGAGAAGAGGCATAAATGATTGTGTGTAGCCCATAGGACTTAATTTCTGAGGGAGCGAAAGGATACCGGTACCAATCATAATACTTTGCGCTAAGAAGATGACATGATAACGATTTAACACCTTTCCTTTTGTTGTATTCAAAGTTAACCACCTCATTCTCATTCTGACACTATTTTTTCTGTACTTTTGAAATACCAGTCTTACTTCTTATATATTTAGTTGGAAATCGGATGACACTATCCAATAAATCGTTTGGCTTTCTTGGAATAGCAGGTGTCATATAATGCGTTCCTAAAGATTTGAGACTTAATAAATGGTGGATTAACCACGCAAAGGCGAGCATCTGTCCAAACAAGCCAAATAAACCTGCTGATAAGATAAAAATATAACGGATAAATCGGCTAGTATTACTCATTAAGAAAATGGGCGGTAAGAAGGAAAGTAGTGCTGAGGTAGCGACTAATACAATGAGTATATTACTGAGTAATCCAGCTTCTACGGCCGCTGTACCAATTACAATACCTCCTACGATACCAATTGTTTGTCCGACTTTGGCAGGCATTCGAGAGCCCGCTTCTCGTAAGACTTCAATTATAAGCTCGATAAATAATACCTCAATCAGTGGTGGAAAAGGTACCTTACTTCTTGATTCTTGAAGATTTAGTAATAATTCGTATGGCAAAATTTCTGGATGAAAGGTTAAGGCTGATATATACATTGGTGTAATCATGATCGTTAAGAAAAAACCAAAAAAGCGCAGCATCCTTAATAAAGATGCTGTTGTCCAACGGTTGTAGTAATCCTCAATCGACACGAACATTTCAAAAAAAGAAGTGGGACAGACAATGGCTAGTTGACTATTATCCATAAAAACGACGATTCTACCATCCAGAAGATAACGGCAAATACTATCTGGACGGACTGTCATGTAATATTGAGGAAAGGGCGATAATGGATTATCCTCAATTAATTGCTTCAACACGGATATATCCGTAAATAACGGATAATCTACCTGGTCAATACGGTTTCTTAAATCATCTAAATTTTCATGGCTCACGATATTATCCATATACATAATCGATATTTTAATATTGGCTTCTGACCCAACAATTCGGTTTTCATTTTTTAGCATGGAGCTTTGAATCCGTCTTCTCACTAACGATATATTCGTTTCCAGTGATTCTGTAAATGCATCCTGTGGACCAATTACAGTCGACTCTGTTTCCGTATCCGTAATGGCCCTTGTAGGCGCACTATACGTATCGACACTTAATAGGGCGTTGGTTTCGTGAAAAAAAAGAAGGGTTTGCCCAGCATTCAATTTTTTAACGACACCTTTCACATCTTTCGGGTCCAAATATTGAGCCATTTGATGAATTTGTTTCAAATTATTAGCTAGTGGAATCGTCACCATGGTTTGTAAGGTCATTTTTTCGATGAGTGAGGAGAAATAAATGACCGTCACATCCCCTTCTTCTGTAGCGATCATTTTCAGTTTTACGTCATCGACTTCGTTAATCTCCTGCTTTAATTTAGCGACAATCTGCTCGGGTATCTCGTTCATTTTTGCTCCACCCCTTTTGTTCCGATAAATACCAGTCCATATCATTCATTTTTTAGTAGTTTGTCTTTTTTTCATTTAATTATGTAAAAATTGTGCTAGCAAAAATAGCCATACAAAAAGGATGCATCCCAATTAGAGATACATCCTTAAAGGTTATTCTATAGAATCTTTGCTGTATCGGTTTTTACCAATACCAAATACATAGTAGCTAATGGTTACGAGAATCAAGAAAATAATGCCCACTATTAATGACACGCGTGTATCATCATTGAACCACATGCCGACTAGTACCATGATTAAAAAGATGATTGTTACATAGTTTGTAATCGGTGCGAACGGCATTTTAAAAGGATGCTTTGCTAGCTGCGCTCCCTTTACTTTTCTAAAACGAATTTGACTTATTAAAATGATAAACCATGGAATCATCCCTGGTAAAACACTTGCACTATACACATAAACAAATAAGTTTTCAGGGGCAATATAACTTAGAATAACACCAACGACTAAGCCAACTAATACACCCGCTGTTCCAAATAAAGGCACACCATTACTAGAAAGCTTTGCGAAAAATTTTGGTGCTTGTCCATTCATAGCAAGTGTATATAACATACGTCCAGCACTATAGATTCCACTATTACACCCTGACATTGCAGCTGTGATGACGACGAAATTAATAATACCTGCAGCAGCTGTGATACCTACCTTAGCAAATGTTGCAACGAAAGGACTACCAATTGTGCCAAGCTCATCCCAAGGATACACTGTAACAATGACAAAGATTGCACCGATATAGAAAATTAAAATACGCCAAATAATGCTTTGGATGGCATTCGTAATCGTTTGTTGAGGATTTTTTGCTTCTCCTGCTGTAATCCCAATGAGCTCCACCCCTTGATAGGCAGCAACGACTAAAGATAAGGCAAAGAAAAATCCTGTCCAGCCACCTGTAAAGAAGCCACCGTGACTCCAAAGATTGGATAAGCCGATTGCTATTCCATCATTGCCAAAGCCAAAGAAGATGAGTCCGACCCCTGCAATAATCATTAAAATAATCGTAACAATTTTAATCATCGCAAACCAGAATTCAAATTCTCCAAACGATTTGACAGAAATGAAGTTCGCCACACCCAAAATCACCATTGCAATTAGACCAGGTATCCAAGCTGGTAATTCTGGATACCAATATTGCATATACGTTCCTACTGCTATAATTTCAGACATCCCAACAATAACCCATTGGAACCAGTTACTCCACGCTGTTAAATACCCTGCTAAAGGATGAATATATTTATAGCCAAATGTGGCAAAAGAACCTGTACTTGGCTCCATATAAAGCATCTCACCCATTGCCCTCATAATGAAAAAAATAAAAATACCTGCAATACCATAGGCAAGGAGTACAGAAGGTCCTGTCCATTGAATAGCACTTGCTGAGCCCATAAATAGCCCAACACCAATCGTACCGCCAAGTGCAATCATTTGAATATGACGTGCTTCTAATCCTCTTTTCAATTCCTTATTGGCCACTCCATAACGCCTCTTTTCCTGATGTTCTTTCTACGATGTTTTTACTTTAAAATAATAATCAATTTTTCTAAAAAAGACAAATGTATTTTTAGGAAAAACAAAAAATATTGCTATTTTAATAGAATAACAAAAAATAGGTAATAACGACGATTTATACGAAATATGATGTTACTTCAACATAATTTAAATCAGAAAATTCAAAAAACTCTATTCCGTTCAAGTCGAAAGGAATAGAGTTTACTTCGTTATTGTAATAAAGTTTGTTCCTGTAATTTTGCAGAGAAGTATTTACGTGCATCTGCTGTTAGAATTTGTAGCAATGTCACTTCTTCTTGACGAGCAAATTCTACAAACATCCCACTTAAATTCTCGTAGACATATTTGATTTTAAAGCCACTATCTAAATAATGATCTACTTTTTGAATTTCCTCTGTGCTTTGTTGGAATTCAGACATGCCATCACCTCACCTTCTTTTGAAAATGTCTTGATGTTGTCTCACTTACTCGGCACCCTTCATCTCTAACAGAGGATCTGGTTGCTCCACCAGTTCATCTTCATCTGGGAGCGCCGCTGGAGCTGCTGGTTGGCCAAATATTTCATCTAAATTATGTCCGACTGTAATACCTAAATATTTGGCATCACTTGGATCATCTAGCTCAGCTTGTGGATACTTTTTAAACCACCAATACTTCGCTAATACATAATATACAATCGCGCCTACAGCGAACCCTACTAAAGAAGAGTAAGTTGAAAATATATTGGCAACTGCACCACCGATTACCCAGGCGATTAACCCAGCCATATTAAAGCCTTTATAATATTTAAATTGCCCATCTAATTCATAAAGCTCTTTTACATGTACGCGCCGTTTACGAATCAGGTAGTAATCAGCAAATAAAATACCTACAATCGCTGTTAAAATACCGCCAATGATTAATAGGACATTGACCATGACATCAAATAGACTCCAAGGCTGTGCAAGAATACCAATAATCCCTGCAATAACTACCCCTACCCAGAATGGCACTTTCGGTCCACCGATATTAGAGAAAATAGTAGCTGCTGGTACAACGTTGGCAGAGGTATTTGTCGACCATTGTGCTAATACAATCATCAGCAATAGAATCCCAAGAATAAAGCCGCTTGCACTTTGCTGTAAGGCATTAATTGGGTCTGCCGAGGCAACTGCCATATAGCAAACTGCACCAATCGTAACAATGAATGTGTTTGTAATGGGCATGACAATTAAAGAGCCTACAAGCTGTGTTTTATTACGCTTGAACCAATTACGCTCATTTTTGGGTGCTTTAAAGAAACGTGACAAGGATGGCATATCTGCTGCTAAGGTTGCCCAAAAGCCCATATTTGCCATCACCACTACCATAAAGGCGGTAAAAGCAGCGAAGCCTGTTGTTGGGGTTTCCACCCACGTCCAAATATTTTTTCCCTGAGATGTTGCATTATCTGCCAATGTGTAATACATCCAACAAGAAATTAAAATAATGACAGGGGCTGCTAAATCAGCAAAACGCTCAATGGATTTAATACCAAGAGATGTATTAAAGAGTTGAAGCGCTGCAAACACAAGGAAGCAGATAAACCAATTATCAAAGCCAAACAATAAATTTAAAATTCCGTTTATCGCTAATGCACCAAAATACGTATTCAAACCAAACCAACAGGCAGCTGTAACACCACGTACAAGAGAAGGTATATGAGTACCGAATGTGCCAAATGGTGCACGCATATAAACAGGGAAAGATAATCCATGTTCTATTCCGATGTCACCAATTAACGTCATAAAGACGCCAATTAAACAAGAACCTACCAATGTTGCCACAATCACCATTGGTAAGGATAAATTCATGATAGCCGAACCACCAATGGCAAAAGCCGCTAATACAATTGCCATTCCTATCCAAATCACCGCAAAACCAAATGTTCCAATATTTCTTTGTTGATGTGTCACTGGAAGTAAATCTGGGGATTTTAAATAATTCCCTTCACGTTCCATAATGTTTCTCTCCTTTTTTTCTAATTTCCGTGACAACCTACTTGAAGTGCCTTCCTTCACCCAAAATGCTGAAGGAAGGTGGAATTTCGATTTTAATCTTTATTCAAAAATGAACAACGGTCCTTTATTTTGATAGACTGCTAAGAAGTGATTGGCGTTCATTCCATGTCATTGGCGGAATTGTAGATGGGCGTTCAACCATTGAAATGGCTCCATCGACAGGACAAACAATTGAGCATAAATTACAGCCTACGCAGTCTTCCTCACGAACCTTTAGCATTGGGCGACCATCCTCCGTATAAAGGTCAATACATTGATGGGATGTATCCTCGCAAGCAATATGACACTTATTGCAATTAATACAAACATCATTATTAATTTCTGCGACAATTTTATAATTTAAATCTAAATCACCCCAGTTTGAATACCTTTGTACAGAGCGACCAACTAAATCCATGACTGAAGCTAGACCTTTATCATCTAAGTAGTTATTCAGTCCATCAATCATATCCTCCACAATACTAAAGCCATGATGCATTGCTGCTGTACATACCTGTACGCCTGTCGCACCCATTAATATAAATTCCGCTGCATCTTGCCAATTGGAGATCCCCCCAATGCCCGAAATCGGTACATTGACTAATGGATTACGAGCACATTCTGCAACCATGTTCAGTGCAATTGGTTTAACTGCTGGACCACAATAGCCCCCATGAGCTCCTTTTCCAGCCACATGTGGTACTGTATTCCAAGAATCTAAATCAACACCAGCTAAACTGTTAATCGTATTAATCATACTCACAGCATCTGCTCCACCTCGTGTTGCCGCTTCCGCCGTCACGGTAATATCCGTAATGTTGGGCGTTAGTTTAACAATAACAGGTGTACGCGCCGCTTCCTTTACCCAGTACGTTTGTTTTTCCACCAATTCAGGGACTTGACCAGAGGCAGAACCCATGCCTCGTTCTGCCATCCCATGTGGACAACCAAAGTTAAGCTCAAGACCATCAACCCCCACATCTTCTACTCGTTTCACAATTTCATGCCATTTTTCTTGCTTTGGTTCCACCATTAACGAGGCAATAATTGCGTGATTTGGAAATTTCTTTTTCGTCTCATAAATTTCTTGTAAATTCACTTCTAATGGTCGATCCGTAATTAATTCAATATTGTTAAAGCCTGCCACACGTTGGCCATTATAGCTAACTGCCGCAAAACGGGAAGACACATTTAAAATCGGTTCTCCTAACGTTTTCCAAACTGCGCCACCCCAGCCCGCTTCAAATGCACGTTGGACTTGATAGCCTGAATTCGTTGGTGGAGCAGATGCTAGCCAAAATGGATTCGGCGATTTGATGCCCGCTAAATTAATGCGTAAGTCTGCCATATAAGTTCCCCCTCTATCCGTACTAACAATCTTTTGTCAACTGAAAGCATAGTGCCAGATACAGGCTGTATGACCACCATTTCAAAACATAGGCTAATGTAATATTCAGATGGGGGATTAACAGCCTGTATAAACCCGATTGGTGAATCTAACAATCAGTGGAGGAAGAGCCTCCCTGATTGAAGGTTCACTTTATGCAATCTCACTTGGTTTTCTTAAACATTCATGAATCTTATATGCTGCATCTTTTCCTTGCTGTACAGCGGTCACTACCATCGCTTCACCCTGTCCATTACCAAAGACAACATCTCCACATGCAAATACTTTGTCATTGGACGTTTGCATTGTTGTCTCATCAATGTCTACGACACCATTTGTATGAGCTAAACCAAAGGCTTCAATTAACGATACAAAACGAGTTTGCCCGATGGCTTTAATAACAGCATCCACTTCAATGATAAAATTGGAGCCCTTTACTTCTTCAGGGCGTTGTCGACCATCAGGACCTGCCTCACCAAGCTTCATTTTCACACATTCAATGCCTGTCACCTTTCCTGCTTCATTGCCAATAATTTTTTTAGGTGCAGTTAGCCATTTAAATTCCACACCATCCTGCTTGGCAAATTCATATTCGAATTTGTATGCTGTCATTTCTTTTTCTGTTCTACGATAGAGAATTTGTACATTATCTGCGCCTAAACGCACCGCACTTGTAGCACCGTCTATCGCCGTGTTTCCAGCACCGATTACGGCTACTCGTTTCCCTACAATATCATTTGTAAGCGGTCCCATTTTTGTTTTTCGAATAAACTCAATGGCATCATGTACCCCTTCTAATTCTTCCCCATCAATGCCCAAATTTGGGACAGCACCCATACCGACAGCTAAAATCACACTGTCATACTGAGCCAAAATTTCATCAGCAGAAATATCCTCACCTACAGCTGTATTCGTTTGAATGTCCACACCGAGCTGTTCAATCTGCTCTACTTCCCAATCTACGACATCATTTGGTAATCGGAATGCTACAATCCCATAGCTTCCTAAGCCCCCTGCCTTCGCTTCAGCCTCATAAATAGTTACTTGATAGCCTAAACGACTGAGCTCACGTGCTGCCGATAAACCAGCAGGACCTGCCCCTACAATGGCTATTTTCTGTCCATTATGTGGACCTGCCTTAAATAGCTGAGCATTGGTTTCCATTGCCCAATCCGTTGCATAACGTTGTAACTCACCAATTTTAATGGGCTTTGTTGAAGAATTTAAGACACACGCCCCTTCACACAGTTCTTCCGTTGGACAAACTCTTGCACAGCTTGCACCAATTGGGTTTGCTTCTAATATAGTCGTAGCCGAACCCTTCATATTACCAGATGCAATTTTTTTTATGAAATTTGGTATTTGAATACTTGTTGGACATGCTTTAATACATGGTGCGTCATAGCAATACAAACAACGATTGGCTTCCTCAATAGCCTCATTCTTTGTCATCTTACCTTTTAATTCCACAAAATTACGTCTAAGCTGCACGGTCATTGCATTTTCTTGAATCGGAACCATTTCCACATCCCCCTCATGTGTTCATTTTTTCCGTACCCTAATTACGAAACCGATTGTTTTGCTCTCCAGTCAAAACAATCGGTCCTATCCTGTAGGAAGCTAAATGTTTAGTGCTTCCGCAGTTACTGTTTTTAATGGACGTTTAATGTATCGTCCACTGCCAAGTACACCTACAAATTCTTTATTTTTAATGACATATTCCCCACGTACGAGTACACTAACAGGCTCACCTGTTACCTCCCAGCCTTCATATGGGTTATAGTCCACATTCATATGATGTGTTTTAGCTGAAATTTGACGCTGTGCCTCTGGGTCAAAAATGACGATATCCGCATCTGAACCAATTGCAATCGTTCCTTTTTGCGGGAATAAGCCAAATATTTTTGCGGCACTAGTAGAGATCATATCAACAAATTCATTGATGGAAATTCTGCCTTTTGCCACGCCCTCAGAGTATAAGATACTGAAGCGGTCTTCAATGAATGGTCCGCCATTTGGAATTTTCGAGAAATCATTTAAGCCTAATTGCTTTTTACCTTTAAAGCTAAAGGAGCATTGGTCTGAGCCAATCGTTTGTAGCTGTTTTGCCTTTAAGGCATTCCATAAATGTTCTTGATGATATTTAGGACGAAGTGGCGGTGACCAAACATATTTGGCTCCTTCAAAGCCTGGTTGCGCTAATGCGGATTGATCGAGTGTTAAATATGGTGGACAAGTTTCACCATAAACATCATAGCCCTTTTCACGAGCGGTAATAATTTCATCTACCGCTTCTTTACATGTCACATGCACCACATAGAGCTTCGCACCAGCTATATGCGCTAATTCGATAGCACGCTTTGTTGCCTCTCCTTCCAATTCCGCTGGACGAGTTAGTGCATGATAGATCGGTTCCTTATGTCCAGCACGTCTTGCCTCCTCTACTAGCTCATCTATAACAGAGCCATTTTCACAATGGACCATCACTATCGCACCAAGGTCCTTAGCGATTTTAAAGGCTTTAAATAATGTACGATCTGTGGCTTGGAATTCTTTTGCATAAGCCATGAAGACCTTGACAGAAGTAATGCCCTCTTGCTCTAATAATTGTGGTAATTCAGCTTCGGTTTCAGGTGTTAGATCACCAATCATCAAGTGGAAGCCATAGTCAATAGCAGACTTTCCTTTTGCCTTGTCGTGCCATTTCTCTACGGCTGTCGATAATTTTTCTTCTCCTGCTGTTAAACAGAAATCTAAAATAGTAGTTGTCCCACCAAAAGCCGCTGCAATAGTGCCTGATTTCCAATCATCATCCGTCACCGTGTTATTGAATGGCATGTCTAAATGCGTATGGGGATCAATGCCACCAGGCAATACGTACTTGCCTGTAGCATCAATTATTTCAGCGCCAGCATCCGTTAAATTTTGTCCAATTTGAACAATTTTACCGTTCTCAATTAAAATATCTGCCTCAAATACATCAGCAGCAGTTGCTACTCGTCCACCTTTAATGATTTTTTTCACTATGCCTCTCACCCTTCATCACAAAATTAGAGAATGCTTGATAGTTAATGCAGTGTATATGTTTCGCCCATACTAAACTTCGTTTGTAGCGTTAACACCGTTTCCAATAAAATATCTGCGCCCTTTGCACAATCTTCAAAGGCTGTTTCCTCTTCTTCACAATGACTCTTCCCTTCAATACTTGGAACAAAAATCATTGCGGAAGGAACCATACTTGCCATATACTGTGCATCATGTCCAGCGCCACTAAACATACGATGAGATGAATAGCCAAAGCTTTGACAAGCTCTTTCTACTTCATTGCAAATCGCACTATCAAAATACACGGTATCTCTGCCCCATAACTTGACAGGCTGAATATGGCATCCGCCCGCTGTCTCAGGAAGCGCGTTGAGAATATCCTCAACCTGTTGCATGACCTCTGGCTTTTGATGACGTGAATCAATTGTAAATGTCACCTTATTTGGGATAACGGTATGAATATTCGGGGAAACATTCATACGACCAAAAGTAAAAACAAGTTGTTCGTCAATTTTTCCTAATTGTTCATATAGCTCTTTAATGATGGTTGATGCCACAATCATTGGGTCTTTACGCATTGACATTGGGGTTGTACCTGCATGGTTTGATTGCCCACTAATTGTAATTTCATAGCAGACCATGCCTAGCACACCTTCAACCACACCAATTTCCTGCTGTTTTGCTTCTAATACTGGCCCTTGTTCAATATGCAATTCGATATAAGCAAGTGCCTCCTTCAGACGATTGGCTTGCTCTCCCTCATAGCCACTTGCTTGTAAAGCTTGTTGAAAACGAATGCCGTTTTTATCCGTAGATTGGAGCATTTTTTCTTTGTCAAATTTCGAGGTGATGACGCCTGAACTCATCATGGCTGGATCAAAACGTGCCCCTTCTTCATTCGTGAAATTGACAATCGTAAGAGGAATGTCCACTTCGATATCATTTTCCTTTATTGTTCGAATGGCCTCGATCGCTGTTAGTACACCTAACACACCATCAAATCTTCCACCTTTTTCTACTGAATCTAGATGGGAACCCATGACAATGGGTGGCACATTCTTTTTACCAGGAAGAGTGGCGTAAATGTTGCCCATATCGTCCACCTGAATATCCATTCCTAACGCTTTGCAACACTCACAAAAATAGTTTCTTGCTAATACATCCTCATTCGAAAGAGACAAACGTGTGACGCCACCATTTTCGGTGGCCCCAAATTGACTAAATTGTTCAATTAACTCTTGCAATCGTCTACTATTACATTTATACATATGCAAGTCCTCTCTTTCACAGTAGTTAATAAACATTCTAAAATAGATAAAATTTGTGAGATATGGATAGTAAACTAAAAAAATATGTGCAACTGCACATCATATATGGTAAGTTATGTTCATAATTAAGGGGGGAACGTATGGGGACGATTCGTAAAATTGTAGAGGGAGTTCATTTCCCAATGCTCACATTAGTCGCTGGACATAGTGGTACGTATCGCAGAGTTACTGGTATTAATGTTGTGGAAAGCAGTGATTTAATCATGTTTTGTAGACCCAATGAATTAGTCGTCACAACAGGTATTAATTTAGATGCGCAGCAAGACTCCTTGGAACATCTTGTCAAACAGGCATACACGAAAAAAGTAGCTGGCTTTATTATTAATACAGGACCATTCATTCCTAGCATTCCAGAAGCCGTCATCTCTTTTGCCAATCAACATGATTTCCCAATTTTTCAAATGCCATGGAATTATCGCATTGCTGATCTATTAAAAACTACCTTTCAATTTATTGCCAATCACCATCAAGAGCTTTCTATCGAAGAAAAGGTTCTTTTCAATCTACTATTTCATTACAAACAAAACACTAACACAATGAAAGATCAACTAGCACAGCTAGGATTTCCTCAAGGAAGAGAATTAGCGATCATAACTTGTACAACCATTGGCTCCAAAGCAGCTATTGACCGTTATGAGGTCATGATCCAATTCGCTTTTCAAAATCGCTATCAACGCTTCTTAAAATTAAAGCATAAAAATCACCTCATCTTTTTAATTGATAAAGCACAAATCAATACACCTAATATACCCTTCTCAAAAGTTGTAGAAGAAATCTATGAAAAAATCACGCTAAAAAATGGTTACTTGGATATTATTATCGGCAAAGGTAACTTTCATAAAGAGCTAGAAAATGTTCGCCAAAGCTATGATGAGTCCTTAACCGTCATCCATTTAGCACAGCTTCATAACAATCGTTATTTGTATAAATACAAAGAAATCGGTGCCTATAAAATATTGATGGCTGTGAAAAATCAGCCCCTAATGAAATCGTTTAGTCAGGATATTTTAGGACAACTTTACTGCTATGATGAACTACATGGGACAGACTATGTACCTTTTTTACGTATTTTTGTTGAGGAAAATGGCAGTACAAGCAGGATTAGTGAACGTCAATTTATACATCGAAACACCGTCCTCTATAAAATTAAGAAAATTGAAATGCTATTAGATATGGACTTAAGCAATCCCTTTACGAAGACTAATTTGTATATTGCCTTTTTAATTGAGGATGTGTTAATGCATCAATAGCCTGTCACAACATTAAATTAACTGAATTATCTTTCTCATTAAATACTCCTTCTAAAATTCTTGAAGCATACATATAAAGTACAAATGGGGGCGACTGCGCATTTTTGTTGTCCACATCTGAGGAGAACATATGCATGCTAATCAACTACCTGTTTAGAAGGAGTGAAGCTTCGTGACAAATGTAACAAGTCCCAATTGGCCAGTAAAAGATGAACAATTCGTATGGCATTCTATGAAGCCCTACAATCCAAATGCAACAATGATCGTCCAATCCTCTAAAGGGGCATGGATTACTGACATTGAAGGCAAGCGCTATTTAGATGCAATGGCAGGTTTATGGTGTGTAAACGTTGGCTATGGACGTGAGGAGATTGCCAAAGCTGCCTATGAGCAATTGCTAGAAAATACGTATACCCCATTATCTGTTGGGCATATCCCTGCTATTCAATTAAGTGAAAAAATTAATGAGCTTTTAGGGGATGATTATGTCGTCTTCTTCTCCAATAGTGGCTCCGAGGCAAATGAGGCAGCCTTCAAAATAGCTAGACAATATCATCAACAAAAAGGTCACGTCAATCGAACGAAAATTATTTCTCGTTACCGGGCCTATCATGGTAGCTCGATGGGTGCTCTTGCAGCAACTGGACAAGCTCAACGAAAGTATAAATATGAGCCACTGGCACCAGGTTTTTTACATGTCACTCCACCTGACGCTTATCGTGCCAATGAAGACCATATTCAAAGTAAGGACCCTTGTGCATTACCATCTGTCCAAGCAATCGATCATGTCATGACTTGGGAAATGTCAGATTCCATAGCAGCAGTCATTATGGAGCCTATTATTACTGGCGGTGGTGTGATTATGCCCCACGACAGCTACTTACAAGGAGTTAAAGCTGTTTGTGAGAAGCATGGCGCACTACTCATTGTCGATGAAGTCATTTGTGGTTTTGGTCGTACAGGCAAAGCTTTTGGATTCCAAAACTACGGCATCCAGCCTGATATTGTGACTATGGCGAAAGGCTTAACAAGCGCTTATATGCCACTGTCTGCTACAGCTGTTCGTCGTGAAATTTATGAGGCGTTTGCTGGAACTGAGGAATATGACTTTTTCCGTCATGTCAACACATTCGGTGGATCACCAGCAGCATGTGCCGTCGCATTAAAAAATATTGAAATAATGGAAAAGGAAAATTTATTTGCCCACTCGGCTGCACTAGGTGCTACATTACTCACTACATTACAGGAGCAACTAAAGGAGCACCCGAATGTTGGGGATATTCGTGGGAAAGGCTTATTAATTGGCGTAGAGCTAGTACAAGATAAAGATAGCAAAAAACCGCTCGACATGACACTTGTGAACAAAGTGATCACACAATGTAAGGAACAAGGGTTAATCATTGGGAAAAATGGGGTAACCGTGGCAGGTTTCAATAATGTGTTAACCTTATCTCCTCCTCTGATTATTTCCTCAGATGAGACGAATTTCATTGTTGAAAAATTTGTACAAGCCTTACATTCTATTAAACTGTAGGAGGAATAGCTAAATGGTAACGAATACAGACATACAGGATTTAGGTCATTTTATCAATGGACAAACAGTTCTAGGGAAAAGCGGTCAGTTTTCAGATGTTTACAATCCAAGCACAGGTACTGTCATTGCTCGCGTACCTTTGGCAACAAAACAAGAGGTACAGGAAGCGATTGCTGCTGCCCAAGCGGCTTTTCCTGCTTGGCGTGCCTTATCAGTTGGTAAACGAGCTGAAATTATCCTTAGATTCCGCCAACTCATAACAGAAAATATCGATGAACTAATTGATATGATTTGTACAGAGAGTGGCAAAACGATTGAGGATGCCAAGGGCGAAATTACTCGCGGTTTAGAATCTGTTGATTTAGCTATCAATGCCCCCCATTTACTTAAAGGAGAGTATTCGGTGAATGTTGGTGGTCATATCAATGCCTATTCTCTGAAAGAACCATTAGGCATTGTAGCGACTATTTCACCATTTAATTTCCCTGTCATGGTACCGCTAGCAATTACAAGTATGGCGGTGGCTGTAGGAAACTGTGTGATTCTGAAGCCGTCAGAGCGGGTTCCTTGCTCAGCATTATTTTTATCAGAGCTGTGGAAAGAGGCAGGCTTACCAGATGGGGTTTGGACTGTTATTAATGGAGACAAAGATGCTGTTAATGAGCTGTTATGCCATCCTGCCATTGAAGCGATTTCCTTTGTAGGCTCTACGCCAGTTGCAGAAGCCATTTATGCTACAGCCTCTAAACATGGGAAGCGTGTCACAGCACTTGGGGGAGGTAAAAATAATATGGTGGTTATGCCAGATGCTGACCTAGAGCATGTAGCAAATGCCTTTTTAGGGGCTGCCTACGGAGCTGCCTCCCAGCGTTGTATGGCACTGTCAACCATTATTCCTGTTGGGGAGGATACAGCCAATAAATTAGTGGGTATTCTTGCCGATAAAATTGCCAAATTAAAAGTGGGTCCCTATACAGATGCCGAAGTTGATTTTGGACCAGTCATTACTCAGCAATCAAAGGATGCCATCATTGGCTATATCGATCGTAGCCTAGAAGAAGGCGCAACACTGGTCTGCGATGGGCGAAATCCGGAAATTTCCAAACAATCGAACGGTTTCTATCTTGGACCTACATTACTCGATCATGTAAAGCCTGGAATGGAAATTTATGAACAAGAGGTTTTTGGACCTGCACGTAATGTCGTCCGCGTAGCAACATTAGAGGAAGCTATAGCCCTTATTAATGCCCATGAATTAGGAAATGGTGTAACCATCTTTACGAACAATGGTGCAGCAGCTCGAAAGTTTACCACTGAAATTGAAGTAGGTATGGTAGGTGTCAATGTACCCATTCCTATTCCAGTAGGCTATCATAACTTTGGTGGCTGGAAACGATCAAGATTTGGTGAGGGGCATATGTTTGGACCTGACCAAGTACGTTTCTTCACAAAAGCGAAAACCATTTCAGAAAAATGGATAGAACAAGGGAATGACGTTACATCTTCTTTTGCATTTCCAAGTAATCAGGACTAATCCTTAAAAATAAATATTCGCGTAGTCAATAGCTACGCGAATATTTTGAAAAAACTGACGCGAAAACATGGTCACTAGTTTTTACAGTTTAACTATTTGTTCTCTTTTTTCTCTTCCGTTTTTCTTACTTCTGAGAAGTCTGTTTCTTCTCCAGCCTCCATGCCATAGCTAGGATTTCTATCCATACGAGTAAATGTATCTACATCATCCTCGTCTTCAAATCGCTTTACAAGAATTGGAATCGAAATTAGCCCAGCAAGACCAACGAGTGCATAAACCCAACGAGATAAGACCGCCGTTTGTCCACCAAATAAATAAGCCACTAAATCAAATCTAAAGAATCCAATGAGTCCCCAGTTGATTGCACCTATAATAACTAGTACTAAGGCGATTCTATAAAGCACGCTCATGTGTACACCTCCTTTATTTTCAATACTCCAAGCTATATTTCTTAGCAGGGAGGTGTCATAAGAAGCGATAAAATGACAAAGACTAGTCATTACAACCGCCATTTTGACGGTCTTATTTTTTGCAATAACCTCTTTTTTATACTGTGTACAAATGGCGAAATGACGTACTCTGATGAATGGCGTTACTTGGATGATTTTTTATGTGTCTGCTCATGCTGAAGCAGCCATTCTTTGCGCCACATCCCGCCTCCGTAACCTGTCAGCGTTCCATTGGAGCCGATAATTCGATGACATGGCACAACAATGCTGATATTATTTTTTCCATTCGCACTACCAACAGCCCTTACAGCTTTTTCATTGTTAATAGCAATGGCGATATCCTTGTATGAAGCCGTTTCACCAAATCCTACACTCGGTAAAACATGCCAAACAGCTTGTTGAAAATCTGTACCTCGAAAAACATAAGGAAACGAGAACTCCTGACGATCACCTAGAAAATACTCATGCAATTGCTTAACACATTCTAGTAAAACTTCAGGTGTGTCTTGCTGAGGAGCATTGACGACCTGCTCTCGCTCTGCAAAGTTAATGGCATCAATTGCTGTATCACTTCCCTCAACTTCTATAATCCCAATTGGTGATGAATAATCTAATTTATACCGTTTCATACAGTGACCTCCATAAATAAAAGGTGGCATAAGCTTGCCAGCCTTGCCAATGTTCCGCATAGTTCTTTAATTCTTCAATTGTTGGTTTTCGTTCTAATGCTAGTTGTATTTTTAAAGCATTATGTAGACCTACATCTGCTATAGGAAATGCTGTCGGTTGTTGCAGACATTTCATAAGCACATAATCTGCTGTCCATGCACCAATTCCTCGAATGTCCATTAATCGTTTTTTCATGGCTTCGTAGTCCTCTTGTTGCCACAGCAAATTTTTTGTCAATTGTCCGCTTGCGATAATTTTGGCAATTTCAATAATGTATTCTGATTTCCTCCGTGTAAATTGGAGGTGGATTAAATCATCTACCTCAATAACGGCTATTCTCTCTGGCGTTGGAAACAGCCAGTAGCTTTGCCCCTCAAAGTAAACATATTCTCCAAAATGCTCGACAAATCTCTTTTTTAACATATAGGCAAAAGTTAAATTTATTTGTTGACCAATAATTGCCCAAACTAATGCTTCAAATAAATCAGGAATCCCGATTAACCGTAATCCGTTATATTTCTTCACAAGTGGCTTTAGGATTTGATCGTTTTCAGCCATCTGGTAATACCCCTGCAAATCCTTTGTTAAATCAAACCACTCTGCGATATATTGTGCGATGATCGCCTGTTCATGGCTAGCTGGCTGTTTCATTGGAAATATTACTATTATTTTATGTGCTTGTTCAGTTATTTCACATAAAATAAATTGTTCATCAATCTTCAATAATTTGTAGAGCACATCATCCTTTATATGATGAAGTATTTCGTGATGTGAGCGCTTTAAGAACTGCAAACACTCTCTATAATTAAATGCTTGTGGTAACTCGATAACTAAATAGCCAACATCGTTTGTCCATTTCATATCATGTCCCCCTGCAACGATAGGTTACGGTATTCTGTAGGCGAACAATTTTTCAGCCGTCGAAAAACTTTATAAAAATTAGATGGGCTTTGAAAGCCAGCTTCATAACATATTTCTAAATTTGTAAAGTCGGTATGTTTTAATAGATGGGCAGCCTTATCAATTCTGATTTTCTCTAAATACGTTCGAGGCGTCTCAGCAGTCACTTGTTTAAATAGTCGTTCAAGGTGAAAGGGACTGAGGCCAACATGCTCCGCCATATCCTGTAAAGTCACTCTTTGTTTATATTCGTTCATAATAAAAGTCGTGACATTTTTAATCAATTGCGTGTGTGGGGAATGTTCTATTTCAGGCTGACATCGTTTACATGCCCGATAGCCAGCCGCCTCTACCTTTTGGATATCTTCATAAAATTCAACATTCATCTTTTTCGGCTTTCTGGATTTACAGGAAGGACGGCAATAAATCTTAGTAGTTTTAACCGCCGTATAAAAAAGCCCATCATAGGTTTGATCACATGTTATAATCTTTTCCCACTTTTCCTCAAAAGATAAATTGATTGCATTGTCCACGATTATCTCACCTCATTCCCATCGACTATATATATAACGCAGAAGTATCTTGGTCTTTTAATAATTGTGCAGCATGCTGTGTTAAATGCGCAATTATTTTATCTGAAAGTGCATTTCCAAAGCTAAAGCGTTTCACCCCTAATTCTTTTAGTAGCTTGACATTCGTTAAACTAGGTAATGAAAGAAGATTAATAGGCGCATTTATATTACGAGTCATCGCGCTTATTTCATTGGCATCTGTTAAGCCTGGGATAAATATACCACTTGCTCCGCTCTCAATATAAGCTTTTGCTCTTGTTATTGTTTCTTCAAATGGTTGCTCTAATTGAAAATACGTATCTGTTCGAGCATTAATAAAGAAATCTTTATAGCCATGATTATCTAATTCTTTCCTCATGTTTGTTAATAAATAACAGTGTTCAATTATGCTTCTTAAGCCTGTTTGATGTTTAAAGGAATCCTCAATGTTAATCCCTGCTACTCCCACATCTGCCGTTCTCAAAACATTGTCGATAATACTTTGTTCATCATGGCCATACCCCGCTTCTATATCTGCTGATACGGGTATCTTGACTTGCTCTGTAATGGATTGAATAATTGTTAGATGTCGTTGAAAATCGATTTTTTCACCGTCTGCATAGCCAAGTGAGTTCGCTATGCCCCAGCTTGTTGTGCCGATTGCTTGAAAGCCTGCCTTTTCTAATGTTAATGCTGATATAACATCCCAATCATTCCCAATAAATAATAGCTCTTGTGAAAAATGTAAATCATAAAATTGCTGAATTTTTGACATAATATAAGCCTCCATGCTGTTTGTTAGACATTATATTATCAGGAACCACCCTTTTATTTCGTCCTCAATCTTGCTGTTATGGTCTATAATAATGTTTTAGCAAATATCTTGTAATAGGCTATTCAATTGTTTACATATAATCTAGTAACTATAGAATAGGAGCTATGACCCTTACATGGAAAATACAATAGTCAGAAGAATAAATTTATTCCCCCTTATTATCCTTGTTATTTTCGCTCTCATCCCCCCTGTTAGTGCAATCAGCCCAACAGATAAGCTGCTAGATCCTCTTGTGTTAGGACAGCATTTAATTCCAAAATGGTCTCCATCGAAGATATATTGAGTGATCTCCATGATCATTCTTTTGTGGCTAGTAATCAATCGTATCCATTCTTCTGGCATACGAGAGATACTATTTGGTTACATTTATCCATGGATAATATTTGAATAGATAAAAATGAATCCTATTGGCTAGAGGTAACAGATAAACTAGATAGCATTGATATGTATATCATTATTGGAGTGACTTGCTTTGTGATGGGCAAATACAATTCATTCCTTATTATCTAGATGTGACAAGGCTTTATATTAGGCCAAACACCATGGTAGAAATCGTGTGGAATTTTTACTAGATCATACAAAACCGGAGACGAAAACAGAGGCGTCATTACCTTGACGCCTCTATTTCCGTGTTTACATATTGATTTGTGAATAATCAACTTGTATAAATAGTAAAAAAACTATTCGCAGCCTTTTTAGCTATTCATCATTATGTTTAAAAAAGCTGGCTTTGGAAGAAACCAATGTTAGTTCTAAACTAAATTAAGTAAGTGCCTGTTCCTTGGAAAGCTTTCGTTGTAAAGCAATTTCTCGGCGTTTTTCTTTCGTCACACGCTGCCAAATGACTACTGTAATGAATCCAATAATAGCTAAGCCTAATAAAATACCAAAGAATACTTTATAGCCCGCTGTGCCACCCCAGTAATCTAAACAAGCACCTGCAATGATTGGCATAAAGATTTCACCACTATAACCAATTATCATCAGTGGCATGGACACAGTTCCTGTTGATTCTACTGGATAATCGCCTTCTACTAGAATTGCAAAATGCATCGCTTGCAAAGCATACATAGATGTATAGATAATCCCAATGAACACTAAAAGCATAAGGATAAAAGAAGCTTTTCCTGGTAATAAAATGAGCCCTACTAAACCAAATGCTAATAAAATATAGCCGATTAACACCATATTCGACACACCAATTCGGTCGCCTATGATTCCTGCACTAAAACTACCAATTGGACGACAATATTGCGAGAAGTAGCCCAAAGCCGCAGCAATTAACGTAGACGCACCAAATGCGGCCGTTGCATAAGGTGTAATGTAATAATAGCTAATAATCATCGCGTAGGACGTAAAGATAAGGATAGTCGCAAGCCAGGTAGTTGGCATCTTCAACACTTTCCAAAGGACTGCCCAATCAAACGTTTTACTGCTCTCTCTATCTTCTGGAATGACAGTTGCTTGATCTGGATCTTTATACAGCATCATAATCATGAGGCCCAACAAAAGACAAATCACAGAATACACCGTAATAACTGCTGAAAGAGCCATTTTATCACTCATATGTTTTGCAAAAAAAGCAAAGATCCCTAAAATCACAGCAGATTGAATAATGTTGGTTACACCACGTCCGCCTTCAAAAAATCCAAAAGCTTTTCCTTGTTCATTTTCAGAGCCTAAAGAACGAACCGCTTTTACTAATGCTCCCCAGAACGTCATAATGGACGTGATTCCCCAAGCAGCATGAATCAGTAGAAGTACTGGATAGGGTGGATACAATAATAATGTAAACCCTAATAATCCAGTGGCTACTAAAGAAATGGTTAATAAATATTTCGTTTTCCAACGATCTGCACAAAATCCTCCAAAAATATAGGAAATTAAACAACAAACACCATACGCACTACCAAGTGTCCCCATTTGTGTATTGGTTAAATGAAATGCATCCAGAAAGACATCATAATAGTAGTTTCTAAAATAAGGCAATGCGTAAATTAATGCACCTGAAACAGCTAAAATAACTAAAGTAGCTGTATTCTTTTTTAACTTAGCCTCCATATGTTTACCCCTTATATGTTATTTACAAGCCATGACGTTTAATTTTTTGATTCCATTCCTTATGGAAGACTTGTTTGTCATTTTCTTTGATGGCCATTTCCCCAACAATTTGGAAGTTTTCCTGATCGGATGTTTTGGTAACCGTAATATCAGCGTCAATCCACCAGCCTTCACGACCAATTTTCATTTTTTGATAGATTGTATACTGAGCTGACAGTGGATCAGCATTCGTTAAGGTTAATTCTCGTTTTAAATTATGTTCTACAGTAACATCAATATCATCAAAGCGATAAATACCTTCTCCAAATACGCCTCCAACCCCATCTGTAATACATGTCCATGTATCTGTTAAAATATCATAGGATATCGAACGATCGACTCTGCCTTCTTGCAGTGTTGTGATTGGCGTTAATGGTGCACTTTCAGCATTCATATTAGGTCCTACTACCTGCTGACCATGGAAAGTTGGCAATGATAAGGTAGCCGTTTCTAGATTTAATGTCAATGTAGCGTCTTCTGGCATTGGCCAAAACATCGGCCAAAACGTTGTAGCTAAGGATAGGCGTAAACGATGCCCCGCTTTAAATTGATGGCCACAGCAATCTAACTGAACAAAGGCCTTCACTTTTTCACCAGGTGTTAACAGGTCAACATGATCATGCCCATTTAAGTGTGTCAGGTTCATCACGCCATAGGATACACGAGTGACAGCTCCATCGGGTGCTACGTCTGATAGCTGTGCAAATAGCATTGCATGTGGTTTGTCACTCATTAATTCCACTTCAAATTTTGGATAGCCCACAATCTCTAGGGCTTTCTCTAGCCTATCCGTTTCAAAAACCATGGCCATTCCATCATCTAATCGTTGGTCTGCTGGACTTTCACCTAGTACGCCAGCGCCCATCCATTCACCAGATAAAAGACCATGATTTTGAGGAGTTTTTAGTAGTACTTGCTCTTGTTGCTCACTGCGGTTTTCTACTAGTTTTCCATGTGTCAGTTGATACACCTTAGTTTGTATCGATTCCGCTGCTGGCCACGATTCTAAACCAACCCAATAGCCTTTGCTAATTGGTTTCTTAACGGATGGCTCCATACTCTCTTCTACCCAGACATTCACCATTGGTCCATCCATTACATCGTTGTCTATTCCTTTTAACCAATGATCCCACCATTTCACAGCTTCTTGTAGAAAGCCCATTGCTGGACCCGGCACTCCATCGTGGGGATAAACATGTGCCCATGGGCCAATGATGCCTTTTCTCGGAACAGAAAGCCCTTCCATTAAACTTAAGACTGTGTTTGTATAGGAATCTTCCCAACCATCTAGCGCAAAAACAGGGATTTCAATGTCATCGTAATTCTCACAAACTGAACCATGCTTCCAGTAGTCATCTCTTGTTTGATGCTCCATCCACTGTGCCATCCACAAAGGCATATTTTCTAATCGTTCCATCCATTTATCACGCCAGCTATCGCCAACAATATGTGGATCAATTGGACGTAACTGGTAGGCTAACATAATAGCACCCCACCAGAAGTTATCGTTTAACAAGCAACCGCCCTTATAGTGAATATCATTGTTAGATGCCTCACTCGGGAAATCTGCTGAAATGTTTGTTGTGAAACCTCTTGAAAGTCAGTGTTCTCGGGGTTTTGATTTATACTCAAAAATATGCGTAGGAAAACAAAAGAAAAAGAATGAAGTTATTTGAGGAACTTTGTGGGGAACTAAAATCTAAACATTTAATATTTTAATTACACAGGCAGGTATGTATACAAGTCACTAAACAAAAGTGACTTGTGTAATTTATTGAACATGATATTTTTTAAAAGCTTGTTTTTTTCTTTCTTCTGATACCGGTGCGTATCTTAAAGTGGTGGCCGGATCTTCATGGCCCAATAAATGTTGTAAATCTGTTAATTCAATTCCTGAATCCATAGATAATGTGGCGAATGTATGACGCATTACATGTGGTGTTAATGGCTTTCCAACCTGTGAAAGCTGTTCTATTTTATTTACCTGATATTGAATTCCTCTATTTGTTAATCTTCGAATTGGGTGTCTAGAGGTAACAAATAAAGCGTTACATTCATCGTTTCGTGATTTTAAATATCGTTTGAGATGATATAAAGCCTTAAAGCTAAAGAAAACCCTTCTCTCTTTATTTCCTTTTCCAATGACAACTGCACTCATATCCTGCCAGTTAATATCCTCTATATTCAAATTCCTTAACTCGCTTAATCTACATGCTGTACTATAGAATACTTCAATTAAAGCTCGCTGTTGTAGCGAATCACATGATTCTCTCACTAATTCTAATTCCTCAACTGTCAGGCCTTCTCTTAATCGTTTAGGAACTTTTGGTTGCTTTATTCTCAGTGTAGGATTCTTTAAAAGTATTTCCTCTCGTACTAACCAAGCATAAAATGCTCTGATAATTGTTAATTTAGTAGCTAATGTTCCACTTTTTAGATGACTATATTCAGCAAGATATTTTCGTATATCTGCTGTTTCAACTTTAAATAGTGATTTATTAATAAACTTCAAAAATCGTTTCAATTCGTACTGGTAATTAGTGATAGTGGTATCAGAATAATTTTCTATCTTAATAGCATTTATGTACATACATAGATAGTCTGCATTATCAGATGTATATTGTCTTTCGTCTTTAGGCTCAATATTATAGTTCGTCAATAAATCATCTAAAAATAATGAAAGCTTTTCCTCTTCAATTTCTTTCGAAGCCATTTTCACTACTGTAATTATTTCATTTAATAAAAGTAATTTTGACAAAAGTGTTTCCCCCTTTAACTAAACAAAATCAGGCATGCTAATGATCGCGGAATCAATTGACGAGGCTATTACTGTAGTAATGAGGTCGTTCCTAAAAAGAAATAACCAGGTACTCATTCGAGCGCCTAGTTATTAGTTTATTGCTTCTGGAATTTTATCAAAATCGAAACCTTTAAATGATACAATCCTTAAAGAACCTGATGCGGTTTTCTCTAAATATTGAACTTTACAATGTAGCCTTGGCTCTATCCACATCACATCTCGCTCAACCTTGGTAACGATTTGTTTAGCTATTTCTCTGAATGCAGTTTTTTCTTCAGGCTTGAACCCGAATTCAACACTAGCGATTGCCTTATAATTACCATTGCTATTTGAAGTACCAACCACCATTGTAAAAGGATTTTCCTTGTAGCCTAGAATTACAACATCTGCTATTTTGAAATGTTTATATTTTAGCCAATCGTGTGATCGATGATTATTTTTGTACATCGAGTTACTTCGCTTACCTACAATACCTTCCATGCCTTTATCTTTTGTTAGTTGAAAAATATTGCTACCATTGCCCACAATTGAAGGTGTGACAAGCAACCTATTTGAAGGTTCTATTATTGTTGAAAGAATTTCTTTTCGTTGATCTAATGGTTGCTGTGTATGAGGTTTATCGGTTGCCAGTACATCAAACGCAATAAAGGTTGCTGGATGGGTTATTGATGCTTGCTCAATTTTACTTGTATTAGAAAGTCTGCCCCTATATGCAAAATCATCGAATACAGATACACCATTACGTAGCACTACACCTTCACAATCAATAATGGCTGTGTGTTCCTTAATAGAACGGCCAACCTCTTGAAGTTCAGGAAACTTAGCTGTCACATTGTTACCATGTCGAGTAAAAGCCTCTATCCGTTCGCCTTGCTTGTGTAAAAAGATGCGCCAGCCATCCCATTTTATATCGTAAATCCATTCAGGATTGTCATCTATTTCTTTATTGTTTCCCATATGAAGCAACATTGGTTTAATTGGAGTAAATAACATTACCTATTCCCCCTCATATACCATTATCTCATGGCAAAAGAGACAAAAATACATGTAAATCAAGGTATTGTTGGCAATTACAATTTCATCTTCTCATTAATATGATTGATCAATAATTTTTCTACTTGAGTCTTTAGTGCTTGGTTGGCATATCTAAGCACGACATCATTGCCAGAAGTTGCTATTTGTACATCGCTGAAATATTCATCTACATTAGTCCATCCTATAACTCGTATCTTTTGTTGCGCAAGTTTTCTTTTAAGGTCAAAATACTCTTGGCGCAAACCTTTTAAAAGGGCATCCATTAGGGGAAGAAATACAACTTTCATTTTAAATTGTTCTGTTTTTTGATAATCAATCTGTATGGACTTTACTGCTAGTTCAATTAGTAAGTATTTGTGTAACAACTGTCGTTGATCAGGTTTAATCATAGTAATCAGCTTCTAATTGAGTTGACTGTATGTTTTGCATTGGAATTCGTTTTGTTTTAAGTAGTGTATCAAGTATGAGTTCATTAGTATTAAAATTAATTCTTTTGATAGTTCCAGTCCATTTTATTATTCTGTTGTCTTCCCACACTTCTAATTTAATGTCTAGCTGCTGATTATAAGCTTGGTTAATCGTTTGTTGTATATCTTCTAGTTCCCATTCCGTCAATTCTCTTTTTTGTACAGTAAAGTCTTGTTTATATTCTCTAAGCCCATCCAAATGTTCAGGCATCATCATAGACGCCCATTTGATATTGCCCCTATCTTTTATCATCAAATCACTCCTACGCTAAATGTCCGCCAACTAAACTATCACGGCTGATAGCTGTACCAGCACTTGTATATGACACAGCACGTAATATTGCAGTTGATCCAAATTTATTTCTAATGGCGTCCATGGTAGGGCCAATCAGCTGTCTTTGAGGTTTTCGCTCATCGAATAAATCTAACTGAATACTGTGCTCACGATCTAAGTTGGATATCCGGACAGAAAGCTGTCGAGCTGGCTCCCCTGCAAAATGCTCATCGAGTAATTCGATACAGACTTTATACATTTCAAGTGTTTCATTAGTTGGCACCTTGATTGTTTTAGAACGGTGGAATCCCTTTGTCATCGCATTACGACTGTACGATAAACCTAAGCTAATCGTGCGGCCAACAAAGCCTGCATCCCGTGCTCGTTTCATAACATCCTCGCACATCTCTAAAAGTACTACTGATATTTCCTTACGAGTGTGGTAGTCCCTCATCAACATTTGCCCTTTTCCAAAGCTTAGTGATGGATTCTTGACTAAAGGTTCACCCAATTTTGATAAATCGATGCCCCAAGCGTGGTGGTATAGTTGATTGCCCATAACACCAAACTGTTTTTCTAATTCATCTAAATCAGCATTTGCTAATCCACCAACTGTTTGAATGCCTATCTTATTTAGGTTAGCTTCCATCTGCTTACCTATGCCCCACATTTCTGACAAAGGTCTCACAGGCCATAATTTTGTTGGTACGTCCTCATAAGTCCATTTAGCGAAGCCTGTTTTCTTAGCATCTAAGTCCAATGCTAATTTCGCCATAAGCATGTTAGGACCCATACCAACTGCTGAAGGTACATTAAATTGATCACGTATAGCTCGCTGGATTTCTTTTGCGGTTTCCTCTGCTGAACCCCACAATTTTTCAGTGCCAGTCAGATCAACGAAGCTTTCGTCCACACTATAAACATGTATAGCATCCACAGGTACATAATTAGCAATAAGTTTTGTGATGGTCATAGACATTTGAAGAAAGAAGCTCATCTTTGGCTCAAATAGTTTAATGTCAGGATGTTTGGGAATTTCGTAGCGTCGATTCCCTGTTTTAATTTTGAATCGTTCTTTCATTACTGGTGATGCAGCCAGCACCACACTACCTGGTTGACTAAAATTGCCGACAACTGCAATTGGGTCCTTTAGTATATCCAACCCCTCTAACATGGCGATACAGCTGGCATAGAAGCTTTTCATATCAATGCAAATAATTGGTTTGTCAGGCATTCCTTCATAGTTCATACAACATCAGACTCTTTTCGAATAACAGGAGTAACAGCGAGTATATTTCTGATTAAAAATGTACGCTTTGTTTGTCTCATGAAACAGAATGCTTGAAATGAATCACCAACGATTTTAATGATTTTTACTCGCCTTTTTGTTACAGACCCATTTTTAGATACATACATCATGTTTACTAATTGATTACACTGCATAGCTTTAACCAGTTGTTCTCTCATCAATGTTTCCTCCTAATACATGAAATGTTCCTCATTTATAATCTATACAAGAACACTTGTTTGTATACATAATAGAACAGATGTTTGTATTTTGACAAGTAATTAATTCTAATATTTAATCAGCAAGAAACATAAAATAAAAGATTAAAATAACGCTAAATCCTTCCTTTTAGTATTAACTTAAATTTTTTCAAAAAATTAAAACACTGGTTGTATATTGGTAAATATCGTATAATAGTTGGGACAAATTACTATTATCGGGGGACAGTATGACTATATTTTTAGTGTTATCTTCAATAATTGTTACAGCAATCCTTACATTTAAACTTGCTAAGTTGAACAACGGTGGATTTAATTTACTAATCCAGTACATTCTTGATATTTTATATTTTTCACGTTTAAATTCACCATATTTAATCAAAAAAAGATATTATGTGCCCGTTACTATAGGATATTTAATTTCTGCAATAGCTTTTTTAGGAACAATTGTTTCTTTTATAGTAGGAGATGGTAGCACTATAGATTTAAAACTTTTTGTAGCAATAATTTTCACACTTTGTCTCATTTCTACAATTTCATATGATCGCTTAGCTAAAAAAACAAATGATTTAATTACAAAATTAAATAGCGATACTAAAGATTTAATGTACTCATATGATGAACTAAAAAGTTTTGAAATAAATAAAAAACACAAAAAAGTTTTCGAAGATTTCACTCGGTATACTTCTGGGATTGTTGGTGTACAAGTTTATAATTACCACTTATTATCAAAAGTAAATACAGAGTGTATTAAAATTGAATACGAATTTGGTTGTGTAAGCGAAGGGACTTATCTAAATGCAGTTCTTCAAGAGTACTATGAATTTAACAGAGATTCAAAAGAGATTTTAATAAATGCTATTAAGCGATTAGAACGAATCGAAACACTAGAGGACATAACCCAGGTACTAACTTCTTTGGAAAAATTGGAGTCTGAAGTAGTAAAGTCTGATTACTCTCCTGCCTCAATTGGGTTTGTCAACATTTTATACACTAAATTAGATGAGTTCGCAAACGAAATCAACAATATTCTCCTTTCTTCACCTTCAAAGGTAAAAGAACAAACTTCATATAATGAAGTTGCTGCTACAACTGAGGTGGTAGAAAATGACGATTCTAAACAAAATGAAAATGATTTGGAATTAAACCGGTTAAACAATAATGATAAAACTGGACTATTTTGTTCAATTGTAATTTCTGATATACTTAATGTAGATGATAAGTTTAGTTTTTCTTATACAGGCAATAATCCACATAAAGAAGGTAGAATTTATTCTTTTTTCAAAGCTAATACAAGCAAAGGAGAAACAAAACTCTATCTAATAGTTATAAACCCAAAAGATATCCTTTATAAAAAAGGAACATCCATTGAACAAGTTGTTCGAGAAAAGTTTATTTCACTATTGAACGCCCATGGATTAGTTTATACAAGTTCAAATAGTTACATAGAAGGGGGAGTTTTATATGACAGTACAAAGCGCTTTAAATAGACAACTTTCTAAAGTGAATCCAGAACAACTTAGAGAAATGTATTCTTTAATTAATAAACATTTTGCATCCAAAGGTTCCTCAGTTGAGGAAATTAATAAAATTACTGGTATTAAATCCAATTCCTCTACTGAAGGAAGAGTAGGTTTGGTCGTTAGATCATAAAGAAGTAATAAAAACAATTTATAAAAATGACCAAGAAAAACTATTTCTTGGTCATTTATTTTTTAAAGTACATTTTCACGTGTATTATAGCTGTGAAATAATAATCTTTAAACCTTCAGAAACATAACTCTATTATTTATAAATGAAAAAATGCCCAGGCTCAAAATAAATTGAGTACCTAGGCATTTCATCTACTTATACAATTTTGTTATTTTGCTCTCGTTGTTATAAACGAGCTTAAGACCTAACAGATCAGCAATTTCTCGCACTTGTACATACGTCCTACCTTCTAGAATCCTCGCAGATATAGCTTTAGTATCATTAAGCATAACTTTCGCTTCTGCATAATCATACGCCTGTTCTGTTTGTGCTTTTGTATATCCTAAATGTGCAGCTAAAACCTCTGCGATAGCCGCACAAACAGCATTAAAGTTACTATAATACAACTCAACATCTGCTTTGCTATCTACAAAGCACACTTCTATTAAGATAGCTGGTTTACTCGTATTTTTAAGGAAGTATAATTCTTTCCGTTGTTTTGCTCCGCGGTCTTTCAAACCAGATGCTTTAGCAATAGCAGCACTCATCCTAGCTGATAAATCTTTTACATCATAATAAAGGACCTCTACACCTCTGGGTCCATCGATAGCACTTGCTGCGTTAAAGTGAATGCTCCAATCCAAATCACGTTGTTGTCCATTATGATAGGTAACGATCGTTTGTAAATTTTGATTTTGAGTTGTTGAACTATTGTCATGGAACACTGTGCCAGCACCGTTGTATTCACTAGTTAGAATTCGATGTACCTCATTAGTTACTTTCCGGGCTTCATCAACTTCATCGATAAAATGTTTGGCACCCCGGATTTTTAGCCCATGTCCACTTGACCCTACAAATTTTTTAGTCATTATTATCACCCTTTCGTTCATAACTCATTGCTCTGTCACTATCATTAGTACCTGGAGTAGTTGGATCAACAACCACACCAATCAGCACTAAAAAAGCGAGCACAGTGTTAAATAACTCTGTAACTCGCTCGTTGTAAATTGTTGCATCAATGCCGAATAACGCCCCGATTTGTTGGATAATTAGTAGCAACAATGCAAATGCTCCAACCAAAAACGGCTTGTGTTTTAAACGTACTTTCCAGTTAATTTTCATTTATATTTCCTCCTAAAAGATGTGTTTTTCCATACGGTCCATACGTCCTTCAAGTGATGTTAAGCTTTTGCTGATTTCACGCATTGCATTTGCTTGTTCACCTTGTGCTTCTGTCAACGTCTCTAAATTTTTCATTAGTCGTTCTTCGCGTTTGTTGGAATTCCAAAATACATATACGACTAAGCAAATACACAAGATTGACCATACAACTTGTGAGTTTGCTATATGACTTGCTGTTGTTACTGTGGATACAATATCCATTCAATCACCTAACCTTTTCCTTTTTTGAATAAATAATAATAGTGCATAATAAAAGCACCCTCGAATTGAGAGTGCTTACTGAACAATATGGAACGATTATCAAGTCAGAGCAGTTATTTCTCGCTCTGCTATTTCTAATTTTACATAGGGTTGTAACTCTACTGGCTTCACATCTTCAACAGCTCTTACTTCACCCATGACACTTGTAGCATAAGCTTTTACCAAACGTTTTTGCACTAATGTCAATCCTTCAAGATGTACATCTGTCATTGTATAACCCCCAAATCTGTAAGCATGGTTAACATTTTAATTTCTAATTCAGCATCAGCAATTTCGTCAGGAGAAGGTTTTAATGACTCTAGTAATTGTTGCGATTCACGTTCAGTTTTTTCTTCCTCAGTTTCGCCTTCAATCCATTTTTCGCCATCCCAACGATTGCGATGATATTCGCTATTATATGGAACTGTTATTACATTCGAATAAATGTAATCGAAATTCCCTCCAACTAATACTGTGTCTATAATGAAGCCATTATCATCAATAGCATAGCCTATTAACTTATCATTACTCGATTCCTCCATTAATAATTCACCAACCTTTTAATTATTCAAAAATACTGAAAGAAAACTCAAAGTCTACAGCCTTGTTTACTAGAGTTGTATTTTGAGCAGAGTATAATGTAATTTGACCTGTATTTAGTATCTTTGCTTGATAAGGCACGCCGCCAGCGTCGTATGAAAAAACAATTGTTCTGTTAAGAGGTCTGTATCCTAATGGTAGTGTAGTAATTACGTTTACATATCCTGTTTGAGGTACAATATTATAAGCTTTAACAAAAACAATACCATTTACCTCTCGGAAACTTAATGATGAGGTGAGTAAATCCACTTTCCAACCAGTACCTGGAGTTAAATTTACATTTCCACTATCCCCTTTGTTGGGGAATATTTCCTTCCAAGTATTCCAATTCCCTGATACTCTAGCTCTTTTCCAAATAGTAGTTCCTGCAAAAGTAGATGAAACTAATGTTTGATATGTCCAATTATTAGCTGTCTGAATATTTTCGATGCTTAAGTTATATCCACCGATAAAATCTTTCGGGAAATTGTTAGCTGTAACACCGTCAACAGATTTATAAAAGCCACTCTCGATTACTGTATTCAAGTCTATTCCAGTAATATCTTTAGCGTACCCATTACTTTCAGTTAATTGATATCCTGCTTCTGAAGCAGATGCTACACCTGTGATTGGGTCTACTTTAATAGTTGTACCATCAGGCTTGATATGCCCTAACTTTTCAGTAGTTGCAATTTGTCCCGAATGTTCAGTAAGTGCAGTTTGCACCTGAGCCACTTTTCCATCAACATAATTACGTGAAGCAATAATAACTGTAGGATCAATCGTTAGTTTTACGACATCAGCATTATTGGTTTCAATAACAAAATGAATTAATGTCTCCTCTGACACGCCTTCGCTTAACTGAGGTTTATATTTCTCTGGATATTGTCCAACGGCTATTAAGTTGTTTTTATCGTCAAAAATACCAATCTCACGAATCGTAAATCCTCCTGCTGTTACGGGGATCACAGCATCAATAATAATACGATTGCTGTTAGTTGGATCGCTTGAAAGTTCAGCAATTGGACCTCTCCAAACTTCGTGTACTAAAGCTGTTTGGTTTTGTTTTGGTACATAATGAGCACCATTTCCATCGCCAAGCGCAATGTACTCTAGTCCAACCTTCGTCTGTGTGATTTGGGCATTGGCGATTTGAGCAAGTCCGATGTTTGTAATTATTGTTCCATATTGAGCCACAATATCGCTCCTTTCCTATAGTGGTGTTATAGTGATCGTTGATGCTGTTTTAACACCAACTAAATTATTACTCCGTGTTTGTGTTTCAATTGTGCCGATATTCATTGGATGCAGCGTAATCTCTGATCCTGTAGCTAAGTAGCTTGGTAGATATAATTTTGTCAATAAACGCCTTGCTACTTTTAAACCCATATTTAGTGGAATAATTCGTTCTAGTGTAAGATCAATTTCACGATTCAACATGGTATCAGTAGCTTCGAATGTAAACGTGGCTGTGCAGTTTTCTATATCCAAATATTCTTCAAAGTTTGAATGGCCAACTAGTTCAGTTAATATTTCATGTACTTTTCGCTGAGTAATAGGCAGCCTTGTGGACTGACGAGCTATGATTCTACGTCTTCGAAAATCCAATGATTCTGCTGTTGGATCAGCACGTATGTCATATCCTCTTTCACGCAATCGTATGAATTTTTCACTAGCTGTCATGATAAATTGTTCAACATCTACTCGTTTTCGAGCGTTATCCAATTCATCTAATTCAACGGCTACCGTCTTTGTAAGTTCATCTGTTTCTTTTATGCCATCATAAATATCTGGTAAATTTCGTGCGACTCGATTATCAAGCATCTAAAATCACCGTCCCTAAGACTGGCACTTGATTGTGAGCTAGATTAAAATTGCTGTCTTGTCCATTAATCGTTGATTCTAGTACATCGCTGATTCCAACGATATCTAGTAACCTTGATTCAATTTGCAGTTGCCTAATAATTATGAAGTTGGTGTTTTGCCAGTCTTTTCTGAGTGAAAAGAAATAATCATTAATCGTCTCTTCCACTTCACTCTGTAGCTGCCCTAACGTAACATTTGAAATGACTAATTTTAAGTAAATATTAATAGTGACAGTTTCAATGCCACTCACTGTTACCCGATGGCCGTACGGAGCAACGCCTAACCCTTCACCACTATTCACAACAGGGTCTAATATAGTTTGTACCTCATCAATTAATGATGCTGTTGGAGGGTTAAAATCAGAATCAATAATGGTTATCCCAACTGTTCCTCCACCTGTTGGAGTACGATATGGCTTAACGCCTCCAACACCATGAATGCTCATAACTTTTTGAATATAATCATCTCGATTGCCACCATACGGTATTTGCTTACGAGTGAGAAAAAAACGTCTACGGAAATCCTCCGTAGGTTCTTCATCCTCACCAGGAATGAGTAGCTCTGTTATTTCTGCTGTCTCAAGACCATCAATGTATTCAATTGGAATTAAGGAACCGAACTGTGTATTACCAATAACACCTGTAGTTTCACACTGCATTTCATAAACACCTGGAGCAATTCGTTGGATGGCTACATAATCTAACTCTCCAAGAGAAAATCGAGAACCAATAGGAATATCTTTGCTGAAAACACCTTTTAATATGGCTTTGGTTGCTTCATAAGGGTAGACACCGTATTCTTCTGCTCGTCTTATTAAATTTGGACGCGATGCTGTTTCAGGAAATGTCTCTAAGATAATACTGTCTAACGCAATATACATCTCTTGAAGTTCTTTCGCTGTCATTGCTCCTGTATCATAGATAATGGCACCTTCGCGTTTGTCTACATCATTACTGATTCGCTCTAACATACGTTCAACAATCACTTCAAAGCTTTGATGCTCAAACATTAAGAAACCACCACCTCTTTTGTAATTTCAATTTCACCTGCTATTGTATGAGCTATAAATTGCACATGCACTTTATTTTTTACATGACTAAAAGAAAAAGCATCAACACTTTCGATACGATCATCGTGTGTTAACGCTTCGGTTATAAGTCTTTTTAATTCACTGTATACATAAGGAATAGGTTGACCAAACAATTTTGCTATTTCGGCTCCATAGTTCCATGTGTAAATTAAATGTTCATATCGCTCTGTACTTAATGCTTTATATATAGCCTGCTCAATGGCTTCTCGTCCATCTGCATACCCAACGATGCGCTTTCGTTCCAAGTCTAATTTGTAAGTACGAGATGGTTGAGTGACCTCTTCAAAATCAGCTGTTATTTCTTCTTCAAAGTTATTTTGTGGAATCATCCAACCACCTCTTTGTCTATGATTAAAAATTGTTGACCACCATGAGCACGAATCATAGTCACCTTATCACCTTCAATTAGTCCATTATGAATTAAGAATTTCTTTCGCCCTTTGTAATCGTGATTATGAGATGCAAAAGCAGATTCACCAGCACCTCCTGAACGATTCTCAGTTTTATGGTCCACTGTCATGTCGACTTCATAATCCATCACAGTACGAGTAAGCTTTAGTTGTTCCTCTTTTAAAGTAAGTTTTTGGTCAACTTGAATCTCCAATGGACTTACGCTTAACACGGTGCCATAAACAACCGTAGAGAGCTTTTGAGCATTGATGACTCCAAGGACTAGTTTCTGAATCTCCTTTAGAATGTCCTCCATGCTACGCAATGAAATCACCGCCTATTAACTTCAAATCCATTCTGTGATCACTCTCTTTGAAAACATGCTTTACTGATTCAACCATCATGAAATTTGCTACAGTCAAATCACCAACATACAATTGGACAGCTACCTGACTGCCACCACGTACAATTGGATTGCCAAACACTTTATTAATGTGGAGCTTACGTGATTTGCGATTATAAAGCTGTAACATACCATCTGCCTTTGCTTTAGCGTTATCCTTTTCACCTAGCTTTTCAGTAAGTTGCAATACGCCCCATTCGTTGATTTTGCTACTATCTTGAGCGATGTAAATTTCACGTTTACCTTTCTTCTTATCTTCACGTATCAGCTTAATTTTATTGTACGTATTTTCGTCTATGGATGTCGTGTACTCAAATGACTCCCCTGTGCTCTCATCAATCAGTAAGTCCGTTTTAAGTGTTCTGGCTTCACGTAAATTCAAAGCTCCAAAGTCATCATAAAGAACATATAAACTTTTAGTGTGTAGAGTCGTTTCAGCTAAAGCATTAGCCATGATCGTGAACAGTTCTTGATTATCCTCAATCATTGAAGGAATAACATGCTTTGTATTATCTACAGTGCCTGTCTTTAATCTAAAGTCTTTGGCTATCATTTGAAGTACTTGAGCAGCCGTTTTTTTGGAATATACATAAGTGTCTTTATTTTTAAAGTAGCGCAGCTGATCGTAACAAGTAACTGTGATAACTCTGTTATTTGTACGCTTCTTGGTAAAGACAAAACCGTAAAATATCTTATGGCCGTCATATTCAAAGCGTACTGCGTCACCTTCATGGAAGTTAAGTACTTCATCCTTAACTACTTTGAATGTCAACTTACCTGGTGTGCCTTTTCGATGTGTTTCCCACTCAATCCCTTCCTCTACAGCACATTCGTATAGTTGCCCTCTACTCATGATATATAGTTTTGATTTAGCCAAGTTTGATCACCTGCCCTGCTTTAATGACGCTTGGATTACTGATGTTATTGATTTTTGCTAGCTCGGTATACTTCGAGCCATCACCTAAATACTTCTTGGCAATGGCCCATAGTGTTTCTCCATCTTTTACGGTATGAGTTTTTGGTGTCGTCTTACCTGTTGTTGGCCGTTTTTGCTCTACTACAGCTTTAGTTGCAGTCTTTGTAGTATTCGTTTTATTACTGGCTTTTGTAGTAGCTTTCAAATTGATCTTTTTATTTCCATAAGCTTTGTACTGTTTTAATTTGATTCGTACATTGACGTCAAAACCGTTTTCAGCAGATTCTATTATTTCATACTCTTCTATTGATACAGTCATATTAGTGTCAAAAAGCAGATTGCCATTCGGCATCATACGATTGACAATAAACTGAAATGGTTTGTCATCAACCTTCAATTTTTCTAATTTTTCAAGATAAAAGGTAGCTGGCTGAAAACCGTTCGGATAAACAGAAAACGGATATTTGACGTTTGGGAGTAATACCTCAAACTCAATATCCGTTAGTCCAGTTTTCTTTATTATGTTGACTTCGCCTTCGTTCATCAATACGATGGTTTCGTTTCTACCATTAATCTTCGTAGACAATTCAGCAGGCGCAACAGGAAACTGTACACCATCTACAAAAAAGTTATACATCTTCTGTTGGCCCTCCTTCTGCTAGCATTTCAGCAACTTCCTCTACACGTTCACCAAATTTATCGAAAACTCCATCAATGTCCAGATCGCTGTTAATGTGGTTTTCGTTTTTCATATCGACTTTGATTTCGGCTGTTGTATATCGATTGATTGCTTCACGTTCAGCAATGTCACGAAGGTATTTTAAATCCTCATTCATCATTTTAATACCATCAGCTGCCTTCTTCGTATTGTCAGCTGTTTTCTTACCTGCCTCATTGCCTTTATCAAGTTTGTCCCCTAAACCAAGGGAATCGTTAATAGACTTCATAAGGGCTTCGGTATTAGGGCCTGTTTTATCTTTGTTGAAATTAAATAGATTAGCACCCCAATTTTTACCCGTGTCCCAAGCATCGTCTAAATTCTTCATTTCCATTTTGGGTGCTTCCCAATAACCTTCGGGTGTATCGCCAACCCATGCATTTATATTTTTCTTCAGTTTAGAGTAATCAGCAACTACTGACGTACGTGCCTCGACCTGACCTATTTTACCAATGTCGATACCAGGTATTTTGTTAAGGGCAACTATCACCCAATTAATCGCCTTAATAGCCATATTAGCTCCACTGATGAACATATTCGCAAGATTCGTAGCTGCACTGTCAAAACTGCCAATCATACTTGTTGCCATGTCAATCGCATTATTCGCTAAATTACCTAACAATCGCTTTACTGCATAAACTCCATGTTGTTTGGCATTTACAAAGAATTCAACGTAAGAAGCCCACATGTTCCAGATATAAGCTATGACATTATAAATTACAGCCCCTAACACCATAAACGCTCCAGCAATTATTCCTGTGGCGCTGATAGAAGATCCTGTAAAATGGTTTATTACTGCGATAGCTAAATAGAACGTTATTATTAAAACTACTATAGCTCCAATCAGCCATCCGATTGGATTAGCAGCTATTGCAATGCTTAAAGCTGCCATAGCTGCTGTAAATCCGTAGGTTGCCCAAGTCGCTAAAACAGTTGTTGTAACATACCACAAATTACGTATTGCTGCAGTTGCGGTCATGAATAAGTTAATAGCAATCTCTCTGTTTGTCCATGCAATTGCTATTGCATAAGCTCCCAATGCAATCGTACCTGCTACAATGGCTGCCTCAGCTCGATGCCAGTTATCATAAATAAAAGCTCCTACATTTGAAATCGTCTGTAAAACTTGCCCCGCAACACTTGCAACGGAATATAAAGATTGTGTTGCGCCAGTAACAAATTTTTTGAAACGATCACTATTAGCAATGTCATTTATTTGTTTTAAGACTGGACCAAACGCACGTAAAGCTTCGTTTTGAAAATAAGTCCACATTTGTGACCATGTTACTGGCATGCTATCAAATTTTTTATTGATTTCATCCGTAGCCGCAAACATTGCATTTTTTACGATGTCAGCTGTTATCATTCCATCAGCCGCTAAATCACGTATCGCCCCCAAAGGTTCACCCATGTAGTCTGCGATAGTAGATATTAAGTTTGGTGCTTGTTCAAAAATTGAGTTGAGCTCGTCACCACGTAGCACACCGCTGGCTAAAGCTTGTGATAACTGAATAGTTGCATTACTCGCTTCAACAGCACTTGCCCCTGCAATACCGAATTGTTTTTGTACAAGCTCAGTAAATGCTACTACCTCACCCAAGTTGCTGAATGAATCACGAGCATTAGTACCAATTCTCGAAACCATGTCAGCAGTATCTTTAAATGATGAATAAGAGCGTTGAGCAGCGTCATGAATCATCTGTTGCGCAAGGTCAATGTCACTCATATCACCTAGTCCAAAATCAACTTTAGCTAACTGATCAGGGATTACAGGCATATCTTCAACTAGTAGTTGTACACGTGCTTTGGTATTGGTTAACTCATCAGAAATCTCAATTACTTTACTCAAACCTTGCAAAGATAAGTAAGCACCAATTAACCCCATCACTTTACCAAGTAAACCATTCATCGCATCTGTACCATCACGAATACGGTTATTTAACCCTATTTGCGCGTTATTAGCAGCATGAATTTCTTCTTCTATTTGATTCATGGAGTTCGCTGCGTTACCTAACTCTCGACGCATCAACGCAATTGTAGAAGTATCAAACATATTTCCAGAAGCCACATTCATATGCTCCATTTGATTTACCATCATTGAAATGGCATTATGCATAGCCCTGATGGGTTGACTCAAACGATCTTCAATTTGTATTGCGGTACGAATTGTTGCCATGAATTCACCTCTTTTTTGGCATAATAAAAAGCCACTCAAAATGAGTGACTCCACAAATTAATTTAAATTTATTAGTCCTGTTTCTGTTCCCCAATAACCAGTTTGAACTTGTAAATCTAGATCTGTTAAACCTGCTGGAACTTCAAATACGATATTTCCTGTTAATGCGAGCCCTGGATTTATACCCTCAAAAACAAAATATTTATCATCAGCGACTATAATAGTTGACGGTGTATATGATACTCCATTTGAAGCTTTTAATTTAAAAAAACTAGAATCGGTTTGAATCATCTCTGAACCATCATTTTTAACAGTAACATTTACGTTTAAAAAGACTGCACCATCTGCATCTGGAGTGTATTTCATGTAACCATTTGCAGCGCTTATCTCATTAACTTCTGCGATAGAATTAACTTTAAATGCTACTTTTCCAACTTTTAATTCTTCACCAATATTTACATTTTGCTCTTCATCTTGTACATCTTTATTTGAATCGGAGTTAATTGTTGTTGATGGTTCCTTTTCTTTCTCCTTCGTACTCTGATTATCATCGTCTAGCAATGACCCAATAATTACTAACAAGATGAATAATCCAATAATACCACCACAACCAAATTTAAAAAGTTTTTTCATAGATACCCTCCTTATACACAAATATACATGGATAATCGAGGTAATTCTATGACTATTTTCATATTTTCAATTTCAATTATTCAATTTTAATTTTTTAATATAAGTAATCCATAAATCAATCGAGTCTATATATTCTTCAAGAGAAGCATTTTCAAGTTTATTATGATCATGTAACCCCGTTAGAATTTGCATCCATGTTTTCTTACCCTGTAGTTTCACTTTCCCTATTGGGTAGCCACTATAATTTACCGAAATATCTTTAGTACTCATCCTTTGTAAACTCACTGACTTCAGATTATTCTGATGTAATTTTAAAAGTAGAGCTTTTATAAATACCTCTTCATCGTTAGAGATATTGCAATATTTACTATCAACGATATGCCTTGTTACAATATCATAATACTCATCTGTTATTACACCTTTATAAGACTGACTTTTAGATTCTTTTGTACGCTCTGTTTGATTAATAATCCTCGTACTTGCACAGGCTACTTGCTTTTTTGTTATCTTCCAAAGTTTTTGTCCAAAGTAAGTTAACAAAATTGCAATGAAAATGAAAATAACAGAAGTAAATATTGAAAATGTATCTTTAGTAAATGAACTTATGAAGGCAAGTAAAAACATTAATGCACCTACATATAAAAATATTGATATTGATCTTGATAAGATTTTCTCTAACATCACTCTACCTCCTTACCCATAAATATACTTGGATAATAGAGGTAATTCTATTACTATTTGCATACTTCTCTTCACAAATCGCTAGTTTTATTTCTTTCGTTTACCTTTTGCTCCACGCTTCGCCTCTCGTTCCTGCTTTTTATCTTCTTCAATCTTGATCTGTAGCGAAGCAATAATACAGGCCTTATCTGCTAGCGATAGAGACATATATTCAGATGGTAAGCGACGCATTTTATGGACCCACCAATGCATGATATTAGCGTCACCATCACCATCCTCAATTAGTTTTTTACTTCTTCAACCAAATCCTCCAAATCAGCTTCATAACCATTAGCTTCTTGTGCCGCAGCTGATGCATCTGCAATTTCACCAATTGTCAGCATCTTACCAAGTAGTGCATCGGCACCCATTGCTTTATAAGAATCTTGTAACTCTTTGTCGTTTAGATTTGGAAATACAATAGATTCAACCGTTAATAAACGTTGGTATTTAAAATGGTCAAAATCCGTGTTAAATTGTCCTTTACGTTTACCCTGAGTAATCATTGAACGCTTTGTACATTCAGACTTTAATTCAGCATCACGCTCTGGAGAAACTGGCGCAAACTCCCATTCAATAGGTTTGCCTTGTTCATCCACAAAACTTTTAGAAACAGCTCTCTTAATATTTCCATTTTGCTTTTTATTGTGTGCAAAGAATGCAGTTAAGTTTGTCATTTATAATCACCTTATCCTTTTTAATTAAAATTAAAAGAGCTCACATATTGTGAACTCTTTTTTATTGCATTTCTGGTAAAGTTGTAAATTCTTCTGGCATTTCGAAACGTTCAAATGTGAAATCAAATGAATCCTCTAAATACTCTGCATCTGCATCTAATAACGCAACTATACCGCCATCAATATTACAATCAACTAAAATTGTTGTTTGTCGTCCAACTTGAGACGAACCGTCTTCATTAGTAACTTGGATATCAAAATAAATATCCTCACCAGTTTCTTGATAGTGCAACAACATTTTTCGAAAAATAGACGTATTAAAGTGGAATGTAGCACTACCGCTATATTCCAGACCTGTCGCCTTATTCCCCTTCCCTACTTGACCCATGATAGGTATTTTCGTTTTTGTTTTTTCGGATCGAGCCTCTAGATTGATTAGCTGTGCAAATTTTAAACGATTCCCATCTATCGTTACCCAAGCTACACCTTGCGCACCATGAATGGCATCACGAGCATGCATGGTAGCATCAGCAAAATACTGTAGATTTAAAGGAATTAATACTTTGTTTTTATCCAATTGCTTCTCCTCCTTACGCTACCATCGTCGTCACGTAAAGTTGTGACATCGTTAGTGTATTTATTACTTCCTCTTGTACAACTACAGCTCGTTTCGATTCACCTTGTCCAACTAACAGCTTTTCTTTATCGTAATTTTGGATAGCTCGAATACGCTGCATTTCTCCGCGATGTTTACCAATATCATTCCACAATGAAATACGTCCATCTGCATCATTTGGCACTTTACCAAGATAGCGAGTATTGAATAAATGAGCTGTATCGATTGCAAGTTGATCTAGAACTCGAATCGTTTGGTTGAATGAGAAGTCCTCATTCTTATCTGTTCTGAATGATGTAAATGTATTTACATCTTCTAATACATTAAAGTTATCACCCACACGATGGAAAACGTACTTACCCCCGTTTAGCAATAGAGTTAATTGTGGTTGTGTTTTTGTTTCAGACATATCAAGTACATGCTCACCATCATACGTGCGGTTAGTGTTGGATTGATTAACAGCCACTCCAGCTTGCACACCCGTAACCCAATAAACAGCACCAAAAACTTCCTCATCTTCTCCAATAGCATCGTTTTGCACATCAATAATACCTTCATGGTCTGCGTTGCCTAGTTTATGGCCGATTAACTGGAACTTACCGCCAACCTCATCACGGATGCGTTTTGTATACTCCATGTATAACGATTTGATAATGGAATCCTCTGATAAACAGCCTAATGTGTTAAAACCATATGCCTCTAACTCATCTAAGGCCATTTGGTGAGGTGTCCCTGCTGTTAATGCTGTTGCTCCGTTATTTCCGCCTGTTAGTTTTGTCCCTGCTGTTGCTGCTAGGGTAGCGTCCTTTTTAAAATCAACGAAATCATTATTTTTTAAATCAGCAGCTGTTGAAACAGCATTTTGCTCATCAATTAAAGTGCCAGCAATCAGTGTTTTAACGTCCCATTTTGATGGTTCATCTACATTGGCTTGAATAACAATACTAATGTCATTTCCTCGCATACCTTTGAATTTAGCAGTAGCAAATTCATTAGTTGCCTTTGCTCCTCCAAGGTTTAGTTTGCAGAAAAATACTGTAAGGGCTCCTTTAAATAAATCCCTAATACCTTTTAGCTTTGGATGAGTGTAATCGTAGCCGAAGATTTTTAAAGAGTCTTTCTGCATGTCCTCTTTAGTCACTGTCATTACTGCATCGTCTACTCCCCAATCAAGAGCAATTGGTAATGCAGCATAACCTCGGTCAGATAAATTTAAGAACGCACGTGCTTTACTAATAAAATTGTGATAAGTACCTGGCAACACTTTATTTTGCGTTAACCAAAAGCCTCCACCTAATGCCATTAATCTTTCCCTCCTTCTTCAAACTGTTTTAATATGCCATCCACCTCGGCGAATGAGTACAATTTGTTGTCCTGCAACAACGCATTCAAAGCATCACGCCGATGAACGTATTTTTTACTTTTGACTAGTTGTTCTTTTGTGAAGGTTTGCAATGTTGCTGCTATAGCCTCTTTTACATCTTCACTTTTTACAGGTTCAATTTTTTCCTGTATCTTATTTGTCGCCATTTGGAATCACCCTTTGTTTATTGATGTATTGCTCTAATGAGCCCATGAAAATCTTTTCTTCAACTTCCTGTAGAAAGAAATTAAAATGAATAAAGTTATGTCCAATACCGTCAACAACTTCACTGTTTGCTCCTGTGCCAAGCATTAGAGAGCTATTTAACAGCGTTATTTCTTTGATTGCTTGTTGTATTTTCAGAGTCATATTAGATGCCTCTGATAAGCTGTTTTTAGGGAAATACTGAACATCGAATAATGTTGTCACCTTCCACCGTTTACCTATTTGTCTGATCTGCTCTAGGTTTAAAAACTGAATAAAAAAAGCAGGAGTCACAAACCCCTGCGGTATTTCATCTATATATTTTTTGTAAGCTGCTCCGAAAGCTTCATGGAGCTTAACTGATATTGCATTCTGAATATCATTAATTTCCATCGAAAACCTCCTTTAACATGGTAAACAATTTCTTTTCTAAGATGTTAGGTGCCTGTTGTTCAAGCTCGTCTGCCGAAATCGTCATCATGAATCGGCCATTAACCCACCCAATATTACCTTGCAAACGGTGTCCGAATTCAACGTAAGATGAGTATGAAACTGGATTAATAATCTCAATCTCATACATATTTCCAACAGCTTTAATACTTAATTCTTCTGCAAAACTTACAGTACTTTTTTTACCACCAGCTATAGCTTCTTGTTCACTTTTAGAAGTCCATCCACGTCTTAATACTCCATCGTCAACTGGTGTACGTTTAATAACTTTAGCTAATAATCTAGCTGCTAGTTCTTTAGCGCATGCTTCGCAAAACTTTTGATAATCCGCAGTTGCTAACTTAGCTAACTTTCGTTCAAATCTTTTTAACTGTTGGTAATTAACGCTCATTATGCGTACCCCTTAAATAACTCTAGGACAATTTCTTGATGATTCATAAAGATACCAGGTTTGCCCGAACGAGTGTATTCTTCTGTTACATTATCTTGTGTCACGATAATTTTACACCCAGCAGGTATTTCAAATTCGTTACCTAAGGATAACTTGATTTGTTCAGATATTTTTGCTGGCCCACCATTTGTTGAAGCGCTCGTTAACTTTTCATGAGACAACTTACATTTAAGGTCATCATCATACAGTGCTACTTCTTTATGCGTTGTAACATGGGTTATTGGGTCTTCTACTTCTTTCCATACCTTAACTGTGCAATTACCCCTCCAAAGTCTTTCCAATGCCTTACGTCTTGCACTTACCATACAAACACCCTATAACGAGTAAAATCTACCTCATTGTGTTGCAAATAGGATAAAAAACTATTGAATTGAGCTTCTGGTGTATTATTAGCATCGATAGCAAAAATTACATTGGTGTCTCCATCTTGAACTTGTTTTGCAATCAGTTCAAAATCCAATGTATCAACTGTTAAAGCACCCATTGCTTTTTTGGCATATAAGAATTCCCCAGCGACCATATCCACTGCAATTTCATGGAGTCCTTGGGGAATTTCAGATAGATTAGTTTGATTGTTGATGTGACTTGTCACTTTATCGATGCAAAAGGACAACATCACTTCATCTGGACTATTAGGTTCACTAGAAATACTAATGCCTAAAGATTTTAAACGTGTTTTAACGTCCTCAAACATAGGTTTCACCGCCTATCATCCACGTGAAATAATACGAGCGATTGGAATTGCCTTGTGATCAATGTACTTACGGTTTGCACCTACGCTGTTTCCATCGTTAACAAGTGTCCAGTTAGCTCCATTTGCAAGCTCTGCATTAGTAGGTGACAACGTAGCTTGAGATGATTTTTCATAAGAAATACCCGTTGGAGCAAATACTTTACGTTGACGAGAGTACAATGTGTCTTGTCCGCCATTTTTAGAAGCATCACGAGCCATTTCGTAAGGTACTTTCGCTCCAATATCCTCATAACTAAATGCACCTTCACCTAATGCATACGTTGTATATTTTGTGTAAGCAGGTACTTCTCCTGCTGCATCTACCTCTTCGATTGGCATAGAATCATCGATTAATACAACACGGCCATTCCATGTTCCAATAGTAAGATCACGTGTAATACCATCTGCATCAGTATACTGCATGTATTTAAATAGCTTTAGGTTTTCCAGATTAGTGGCAACGGCAGAATGCATGATTACGATTGCAAACTTCCCTTTATTTTGACCACAAGCTTGTTGCATTGCTGTATTTAAGGTAGCTGGACCTACAGCATTTAATGGGTTGCCTTGTCCGTCATTACCTTCTTTATCAGTGATATCAAAAGTATGTTTATTAACGAATTCAAGGTTTTTAGTGCCTGTCATTGCAAAAATACCACTTAAAATTGATAAAAGTGTATCTTGGTCAACTTCCTCCCAGTATTGCGCTACTTGTTGCGCTACGTTATCCATGAATTTAACACCACCAGTAATATCTTCTGAGAAGTCTCTTTCCACCCATGCTTTAGCCCGACCTACTACTACAACACCTTGTTCATAGGTAACAGTACTTGTAGCAGTGATGTCAGTAACACCATCGTAGTTAAGTGGTGTCCCATCAAGGTTACCAAACAGTGGGATACGGCCATAAGCTGTTGTTGTTTGAGAACTGAATAGGTTACGAATCTCTGTATTTGGTTGTAATGCACGAGACTTTAATAATTCATTACGTTTAAGGTTCGGAATACGGTTTACGTAAGCACCGAACGCTTGAGGATTAAATGATTTAGCATCAAATTTATCCCCTGCAAACATTTGAATATTCAATGGCATTAACATTTTAGGCATTGCACTAGCAATAATTGATTGTAATTTAGTCATTTAATTTCCACCATTCCTTTAGTTTTTAAATTTGAGCATCTGGATTTTTAGCCATATACTCACTTAATTGTGAATATGTCATTTTTGATGTATCAACTGGACCTCCACCGCCACTAGGTTGTCCTCCTGGAATAGCACCAGCAATTACAGTTTCAGTAGATTCGAACACAAATTTAGTTTCTTCACTTTCGACAAGGGCTTTTACTTTGTCAGCCAAACCAACTACTGTTTTACCGTCTTTGTCTAGAGCCAATCCTTCACGGTCTAATAACGCTTTAGCAGCCGTTAGGTTTTTAGCCTTTGCAGCTGTCAGAGCCAAATCAATAGCACTTTCAATTTTTGATGCTTCTAATTCTTTTTGATGTTTTGTAGCAGCCAGTTTGTTAGCATCTTGAAGTTCCTTTATCGTATTTTCAAGCTCTTCATTGCCCTTTACCTGCTTTTGTAAATCCGTAAGCTGTGTATCACGCTCTGATAGTTGAGTTTCTAGCGAGCTTTTAGCAGTAGATAACTCGTTATACTTCGCTTTTGGTACCACATGTTTCGGTGCTTCTTTCGCTGCATTCGCTACAATATCATCAATCTGATCATCCGCAATACCTGCATTTTTAAGTAATTCTTTTAACCATTCCATTTCCATAACCTCCATACATTTTTATACAGGTCTGTGCCTGTTGGTGGTATACGCCTCTTTATGGTCTAGCCTTTAAAAAGACCAAAATAAAAAGCTATTCTAATGAACAGCTTTATTGATTCCGATAATGCTACTTAATTTTCCATCTATAAAAATAGCTATTGTTTCTGGCGTTAAGTATTGAATTTTCAAAGTATAGTAAGGTTTTAGTTCCATGCCAATCAATAACCTCGCTTCCCATTTCCACCTTTTTGTTATAACAATTACTGCTGCTTAACACCAAAAATACGGAACCATTCGTTATAAGTCATATTTGATGGCACATAGTAAACGTCATCTGGATCACTATTATTTCCCCTACTAGCTGCTCGCTCCCCATAATTATCATCGAAATATGGAACTGTGACTGTTCTACACCATGCATGAAATGGTGGGGCTGTAATGCCTGGTGCATAGTCACTCATGGGCAGTACTTTACCATCTAACTGTCTACAAATAGCACTTGTACGGTGATCTAAAGCCGATACAATTTCATAACGTTCTACATCTAGTTCCTTAAAGGCTTGTTGCTGTCCAGCAGACGCAAAAAAAGCTGATTCCGTCATGACCAGACGACCAGCATTCTTCGTACTCACATCAAATTGTTTAGAAATCTTTGCTATGACATTATTCAATGATTCGCCTCGAATTGTAGCTTGCGTGAGCTCCTTATGCAATATATTGACTAAATCGTCCTTCGCTCGCCAAATACGAGTACTAAATGTTGCACCATCAGTTGTCCAAGGTTTAGATACCATCATACTCAACTGTCGTTTATCAATGGAGTGAAGACTATAACCAACTCCATAACCTACTTGTACCTCATAAGCTGTATGATAATAAGCTGAATGATAAACTTCCTTCGCTAAACGCTCAACGCCCTCGATTTGCTGTCCATAAAGCATTTCCACATGTTGTTGGGTTTGAAGCTTAATAGCTTCTAAACGTGAAATATGAACACGAGCAGAGGCGTTTTCTAGCTCTTTAGCCCAAGCTGCATTTATTCCATATTCTTCACCACGTCTAATGTATTCATGGACATCCCATTTAAACTCTTCTAAATCAGCGCCTTTAATCCACTTTTTAGCATCAGCAAGTGTAATTTCGTTATTATCAGCAAAGCGAACATACCAGTACGTAATATCCTTTTCGATTGCCCTCAAGGTATCACGATAAATTCGCTCTAAATCCTTATAGTAGGCTTCTCCCTTACTCATTTCTGCATCAGCAAGCAATGTAAAACGCTTTTGCCAATAATCTCTACTCTTGGCCATTTCCAACGCCGCCTTTTAATTGATTAGGGAAATTGGCACGATAATCATCGGCTGCCTGCTGCTCTTTTTGTTTTTCCTTTTCTAGACGATCTAATTCTTGTTGAACATCTGTTACATAAGGATGTTGTTCTAGGCGTGATTCCAGTGGTAAATCCATAGATTTATTTATACTGTTGATTACCTCAGATTCATTTATCAAAACATCACGATTAAAAATGAGGTCTACTATTTCATCATCGTAATTACCTAGCTTTTTATGCTCCAAGTGCTTATTGATAAACCAAAGCAATTCCTCGAATGAAGCTTGAAATTCTGTCTCAATACCATTTGCATCAAGATCAATATCTAAATACATCGATTCTATATTCATCTGATTAGGATTGTTGCTCATGCGATCATCTTTTGCGTCATACCCTCGGCCATTTTCAATAATCGCTTTTTTAAATAGTCTTAGAATTGATTCATAATTGTCTTTATTAACCTCAATATGAAGAGTTTCAACCTTTCCGTCTTTACCTGTAGCAGTTGTACGCACTTTAATAGCCCCGTATTGTGCTAAGTTCTTACGGAATTGCCCAAGGTCTTGTCCATCATAGTTATGGATAATCAATATAGTGCTACGAGCATCCTCCTGCATATTGTTATTGAAGTCGGATAGGATTTCGTTAATACCATCTTGTAAACTTTTCACACGTTTTATCAATGGAATTTCACGGTTGTTATAACGAAAAGGAATTAGTGGTACTCGTTCCCAATTTAGTGCTGTCACCTTATCCTCTGTTTTTGCTGTAAGATATGTTACAAACTCTCCAACTTCAACATCAGGAACTAACTCACCATTTTCTAAAATATATCTTTCGATTCCATCCAAGGTATAGATTTCAACCTTTTCAATGGTTTCTTTTTTGTCACCTTTCCAAACCTCAACACTAAATATTCGGACTGCATAATCTAATATGGTCTTTTCTCTATCCTTCCAGTAAGGAAGAACTTCATAAGCAGGTAATAGCATAAAAGTGAACTGACCATTTTGGTTGTAATATGGGTAAAGCCACGATATTCCATGATTGAGTACATACTCACCTAAATAGCGAAATGTTTTGTGGAATCGCTTGTTGAGTACAAGTTTTAAGGCTTTTTGGTATTTTTCGTTTTCTGTTTTAATTGTTAATGGCTTTGCTAGAAGGTAGTTCACTTTTTGATCAACTAGTTTAGCGTACTGATTATCCAAACGTTTATTATTTGGTAAGTTCTCAACTTCCTCTAATTCACCCTGATCGTTAAGAATTTTACGTTTACGAGTTAAAATATCCTGTTCACCTTCAAAGTACTTATCACCAATAAACATCCATTCACGTTCTCTAGATGTTTTAAATTGTTCAATTTCAATTTCTAACTGTTTTTTATGCGTGATTCCCTTCATGGCCCCTTCTTCAATGATACTTTTTAATCTGTCATTTTCTGTGCTAGCACCTTGAAATGGGAAATATCCTGCCATTCTATTCACCTCACTTTATTTAAAAATCATAAGGACTTCCACTACCCACAAATTCCGCAACGCCAGTAGTAGCATCTGGTGCATCATCATGAGCATTTTTACCTTCACGCTGATACTCTGTCATCGCTTTATAGTAATCGGGCCATTTATCTTTCCAATTGATCGGGAAGTAAATATGATTCATCACCCATGTAGAGTTCGATAATATACGAGCAATTTTATTGTTGGATTGATGGAATGGTTCAATATAAGTGTAGTTACTACTGTATTTTTCCATCAGTATTTTCTCTACAGAACGAGCAAAACCACGCCCACCACCGTTTGATTCGATGTAAGCATGGTTTACTTTGTTGTCATATAGTATTTTAGCTGTAGCTGGCTCTGTTTCTTCCATCGGTGCTTTCGTATACAACACATCAAGAATATAGGCTTCATTATCAAAAGTAACACCGTATACGATACTACATAGGTAATCATCACCTTCATCTGCTGTATCAGTGTAGTTCTGAATAACTTTGAATGTTGGTAAATCTCCATCATACGTTTTAAATGCTTTGTATAATCGGCCTTTTAAATCTAGTGGTTGTTGATAATAGTTAGCATTTAAAATAGCCTCGTCCATAAAATCGGCCAAGGCATCAAAGTTTTTTCTATTCAATAGTTCTGGACATAACATATTACCTTCATCATCCATAGCTGGCATCATCAGTACATACCATTCACTAGCACGTTTCCCATCAAGGATACGACCACAAATATCTTTTTTACTCCATCTCGTCATATTAACGATTTTAATGGAACGATCCGTTTGCTCTTGCCGTGATAAGAATGTATCAGTGAACCATTGCCACTGTTTGTCTAAGGCATTTTCGTTTTGAGCTTCGGCAGCATTCTTGATAGGGTCATCAACGATAAGGATATTACCACCCTTACCAGTAATGGAACCACCAAGACCTGCGCCTTTATAATTGAAATGCTGTCCTTCTAATGCCCACTGACGGTATGATGAATCGCCCTTTTTTACCTTTACTCCTGGAAAGATATCGCTATAGACAATTTCATGAGGATATACTTTCTCTTCACTGATTCCGTCACGAGTATAACGACTGAAAACAGTTGCTAAATCTTCGTTATATGACGCTGTGATAATACGGTTTTCCTGTCTATCTCCTAGCACCCACTCACAAAAATGAATTAATGTACGTGACTTACCATGACGTGGAGGTATGTTCATAATCATATTTTCATATGGGACACCATCTTCATTTAGCAAACGCCCTTCATACAATGCTTGGAGCGTCTCACAAATCTTTTCTAGGTGAGTGCGTCCATCAATGTAGAAATCAGGTGCTCTTGTCTTGCAATACTCCCAAAACGATTGTCGAGAAAGGTATTTACGCTCTTCAATGAGTGCATCGAGTAGTTCGATTTCAGCTTGTTCAGCATTCATTGTTTCGTCATTCCTTTCAATCGTTCTATCGCTTCTCGACGCTGTTCTGGTGTCATATAGGAGTATTTATTATCTTCTGTACCAACAACATTATCTTTTTTGTATTGTTCTATTTCGATGCGTTTAGCTTCGTTAGAACACTTCAATTGCTCATTCTGTAGCTGCTTACGCTCATTTTCATTAAGTAAGTCAGTATATTTTGCTAAGAATGCCAGTGCTGACATCTTGTCAGCGAGTTTAACCTTAAACATACCGTCTTTTCCTTTTGATAGTTCGGTAATGAGTGTCCCGTCAATCTCTTCTGAATGATGCATCGAGAATTTAGTATACGTGTATGGTACTATTTCTGTTTTCTCTGACTTCTTTGAACCATCTGGGTTAAACTCTAATGTTGTTTCTGTGGATTCTGACTCAACTTGAGTAAAGTCTATGAAGTCTGTTATATCTGCAAAAGCAATAGCTTTATATTTCTCTAGCACATCGAATTTATCCAAATCCAAGTTCTCAAGCCTTTGCCTTTTTAATTCTGCAACGGTCTCTTTCACCTTAGCATTACTTAGCAATCTACTTCCGTTCGCCATCGCTGTTTGATAGCTGCAATCATACACTTTTTTATATGCACTTGTAGCATTCAGTGAACGAACATAGTACATACAAAAAAGTCGTTGTTTATCAGTTAATCCGTCCTCTGTTACCAAAGTGGAAATTTCATCTGATTCAACGACTTTTTCTTTACTTTTTTTCGGTTGCTTTTTTATCGGAGTACTCCGTTCGTCTGATTGGAGTACTCCATTGAGTTTTCCATTCCAATTATCCTTAGCTTTAGACTTCCATGAGCCAATTGTCTTTTCAGGAACATTCAACATTTCAGCTATTGCACGGTTTGTAATTTTACCGTTATGTTCTTTATAAATTTCAAATGCTTTATCTCGATTTGGATCTCTTGCTCTAGCCATATCTCATACACCACCACCTCCAACATTTGTTTTGTAATTACTCAATTATGCCAAACAAAAAGAGATACACTTAGAATTATTAAGTATATCCCTTTCACTTACTATCAATTTTTTAATGTTGGCACAATTACTTTTTCCGTTTTTCCTTCATTGTTATTTAAAAAGATTAAAAAGGATATTAGTATAAACAATACATTCATGCTAACAAATAGTACGACAAAGAAAATCCATATTGCATTTACTAAATCCAGTTGTTCTAATAAAACATTACTTGCTAGAATAACTCTGTAAGAAATAGTTGAAAATACTGTAATAAAACCAGTAATCAATGTGCTAAAAACAACAATTGAAAATTCTTTTTTTTCATCTTTTTCCTTCATTATAGTTTGAACAATTTTTGTATGAAATATTGATGCAATAACACTAAGGCATGCACCATAAAAACCTAAGCTAATACTAGAAAATAATAAAACGCCCTCTAATCCTTTATCAAATCCGGTTAATTTATAAAATGGACAATAAAAATAAACGATACATGAGATTATAACTGAAACGCCTATAAATACAAATAATAAAACATTAGACGTTTTCAACCATTCCACACACCCTCCTGATAATTGATTGATATTCATCTAAATATAATTCCTGCATTTTATAAAAGACAGAAATCGGATTCAAATATCGGTTTTCTATAAATTCAAATTCAGATATAGCTTCAATTTTATAATCAAACAAATCAATTGCTTCAATGGAACTTTCTTCTGAGCTCCTTGCCCTCACTCTCAATTTTTGAACTTCAGGATCCTCACTATACTCTTGTAATAATTGTCTTGCAAAAGTTCCATCGATTTCTGAACTTCTATTTGGTTTAGAACTTAAGATAACTTCAACTGTTTCAATACCTAAATCATCTTGATTTCTTGTTAATCTCGATATAATATCATCAGCTTTAGTTCCAATCACTTTAAAGTGTAATTTTCTATATGCTGATTGTCTTAAAGCTCTAGTTCTAATATTTTCATCTGATACAATGGCTAAACAAAATATACCTTCTAAATTTTCAACATCTCTATTTAAAATAGTACTAATAAAACTTTCAATTCCCGTTGTAGATAATGAATCTCGATTTCGTTGAATCATTAATATATGATTTGTAGGATCGTATAGTAGATTAACGTCGATACCAATATATTCATCATCTTCTAATTCAATTAATTGCGATTCTCCGTGCAAAGTAGTTCGACTTGGTATTTGATAATTTAAACGTTCAAATACCAGATGATAAAAACCTGTCTCTGTTTCAAAATTGATATCTGCTAATCTAGCTGGTTCTCCATTGTATTCATAAATAATTTTATACATTCCTACACCGTCTCTATATTGCCTACGGATACGTTCAAAAACACCAGATAGATCTATTAATGCCTCATCTTCATTTGTTTTGATTGTTGGTCTGAAAAAATTGTATTTTACTATTTTGATTTTTGACATAATTACCGCCTCCCAATCCAATCATAAACCAGAAGATGAAATATATGTAATAACTTTTTGCTATCAAAACCACACCAAACTCCGCCCTATCGGTTACTAGTACATGCCAGCGCTCCTCCGTATCTAATATTCCTAATATACTTGGTCACCCGTAAACCAGTCCTTTTTATTTGTATGGCTGTTTGATGCAGTTTTCAAAGCAAAAGAAAAAGCCTCCATCCTAAGATGAAAGCTTAAATATTGTGGTAAATTGTCGAGTGCTCTTTTCCGACTCGTGGTAGAGCTTACACCACGTTATTTTGTAACGAATTGTGTTTAGTGCATTTCCGTGCACTTCATTTCAATTTGGTTGTTCTTTTCTATTACTTCATTTATGAATGTACTTCATATTGTCAATATATAATGTGGCATGGTTGTGGCATTCAAGTAAATGCAGCATCTTTTTTATTACTTTTAGAAGCTACTCGACGAATATGATCATGTGAATATCCGAGTTCATCTGCAATCTCTTGATATGTCATGCCATCAATAAAACGTAGTTTGGCTACTTTATATTCTAATCCCTCCAACTTATCAACATTCTCTCGAATCTCCTTTTCAATCTCTTGATATGCATTTAACCGACCTTCCAGCTTTTCCATACGCTCATAGAGAAAGTCTACACGCTTTGTTGCTACATCTAACCCATACTTCCTTGCACCTTCACTAAATACTAAATGCTTATCATGCTTACCTAACCAATAATCTAAATCTAATTGTAAACCTTCAATCTCAGCCTTAATAATTTCGATTACTTTTAATATATCCGCATAGCTCTCCATGATTAGCATATTATCGCCCCTTAACCATCTTCTTGTTTTGTTTAAATAACTTAACTGCCAGTTCATGTAATTCATCTGTTGGTTTGGCACGTAGTATGTCCGAGACGTCTGTTCCAATCACTTTTCGTCTGCCAATGCGAAAACCTAAATCATTTAACAAATTGGCTACTCTTGCCACATTTTCATACAAGACATAAAGCTTAATAGCATATTGCTCAAATGTTTCTGGAACATATCCCTCAACCAACTTGATGTAATCCTCTAACTTTTTTATTTGCTCTTTTGCTTCATCTACGGTCATACTCTCTTCTGCCCCTCCTTACTGCACTTCAAAACATAGACTGTTGCACTCGCCTTATAGCGCAAACCCTTTATTATCAATGCTTTAATCCACTTCTTAAAATGAGTGAACGCTTTACTTTTTTATGTTGTACTGTATAGATAAAAAGAAAATTAGTTAGCTATTTCAGCCAACTTGGTTTAAATTTATCCATCGCTTTATCTAAAGCATCTTGGTTGATGCCTATATATATCAATGTTGTTTCTGGTGTTGAATGATTGAATAAATTTTGTAATGTCGCTACGTCCTTAGAATCTAAATAGAAATGGTACCCAAATGTTTTTCGTAATGTATGCGTTCCAATTTCACGGATTCCACAAACCTCTGCTGCTTTACGTAAAATACGGTAAGCTGTTGATCTATCAATTGGCCTGTTGCCTCCTTGCCGACTTTTGAATAAATACTCCCCTTCTTTTAATTCTTGAATATATCTCTGAACTTCTTTTCTTATATATGGAGGAAACTTAAATCGTTTCCGTTTATTAGTTTTTTTCTCAACTATATCTACATGAGTATATTGAACATCTTCTTTTTGTAGTTGAAGCATGTCAGAAATACGTAGACCTGCAGATATTCCAATGTAAAACAACATATAATCTCGTTCATTCGTACCTTTTAAGTAATTAAGCATTGCATTTACCTTTTCTGGATCACGTATTGGCTGTACGATGTTCATTTATTTCACCCTTTCTGTCTAAATGCTCCATTTACTCGTTTATATGTGCTGCGTCTAACTCCCATTAACTCTTCGATTTCTCTTTGACTCATTTTCTTTTTAGGTTGGCGTCCTTTTGACGCTTGCCCTTTAACTTCTTTGCTTAACCCCTTTTGTACCAACTCAGTTTGTATCGTTCTCATATTCTCCACCCCTTTAATAAAATAAAAAAAGAGGCACCAACAAAACAGGTCTTTCCCTGCTTGTTAGTGCCTCCGGTAATTTCCGTAAAGGTTATATTTTTTTATCAAAACTATTAATATATTAATTCTTTTTGTAAATAATTTTCTTTCATAATTTCTTCATAAATATTTAGAGTGTCATATTTTCTACTATACTTTAATGCTTCATCAAAAGTCATTCCAGTACCTACTCCAACATATAACATTAATTGCCTTACACCATGCAAAAAACCACTTTCATATAATTCATACATATCGTTTTCACATAGCTCTTTTAATGTTGAACGAGAAACAAGTGGTGAATTTCTTTGATGAGAAAAATCAAAGACAATATCATAATTCCCTTCTGTTGCATTTCTTTGTCCTATCAAACTACCACCCATGTTATTCCATAATGGTAGTCTTCCATGTTTCATTCTAAACGCTTCAATCAATATACCTTCAATTTGACGAAGGTCTCTCTTTGGTTGTTCATCTGCAAAATCCTTAATATTTTTTGATAAATCGTGTTTGAACCATGTACTAATATTTTTTCGAGTTACAGGTTGACTATTTGATGATTGAAGAAAAACACTGTATCCAAGTTTTTCATTAACAGTAAAGTATTCTTGAATTTTCTCAAATTTACAACCATTTGCATCCATGGTTTTTAATCCATTATGTTGCTTAAATCTATCAGCTAAATCTACAGCTAAACCAATATATAACACCTCTCTGGTTTCATAATTCCAAAATGAATAAATACCAGCCGATGCCCATCCAAATGAATCATTAGGTGAACATAATTCCTCCAAGTATCTAACAATGTCTTGAACTTCGTTTTGTCTATAAGCATTTTGAACAATTGTAGCGTGCATTATAAATACTCCTTCACAAAATTATCCAATATACATTTATTTTACCACACCAGCAATATTTTTCATTCTAATACTTCTCAATCAAAATAATGATTTCCTCACATTGTGTAATTAGATAACGTAATTTTCGATTTGCTCTTTCAAACATTCTAAGCAAATATTGTCTACTTCTCGTCCATCCGAATTGACTTGTGTTAAGTCATGGACTTTTGCATTCAAAGCGAATCGTTTAGGCTTTTCAAGAATATGAATTTCAAAATGTGTACTCTCGCAATAATCACAACATAAAGTTTGATTACTCATAATTCTTTCGCTCCTTTTCCTCAAAGTATTCAGTTAATCTTAGTTTTTTTAATTGACTCAATTGCACTTAATACAGCACTCATAAATTCTTCATTTTTAGAATAATAACCACTAAGATAAGCAAGCACTCTTGCAGCATCACGATCATCTAAATCCGATATTAATTTTTCAAACTCTTCTTTTCCCATTTAATCTCCGCCCTCTCTACTGAACATAATCTTTCAAATACTTGTTAAGCTGACTTATCTTTTTCGTCGATGATTTCAATATCCCATTTGTCGGTCAACGTTATTAATTTCTTGTGGTACTCATTTGCGTCATTCACGTTACTTACATCGATTAATGCGATACTACTTCCTGTTAAAAGCAATGCTAGTGTAGGTGTTAATGCTCCGTATTTAATGCCGTCTGCATCTTTCGCCTTTGATTCAACAATTTTTACAGCAATCGATTTCGTATCGTCCTTTTGTAAAAGGTAAAAAGCAAAATACGTAGGAAATTTCGTCATTTCATTTAATTGTTTAAACCATTCTGCGCTTCCAATTTTCATCATTATTCATTTCATCCTTTCCTACACATTTTTGTTCATTTTTGCATTTCCTTCATTTTGGATTGGTTCAATTCAATTAACTTTTGAATATAAGTAATTGCTTTTTCTAAATCTCGAACGTTATAGCCATTCTTTTTCCCATATCGAGTTAAATATTTAATACCGTTGATTCTGTGAAAACCGATACATTCATCTAAATTGAAGTTTTCATCAGCAAACGCCCACACATCAATTTTGCCTTCATGATAGTGCTCTGAATCTGGTCTATTCATTTTGCTTCAACCCTCTTCCACACAGTTTTATCAGTATCCACTCTCCTGACGCTCATGATTGACTTTGTTCTTTTTGAAATAAGCTGCCTCTATCTGTTTCCATGTAAAACCAAAACCATTCATCCCAATGTTTAAAAACAATATCCAAGCAGTTCTAAAGCAATATTCATTGTTTAAATATCCGAATGAATCTTTATATTTAGCTTCTTCTTCATCCGTAAACTTTCGGATATATGCCAAGCTCAAGAAATAATCCATTTCTAAGAACCAACTTGTTAAATCACCATCAAATTCATCTGGATCAAGTTGTTCCTCGTATACCCAAAGTGCATCTTCCCAGCCTTTTTGATTAGCGATAGAAACAAAGAAATGAACAGAATCAACAAATTCTTCTAGTAAAGGATTTCTTTCACCGACCTCACCAGTACCATTACATTCTTCGCATTTCATGAATTCATGTTTACAGCCTGATTCCGCATCTTCCGTGACCATTTCATAATTCTCATCGCCAGTACCTTGGCACGGTGCGCAAAGACAAATGACAGATGTTCTCGGCTCCTGGTCATTGCTCCAATGTTTAAACCAACGTCCTTCATTAGCAAACTCGGCTAACTCCACTTTTAGAGCTAAAAATGTGTTAGGTGTTAAATCATTACCCTTCAACCCTTTTTCTTTGATAATTCGAGCATCCAGTTCTTTTTGTGCATCAATAATATTTTGTAAACTCATTTCCTTACCCCTTTCCCGAATCGTAATAGTACCTGATATGGCCTTGGATCATATTCAAAGAATTTAATTTCACTGATTGGATACCAGTGATTTTTTGCTTCTGCTTTGATTTGTTTTTCAAGAGCTGCTTTTGTTTTTGCTCCGATAATTTTCTTGATTGGTTTCTTAGTTTTGGTAATCATAAAATCGCTCCTTATGAATTACATCATTTTATTTTTTTGAAGCTCCTATACGGGTACGTTTCATTTCGTTCACTTCAAAAACACGTTTATGCTGCCATTGGATTGAATCCTGCCCGAACTCTTTTGGCTGCAATACTGCTACGATAGCGCCCTGCTGTACGATATAAACCCCATCTGTCATGCCCTCTAAACTAGTCTGTTTGCCCATATAAGCCCCTCCTGCTATAATTACTGTAGTTATTATTAAGCGAAGGGCTTAATTGTAGGGCTACGGCTGCCACCGTAGCGCTACGCTATCCATTCCAGTTCACATACCTCACATTGAATGACTTCTCCGTTAATTAATACCGTTACTGTATTTCCTTTAACTTCTGTCACCGAGCCTATTTTTCCGATAAGATGATCATGATAATATTTGCGATAATTAAAGATTTCAAAATTGGTTGACTCATCAACTAACAATAGCTTTACTTTGTCATGTATTTGAAAAGATGGTTTTTCTGTCGCTAGACAATCAAATATACTCAACTGCTGCATACCAAATCCTGTTTGGACACTGGACCACGCTTTCCAGTTAGCCCCTGCCATACCTTCCATTCGTTTAATTCCTTATCTGTAATGCCGTACTGCTCTGCTATTTCATAGTTTTTCATGCCCAATTCTTGCAAGTCTAAATATCGATCTATCGTAAGAACCATCCCATAATCGCTCTTTGATTCTGCTAAAATATCGTTTTTGCTCTTTCTTTGAGAGACTGGCGTATTTGGTGATTTGTTTAGACCTAGTAAGCACTTTCCTATTTCGTTGAATTGGATAAATACATCACATTTTTTACAGCCCTTTGCGTTACGGTCATTGCGCTTTGGACATGTGACACAATGCTGATTGTGTAGCGTTTTTTGCTGTTTTAAAAGTTCAATTCGTGGATTCATTTCATTACCTCCCTACTAGTTTGTAAAAAGCTTCATAATCCCTAGTGTCTAGAGCAACATCGATTGCAGTATCTTTGTAATTGCGTTTGTTAAACGCCTCAAGATCATTGATAAGATTATTCATTTCAGCCTCACTATAGGCTTCACCGATTTTTGCTAAGAAACCAACAAATTCATGGAATGGATTAGGGCTGCTCATTAAGTACATCCACCTTCCCATACTCCACCTTCAATACTTCTGCTAGAATAGGAGCTACTTTTTCACAAAACACTCGACATCTCCAGTCCTCGTTATACTGGATAAAATCCTCAAACCATGGTTCGTTAGAAAAAATATCTTGCTCTATTGCTTGTTCAAACCAATGAGACCATTCGCTATAAAGATGATTTTGGGTAACATCATCATTCCCTTCGAATGATTCAATTTCTTCCCAAATCTCTCGTGCTTGCTCTTCATCGATCTGGTTGTGCCGACGAGCTTGTAGCAACATAACCTTCATTGCTTGTGCTGTTTTCTCATTATCAACATAATTGCGTTTGGAGAAATCCTCTAACTTTCCAAATAAATAATCGTTATGTTTGCTAAATGTATCGATTAAGAACTGTATGAAATCATTACCAGGTGCTCCCCAACTGAATGAATAAGTCTCATTACACAAACGAGCTGTAAATCCATTTCTTGATTCATCCACGATTAATTCACAGAAATCATGACCATTTGTAAATTGCGGTTCCAACTCGATCATTAAACTTTTTATTGTTTTTGTTACAACTGATACAACCCCTGTAATTTCCATTTTTTCACCCTTTACCATCTTTTTTGTTACACCGCACTTTCGTTCATGCTTTTTTCCATTTCAGCATCATACATACGATTCAGTTCATCTTCTGACAATTTATCAAGGTATTGCTCTGAATACCCTGTCATCAAGTGCAAAATAAAAACTAGTTCACTACGCATTCTCAGACCTCCCTAACATGTCGAGTATTTTTTGACGCTCTGCCTCAAAATCCATTTCAATACCGATTTCTACAGCTGTCGGCTCAGCTTTCGACTGCTCATCATTACGGTTCTTAAACCATTCAGGAACAACCTCTGTACGCCCTTGTCTTCGCGAATTATTAGTCGATGCTGAATTAGCCTTATTCTCTTTTGCTTTATCAGCCTTGATTTGACGGATAAGCGTTGTAGCCTTTTCACGTAATTTTTTTGTTGATAAGATATTTGATTTCCAGAACGAATTTGTTTGAGACCAATCAATTAGATATTCGATTTGCTCAACTGTTCTGTTATCCTGCTCCATCATCAAGCGAATACTATCAGCCCATGTGTTCATGTTTGGTTGCTTAAAACTAGGGTCATCAATCAATATTTTTTGATAGAGTCTATTAGCTAATTGATAGTGCACAGAAGATTCGTCGTAAACTCGTTTGCGACTGCTGCTCTTTCTCTGTGTAGTCTCTGTAGTAGTCTCTGTGTATTCTCTGGTTATTGGTACCGCCATTTTGTCGGAATCGTTCACGCCATTTTGTCGGTTTCCATTCTGACAATTTGACGTGTTCCATTCCGCCATTTTGTCGGTTTCCATTCCGTCATTTTGTCGGAATGCGTCCTTACAACGTTTGTTGAGCATTTCATAATCAATCCGATACCATTTAGTACGATCCATTTTAAGTTTGTTGTAGTTGCCAGCAGCTAGGATTTTCATATCCTCAAGACTTTCAATTACACGTTCTAAAGTGCGTTTGGACCAGAATGGAAACTCCTCATGCCATTCGTCAATCGTTTTGTACACCCACTTGTTACCTTCACGTTCATTCTTTGATACACGCAACCAGTAATGCACCTGCTGGACTACAATGGCATTGTTTAAGCCAATTGCCACCGCAAGCGTAGGTAACACTTGCAACGGTGGCTCATTAATTAAAAGATTCATAACTGTTCCTCCTACGGCGCTGGAATTACTCGTGGCTTTCCTGTTAGACGATGTATGATTGTCCACGCATCCACTTGCTTTTTACTGATCAGCCAGTTAGCAGGATTAAGGCGAAAGCTTTTCACGTAGTTGCTTTCGTTAACAGTCAAATTGCGACCTCGTTTCATGAAGTTTCACCTCCCCATGTTGCAACAAACTTCAATGCATCCTGCAACTCATGCTGTTTAACGTCACGATAAGACCCTACTTGATAGCGTTCTTTAATCGCAGAATAGATTGCTCTGAACAAAGCTGGACGTGCGCCTTTATCTTTCGCTAAAGCATGTACACGCTCTCCTACGGCTGCTCGTAATCGGCTTTGCTCACCTGAATGCAATGTAACCTGTTGTTTTAGCATGTCCTCCAATGTAGTCACCCTGCTTTCTAATTGCTGGTAGTCTTCTAGAGTAATAGCTAATGGGGCTTGTCCCTGTTGCATAATTGGTTGTGGTGCTTCTAAAATGCTGTAGTAGCTGTCCACAAGTGCTGCAAAGGCTTCTTTCGCCCGTTTTCCTTTAAGAAAGCTAGAGTGAAGCCATGCCCCTTTTTCTGTCCACAAATTCAATGAAGACGCAAATTTAAGGCTAGCGTCTTCTGGACGCTCGGCTTTAAATGCCTTTAATGTCTCGCCCGACAGTTGAAAGTAATGTTCACCTTCAATAAATTGGTCTTGGTTTCGACTGAAATTCCGATTGATAATTTTGGCGTTTGTGTTGTAGGATTCTGCGAGTTGTACACTTGTTAGAACCCTTGTGCCGCCATGTACGATAAGTTGTGACATTCATTGACCTCCCTTGTCAGCAGACGTACTAATTGCTATAATTTTGGTAATGTATTTTTTCATGTAGCTTACTCGCATGCCAGTGCTTGTAAGCTTTTTTTGTATCCTACTAGGCTGACGTCACGTAGACGCTTACCTTCCCCCTCCTTCCTAGTGGAGAACCACCAATCTATTTACAAAGTGGTCTTCGCAACTTGGGCCACAATAGGGCTGTCGCTCGCTCGAAAGGTCTTGGCGTACTGTGCTCGGCTTTATAAATAGATTGCTAGTCCTATTAAATTAAGATATTCATGTTCTCATGATGTGAAAATAATTATGTATTAAATGAAGTCCCATCAAGCAGTTCACAACAGGCAAAGCGCACCGATAAGGGGAGGAACGGTAGTTGTAAACTGCTGGATGAGAGCGAGGTCTATCTCGCTCAAATTCCTACTTAATTTGACTTTTTTAGAATGATTGTCCATAATAAGGTGTATACTCAAATGTCCAGAACTGATCTCCGTCAAGATTAGTTCAGAAATGCAGGTGCTGATGCGCTTGCATTTTTTATTTTTCTACAAGCAATAAATTTTAAGCCATCTAGTTCTGTATAGTAATGCTCCCATGTGTTATCTAGCCCAGGATGATTCTGTATCCGTACTTCAATATTGGAGAATTTCAGCGTATCGAATCGTTCTATACTCAAATGAACCACTAGAGTATTTTCTTCCTTTCGAATATAACGAACACCTATGTTGTTTCCTCGTTCTTTCAGTTCCTGCTGTAAATTTATATATCTAGGAGTTACATCCAGTAAATACATGCGTTGGCTTAATTCAAAATCCTCTTTTATTTCTTTCTCAATCTTTAAGGCGTAGTCAATAAACGCTTTGATCTCATCCATAAAGTCCTCCTATCCCCCACACGATAATCATTGGTACTGTTTGTAAAAATTGAATAGCAGCATCTGAACTAAATAATGTTGCTACTACTACATCTTGAGAATTAGTAATCGCTGCTGCCCTTGCTAAAAACTTCGCCTCAACTGCCACAATGTTTTTTTCAATACGACTAATTGTCGATTGTGTTGTGTGCATTAAGTCAGCAAACGCCTCTTGTGATAATTTAGCCTTCTTACGGCACTTCTTAATTAATCCGCCAATATCAATGTCCATTTTGATTCCCGCCTTTACTATGCAAATAGTGCATATTATGCATGGATTGCATAGTTAAAAATTTCATTTATTACTAAAATATAGATGAGGTTACTGCCCAACCTCGTTTGCCCATAACTCTTGCTAATCTAAATTCCTAAAACATACCTGCCTGGTGTTTTGTTTTTAGTTTTTAGATGTCCCAGTTATTCATGATGTAATCAACCATGAATTTCGATGTTGGCTCATATAACCAAATTCTTTTTCCATTTGGCCCACTGCGGCGCTGATATTGTCTCCAACGTGGGTCCTGTTTAATAATTTTCTCTTCAATGGTTTTTTCACAGAAAGGAATGTATTGAGTCATTTCTTCTAGGTCCCAAAACAGTAATTTTCTACGCGCATGCTCTCTTATGAAATCGTCTAGCTTTTGAATAACAAATTCTTCAGTGATTCCTGCCATTTCAAAAAGTGATTTAACAAGGGTGCTTTCATTAACTTGACTAGGTATCATCATGAACCTCCTTTTTAAGTTTATATACATACAAAATAACGAAATAGAGACATACAATAGTAAAGAATTAAAATTCACCAACAGTTAACTTATTGTTCAAAAAAAATATCATCAGGTTTTTTATTAAAAACTTTTGCAATCTTAATTGCCATTTCATATGTCAGCCGACGTTTGCCATTTTCAATAAACCAGTAGTATTCTTTTGAAATCCCTGCATAATCTGCAACTTGTTGATAAGTTAACTTCTCTCGTGTTCTAAGCTTTTTCAATTTTTCAAGAGACAATTTAAGTCACCTCCCACATAAAGTTAACCTGTCGTTAACTATATATTAGTTAACAAAAAGGGAACTGTCAATAGATTTAAATAAAAAAATTTCTATTTAGTTAACTTTAATGGTTAATTATATGTTATCTATTAGTTAACTTGTATAATAGACTCAGAAGGAACGAGGTGTTTTTATTGAATGGAGAGCGCCTAAGACAGCTTAGAAAAGAAAGAAAATTAACTCAATCCGAATTAGGTGAAAAGGTTAATGTTACTAAAGTATCTATCTCAGGATACGAAAGTGGAAATAGAACACCTGATACAGATACTTTACAAAGACTAGCTGATTATTTTGAAGTCAGTACTGATTATCTTCTTGGGCGTACAGACATACCAACGCATTCCACTGAAGATCAAGATGAGGCTGATTTTCAAGCATTTGCAAATAGTCCAGAACTACAAGTGTTTTATAAGGAACTACCTGTTTCAAATGAAGATGCGGTTAAACGCTTGCGTGATATTTGGGAAATTATAAAACATGAAAAAAAATAAGACACTCTCACTTAGAGAGTGTCTGAAAGAATCATGCTGAAATTGACTTCTTTTTTAAGTAAATATTTTTCCAGTTCTTTAAACATCATAGAGGTCATTTCACCATTAAGGAGGCCATCACTAATGGCGCTTTTTAAGGCTATGTAAAACAGGTGGATTTCCCAGTCTTTCAATTGGTGGACTGTATGCTGCCACCACTCATCAATATTAATAGGTATAGTAACAGTAGAATGCATTGAAAAATTCATAACAGCTTTTAAACAGTTGTCATTTGGTATTTTCATTATAATTCCACTCCTTTTTGCGATATATCTATCTATTTAGTGGATGCCCCTCACTTTTGTTCCGCATTTCAAGTTATCACTTGAGATGTTTTTTTATTTGGAACTTTTTAAATTTTACATAAATCGCCATTATCCACACCACCCCACTAACAGGAACTAACGTTCTCGTTTGTTTGTTACTTTAATGGTAGCACTGGAATCATTATTTTTAAATGGGTTATCTAACCAGTTAGAAAATTATCGCAAGGTTATGCCAATATTCGACATTTTTTTTATTTTTACAGTGAGATAATGGCAACAACTTCACCATCAATCGTAAGAATCACTTTCTTGACCATGACTCTACGCTTGCATTTGTATAAACCATAGAAGACATAATTGCCCTCTTCATCTATGGTAAACGTATAGATTTTTATAAATTTACAATTGGATCGAGCTCGCATGAAATGAAAGATGGCTAGAATTTGAAGTTTATTGATGTCCATATTATAGTATTTGTGCGTTTTTTAATTTTCATACAATGAAAGGAGTGATGTACAAGCATCCCTACACTCAAAGTTCCTAAAACATACCTGCCTGGTAAAAATAAAAGGACGTGAGTATATGGCTAGACCAAAATTGACGAAAACAAGAAGAAATAATATCTATAGTTACGTAGATTCGAATAAAAAGAAAAAGTATGCATATCGCTACAAATACTATGACTCATTAGGCAAGCGTAAAGAGTTGTATAAACAAGGTTTTGATTCTGATCGTGATGCTGAGGTTGCATTAGCAAAATTGATCAGTGAAACTGAAAGTTATTTAAAATCCATTGAAAATAAAAATATGACTGTATCCCAGTGGATGGATATATGGTTTGAAGCAAGACAAACCGATTGGGCTATAACTACAAAAACTTTAAATAAGCAGATGATTAGACTTTATATTAAACCAATTTTAGGTCATTTTAAAATTTCTAGTTTAGATTATTTGACTTATAAAAACCTCTTCATTGATGCATTGTTAAAAACCAAAAGCGTCAATACTGTTAAATGTGCTCACAGAGTATTTAATAATGCCATTAATTTAGCTGTTAGAAATGAAATACTATCCAAAAATCGTTTTACATCTATGAATATTTCAAAGGAAAAAGTAACTTTGAAAGAGGGATTTAATGAAGAAGAACAATTAAACTTCCTGAATGAGGTTGATTTAAAAAGGTTACTTAATTATCTAAAAAAGGCGGATGATATGACCCATACTGTGCTAATCTGGACCATCGCATTAACGGGGATGAGGAAAGGTGAAGCAGCTGCTCTACAATGGAAAGATATTGATTTAAAAAAATGTACAATCAATATTTATGAAACGAGAGACCCCTTAGGCCATCGTGAAGCCAAAACGAAAAATAGTTATCGGATTGTTGAAGTTGATCCAGAATTATGTGAATTACTAGAAGCTTATCGTAAGAAAACTATCGAAATGAAATTAGCGATAGGAAGGCAACATGTAACAAATGATTATGTATTCGTGAATCTTGATACACAAAATCCAATAGGTACAAATTTAGCAGGCAGAATATTGAAAAGGGCATATGAAGAGAAGATTATTTCTAAACAAATATCCCCTCATGGACTTCGTCACTCATATGCTACAATTATGTGTGCTCAAGGAGTTCCAATTCCTGTCGTTGCTAAAATGATTGGCGATACTCCAAATACGGTGATGGCATATTATGCCCACTCCATGAAAGAAAAAGAAAAGGAAGCTGTTCAACTATTATCTAAGGTCCTCCTTTAAACAGATTTGGGGAACTTTCTGGGGAACCGTTTCTTAAAAAGGCATGAAAATCCTTATAGATAAAGGGTTTTCATGCCACTACGTATATATCATTGTTATAACGATCATCTGTAAAGCCTACGGTAATAATCGCCTTTAACGCCTTTGGTCGACGAGCTGCTACTTGTAGAGAATTAAATCCGCCCCACGATTTCCCCATCATCCCAATATTGCCATCACACCAGCTTTGGTTAGCAATCCATTCAATGACTTCAAGGGCATCATCCTGCTCTTGCTTTAGATATTCGTCCTTTAATAAACCATCTGACTCACCTGAACCTCGCATATCCACTCGCACAACAGCATAACCATGTCCTGCAAAATAACCGTGCATAGGCTCATCTCTTGCTCTTGTCCCATCTGTTTTACGATAAGGAATATACTCTAAAATGGCTGGTACTTTCTCTCCCAATTTTACATTTGGTAGCCAAATACGACTTGAAAGCCTTGTGCCGTCTGCTAACTCGATCCATGTGTTTTCAATCGTTTCATATGTACACTCAAATTGTGTCACAATTTTTTTACTCATTGTATAATCCTCCCCTTGTGTCTAAGTGCAAGACTCCTAGTTATAACATCCTCTTCGTCTAATTATTCCGAATCTTGATTATTTAGTAATCATGATTATAAAATAATTGTGATTAGTATATCACCTGAAATTCTAATGCACAACTCTGAAAATGACAAAAGCTAATGCTATAATGAAAGAAGATAATTAAAATTGCTATGCTATAATAAGTTTAAATTAGCTACAATAAGGTAAATATATACATTTAATTAATGATTTTACAGTAATTAATTGTTTGTTAGGGGGATATTACTTTGAAGAAAAAGGAAATACAAAGGAGTCGTATGTGGAAATACTTTGTAGATGCCACTGCGGAAATCATCGAAGAAGAAGGGCTGGAAAATGTCACAATCCGGAAGGTTGCTGATAAAGCAGGTTACAACAGTGCTACTATCTACAATTATTTTTCAGAAGTCTCGCATCTTCTATTTTTTGCATCGATGAGATGCATGCAAGACTATACCAACGAAGTTGCTCGCTACATAGAAAGAGGCAAAGATCCTATTGAAAAATACTTATTGGCTTGGGAGTGCTTTTGTCAATATTCCTTCAAACAACCTCAGATTTTTCACGCAGTCTTTATCATGGATTTAGGGGAAACGCCAGAAGCACTATTGGAAAATTATTATAATTTTTACCCCAATGATTTAATCAATATCCCTGATGATTTAAAGACCATTTTATTTCAACACAGTCTAACAAAACGAGGGCGTTCTATGTTAGAGATCGCTTTAAAAGAAGGCTACTTAACTGAAGGCAATGTTGATGCCATCAATGAAATCACACTATTAATTTGGCAAGGTATGTTTACAAACCTATTGAATAATCGCAAAAGTTATGATGCCAAACAAGCAACGGCAATCACTATGAAATATATTACAGAAATCGTTCGTAATGCTAACCTTTTTGATGAGCAAACTAAAAACAAGCAATGAGAATCATACTAGCAATTGCCTTTCTTTAAACGCTTCTACAATACGTAAAAACCCCTTCTAGCAATGCTAAAAGGGGTTTCTGCTATTTTTGCCAATGATTTAGTTCCTTTAACAATTCGGGTAGCTGCAATTTCTTTACATCGATAGGTGGTAATGCCTTAATAAACTCTTTCCCATATGACTTACTAGTAATTCGTCGGTCTAGGACAATAAAAGCTCCTTTATCCTGCGAAGAACGTATTAATCGACCAAAGCCTTGCTTAAACCTCATGATCGCTTCTGGTAAGGAAAGCTCCGTAAAGGAATTGCGGCCTAGAGTAGTTAGATGCTTTGCCCTCGCCTTAAAAACAGGCTCTTCTGGTGAAGAAAATGGTAATCGTACGACAATAACAGAGGCAAGTGCATCTCCTGGAACATCTACCCCCTCCCAAAAACTGTTTGTACCAAATAGAACGGCATGACTAAATTTTTGGAAGGATTTTAGAATGCGCATACGGCTACCGCCTGTAACACCTTGTGCAAATAGCATGTAATCATCTAATAGTTCACTATCTTGGATAAGCTCAACTGTTTTTCGTAGCATATCCTGTGCTGTAAAGAGTACAAAGCAACGCCCTTCTGTCATTCGAACAGTCCGCGTAATTGCATGGGCAACAGCCTCAATGTATTCTTCTTGGCTGACATGCTGAATATCTGGCATATCGGTGACGATAAATGCCTTAGCCCCAGCGTAGTAGGCTGGTGGAGCTTGTAGTTTCAAGACTTCAACATTATCAGAAATGCCTAACTGGCGTGTAACAAAGCGCTCATTGCCTGGTACCGTTAATGTACCTGATGTCCAAACAATACTTGCTTGCTGACGTAATGGTGCTAATACTTTTTCAATTATCGGCGTCACATTGACAGGCTTCTTAAAAACATGGAGACTGCCAGGGACACTCCGTACATCAAATTCTAACCAAACAGAATTGCCTTCCTGTGGTGACAGAAAAATATCGTCCCATTCAGCAATTTTTATCTTCACTTCTCGAATCCAATATTGCCATTCAGATAATACATATTGATCGTTTTTATCTAGCTGCTCAATCTCATTTTCGAACGACTGTGTAATGCTAGTAGCGAGATCCAGCCATTGCTGGGTTAGTTTGCTTACTTGTGCAAACGTTTCTTTCGCAAATGAAACATCCTCTAAAAACAAGGTGCATTTACTACCTGCTTGTTTCCCTTTCATTTGCTGTTGCAATTTTTGAATAGTTCTCTGGATTGTTTCATCAAATGTCCGCTGCAAACGTATGAATTGTGCATCAAGATGCTGTAAATTTTGCATGGCTACTCGCTGTTTTTTCTTCGCTGCCTGGCAAAACTGTTGAAATAGAGCCGTGTCCTCCATCGTACCAATTTGTCCAAAAATATACTTCCATTGTGTATAGGAGAAGACTACTTCATCCTGCTGCATAGCTGCCTGAATAAATTGATGCGCCTCGTCAATAATCCAGCCATCTATTTCTGTAAAAAGTGGTGTTTGCCGCACTAAATCACTTAAAACCATGGCATGATTCGTTACAATACAGTCAGCAACTGCACTGTTCTTTAAAGCTTGCTCATAGAAATCAAAGCCCTTTGAAGGCTTGTCATTCGGTATTTTTCGGATTTTCTCTAAAAACAGTTGTCCGCCACCAGAAACATTGAGCTCGCTCAACACACCAGTCTCTGTTTTGGTCAACCACACAAGTATTTGTAAAATAGTAAATGTATCATCATAGGATTCATCAGCATATGCCATACATTGCTCAAAGCGATCGAGATCAATATAATGCTGCATTCCCTTCAGCACACACAAATTCACCTTTGTCCCAAGGATTTTTTCGATCTTTGGTAGCTCTTCTTCTACAAGCTGTTCTTGTAAATAGGAAGTATACGTACTGATGGCAATCTTTTTATTGACAGCACGGGCAAATAAGATGGCTGGAAGTAAATAGCCAGCAGTTTTACCAATACCTGTAGAAGCTTCAATCACGCACTCCTGTTGTTCATGTAATGCCCGCCAAATCGTGTCCATCATGTCAAATTGTGCAGGACGTTCCTCAAAATTTGGCAGTGCCTTTGACATTAACGTTATTTTCTCATCTACTGATTGAGGGTAGGCAATCGTTTCTGTCACATGCTCATGCTTATTTCGGCCATTGCCAATCGCAAAATTACGGTAATAATGTACATTTTCGCGGCCCGTCGTATGCTGGCGCTTAATTTGCAACGCCTCAAAAAAAAGCTGAGAAATATTTGATTTTAAGCGAAAGGAACGCTTATGCATCTGTTCAAGTGTAAGCTGTGGTAAACTTAGTAGCTCCTTCCAGCAATGCTTGAATAGCTCCGCTGTCGCGCGAGCATCGTCATCCGCTCGATGTGCATTTGCTAACTCAATATTTAAATCGGCCGCTAAATCCCCTAGCTTAAAACCAAGGGACATAGGGAACAAAATTTTAGCTAGCTCCACCGTATCCATTTTTTTACCTTGCCATTTCGGTAGTCCAGCACGTTTAAACTCTGCTTGTAAAAAGGATAAGTCAAAATCTGCATTATGTGCAACAAATACACAGTCAGCAAGTAGCTCATATATGTAATCCGCATGCGCTTCAAATGGGAAGGCATCCTTTACATCCTCATTCGTTATATGCGTTAAATCTTGAATGAAAGTTGGAATAGCTTTCCCCGGATTTATGAACTTCGTATAGGTACGCTCAATTTCCCAATCCTTCATAATAACAATGGCAATTTGAATCATCCGGTCCCCATTGGCTGGTGAATGACCAGTTGTCTCCAAATCTACAATTGCATATTTTTGACTTTCCATCATACATCTCAACTCACAGTTCACATTAGATAAGTTGAATTTTATCATATTATTGGCTTTGCGGCATCCTTTCTCCTCTTTGTTGAATCACCGCATCCATACAAAAAACGCAACCTTGGAGAAATCAATCCCCTAAGGTTGCGTTGTGGAATCGTTATGGAGTGCTTACTCAAACAACGTTACGCTTATTGTTTTTTTGCTACATCAACAATACGATCTTCAGTTGTTGTTTTCACTTCTTTAAGTGACACTAATTGCTCTTGAAGGTTTTCCCAATCAGATAAGCCTAAATCTGTAACACGACCTTCTTCATATGCTTTAGCAAACATATCAAAGCCGTCTCCACCTTTAGCTGTGAAGGCATTTGTCGCCACTGTATACGTTTTACCATCTTCTAAAGCAACATATTTACCAGTCGCTTTATCTAAATATTCGATGGAAACAACACGTGAGCCAACTTCTTTCGAAGAGTCATATTGTAGTTTTGCTCCACCAATGTGTAAGAAGCCACCGTTTTCTTTTGGCGCATTTTTCAGGGATACTTCAAATGCTGCTTTAAGCTCTGCACCTGTAACATCCATTAATGCTAAAGTGTTACCAAATGGTAATACTGTAATCACTTGACCAACTGTAATATTGCCCGCTGGAATTGCAGCACGAATACCACCGCCATTTTGTAATGCCATTACAACCGTTTTATCAGTATATTTTTGTGCTTTTGCTAGCATACCGTCTGTAATGATATTACCTAAAGCTGTTTCATTGCTACGAACACTGTTCAGATTGTCTTCAGTTGCACGAGGATTCGCTAATTCCTCAGTAATTTTTACACCGATCTCCTTATTGCTAACTTCATTTACTTTTGCTGTAAATGGCTCAAGGATTTTCACTAACGCTTCATCTTCTACAACTTTACCAAGATCGATTAATTCTCCGTCATACTTAGTGACAATGCCTTTTCCATCAAATGTTACATCAAGTGTACCTAAGTAATTTACATATTCATTAGCTTGTACGATTAATGTAGCATCTTTTGCTTCACCAACTGTATTTGTATCCACAACAAATGGTTTTTCTAATTTTGTATGGTCATGGCCACCGACGATGACATCAATACCTGGTACATTTTTAGCTAATAAAATATCATTATCTACATTTGGATTATCATTATAGCCAATATGTGTTAAAGCGATAATTTTGTTGACACCCATTCCTTCAAAGGCTGCCACTGCTTTTTTCGCTTCATCAATATAATTTGTAAATGTTATTTTATCAGGAGAAGCAATATCCATCGTTTCCTCAGTCGTTAAGCCGAAAATACCTACTTTTTCTCCATCAATTTCTTTCACAATACCAGAATAAATTTTACCATTCTCAGGTTCACTTGAAACTAAATCTGTAAATAAACCTGTGAATTTAGCATCTGCTGAGAAATCAGTATTAGCATCTACAAATGGGAATTTAGCGCCTTTAACAAAATCCGCTAATGCTTGATGACCTTCTGGTGATGAGCCTAAATCAAATTCATGGTTACCAAATACCATCGCATCAAAGCCAATTTCATTTAATAGTGCTAGGTCTGCTTTTCCATGGAACTCGTTGAAGTATAGTGTACCACTAAATGCGTCACCAGCATGTAATGTTAAAACATTTTTCTTCGTTTCACGTTGTTCTTTAACTGCTGTTGCTAATTTTGGTAATTTATCTGCACGAGCATGTGTATCATTCACATGTAAAATCGATAATGAGAATGCATCTGCTGGTGTTTCTGGAGTCTCTGGTGTTTCTGGGTTTGATTTTGTTAGAGCCTCAGCAATGAATGTTGCCAGTTGTCCACGTGTAACTTTTTCACTAGCCTCATGATTTTTTGCACTTTCTAGCTCTGGTAATGTTGGGATAGATGCTAAAATTTTTGCTAAATCACCATGTGTAATTGTTTGGTTTGGACGGAAAGTATTATCTCCATAGCCTGTAATGACATTTAATCCTACAAGGGCTGCAATTGAGCCATAATAAGGATTTGATGCACTAATATCCGTAAATTTTGGATCCTCTACTTCTTTTGTATCCAATTTTAATGCGCCTGCAATCATTTTTGCCGCTTGTCCACGTGTGACATTTGTATCTGGTTTGAATGTACCATCTGGGTAACCACTAATAATCCCTGCTGCATAAAGTGTAGAAATGCCTTCAAAATCTGCATGACTTTCCTTTACATCCGAAAAAGGACTTGCTGCTGATGCTGGTACTACCGCTACCGCTGTTACAGCCAATGCTGCTGCAGTTACTGTTAAAAATTTGTTACGTTTATTTTCCATGACAAATGATACCTCCACTAGTAAAATGATGTACTAACAACTAAATTCTACATAAATATGACGCAAAATACTAGAACATTTGTAAAATTATAATTTTGTTAACTAGTTTAATAGTAATAAAAGCAAATTTTTGCCAGTAACTTTTGATATAAACGTAATCGCAAAAAAGGAGGATTGGCTATTCTTTGCCATCCTCCTCTCTAGTATTAATTTATTCTATGGCTGAATTCACATCACAGTTGCTTCTGGCTCGTGTGCGATCATTTCCTTAATTGTATTGCCCTCTCCCATGATGGCTACAGTTGGTTGATGGTCTTTTGCCTCATGATTATCCACATACACATAGGAAATAATAATGACAATATCACCACGCTGCACAAGTCTTGCTGCTGCGCCATTAACACAAATGACACCTGATCCTCGTTCACCAGCTATAATATATGTTTCAAAACGAGCGCCATTATTGTTATTAACAACATGTACTTTTTCGTTTGCCAGCATACCTACTGCATCTAAAATATCTTCATCTATTGTTATGGAGCCTACATAGTTTAAATCTGCCTGTGTCACTGTTGCACGGTGGATTTTACTATTCATCATCATACGTAACATACTATAGTCCCTCTTTCACAGTAAAAATACAATTATCGATTAAACGTGTTTTACCTATATAAACAGCTGCTGCCAACAAAACTTGCTGAGTTGCAGTTGTCACTGGTGTTAAATCTGGATATGTTAATAATTCAATATAATCAATGCGGCCATGTGTTCTTGCATGAATATGAGCTTTTGCTTTTGCAAGTGCTTTATCAGCATCACCATTCGCTAAAAAGCTATCGCGAGCCAACTGTAATGCCTCATTGATCGCTGGAGCCTCTTGTCGCTCTGACTCACTTAAATAGACATTACGGGAAGATTTCGCTAAACCGTCCTCCTCGCGTACAATTGGGACAACACGCATTTCTAAAGGGAAATTAAAATCACGTACCATTGTCGCAATAATCGCAACCTGCTGTGCATCTTTTTGACCGAAATAAGCTCTTGTTGGCAGTGTTAAATGAAATAATTTAGAGACAACCTGTAAAACTCCATCAAAATGACCAGGACGACTTGCACCACAAAGAATGGTAGCCTGCTCACCTGCATGTAGACGAATCCCTCCATCTTGAGGATACATTTCTTCCACACTTGGTGCGAACACAATATCAACGCCCACAGATTCAGCTAATGCAGTATCTCTAGGCAAATCACGAGGATAACTTTCAAAATCCTCATTTGGCCCAAATTGTGTTGGGTTGACAAATATACTCATCACAACGACATCATTTTCTACACGAGCTGTTTGTGCTAATGTTAAATGACCTTCATGTAAATAGCCCATTGTCGGAACAAGTCCAATCGTTTTTTGAGCATGCTTAGCTGCTTGAATTTCTGTGGCTAATGCCTGTATGGTCGTGATGACTTTCATCATTTAACGCCTCCATATAGCTGATCTAATGCTTCCTCTTTCATTGTGAAGAAATGCTTTGGAGCTGGGAAAGTACCCGCTTTCACTGCTTCTACGTAACCCATCATCCCCGCGCTTGCTTCTTTGCCCATATCAGCAAATTGTTGAACAAATTTCGGTACATGGTGCGAACCGTAGCTTAGCATGTCATGATACACCAGCACTTGTCCATCAGCCTCAATACCAGCGCCTATGCCAATGGTTGGAATAACAAGACTAGCTGAAACAATTTCTGTCAGCTGATGAGGAATACATTCCAACACAACTGCACAAGCTCCAGCCGCTTCGCATTGTTTTGCTTCTTCAAGCAGTGTAGCAGCCTGTTCAGCTGTTTTTCCTTGTACCTTATAACCACCAAGCACTCCCGCTGATTGAGGCAACAAGCCTAAGTGAGCTACTACTGGAATACCAGCTGACGTTAATTTACGAATGACAGGTATAACTTCACCTGCTCCCTCAACCTTTAAAGCATCTGCTCCTGTTTGTTGCATCATCGCAATGGCTGTTTTGAGTGTCTCATTGACATCGCCATGATAAGAACCAAAGGGCATATCAACGACTATAAACGTATCCTTTGCCCCTCGTCTTACTGCTTTTGCATGATGAACCATATCCGCTACAGTTACAGGCATTGTAGAATCATAGCCAAGCACGACCATTCCAAGTGAATCCCCGACTAGTATCATCTCAACGCCAGCTTCTTCCGCGAATTTAGCAGCTGGATAATCATAGGCCGTCACCATCACGATTTTCTCGCCTGCCGCTTTCATCTTTAAAAAATCTGTTGTCGTTTTCATTTTGTAGTCCTCCTTTTTTAAAGGAAGAAAACAGAAAAACCCTTCTGGCCGAAAACAGACAGAAGGGTAGTGTGTCGTTCAATGATAAAAAGACCCCTGAAAGAGGATTTGAACGTATCGTTTTCTTCCGTCCCTGTCTAAAAGATCAAGGCAGATATTTGATAGTATAGTCTATTGCGTTTTTGAAGGTGCCGTTCACAATGGATACTGCCCTTCGCACATACTATAACAGACTTTCCTATTAATCTTCAAATATTATTTTCTTACAATATCTTCGTCTAACAACATTGGAAAAAATTTTCTTTTAGAATTGACAATCAATGTTATACGTCATATACTATCCACATACTATATGTCATATAATATAAAATGAAGTATAGGTATTACATGTGAGGTGAAAAGATGACATTTCAGCTTGGTTCAGCTTTACTTGATGCTTGTGTACTGGCTATTGTCGAGAAAGAGGACGCCTACGGTTATTCTTTAACACAGCAGGTACAATCAGTCATGGAGATTTCAGAGTCTACACTGTATCCTGTATTACGCCGCTTACAAAAAGCGCATTACTTAACAACGTACGATCAACCTTATCAAGGTAGAAATAGACGCTATTATCAAATTACGGAGCAAGGACGTATACGATTATTAGAGCTATTAAAAGAATGGCAAATGTATAAGGAAAAGGTTGATTGTGTACTTTTAGGAGGGAATTTAGATGGATAGAGCAAGCTATTTGAAACAGCTACGAGGAAAATTACGTCGGCTTCCTGCGCATGAGTTAGACGCTGCGCTTGCCTATTATGAAGAATACTTTGAGGAAGCTGGAGAGGAAAATGAGCATCAGGTCATTTCACAACTTGGCTCTCCTTCACACGTTGCCTCACAAATATTAGCTGATTTCGCATTAAAGGATTTAGAAACCTCCTCGGCAAAATCAACAAAAAAGAATATGTCTGCCATTTGGCTCATTATTCTAGCTATACTGTCTGCGCCCCTTTCATTGCCATTACTTGCAACAGCCATTGCACTCATTTTTTCATTTGGCGCAGTCATTATCAGCTTAATCTTTGCTATTGTCGCAACTGTTATTAGTATTTTTGCTGGTGGCGTTGTGGCGATCATTTCAGGTTTCTTAATTTTAACAGAGCATTGGCCGACCGCACTGCTCTTTATGGGTGTCGGGTTAATCGTAACGGGCTTGGGTGTCCTACTGTTCCCAGTTGTTGCTCGTGTTATCAAGAAAACCGTTGTTGTCTCTGTTGAAACATTAGGCAGACTGTTCCATAAAATGACAAAGAAGCAAAAAAAGGGGGACTTCTAAATGACGTCAAAAAATACCCTTATAGCCATGACAATGATTGCATTAGGCATTCTACTCGCATTGATTGGCTATTTTTCAGGGGGTCGCTGGCTGATTCTTAAAGATTCAGAGGGTCTTTATGTCCCAAGTAATACTAAATTAATAAGTCAGTCTCATGCTTTAGATGCATTCACAAGCATTAATATCGTAAATGATTATGGAGATGTGGAGATTGTTGCAAGTGATAGTGACTATAAATTAGACACAAAGGTCCATGAGCAAGAAGATGTAACATATCATATTGATAACGGAACTTTAACCATCGAAACAATGGCAAAGAAAAAGGATGGTTTTCAATTTGGCTTCGGTAACCTCTCTTCCCCTTCAATCAAACTCTATGTCCCAAAAGATACAAAAATAGAGGCGATTGTAATAGACAGTAATTTTGGCGATACAGCCATTCATGGGCTCCAGTATCAGCAGCTTAATCTCATCCAGGATTATGGAGATATTACTTTCAACAGCACGACGGGTGACAAAACAGAGATTAGGCAGTCCTTTGGTGATTTGACGCTTCAGCAACTTACTAGTAACGGCTTTACTATTGAGAGCGAGCATGGAGATATCGATATAGATGGCACATTAAATGGGCAAACAACCATTACCTCTAGTTTTGGCGATACAACGATTCACTTACAAAACAAACAAAGTGATATAGGCTACGCTCTCAAAACAGACTTCGGTGATGTGACCATTAATGATGAAGAACAAAATGGCACCGTGACTCAGGTAACGAAGGGTGAGCACCAACTGAATGTTTCCTTATCACATGGTGATATAGATGTGTCACTAAAATAAAGAATAGTCAATAAAAGAAGCTGCAAGTACAGGACGTTACTTGCAGCTTCTCATATTGTTGAAAAACAAAACCATTAATAGAATTTTTGTGAAAGGTGAAAATGGTTTCCTTTGCAGGCTACTTTCTTTCCTGTGGGCGAGCGCCGATCCCACGGGAGTCAAGTAGCCTTCCACTTCAACCTACAAAAGTGTTACCTTTTAGCAAAGGTTTTCAAATAAAGTGAAGGTGTTCACGACTCTTTATGAAGAGGTGCTGTTACGCATGACTTCCCCACATTGAAAATAAAAGTCTATCGATTCTCTAATAATACAAATAATGGATTATTTTGTTCGCTACGGCCAGTATGAAAGATAAAGCAAAGACACTTTTGCAGAATGGTTGATTGGAGTGGAGCCAGCGTCACTCCTAGGGGATTTAGCGTCACAGATGAGACCCTGGAGCGAACGTAAGTGAGTGAAGCGGCTCATCGGACGCCCCCTGGAAACGCTGGCGGAACGGAAATCAACCCCTCACCTTGCAAAGTTGCTTTTTCTGCCGTTGACATCATCTTTTTGCAACAACATGAGAAGCTGCAAGTACAGGACGTTACTTGCAGCTTCTTTTTTATAATATTTTTATGTCTCCTGCATAGATCGTTCGAACCGTTCCATCGTCCTGTGTCAGTTGCAGAACACCATCGTCTGTAATGCCACTGGCAACCCCTTCAAAACGTTCGCGTATCGTCGTTACCTCTATACGTTGACCAATTGTACAAGACATTTGCTGCCATAGTGTCTTTAGACTCGCAAAACCCTCTTTAACGTATAGTTCTGTAAATTGTTCTAAATAGTGTAAGATAGAGGCCACAAGTGCTGCACGATTGATTTCTTCTCCAGCTTCTAATCGTAATGAAGTGGCAATATCCGCAATATCAGGTGAAAAGTCAGCTGCTGCTTGGTTCGCATTTATGCCAATTCCAACAAGTAAAGCTTGCACAAGATCCGCCTCTGCTTGCATTTCCGTTAAAATCCCCGTACATTTTTTGCCATTAATCAATAAATCATTGGGCCATTTAATCGCTGGCTCTACATCTTTATATAAGGTTTTAATGGCCATTGTGACAGCTACTGCCACCACAAGTGTATAGGATGAGGCCTGCTGGGGCGTAACATCTGGCCGAACGATAACGGTCATCCAAATACCTGTCCCATGTGCAGACTCCCAAGGACGAGCCATACGACCACGCCCCGCTGTTTGCTCCTCACCAATAATAATTGTACCGTGTGGAGCTCCTTCCTGTGCAAGCTTATGCGCAATTGTTTGTGTTGAATCAACTACATCGTAATAATGGATCTCACGTCCAAAATGCTCTGTCTTTAAAAAAAGCTTAATCTGTGTGGGGCTCAAGCTATTTGGTACACCTGTCAATACATACCCCTTTTTCTTAATTGTATCAAATGTATACCCTTCCTCTTGTAATGTTTGCATATGCTTCCAAACAGCGGTTCTTGAAACACCAAGAGAATCTGCTAATTCCTGACCTGAAACCGCTTCTCCATCAGCAGTCAATATTCTTTTTAAAATTTCGTCCTTCATGGAAATTGTCATCTTCACATCAATCCTTTAGTTAACTGTACTCTTGTTATGTAACTTATTTTGTCTTAATCATACTGTAAATTAACGTAAATGACCACCAACGATAGGAATTTAATGAAGCCGTCTCCCTTTTCGGGAGACGGCTTTCACCTATCATGTATTCGGCTTTAAGTAAGATCCTGTTGCTCCAGCCAGCTTTTAATCTGTTGTCGATCATTTTGAAGTTCATGATGAAGAATGGCTGTCAGCAGATCCTCCAATGCGGCTTTTACCCACGGCCCACCCTTTTTGCCAGACCATTTCAGTAAATCAGCCCCATTCACCGCTAATTCTTGCTTATGTTGAATCGGTAGCTTTGCCTGTAATTCTCGGATAGATTGTTGAGGTATCGAAGCGTCTAATTGGCGAAGTTGGGCAAAATATTGTGCAGCCTCTAGTTCTTGCTCTTTGTAGTAAAAATAATGGCGATTTGTCCAACCATCTTTTAAAGCGTCATAAGCGGTTAAAATGGAATTAATAAACGCCATTTCCTTATTCGATAATCGATAATCGCGCACTACCTCACGCCATGCTGCTCCTTGTAGTAAGGCAAAGTATGCCCAGCCAAGAAGGGCATCTTTTGTTTGGAAATTATGCCATTGAGCAGTTTGAAAATCACCTGTTAAATAGGCCGTTAATCCACTGTCCTCTAGTTTTTGTATACCCCCAAAAACTGTTTGTCCTACCCAAAGCTTATCAAGCTCTGCTTTAATGCGTTCTTTTGCAATAAAGCCCAAATCAGCAGCCCTTTGCTGGATAGCTGCGAATGTATTCGCCTCGATCGTAAAATCAAGCTGTGCAGAGAAGCGAATCGCTCGCAGCATCCTTAAAGCATCTTCTGCAAACCGTTTTTCTGCCTCTCCTACCGCTCGTATAACGCGCTTTTCAATATCTTGTTGTCCGCCATAATAATCTACAAAAGAGCCATCACGACGCATGGCAATGGCGTTCATTGTAAAATCTCGGCGTTGTAAATCCTCTTTTAGAGATCGAACGAAATGGACATTCTGTGGTCTTCGATGATCTGTATATTCCCCATCTGTCCGATAGGTAGTCACTTCCACAGGTCCAGCGGGTACGATAACAAGTACCGTCCCATGCTGAATCCCAATATCTACAGTCTTTTGAAACACAGTTTTTACTTCTTCAGGCAAGGCATTTGTAGCCACATCTACATCATGGGCAGGACGATCGAGTAAAGCATCTCTTACAGCTCCACCAACAATAACTGCTTCAAATCCCGCCTGTTCTAATTGCTCAATGACTGTATAGGCTGCCTGCCATTCTTTATTGTTTTGCATGATTTCTTTCCGCAACCTTCTCGTACAGATTTTCATATTGTTCCACAATTTTGGATGAGTGGAATTTTTCACTTACTGCACAGATGGCCGCTTCTCGGAAGCGCAGTAATTGTTCCTCATCTTGCAATAAATGGGTTGCATACGCCGCAACTGCCTCTGTATCCCCTAATTCCACGATATAGCCGTCTACACCATGCTCAATGACTTCTGGAATACCACCTACATTTGTTCCAATACAAGGTACACCACAAGCCATTGCCTCTAATAACACCAGTCCAAACGATTCTTGCTGTGATAATAATAGCTTTAGATCACTAATCGCATACAGTTCAGCTAAGTTTTCTTGTTTCCCTAAAAATAAAACATCCTTCATATACGGACTTCCTTTTACTTGGTCCATGACACGATGCTTTTCTGGGCCATCACCTACTAATAAGAGCTTTGCTTTCATGTTGGCACGGATTTTCATAAAGGCGTCTACAATGTGTGGAAGGTTCTTTATTTTACGGAAGTTTGATACATGAATGAGGACTTTTTCATCTTCTTGTATACCAAATTGCTCTTTTAAGTTTCCTGAATTTCGTGGGAAGTATTCCCGTTCGTCCACAAAGTTATAAATCGTTTCAATTGGTTTTACTGTATCAATCAGTTCATAGGTTTGTTCTTTTAATGCCTGTGACACGGTTGTCACAATATCAGATTTATCAATCCCATACTTAATGGCCTGTGAGAGCGTAGAATCTTGCCCAAGCACCGATATATCTGTGCCATGAAGGGTTGTAACGATGCCAATGTCTCGGCCGCTCATTTCACGGGCTAGTACCGCACATACTGCATGTGGGATGGCATAATGCACATGTAGCACATCCAACTCTTCATCCTTGATGACGTCTGCCATTTTACTCGCTAATGCAATATCGTATGGAGAATATTGAAATACTGAATAATTATTAACTTCGACTTCATGGAAAAAGACGGTTGGATAAATTTTATTCAATCGAAATGGTACGCTTGAGGTGATGAAATGAATTTCATGTCCTCTTTCTGCAAGCATTTTGCCTAATTCTGTTGCAATGACACCAGAGCCACCAACTGTAGGATAACAGGTAATGCCTATTTTTAGCTTTTTCATTCGATGATCATCCTTTCTGAATCACGTCTTTTGTTAATTGCGTCTTTCTTGTATCAGTCTCCAATCCACAAAGCCTTCCTGTAGGCCTTTTAGTAATATTTCTGCTGTTCCCATATTTGTTGCCAGTGGCACTTGGTAAACATCACAAAGACGGATTAGTGCAGAAACATCTGGCTCATGTGGTTGTGCTGTTAAAGGATCACGGAAAAATATCACCATGTCCATATCATTATTGGCAATCATTGCGCCAATTTGTTGGTCGCCACCAAGTGGCCCTGAACGAAAACGTGTAACTTCCAAACCAGTAGCTTCGATGACACGTTGTCCTGTTGTGCCGGTAGCATATAGTGTGTGTTCTTGTAAAATATTTTGGTAAGCAATAGCAAACTGTACTAAATTATCTTTTTTACGATCATGTGCAATCAATGCGATTTTCATATAGCTTCCATCCCAATCTTTAGATGATGTTTTCTAAACCATAAACAAGCTGATCCATTTTCATAACCTCTTCTACACAAAAGGCAATGCCTGACATAAAAGAATTACGATTTAACGAATCATGGCGAATCGTTAAGAGCTGCCCATCACCACCAAATAATACTTGCTGGTGTGCCACTAAACCAGGTAAGCGTACGGAGTGAACGCGCATACCATCAAAATCTCCACCTCTTGCACCTTTAATGGTTTCTTTTTCTTCTGGATGCCCCTGAATCTTTTGCGAACGTACCTCTTGAATTAATTGGGCCGTTTTCACTGCTGTTCCAGATGGTGCATCAAGTTTTTGATCATGATGCATTTCAATAATTTCTACATCTGGTAAGTATTTGGCCGCTTCTTTCGCAAATTTCATCATCAGGATAGCGCCAATCGCAAAGTTGGGTGCAATAATGCAGCCTAACTCTTTTTCTTTAGCAATTGTTGATAATTCTTCTAGTTGTGCATCTGTAAATCCGGTTGTACCAATTACAGGTCGTACATTTAAATTCAATGCTTCTTTAGTATGATTGTATACAGCATGTGGGTTCGTTAAATCCACTAGTACATCTGGGGCAGTTGCTTCTACAAGATCATGCATTTCCGTAAATACAGGTACCTTATAGCTCGCTGGAAACATGTCTAAATCAGCTAATGTTTTTCCTACTTCCTTATAATCTAGTACAGCTACTAATTCCATTTTGTCATGTTTCATGACCGTATGTACAGCCTCAGCCCCCATCTTTCCTCTTGCTCCTGCAATGGCTACACGAATCGACATCATTCTTCATCCTTTCTAGTCCAACGATCCTTATCCCTAGTTTCAAATTTATGTATGACCCTTAATAGAGCTTCATCTAATTTAATGCCTTGAGCATTGGCAAAGCATACTAAAACAAAGAAAAAGTCCCCTAGTTCTTCTTCAATACTGTTTGCTTCTTCTGTATTCTTTTTCTTTTTTTGCCCATATACATCCTGAACCTCACGGGACAGCTCGCCTAATTCCTCTGTTAAACGGGCCAGCAGTTCGAATGGCGGGAAATAGCCTTCTTTAAATTGTCCTATATAATTATCAACACGCTGTTGTAATGCTTCCATAGTTAGCTGATCTGCCATTTTAATCACACTCCTATTTACCATCCTATAAAATTTACACCGTTGTTGTCAAAACCAATAAAATGTCAGATAATAGATAACGTTACTTCATTTGTTTGGAACTACAGGAGGTCAAATGTTAAAACAGATTAAAATTCGTAATATTATCGCAATAATGCTCGGAGCAGCAATTTTTAGCTTCGGCTTTGTTCACTTCAACATTCAAAATCAGCTGGGTGAAGGTGGACTTAGTGGAATTACACTCATACTATACTTTACATTAGGATGGGACCCCGCCTTAATGAACCTATTATTAAATATTCCCATGTTTATAATTGGTTATCGATTACTTGGAAAGAAATCGTTTGTCTATACACTTGTCGGCACTTTATCTGTTTCTCTTTTTCTAAAGATTTTCCAGAAATACCAATTTACAATTCATTTAGAAGATGACATGTTACTTGTTGCCCTTTTCGCTGGTGTTTTCGTCGGACTCGGACTAGGTATTGTCTTTCGCTTTGGCGGCACTACAGGTGGTGTCGATATTTTGGCGCGACTTGGGCATAAATATTTTGGTTGGAGTATGGGTAAAACCATGTTTGTCTTCGACGCCATTGTTATAATCCTTTCATGGCTAACATTCTTAGATGCTCGTTCCATGATGTACACATTAGTCGCTGTGTTTGTTGGTGCTCGTGTCATTGACTTTGTACAGGAAGGTGCCTATGCAGCCCGTGGTGCACTCATTATATCCGAGAAATCAGGTGTCATTGCGGAAACAATCGCCCTACGAATGGAGCGAGGAATCACGATTTTAGAAGGTCATGGTCATTTTACTAAACAGCCTAAGGAAGTTATTTATTGTGTTATTGGCCGCAATGAAGTTGTACGTTTAAAATCCATTGTTCATGAAGTCGATCCGCACGCTTTCGTTTCTATTATAGAAGTACGCGATGTGGCAGGAGAAGGCTTCACCCTTGATGATCAAAAACAGCCGCTTCATTAAGCGTTCGAAGATAAAAAACTTGTTATAGTGGTGTACCACCATAACAAGTTTTTTCTTAGTCATCGCTGCGCATATTGGTGAAAATTAAAATTAAACGTAATAATTCAAGTACAGCCACTGCCGCCGCTGCTACATATGTTAATGCTGCAGCACTTAATACTTTTCGAGCTGGTCGTTCTTCTTCATTTGTGATAATTCCAAGCGTATTCATTTGAACTAATGCTCGCTTTGAAGCATCAAACTCCACAGGAAGTGTCACTAATTGGAAAACAACACCTGCTGCTAATAATATGATACCTAACAGCAAGAAATTCGTACTACTTGCAAAAATACCAATCATTACGAAAATCCAAGACGCATTAGAAGAAATATTTGCCACTGGGACTAGCTTACTACGTAATGTAAGCATGGAATAAGCTTCTTTATGTTGGATGGCGTGACCTACCTCATGGGCAGCTACCGCAGCACCTGCAACACTCGCTTCATAAAAGTTACTTTCTGATAAAGCAACTGTTTTGGTTGCCGGATTATAATGATCTGACAACACACCTTGTGTTGGCACAACTCGTACATCATATAAGCCGTTCGCATCTAAAATCGCACGCGCTACCTCTGCACCTGTTTGGCCTTTCATTGTACGTTGTTTCGCAAATTTATTATACGTGCCTTTTACTTTCATTTGTGCATAAAGTGGCAGCAGCATAATAATAATAAAATAAACAATATACATGCTTGTTGACAATATTCTAACCCCTTTCTACCTCGATACTATAATTCTATAATTTATACCCTAATTCGGCAAATATTTGCGCCACCTAATTGAGAAAATCGCAAGGAGAATACATGCAATTGATAACCAAAATGTAAAGTAGCCAATATAGCTTGTGTACTTGACTAAATCCCCATACATAGGCATTTGACCAAACACATAGTCAATGACATCATTATGTAACGTCCAGACAGCCGCTATGACCACATGCCAATAAGTGAAAACATATTTCTTCATATATAATATAGCTTGAACTGCCATTGCAAAATGTGATCCTACTAACATCCAGCCTTGCCAACCTATCGATCCTGTTTCAACTAATGTCCAAATATTCATGACATCTGCCCATAGGCCATATTTCACCAGCGTAACCAGCGCTAAAACTTCCATAAGCGGCCAACTTTTCCCCAAAATCCAAGCAATTAACACAAAGCAAAAGAATAAGCTAGCTGTCGGACTATCAGGAACAAAAATATAAAATATAGGCTTTGTTATTGCAAGCTGCCACCCATACCAATAATAGCCATAAACCGTGCCTAATAGATTAATAATAAGTAGCGCTATTAAGAATGACTTGTGGTTAAGAAGATACCAAAGATTTGCACGTGTTATTTGCATGATTACAACTCCTTGCGCTTTTCTAAAATTCTTTGATTATGTATAGAGATGCTTCTTCTCTCGAGGTGAACGAATTTCTATAACTTCAATATGTGTTAATGGATAGATTTAATTCGCTTTATTAACACCATTCAAAACTATTTTTCGACATTTTTCGCTAAAATGAATAGGGAAAGGGAACTTTTTCGCTCGGCATTCAGTCACAATATTATAACAAGGTCGAAAAAAAAGAGCCAGTTTCCTGACTCTTTTACTATTACTCTGCTTTTAAACTTTCGATAAATTCAGCAAGTTTTTGAAGATCTTCGTCTGAACCTGTCCATAATCCTGGTGGCATTTTACCACTCTTAGAACCATTATGAGCAATGTCCTTAATCTCGTCAGCAGTTAAACCTGTGTTCATTAGTGTTGGTGCACCAGCTCCACCTTCTAATCCTTCACCGTGACATGTAATACATGCTGAACCAGCGTACAGTTTATAACCTTCTGATTCTTTATCGAATTCAACTGTTTCTACGATTGCACCCATAGCTTTTTGAGCTTCCCAGTCGTGGTTAACAACTGACTCCCAAGTTAGGTAGAACATAGCAGCTAAAGTTAATAACATAAACGCTGTTGGTAATGGACGTTTAGATGGACGACGTTCTGGACCCTTGTCTAAAAATGGCATTAATAATAGCGCTCCAAATGCAAGACCTGGAATTACAATTGCTCCAATTACATTGTATGGACCAGAAGCAAATGAGTATTTTAAAAGTTGATACATGAATAAGAAGTACCAGTCCGGTAGCGGTGTATATGCTCTAGTTGGATCTGCCGGCCCTTCAAGTGGCGACGGGTGAGCGACAGTTAATAATAAGTATCCAATTAAAAATACAGCACCAACCATCCATTCCTTCAGTAAGAAGTTCGGCCAGAAAGCTTCCGTCTTACCTGGATATTCGGAATAATCCTTTGGAACATTCGGCATTCTGTGATTCGCTTTAATACGAGAATCGCCGACAAATTTCATTCCTTTTCCGCGATGCATAGTGTCCCCTCCTTTTAAAGATCATCGAACCGTCAAGACAATTACAACGGTCCTGAAATTCCTTGACGACGAATCATGATAAAGTGTGCTGCAAGTAACCCAAACAATACTGCAGGCAAGAAGAATACATGAATCGCAAAGAATCGAGTTAACGTTTGAGCACCAAGAATTGTAGTGTCACCCGCTAATAATACTTTTATTATCGAACCGATAAACGGAACAGATGCTGCAATTTCGATACCTACTTTAGTAGCGAATAATGCTTTCATATCCCATGGTAATAAGTATCCTGTAAAGCCAAGACCCATCATTACACCAAAAATACCTACACCAACCATCCAGTTTAACTCACGAGGTTTCTTATAAGAACCCGTGAAGAATACACGAAGTGTATGTAAGAACATCATTACGATAACTAATGAAGCTCCCCAGTGGTGCATACCGCGCACGATTTCACCAAACGCTACTTCGTTTTGTAAATAATAAACTGATTTCCAGGCATTCACAACGTCTGGTACATAATACATTGTTAGGAACATACCAGATAGAATTTGAATTACTGTGATGAAGAATGTTAATCCACCGAAGCAGTAAACGAATGCTGAAAAATGATGTGCAGGGTTAACGTGCTCTGGCACTTCGTGGTCGGCAATATCACGCCAAATCGGTGTAATATCTAGGCGTTCATCGACCCAATCATAAATTTTATTTAGCACTGTTGTCGTACCCCCTTACTTATTTAACTAGAGTATTTGCTTTAGCTGGACCAATCATTAAATAGCCATCTTTTTCTTGTACATCAAATTCATCCAACGGACCTAGAGGTGGTGTACCTGCAATGTTTTTTCCGTTTTTCTCGTAACGTCCTGCGTGACATGGACAGAAGAATTGTCCTGGGTGTGCAGAATCTCCATTCCAGTCAACCATACATCCTAAATGCTTACAAACAGGTGATAGAGCAATGATTTGATCCCCATCTTTATAAACCCACGCTACGTTTGTTACATTTGATTTGTACCATGCATCCACTTGTTCAAATGAAAAGTCAACTTTTACTGGCTCTTCTGTGAGATCAGCGATTTTATGCTCAGTCTCTACAAAATCTCCACCATCATGCTTTTGTAACACTGGATCAATTGCAAATCGAAGCATTGGCATTAACATACCTGCCGCCATAAATCCACCAACACCAGTAAGTGTATAACTTAGAAATTGACGACGTGAAACTCGATTATTACTCATTATTTTCCCCCCTCTAACTTAAAGGTCAGTCCAACGGACATACTTTTACAAATAGTAATACTAGGACATATATATGATATATCAAGTCCATAGCTTGGTCAATATAGCATTCTGTGGAAAGCTGGAGAATGTGAACATTTATTGAAACTAATTGTTAAATCTGTGCCCATTTAGTCGAAAGCATTGGAATCACTTGTCGCAATTGATCTTCTAGAATGGATTTTTTCACACTGGCATCCATACTTTCTAAAGGAATCGCTGGTAACCAAATCATATTGACTATCTCTCCACTCTTTGTCCAATAATGGTCACAAGTAATGAAGAACACATGCTTAAATCCAGCATTATGTAATTGTGCTTCTAATTGCTGTGGTAAATCATCGTTTTTTAAAGTTGTCATATAAGAAAATGGTGGCATGACTAGTAGTCGACCTTTAAACTGCTGCTCTATAAAAGAAGTTAAAGACATGACAAAATCTACCTCGGCACCACTTTGTTTCATTTTTTCAGAAGAGAGATCAATGGATACAAGTGGAACAACCGCGGTATCAATAAAATCTTTTTGTGCCATAAACGATGTTACATCGTTTGCATTAAAATACATTCAACAAACCTCCTTTTATTGCAAAATAAAAATGTCCTTTTCCACTCTTCAATAGGATACCCAATTAAAAGTGAAAACAATCATTCACTAGTAATGTTACCATATTGAAATGGATAAAGGACATTCAATTTTTACCTATAATTAACGTAAATTAGCCGTTTCCTTCAATGCTTGTAACAAATTAGACAATTCATAAAATCGAACTTCATCTCCCTGGTCGAGGGCTTCATCAATTTGTGCGAGTAATTTCTCTTCTTGGAATACGAGTAAGCTATTGGAAAGCAGCTCTTCTGCCAGTATACGATCTTTTTCACTGACGAGCAGTGTTTCTGGCATATAAGGGTTTTCTTCAAGAACTGCTAAGTATTGTGCACTTGGTGGTATATTAGGAAAATTCAATTGTATATACATATCTTCTTGTTCATGTAAGCGTAAATCATGGAAAGACTTCTCAGCATCTGCTGTCATCACATTGCCTTTATAGAAACGAAAAGGCACACCTGTTGAGTCTACTGTCGACATCACCATTGCCCTAGGACAATAGTGAGCTTCTTCCACAAACCGGATTCTTTTTAACAAGTCATCATTACTTAATAGGTAATTTAAAATCCATACACACTCACGACGTTTCAATTGATAATTTTTTAAAAACCATCGAACAAATGCTTTTTTATCAACAACTGATACAGAAGCAGTCATACCCACTCCCTCCTTTACTCAAATTCTAAGGTTTCTAACTTCTCCTGCCACTCTGGTTCACCCGGTTGAATGTTGATTAATTGTCCAAGAACCTCTTTTGCCTCTGAACGCTTTCCTTCCTCTAATAAGAAGTAAACATATTTTTCTAAAAATGTTGCGTCTTCCTTAAAATCATTATATGCCAAACGGTAAAATTCGTATGCACGGTCGTACAATTCTAAATTTTCATATGCCTCTGCCGCAAAAGGATATAAAGTGCTCCATTCAAAATCATTTTGCTGTAATGTCTCAAATAACTCGATCACATCCTCATGGCGCTCCTGTTGTCCAAACACTGAAATAAGTGCCAGTACCGCTTCCATATATTCAGGATCGAGCGCTATAGCTTCTCTCAGATGTTGCTCAGCTTCTTCTGGCAAACTATTTTTCAATGCCATTTTACCAGCGAATAAATAAAGCGATTTATCATATTCATCACGCTTTAACCCCTCTTGAATGGCAGCATATGCTTTTTGATTATCCTCTGTCATTGCATAGCTTTCCGCAAGCAATAAATAGGCTGAGAAGTAATCAGGATCTAATTCTTTCAATTCCTCTAGTTGTTTAATAGCCATCTCGTATTTTTGTGACTGGAAGGCTGAATAAGCAGCTCCAAATAAAATATCGGGCTTTACTTCATCTTCAAGGGCTTTGACATAATAATCAAATGCCGTCTCATAGGCTGCACCTGCACGATAAACCTCCGCTAGTCGTTCGACAAGTTGAATACCAGCAAATTCATTTTGCTGCTCATATAAGTCCTCATACAGTCTTGCTGCCTCTAAAAAACGACCTGTTTCAAATAAAAGTTCTGCTTTCGCAAAATGTAATAATGGCTCGTCTGGTAAAATTGCTAATGCTTCATTTATACGCTTTTCTGCAACCTCAAATAACCCTTGCATTTGATAATAATCAGCTAAAACCAATAACGCTTGTGGATATTCTGGGGAGGTTTCTTCAATTTCTAATAATAAATCTAATGCTTCATCTTCATTACCAAGCTCCATTAGGACATTGGCACGATCTATTTTTAACTGTGCTTCTTCTGGGAATAAAAATTGTAAATGCTCCAGCACACGGTCAGCTTCCTTCATGTACCCATACTGCATAAAAATCTCAGCAAGTGCATAGATCTCCTCGGGTAGCTCCTTCATTAAAAATGATTCTAGTAGCTGATCTATTAATGCTAAATCCCCTTGTTCAAGTGCTTGCATCATTTCAGTCATCGCATTGTTCACAGTCATTCACCTATTCTTTCGTTGATACCTTTATGCTACAAAACATTTACCTCTGAAACAAGAAAAAACTCCCCAAAAGCTTGGAGAGCCTCTCTTTAATTGTTACTTCACTGCCTCAATATGCTCAAAGAACGATGGGTAGGATACAGCAATACATTGTGCATCATCTAGTGTAACAGCTCCGTCTGTTATTAAAGCTGCAACTGCACCCATCATGCCGATTCGATGATCGCCATAGGTTTGAAGGTTTGCTCCTTTTAAAGAAGTTGGTCCCTCAATAATCATACCATCTTCTGTTGCTTCGATTTGGGCACCAAGTTTCTTCAATTCAGTCACAACAGCCGTGATACGGTCAGTCTCCTTCACCTTTAGCTCCTCGGCATCTTTAATGATCGTTTGACCATGTGCTTGCGTAGCGAGTAATGCAAGAATTGGAATTTCGTCAATTAAACGAGGAATAATGTCTCCCTCAATTATTGTACCAGTTAAAGAAGATGTGGCGATTTGGATTGTTGCTGTCGGTTCAGCTTGATTATCATCATTCGGCGTTACCGTCATCGTGGCGCCCATTTTTTGCAGCACCTCTATAATGCCATCACGTGTTGGATTAATGCCCACATTATTTAGTGTTAGCTGACTATTTTTGCAAATGGCTCCTGCCACTAAGAAAAAGGCAGCCGATGATATATCTCCTGGCACAGAAACATGCGTCCCATTGAAAGCTTGTCCTCCTTCAATCGATACTACGCCATTATCTACTTCTACATGTGCACCAAATTGACGCAGCATTCGCTCTGTATGATCTCTCGAAATATCCATTTCTCTAACAATAGTTGTTCCTTCAGCACGCAAGCCCGCTAGTAAAATAGCAGATTTCACCTGTGCACTTGCTACAGGCATCTTGTAATCAATGGCTTGTAATTTTGTACCTTGAATGGCTAGCGGTGTATATTGCCCGTCTGCACGCCCTGTAATTTGTGCACCCATCTGACGCAGTGGATCTATAACACGGCGCATTGGTCGTTTTCCAATGGATGCATCTCCTGTCATGACAGAGTGAACAGTAGAACCAGCTAAAATGCCTAGCATTAAGCGTGTTGTTGTACCAGAGTTACCCGTATATAACACTTCTGTCGGCTCCTGCCAGTCATCCATCCCTGGACTATGAATGGTTACATTTGTCCCTTCCACCTCAATCTGAACGCCAAGTTTCTGGAAGCAATCAATTGTACTTAAACAATCTTCACCTAGTAAAAAACCCTCTACTGTCGTTGTTCCACTAGCAATGGCGCCAAACATCACAGAGCGATGAGATACAGACTTATCGCCTGGAACAGTTAAAGAGCCCTGTAAAGAAGGCTTGTTGTATTGCAATACTTTTTCACTCATGAACTTTATTCCCTCCAATATGAAGATAGAAAGCGCCGAAATGCCGACGCTTTCTTATGCTAAGAAATATACGTTTCGAAATTTGCTCGTTTTTGAATACAGGCTGCAGCACGTTCGCGATCATTTTCACTTTGGAAGCTAATGACTAGAATACCGAAAACATCTTCTCGTGATTCAACGATGCGAAGATTCGTAATACTAATTGCTTCATCTGCTAAAAAGCCCGTCACTTCAGAAATAACACCTGGATAGTCAGGAACATCAACATATAGATCGAATGGTGTATACATAGCCCCTGCACTAATCGGTAATTCATCTCTCAGTTCTTTGGCAACTGCAAAATAGTTTTCAATAGCCTGTGAAGAACCCTCCATCAGCAGTTCCTTAATGCGTGTCATTTCTTTTTCCCAGCCATCTAATTGCGTGAGGAGTTCCTCGCGATTTTGCAGCGTAATATCTCGCCATAAGATGGGATTGGAAGAGGCGATTCGTGTCACATCACGAAACCCTCCTGCGGCAAGAGAACGTGTCATTGGGTACTCTCCATTTTCGCCGCCTAATTGATGAACAAGTGAGGCCGCAATAACATGCGGAAAATGACTCACCACCGCTGTCATGTGATCATGCTCACTGGCAGATACACTGACTACTTTTGCATGGGTAAATTTCAGCAAACTTTCAAGCTGTGCCATATGAACAATTTCTTCCCCAGCAAGTGGCGTAAGCATGTAATATGCGTTTTCAAAAAGATGCGCCTTAGCAGCCAGCACACCACTTTTATGAGACCCCGCCATTGGATGTCCACCAATAAACGTTATGCCAAGTTCTCGTAATTCGCTGGCTTTTTGCATAATTAATTTTTTTGTACTTCCTGTATCTGTTACGATGACTTTATTTTTCAAGGGCCATGATTTTAATTGCTCCATCCAATCCAGTGTTGCATTAACGGGCGTACCGAAGATAATAACATCAACCTCAGCCGCAACAGCCAGTGGATCTGCGACAATCTCATGCACAATATTTAATGTTTTCGCATGCTCGCGTGTTTGTGCGTCCATGTCGTAGCCAATAATTTTTGTTTCCGGTGCTTTTTGCAAAGCAAGGGCAATAGAACCTCCGATCAATCCTAGCCCTATAACGAGTACTTTGCGTGTCATGCAAATACCCCTTGTTGTTTTAACACTTCATCAAGTTGGCTAAGCAATGCTGCATTTTGAGCCTCTGTTCCAATTGTCACACGGATAAATCCTGGTAAGCCTAATGCATTACCACTGCGCACGATAAAGCCTCTTTTCATCAGCTCTTGGAAAACAACATCACTATCAGCATGGGTATCAAAGAAAATAAAGTTTGTATCAGATGGGAAGTATTTTAAATTATGCTTTTCACAAAATTCTACATATTGTTTTTTGCCTTTTTCATTGGCTTCACGGCAGGCTTCAATATAATCTTGGTCACTGAGGGCAATGGCAGCAACAGCTTGACTTAAGATTGTATTATTGAATGGTGCACGCACAGGATCAAGCTTAGCAATAACATCAGGTTGGCCAATAGCATAGCCTACGCGGAACGAAGCTAAGCCATATGCTTTAGAGAATGTACGCAGTAAAAGCACATTCGGATACTCATTAATGATTGGTAACGTATCCTTGTGGTCTGGATGTGTAACATATTCAATGTATGCCTCATCAAGCACGACAAGGACATCGCTTGGAACCTTTGCAAGAAAGGCACGCAATGCAGCATCAGGAATGACAACTCCTGTAGGATTATTTGGACTACATACCCAAACAATAGAAGTTTGGTCATCAATTGCAGCCAACATTGCCTCTAGATCATGTGCTCCATCTTGACAAGGCACTTTACGTACTTCAGCACCTTCAATTTCAGCATTGTGCCAGTATTGAGAGAAGGAAGGGTCGGCCATAACCGTGTTTACCCCTGGATACAACAGAGCACGAGTAATAATAGCAATGATGTCATCAGAGCCGTTACCAAAAAGAAGCTGTGTTTCTTTCACACCTAGATGATTTGCCACAGCAGTACGTAGGTTTTGGGCATAGCCATCTGGATAAAGTGCATGATTCACTGCATTATTTTGTAAATAAGCTGTTACCTTAGGTGAGCACCCGAATGGATTTTCATTCGATGCCAATTTAATAACTTCCTTTAAGCCATATTCACGTTGTACTTCTTCAATTGGTTTACCTGGCTTATATGCTTGCATACCGTCCAATTGTTGTTTCCACTTCATCTAAAACATCTCCTCTACTTATTTAGCCTGGGCCAAATCTGGTCTTAATTTCACTGCATCATTGAGATACAAGTGCTTTACTTCTTTTTGGGCAACCTCTACGTTTGCATGTATTAATACACGAATACATAATGGTAACGCTTCTGGCACATCCATCTCATGTGTACACATAACAGGGACATATTGCCAGCCATCCATCAAGCGTACTGCACGAGCAGGAAATGCTGAGGTAATATCTGGCGTTGTTGAAATGAGGATCGATGCGATATCATCAATGTCCACATTATTTGCTGCCACAACCTCACGCACTAATCTTGCTGTCTCATCCCATACAAGCTCTGGCTTGTCAGATTCAATTGTTATTGCTCCTCTAAGTCCACGAATCATACAAGCACCTCCGCTAATAACTGTCTATATTCAGCATCTATTTCTTGACATTCTTCTAAATCAATAGCTTTGACAAAAGGTTTTCCGATTTTATCCAAAAGAACGAATTGTAAAATGCCATATTCCGCTTTTTTATCTTTCATTAGGTAGCTAGATAATTGTTCAAATGAATAATCACTCACAGCCTTAAAAGGATAGCCGTTTTTTATCGCAAACTGTAAAAAGGATTGGGTGAACGTTCGATCAAGTTCTCCATATCGTTCACTCAATAGAAGACAATAGACGAGTCCAATCATAACCGCCTCACCATGAGCCACTTTGCCATAACCCGCAGCTGCCTCAATGGCATGTCCATATGTATGGCCTAGGTTTAAAAACTTTCGAACGGATTGCTCTGTTTCGTCCTCAGCAACAATTTGTGCTTTCACTTCAATTCCTTTTTTTAGTTGCTTTGCTAGTTCATTTTGATTAAAATGGATCACCGAATCTCCTGTCATTAATTCCTCCAGCCAGTTCGGGTCAGAAATCATGGCATGCTTAATTAACTCTGCTGTTCCCGAACGTACCTCACGCTCTGATAAACTTTCTAAAAGAGCTGTATCATATATCACGCCTTCTGGCTGATAAAATGCGCCAATCATATTTTTTCCTAGTGGATGATTAATGGCAGTTTTTCCACCAACTGCGGAATCATGTGCTAGAATAGTCGTTGGAATTTGAATAAACGGAATCCCACGCATATAAGTTGCCGCAACAAAACCTGTTAAATCGCCAACTGCTCCTCCTCCAAAAGCAAAAATGAAGGATTTTCTGGAGCATTTTTGCTCTAATAAAAATGTTTGAGCAGCATTGTATTGATCAAAGGTTTTGCACGCTTCTCCACCTGGCAAAATAAAGACCTCAAAGTGGTACGGGAAATTTGCTTTGAAGTACTCTCCCTGTGCTGCCCAAACATTGACATCAGTAAACACAAAGAGCTTATCCGCTTTTTGAAGTTTATCAGCAAATGCCTCCACAGCTTCAGTTAGAAATTGATGCCCAAGAACAACTTCATATTGATGCGATCTTGTTGCTACTGGTACACGCATAACTTAGAACCCCTTTGTATATTGACGATGCTCGTCAATTTGAGCTTGTAATTGTGGTAGTTGATCACTATGGAATTGCTCTAAAATTGCATTCGCTATTTCCCAGGCAATAACATGTTCTGCAACTACAGACGCTGCTGGTACTGCACAGCTATCAGAGCGCTCAACACTCGCTTTAAACGGCTCTTTTGTTTCAATATCTACACTTTGTAATGGTTTATATAAAGTAGGAATTGGCTTCATCACACCACGTACAACAATTGGCATACCTGTTGACATACCGCCTTCTAAGCCACCAAGTCGATTGGTTGCACGAGTATAACCTTCTTCTTCAGACCAGATGATTTCATCGTGTACTTCAGAACCTTTTCGACGTGCCATTTCAAAGCCAAGTCCAAACTCTACTCCTTTAAATGCATTAATAGATAGCATAGCAGCAGCAAGCTTTGCATCCAGCTTACGATCATAATGTACATAAGAACCTACACCTGCTGGCATGCCTTCTACAATGACTTCTACAACACCACCGATCGAATCGCCGGCCTTTTTCGCTTCATCAATTGCCTCAACCATTTTCGCAGAGGCGATTGGATCTACACAGTAGCAAGGATCCGCTTCGACAATTGCACGAATTTCTTTTGTTGTTTTTCCTTCTATTAAAGAAGTATCGGCTTTAATTCCCACTATCTCTGTAACATGTGCAACAATGGAAATGCCTAGTTCATTAAGTAACGCCTTTGCCACAGACCCAACTGCTACTCGTACAGTTGTTTCACGCGCAGAGGAGCGCTCTAATACATTCCTTAAATCACGGTGACCATATTTCATGCCTCCAACTAAATCTGCATGACCTGGTCGAGGACGTGAGATTTGACGCTTGATATCTTCAGGGTTGATATCATCAGCTAATGGCTCTGCTCCCATAATTTTAGTCCAGTGCTTCCAGTCATCATTTGTGACAACGAGTGCAACAGGAGATCCAAGTGTCTGACCATGACGAACACCAGCTACAATCTCCACTGTATCTGTTTCGATTTGCATGCGGCGCCCACGTCCATGACCTCCTTGGCGACGTTTTAAATCGTGATTAATTTTTTCTGCTGTAATGGGTAAGAGTGACGGTAAACCCTCAATAATTGTCGTTAATTGAGGTCCGTGAGACTCACCTGCTGTTAAGTAACGCATAAACACTTTCTCCCTTCAACTCGCTAAAGTATGTATTTTTCACTATAACATATATTCTTTAAAAAAACAGTCCTTTTACGAATGTCTTTTAAGTAGTTACCATTTTCATAGATCTAAATGTGAATATTCTGAATGAAAGTTATAAAAAACACCTAGCTAAATTTTATAAAAAATACGCCTTTGCTTATGATAAGCGAAAAGCGTATGAATTATCTATGTTTAATGCTTGGTCAACTTTATGTACAATTGTGTTATTTGTACAAAGCTTTTCATCCATATTATTAATTATTTTTCCGATAGAAGAACGTGTCTTCTACATCAAATTCATAACGTGCTGGATTAAAAATTTGCTCTGTCGATCCAACAAATAAAACGCCATCCTTGCGCAGTGCTTTACTAAAATTATTATAAATTTGATCTTTCGCTTCTTCTGTAAAATAAATCATGACATTGCGACAAACAATTAAATCATAATTGCCGTCATAAGAGTCATTCAATAAATTATGTTTCTTAAAGGTTACACAACGCTTAATCTCATCCTTCACGCGATAGAAGGAGCCTTCTTGTTCAAAATACTTTGCTTTAATATCACTTGGGACCTCGGCTAAAGAGCGTTCAGGGTAGACACCTAACTTCGCCTTTTGTATCACATTCTCATCTAAATCAGTGGCAATAATTTGAATTTGAGATAAAGGCACCAATTGAGATAATACCATTACTAAAGAATATGGTTCTTCTCCTGTCGAACAAGCCGCACTCCAAATTTTTAAACGCTTATTAGTTTGTAAAAGTTTCGGAAATATTTTCTTTTGTAATACTTCCCAGCGCTTTCCATTGCGATAAAATTCAGAAACATTGATCGTCATACGATCTAAGAATTCATTCATTAAATCACGATCTTGTTCGAGTGCCTTTAGAAAGTCTACAAAATTACGATAGCCCTTTTTCTCATAAAGAGAGGTTAATCGTCTTTTCATTTGCGCTTCTTTATATAACGCTAAATCTATTCCTGTTTTGCGCTTAATACCTTCTATAAACTGTTCATAATCAGACATATGGTCATCTTCCCCTCTAGCGTCGTATTACCATTATAGCGGAAAAGCCCCAATCCTGAAATAGTCTTTCTCATGTATGCAAATCTACTTTCTTACGTTTTGTTTTTCCTCTAAAAGTAATACTTTCGACTGTTCTAATTCAAGTCTCATTTTTTCTGTTTCAATCGTATAAGTTTCTAACCTAAGCTTTTCTAATTCTACTTCTTTTTCAACAGCCTTCAGTTTTATTTTTTGTTGTCTAGTACGAGCGTCTGTAAAAATTCCAGCTAGAGAAATAATGACGCCCCCAATTATCGCTACAATGGCAATTGACAATCCGTTCACTTCCTTTCGTTATTTTGATTATACGGCAAAATGGAAAAAATAGTTTCATTTTTCAGGAATTTATTCCAATAAAAAATGAAGGTAGTTTTTCACCACCCTCATTCTATCCATTATCGTTAGACTTGTATGCGATACTCTTTTAAATCTTCTCGTAATTTAGCCTTCAAGAATTTACCTACAGACGTTTTTGGTACCTTGTCAATGAAGACAATATCATCAGGAACCCATGATTTATGGAATTGGTGCTGTAGACTCTCTAGTAACTCTTCTTTTGTAATCGAACCCTTAAACTCTGGCTTTGCTACGACACAAGCTAATGGTCGCTCCAACCACTTTTCATGTGGAATGGCAATAACAGCCGCCTCAAAGACCTTTGGATGGGACATTAATGCATTTTCAAGCTCTACTGAAGAAATCCATTCGCCACCACTCTTAATTAAATCCTTTGTACGGTCGGTAATTTTTATATAGCCATCTGTTGTCATCACAGCAATATCGCCTGTATAGAGCCAGCCGTCTTTAAAGGCCTCTTCCGTTCGTTCATCCTGATAATACTCATTAGCAATCCAAGGTCCTCTAATCGTAAGCTCTCCCATCGTTTTGCCATCCCAAGGCACTTCACCATTTTCATTGACAATCCTTGTATCAATAAGTGGCATCGTCATACCTTGTGTAATCCGAACGTTCATTTTTTCATCAGCCGTGTAGTCCTGCATATGTGTTAAATACGTGGATAGGCTTACAAGAGGTGAGGTTTCCGTCATACCGTAACCTGTCATGTACGGGATATTAAGTTCTTGCTCAAAGCCTCGGACAAGACCAATTGGTGAAGCAGAACCTCCACAAACAATTAATCGCATAGACGATAGGTCACGAGGATTTTGACGCTGCTCCTGTAGAACGCCCAGCCATATGGTCGGTACACCTGCTGTCAATGTAACTTTATATACATCAAATAATTCTAGCAATAGCTGTGGTGTAAACATAGGTCCCGGTAAGACCTGTGTAGAACCAAATGCGACACTGGCAAATGGTAATCCCCATGCATTCGCATGGAACATTGGCACAACAGGCAACACCACATCCGACTCACAAATTGCAATACTGTCAGCGAGACCAGCTGTTAAACTATGAAGTACAATACTGCGATGTGTATAGACTACTCCCTTTGGCATGCCCGTCGTTGCACTGGTATAGCACATGCCTGCGGGTGTATTTTCATCTAAATCTTCTGGGAATGTGAAATGTTCATCTGCCTCCGCAAGTAGCGATTCATAGGAAAGAGCATTTGGAATCGGTAAAGTTTCTACTGCAACAGCATCACCCATAATGATATAATGCTTTACCGTTTTCAGCTGAGAGACGATAGGTGCAATTAGTGGCACCAGATTATCATCTATTAATAATATTTCATCCTCGGCATGATTGATGACATAGGCAATATGCTCAGGGGATAATCGAATATTAATCATATGCAATACTGCTCCTGCACATGGTACAGCAAAATAGGCTTCCAAATGGCGATGGTGATTCCAAGCAAATGTGCCCACCTTCATTCCTCGATCCATCCCTAGTTTCGTCAAAGCATCGGCTAATCGGCGAGTCCGTTTGACATATTCTTTATACGTAAATTCGTGAATAGTAGTGGCACTTGTTCGAGAATAGATTTTCTTTGAGTGAAAAAATCGTTCTGCACGATTCAAAAAACTTGTTAATAATAAAGGTGTATCCATCATATGCATGATACCGCTTCCCTTCATCTACGATTTTAGAAACAATCAAAACAAAAACTATTTGAACTAGATTTTGCCGCTACCTCGGCTGCATGCGAATGGCACCATCTAGTCGAATGACCTCTCCATTTAACAAGCCATTGTGGATAATACTTTCAACCAAAAGAGCATATTCCGAAGGTTTACCAAGTCGTTTAGGGAATGGTGTCATTTGAGCAAGAGCTGTTCGTGCAGGCTCAGGTAACGAAGCAAACATTGGTGTTTCAATTAATCCTGGCGCTATGGTCATCACTCGGACACCGATTTCCGCAAGCTCTCTTGCAATTGGCAACGTCATGGCTGCTACGCCACCTTTTGACGCGCTATAAGCAGCTTGTCCGATTTGCCCATCAAATGCAGCCACAGACGCGGTATTAATAATGACGCCACGCTGTCCATCCTCATTTGGCTCATTATGTTGCATTTTTTCTGCCACTAGACGGATGACATTAAACGTGCCAACTAAATTAACAGCAATCACTTTTTCAAATAACGCAAGGGCGTGTATACCACGCTTCGAAATAACTTTACTCGCATCTGCAATGCCAGCACAGTTCACTGCAACATTGATCTTGCCAAAAGCTGCAATAGCCTGCTCAAGGCCAGTCGCCACCTCCTCTTCCTTTGTGACGTCTACTCGTGCATAAAGGACATTTTGACCTAATTCTTCCACTAGAGCTTGTCCACGCTCATCATTGACATCAAAAATAATTGCTTTGCCACCCTGTCCTATTAATTTCCGAACGGTTGCCTCTCCTAAACCAGAGGCACCCCCTGTTACGACTGCCACCACTTCATGTTCCTTCATCAGACATATCCCCTTTTACATTTTTTCAATGATCGTGGCATTGGCCATTCCCATTCCCTCACAAATCGCCAACAAGCCGTAACGATAATTCTCTCGCTCCATTCGATAGAGCATGGTCGTTAACAATTTCGTACCTGTTGCCCCTAATGGATGTCCCAGTGCAATGGCTCCACCATCAGGATTGAGCTTCTGTGGGTCTCCTCCTATTTCATGCAGCCATACGAGCGGCACAGGTGCAAAGGCTTCATTTACCTCATATGTGTCGATATCCTCAATGTTGAGCCCTGACCGTTCTAATGCTTTTCTAGTAGCTTCGATTGGCCCTGTCAGCATTAATGTCGGATCAGAGCCCACGACCACTCTTGTCACAATTTTAGCGAGTGGTTGAATGCCTAGTTCTCTCGCTTTATCCAATGCCATTACGACTACAGCTGAGGCCCCATCACTCATTTGGCTCGCATTGCCCGCAGTAATCGCGCCATTCTCTTGAAAGACGGTTTTTAATCCATTTAAAATGTCAACGGTAGTTTCTGCACGAGGACCCTCATCTACCGCAAATGTTGTCACTGAGCCATCCTCTTGTGGAACTTGAATGGGTAGTATTTCAGCTTGGAAATGACCCGCTCTAATGGCGGAAATCGCCCGTTGATGGCTTTGATAAGCATAGCTATTTAGCTGTTCTTTCGATAAAGACCATTGGGAAGCGATTTTCTCTGCTGATAATCCTTGATGGATAATATCATAATTTTCCTGTAAGCGGTTACTAGCATGGGCATGTTGCATGTTTGAGCCCATTGGTACTCTTGACATACTTTCTACCCCACCAGCAATGACAATGTCCATATCCCCCGCTAAAATTGCCTGTGCTGCGAAGTGCACGGCTTGTTGGCTTGAACCACACTGACGATCAATGGTTACACCTGGCACACTATCTGGGAATCCAGCCATTAATAAAGAGGTTCTCGCAATATTTGCCCCTTGTTCAGCTGTTTGCGTCACACATCCCAAAATGACATCGTCTACTTGTTCCTTACCAATGCCTGCACGCTTTACAACCTCCTGTAATACATCAGCTGCTAAATCATCTGCTCGAACTTGACTTAATGCGCCCTTACTTCTTCCTATAGCAGTTCTCACAGCTGCTACAATCACCACTTCTCTCATGTCCATAACCCCTTTTTCCTCGTCATCCTCATAGTTTATTGACGAGCCTACTCAACTATTCCTCACTTAATTATCAGAATATTACATTATTTATTGTACATGACTAAGAAGTTTTTAACAATTCTATATGTTTCTAGTAAGAGATTATTCGTCGGCATGATCCCTCTCCTTTTTTGCGCAATAAAAAAGCAATCTCAAAAAATTGAGATTGCTTGATCTATTCGAAATTAAACTAAATCTTCACCGAAGAATAAGCCGATTTCGCGCTCTGCAGAAGCAAGAGGTACTATGCTTATACCTTCTTAGAATCCAAAACATATAAAACTTCCGCAAATATTTACGATAAATCTCGTCTTATCCTTCTATATTATTTATTTAAATATTTTTTCTTTTTGTTACAGAAAGCGCTCCTATACATGGTCACCTTAAGGCAACAGGTCAATGCTAGTTTTCTGTATCTTCTGTATCTTCTGTCTCTTCCTCTTCTTTGTTCTTATTTTTATCAACATATGTTTCATATTCTTCTTTTACATCTGCTGGCATTGTGATTAAATATTCTTCAAATAGACTATTAAATTTAGAATATAAATCATTTGTTTTGCTGTTAAAAGATAATAGTGAACCTGTTGGTGACTGAGCTTGATCAGCAAATTCAACATATACTCCATACATTTCTTTTAAAACTCCGTATACCTCTTCATAACCTTCTGGAACGTCTTGTAGATACTTCATGCTATGTTGGATTTCGGATTGAGTTTCTGTTAATTCTTGCAATATGCCTTTCTCTTTATATGCATCTTTTAAATTGGCTAATTCAACATTAAAATCGTTACCATTATCAATCGCATCACTCCATGTTTCTGAGTACATAGAGATAACAATCGCATTTTCTAAGACTTCTAAATACATGTTAAAAGAGTTAATCGCCATTTCTTCAACATACTCTTGAACTCTTTTTTCTTCTTGTTTTTTCTGATAAACAAAAAAGGCTCCTATGCCACCAATTACTAATAATAATCCTAAAATAGTGCTAATAATTAATTTCTTTTTTGAACCTTTTTTTTCAGAAATATTTTTTTCATCATCCTTAGTTCCAGTATCAGTAACTAAAGAACCTCCACACCCCGAACAAAACTTACTATCCTCGGGATTTTCACGTCCACATTGATTACAAAACAACTAATCACCTCATAATATAATAGTACTAATATAATACCATAGTAGACTATCTTACAGTTCTTATTTTTTACATTCTTCTACCAACATACCCAAATACTATATTTTCACGACCAAGTCTGAACGTCCTAGTGCTTTAGAAATTACTGCAATACTTGCTCTTCTAACAGTTCAATTGTTTCGATATTGCCCGGTTTGATGATTTATTTGTATTCATTTATAAACGATTTTGCATGATAAAGAAATTAAAATATACATGAGGTCAATTCCCAGAAATAATTTGCCTCTTCATATTTTTTGATGAGCAACCTCCATAGATTTCTCCCTCTACATCCAGTGTAGTCTGTCAAAGATTCTTTTCGCTGTGACTGACTACACTGGATGTGGAACACTCCATAAATGGTGGTTGCCACAAAACAAAAACTAAACTATTATGTGTCTCAAGGCGTGTTAACTTTATTAAATGATTTTGACAAATAAAAAACCCCCTAACATTTTTTGTTAGAAGGTAAAAGTTACATCGGAAAAATAGATGATTTTTTTATTGAGTTCTATTCGTAGTTATTTTCGCTACGCTTCTTAGATTCACAAATTAAACTAAATCTTCACCGAAGAATAAGCCGATTTCGCGCTCTGCAGATGCAAGAGAGTCAGAACCGTGGATGATGTTGTGAGAAACAGTTGTTGCGTAGTCACCACGGATTGTACCTGGGTTAGATTCTTCAGGTTTCGTTGCACCCATCATTGTACGTGCAAGCTTGATTACGTTCTCGCCTTCCCATACCATAGCGAATACAGGACCAGAAGTGATGAAATCAACTAATTCACCAAAGAATGGACGCTCAGCATGCTCAGCATAGTGCTTTTCTGCTAATTCTTTAGGAATTACCATTAATTTAGCACCTTTCATTACAAAACCGCGACGTTCGAAACGATCAACGATGTCTCCAATTACTTGACGTTCAACGCCGTCAGGCTTAACCATTAAAAAAGTTTGTTCAATTGCCATGTTTAAAACACTCCTTAAATTCGTCTAACAGGTTTTACACCTACCGATAAATATTAACAAAAAATGAGCTTTTGTACAACAAAAAGCTAGAATTTGCGCTTACCCATGAACAATGCTACATCACGTAATTTTTTCTTTACGGGATGTTTTGGTAAAGCATCAATTTCTTGTAAGGCTTTTTTCAAATATTTATCACTCATACGATTAGCTTGCTCAATCGCATGAGATTTACGCACATATTGCAACATATTTTGACGTTCCGATTCTGTTAACGTGCCTGCAAACACTTTAACTAAGTATGGTTGCATCTCCGGATCATCTTTCAACAATAAAATCGGTAAAGTAATATTGCCCTGTAGTAAGTCACTTCCTGCTGGCTTCCCTAGTTCTTTATCGGTTGCCATAATATCTAAAACATCATCGATAATTTGGAAGCTCATGCCTACAAAGTAGCCGAAGCGCTTTAAATGCCGAACTGTTTTAGCATCAACCCCCGCTGCCACAGCTCCTAGCTCACAGCTTGAGGAAATAAGTAATGCTGTTTTACGTTTGATTCTTCTAAAATAATCCTTTAAACCTTGATCTAATCTAAATTTATCTTCAATTTGAATGACTTCACCGTTACAAATCTCCACCATCGTACGGGCTAAAATTTGATGAACAAGTGGGTCTTCTAACTTTGTTATATATTCCAGCGCACGTGCGAAAATAAAATCGCCTGTGTACATTGCTACCCTGTTATTCCACTGTGATTTGACAGTCGGGCGTCCTCTTCGCATATTGGAGTCGTCAATGACATCATCATGTACAAGCGATGCCATATGAATGAGTTCTAAAGGCACTGCTACATCCTTCATCTTCTCAATGTCATAATCACCAAATTTTGCGCCTAGTAACACAAAAATTGGTCTTATCCGTTTGCCACCAGCTTGTAATAAATGGAGAGAAGCATCGTTGATCAAATATGAAGATGAGTCCACCGCTTTTTCTAACTCTTGTTCAATGATTTCGATATCTGATTTCAAATCGGAATAGAGTAGTTTTAACTTCATCTTTTCCACGTGTGAAAACCTTCCCCCATTAACGTATCTTTTTAAAGCCCATATGCATTGCCGCAGCCCCGCCACTGTATGCTTTGTACGTTACTTTTTCTAATCCTGCCTGCTCAAACAATGCCGCTAACCTTTTCATACCTGGGAAATCATTCGCAGATTCCTGAAGCCAAGAATACTCCTTATAGCTTTTCGCAAATATTTTACCAAATATCGGCATTATAAATTTAAAATAAAAACGGAACAGCTGACGATAACCAGGGATTTCAGATTGAGATGTTTCTAGACAAACCACCATTCCACCTGGTTTAACAACACGATGCATTTCCTTCAAAACTTGTAAATAATCAGGTACATTGCGAAGACCAAAGCCGATTGTCACATAATCAAACGTATCATCTGGAAAAGGCAACTCCATTGCATTTCCATGAATGAGTTCAATTTGTGGGTATGGCTCTACCTTTTTTTCGCCAACTTTCAGCATGTTTTGACTAAAGTCAAGCCCTTTTACTTCTCCACTTTCACCAACAGCCTCTGCCAATGCGATTGTCCAGTCTGCGGTGCCACAGCATACATCAAGTGCTTTTGATCCAGGTTTTACAGCCATGTGCTTCATCGTATCGTTACGCCAGCCAACATGCATCTGGAAACTAATTACACCATTCATTTTATCGTAGTTTTCCGAAATACTTTCAAATACTTCGTGAACGTGTTCTTCTTTCGTTTTAGCCATTTTGAAAAACCTCTCTTATCCGTTAGTAGAAGCAATGGATGCCTCTACATGTGCATGTAAAGCTTGTTTGATATCACTTTGTAAAAAGGATGCCTGATTAATGATCTGTGATAGCTCTGTTTTTAAATGCACAATTTTCCCTTGGATGACGCTATTAAAGGTTGCGCCATTACGTCTGACACTTTCTTCTAGTGCCTTACCCATTAAAGACATTTGCCCACGTTGATAAGCTGTCCATTCTTTTTCTAAACGCAAGATTAATAAGCTTTTTTCTATAAGTGGTATATATTCACTGAAAGAATAAAGATCAAAAAATTGAGCAATTAACCCAGATTCTATCGTACTCATCGATGTATACCACTGTTCCATTGTTCGTTGTTTATTTTCATAAACCTTAATTTGATTTTCACATCGTGCCACAATACCTTGTGACAAGTTTCGAATCAATGCAACATTCCCTGACATTGCTAATATTTCATAATAACGACCACTATAAAAATCCCCAGCTAATACGGTAAGCTGCTGTTCTTTTGATGTTGCATCTAATTCTTTTATATGATCGTGAGCCGCTAATGCTGCGTACACTATGCCAACAGTAATTGCAGCCTCTTGTTGCTCTTGTTGCCACTCTTCACCATTCAAAAACGGGATTAACAAATAAAACAGTTGATTTTCATCTAGCACAGGTACACCTGTGTATTTTTGCAAAGTTCTATGACGAACATCCATGAAAATCTCTGTTTTTAACTGTGCAATTGAATTTTGAATGTATGTTGCATTCATAGACCTTACTCCATTTCACTTTCAGATACGTTAGCCCTATACAAGGCCAAACGCTTGCTTACTGAGTCATTATAGCATACGCAACGATGCGGAATAAAAAAAATTTGCTTTCTTCATAGCACAGGCAGTAAAGCTCTCCCATAATTGAATGTTGGAATGCTAACTGCCCATAGACCTTATACTAAGTTTTTCACATCTAGTGTTTTTATATGTGCTGTAGAACGTTGAACAGCATTAAAACCTATCGTCAGAAACAAAATTTCTTATTTTTTCGCTTCGCTATTGATCACGCCATGTGCTGTATGAATTTGCGCTTTACCGCGTATTTTCATGGCAGACGTGTGTTCTGTAAATTGAGCAATCATTACTTCGCCGGCATCTAATTTCTCTGAATGATGGAATTTCGTATCAGTTCCACGTGTTAATCCAATGACATGTACACCATCTTCTTCTGCTTGAATAACAATATAATCTTGTGACATCTTTGTACACTCCTTAAATCCGACAAATTCTTAGTTCATCATAACATAATTAGACACGCAATTTAAGACATTTGAATAAATGATAGTACTTCTCTACGTTTCACTTCATCTTCCTCATATATACCGCGTGCAACAGATGTCACCGTTTTAGAACCAGGTTTTTTTAATCCACGCATTGTCATACACATATGCTCAGCCTCGATCACAACATAAACACCTTTTGGCGAAAGCATCTCCATAATTGTGTCCGCTACTGAAGAGGTAATACGCTCTTGTAGTTGTGGTCTGCGGGCAATCGTCTCCACTGCACGTCCTAACTTACTCAGTCCAGCAACAACGCCGTCATTTGGTATGTATGCAACATGTGCTTTGCCATAGAAAGGTACTAGATGATGCTCACACATCGAATAAAAAGGTATATCTTTGACAAGCACTAGTTCTTCATGATCCTCATGAAATACCGTTTTAAAATAATCTTTAGCATCCTCATGCAAGCCGCTGAACATTTCGGCATACATTTTTGCTACACGCTTCGGCGTATCCAATAAACCTTCACGATTTACATCTTCACCTACCGCTTCTAAAATCATTTTTACCGCTTCTTCTATTTTTAATAAATCAATATTCGACATCAAAAAACCCTCCTGCATATCAAAACATTACACATTTCCCTATGCATCGTAGCACATCCAAAAGGTAAGCGCAAAATGACTTACCTGATTCATCAGAAATTCGCTTCTAGATAAGAAAATCACTGTATATTATTATGTAAAATACAAATTTGAAGTTAAAAAGAGCAGCCTTCATGTTCGTTAACATGAAGACTGCTCTATGTAACTACTAGACGTGTATTATTTTACCGCGTCTTTAAGCGCTTTACCTGGTTTGAAAGCAGGCACCTTGCTAGCAGCGATTTCGATTTCTTTACCAGTTTGTGGGTTACGACCTTTACG
>Ga0213823_1000021_pt1 | contig 175905 bp, 172 predicted proteins | sample MC6MC0907MG_FD_179887 | JGI IMG/M metagenome (GOLD analysis project Ga0213823, IMG submission 179887) | Enriched soil aggregate microbial communities from Iowa State University, Ames, United States - MC6-MC0907-MG | ecosystem: Environmental > Terrestrial > Soil > Unclassified | place: USA... | reverse complement strand
GCCCAGGGCGTGCAGCGGGATGTCGGGACGGGACCAGGCATCCGGGGCAGGGGACAGGTCGTCGGTGTTGGTTTCGCCCGTCACCTTGAACACGCGCAGGCTGATCTTGTCGGCCAGTACCGGGCGGTTCTTGAACCACTCGCCGTCGGCCCAGGATTGCAGTACGCCCTGGGCGTGAACGTTGCCGTTCTTGGCTTTTTCCGCGACGTCGTGGAAGGCATCGAACATCAGCAGGGTGTGCTTGAGCTGTGCAGCCGCGACCGGCGCCAGCTCGGCGTCGTCCAGCAGCTCAACCAGGGTCACGATGTTGTAGCCGCCCTGCATGGTGCCCAGCAGTTCAACGGCGCGCTTCTTGTCCAGCAGAGGGGATTTGGCTTCGCCTTTGGCCAGCGCGGAGAGGAAACCGGCCTTCACATAGGCGGCTTCGTCAACTCCTGGCGGAACGCGATTGGTGATCAGGTCAACGAGGAAGGCTTCTTCGCCAGCGGGGGGATTCTTCAGCAGCTCGACCAGGCCTGCAGTTTGTTCGGCGTTTAGCGGCTGGGGAACGATACCCAGGGCTGCACGCTCTTCGATATGTTTGCGGTAGGCTTCAAGCACAGTATTACCCTCATCAGTGGTCCCAAATGGGTGTCCGGGACGCTCATCCCGAAATTGCCGTACTCATGCGCTGCGTGACGTTATGGGTCGCTTAGCCAGAATTACCGACAATTCCTTACAGAAGCTGCTTTCAAAGTTTTACGCCTGCAGAACGGGAGCTGATGAGGGTTGGCGCTGGGCTTTCCCCGCTGGAAAGACCCATCGCCAACACCGCTCTGAAGGAACGACTGTGCTCGTGACGCTTTGAAAACAGCTTCTAACGGACATTGGCGCCTAAAAAGGCTGGCTGATTCTACGGCAAAAAAAATTTAAAGGTAAGACAGGGTCTATTGGACTTTGGTGGCGAGCCGCGTTGCTGGGCCAACGTGTGCGAGGCAAGGCGCGGGATGCCGCCAATGGTTGTTCCCTTGGCAAATCCCGCAACGCAGCCTCGCGCACGTTGGCACGCAACCCGAAGGGACGGGGCCCGCTTGGTGCAGGGCTGCGTTGCTCGGAACTTATTTGGAACAACCAAACTGCGTTCCTCGCGCCTTGCCCTGCACCAAGCGGGCATCCGTCGCGGCCGCCACCAAAGTCCAATAGACCCTGATGCCTCGAAGTTTGAGGGGTGATCAATGTTAGACAAAGGGCTAACATGCGGGCCTGTTTCGCTTTTTTCCGCCAATTGCCTACTTATGCCCAATCAGACCATCAAGACCCCCTGCGTCGGCCTCTGCTCCACTGTCTACGGTGACCTGGTGTGCCGTGGCTGCAAGCGTTTCCACCATGAAGTGATCCACTGGAACGGCTACAACGAGGAAGAAAAGCACGCGGTGTGGCTGCGTCTCGAGCAATTGCTGGTGCAGGTGATGGCGGCCAAGCTGGAAGTCTTCGACCCCCAGCGGCTGCGCGAGCAGCTGGAGCAGCGCAAGATCCGCTTCGTGCCGCACCAGTCGGAATATTGCTGGGCCTATCAGTTGATCGCTCGCGGGGCGCGGGTGATCAACCAGCTGGAAGCCTATGGGATGGTGTTGCTGCCGGAGTTTCGCGACTGGGAACTGCCGGAATTGCGCGATGCCATCGATCGGGAGTTTTTCCTCCTGTCGGAAGCCCACTACCAGCGTTATATCGCCCCGGGGTTCCTCAAGGACGCCTTTGGCGCCTGACCGCTAAAAAAACATCGAGAGCAATCGAGCGCCGACCGGCTGCTCCTACAAAGGTGGGTTTCTGTAGGAGCGAGCTTGCTCGCGATGGCGTTCTATCAGTCAACCCATCCCTCAATGCTTGCCGGCCAGCTCTTCCAGGTGGTCCATGATGTCCTCCGGCTTGAGCACCAGCACGTCGCTTTCCAGGGCATCGAGCACCACTTCCGCGGTGTTGCCGATCAGCGCCCCGGAAATCCCGGTGCGCGCCACGGTGCCGATGATGGTCAGCGCCGCCTGCAGCTCATGGGCGGTGTGCGGGATCAGCACGTCCGCCGGGCCTTCCTCTATATGCAGGTGGGTATCGTCGATGTCGAATTCGGCCTGGAACGCCTTGCACTGCTCGCGGTAGCGCGCCTCGATGGTTTCCTTGAGCTGGAACACCGGGTCGGACGCCGACAGCATCGGCGACGGATGGGCGCTGATCACATGCAACTGCGCCTTGGCCAGGCTGGCGATGTCGAAACCATGGTCGATGATGCTGGCATGCAGGGTGCGGTGCTCGCCGTCGGTGTTGCCGACATCGATGGCCGCCAGGATCACGCCGCCGGTCCAGGGCTTGACGGTTTTTACCAGCAGCACCGGGCTTGGGCAGTAGCGCAGCAGTTTCCAGTCGGCGGGGGTGAGCAGGGCCTTTTTCAGCGGGTTGTCGGCAAAGTGCTGCTTGATCACCAGGCCACAGCCTTCGGCCTGCTGCACGTCGATGATGGTGTTGTGCAGGCTGTCGTTCCAGGCCTGCTCGGTGGTCACGCTGTAGCCCTCGCTCAGCAGGCTGCTCTTGAGCACGCTCAACAGCGCCGAATGCTCGTGTTTCTTGTCGCACACCAGCAGGTGCAGATGGGCCTGGGTCACCCCGGCGATCAGCTTGGCGCGCTTGAGCGCGAGGCTTTCGGAATGCTCGGGCTCGATGACCACCAGGATGCTGCGGATGGCTTGCATGGTCGGGATCTCCAGAGAGGGATGAAGGCTATGTTGCACAACTATAGTTGCTGCGCGTCGCCGTGGCTGTTGACGCACATCAAGCGCCGCGGCTGGTGGTCTGTGGCGCGGCCGGTATAATCGGCGCCCTTCGCCGTGAACCCTTATGCTGTGAGCCCCATGTTATCGATCCCTGAAGTCGCCACCGTCCTGCCTTGCGCGCTCATTCCCTTGAAGGCTGCCCTGAAGGACGAACGACCATGAACCTGCCAGAAATTCATGAGTTCCTCGGCTGCCGCACGCCGGATGCCTGGGTCCGGGCGGCCCTGGCGGATCAGGAAACCCTGCTGATCGACCACAAGAACTGCGAGTTCAAGGCGGCCAGCACGGCCCTGAGCCTGATCGCCAAGTACCACTCCCATGTCGACCTGATCAACATGATGTCGCGCCTGGCCCGGGAAGAGCTGGTGCACCACGAACAGGTCATGCGCCTGATGAAGCGGCGCAAGATCGAACTGCGCCAGTTGTCGGCCGGGCGTTATGCCTCGGGCCTGCGCAAGGTGGTGCGCAGCCACGAACCGGTGAAGCTGGTGGACACCCTGGTGGTCGGCGCCTTTATCGAGGCCCGCAGCTGCGAGCGTTTCGAGGCGCTGGTGCCGCACCTGGACGAAGAGCTGGGCAAGTTCTACTTCGGCCTGCTGAAAAGCGAGGCCCGGCACTTCCAGGGTTACCTGAAGCTGGCCTATCAGTACGGCGATGCCAAGGACATCGCCCAGGTGATCGAGAAGGTGCGCGCCGCCGAGCGCGAGCTGATCGAGTCGCCGGACGTGGAGTTCCGCTTCCACAGCGGCGTGCCTACTCTGTAGAGCGGCCCAAGTTGGTTCAAAACTACGGGCAAATTGTAAAAAACTCTTAAAAGCATGAAACATCATTGAAAACCGGCCATCTGGGCCGGTTTTTGCTGTCTGCCCTGGTCTCAGATTTATCCGATGCCGCCTATAATGCGCGCCCCAATTGTGTGCACTCAGACTGGTATTTATGGATAACCCGGGTCTTGGCAAAGTATTGCTGGTGGAAGATGACGAGAAGCTCGCCGGGCTGATCGCGCACTTCCTGTCCCAACACGGTTTCGAGGTCCTGACGGTACATCGTGGCGATGTGGCGCTGGCGGCCTTTCTCGAGTTCAAGCCGAAAATCGTCGTCCTCGACCTGATGCTGCCGGGCCAGAGCGGCCTGCACGTGTGCCGGGAGATCCGCAATGTGGCGGACACGCCCATCGTCATTCTCACCGCCAAGGAAGACGACCTGGACCATATCCTCGGTCTTGAGTCCGGCGCCGACGACTACGTGATCAAGCCGATCAAGCCGCCGGTGCTGCTGGCCCGCCTGCGCGCCCTGCAACGGCGCCAGGTGCCGGAGCCGACGGTGCGCGGCGCGCTGGAGTTCGGCAGCCTGACCCTCGATCGCAGTTGCCGGGAAGTGCGCCTGGCCGGCGAGCTGATCGAGCTGACCACCATGGAGTTCGAGCTGCTGTGGCTGCTGGCCAGTTCGGCGGGCAAGATCCTCTCCCGCGACGACATCCTCAACCGCATGCGCGGTATCGCCTTCGACGGCCTCAATCGCAGCGTCGATGTCTACATCAGCAAGCTGCGCGGCAAACTCCAGGACAACCCTCGCGAGCCGGTGTGCATCAAGACCATCTGGGGCAAGGGCTATCTGTTCAATCCGTTCGCGTGGGAGCTCTAGATGCTGCGGCTGTTTCTGCGTCTGTACATCATCCTGGCCCTGGGGCTGGCGGGGGCCATCTGGGCGGTCAACTACACCTTTTCCGAGCTGTTGCCGGACGCCAACGAAACCTACAACCGCGAGGCCATGCGCGGGCCGGGATATAGCCTGGTCAACCAACTGTCGCCGGTCACGGGGGCGGCGCGCGAGCAGCGGCTGGCCGAGCTGCAACAACACTACGGCATGCGCCTGAGGCTGTTGCAGGCGGATGAGCTGGAGCTGTCCGAGCGCGAACGCCAGCTGCTGGCCGAGAACAAACTGGTGGTGCGCGGCGACTTCAGCGAGTTCATCGCCAACCTCGACGGCGGCCCACAGTTGCTGAGCATCCGCCTGCCGGAAGAACCCAAGTGGCTGTACATCTGGGCGTACGCCTTCCTCGGGGCCAGCCTGGCGTTGGTCCTGTATTTCTGGGTGCGCCCGCATTGGCGCGACCTGGAACTGATTCGCCTGGCCGCCCAGCGTTTCGGCAATAACGACCTGGGCTCGCGTATCCGCTTGTCGCGGCGCTCCAGCGTGCGCGACCTGGCGCAGCACTTCAACCAGATGGCCAGCCGCATCGAAGGCCTGATCGCCAATCAGCGCGAGCTGACCAACGCGGTGTCCCATGAGTTGCGCACGCCCATCGCCCGCTTGTCGTTCGAGCTCGACCAGCTCAAGCAGTCCGACCCGCGGCAGAACCGCGAGCTGATCGCCGACATGTACGCCGACCTTGGCGAGCTGGAGGAAATGGTTTCCGAACTGCTGACCTACGCCAGCCTGGAACACGGCGCCACGGTGATCAACCGCGAGACCATCCAGGCCCGCAACTGGCTCGACAGCGTGGTCGGCAGTGTCGCCCTGGAGGCGGAGGCGGCGGGGGTGCAGATGGCGATCCGGGCCTGTGAGGTCGAGTACATCAGCATCGAACCGCGGTTCATGGCGCGGGCGGTGATCAACCTGCTGCGCAATGCCATTCGCTACGCTGAGCGGCGCGTCGAGGTGTCCCTGGTGCAGCTCGGACAGGGCTATGAGGTCCAGGTCAACGACGACGGCCCGGGCGTGCCGGTGGCAGGGCGGGCGAAGATCTTCGAGCCGTTCTCCCGGCTCGACGCCAGCCGCGACCGCCGCACCGGCGGCTTCGGCCTTGGCCTGGCGCTGGTGCGGCGGGTATCGCAGTCCCACGGCGGCCAGGTCGAGGTGACGGATTCGCAATGGGGCGGCGCGTCGTTTCGCATGACCTGGGCGCAGCTCGAATAGCCCAGGCAGCTTGCGCGCGATAACGTCAGAACGGTCAACACCGCTTAAAAGCTGTACTCCAGGGTGGTCGCCAGCGACGTCTGCAGCCGCCGCTCGACAATCGGGCTGTCCGCCGCTTCCCGGCCCAGGTACTGCAGCGCCAGCACCGTCGACACGTTCATCTGTTCACTGACCGGCACTGTCCAGGTCAGGTCGCCGCCCCGGCTGAGAAAACCGCCCTTGGGCCGATAGGTGCCGAAGCGGGTCCTGCCGGCCTGGGCCGTGCTGACGCCATACCAGGTGCGCAGGTAGTCGCCGTCGCCGAACTGGCTGTTGAGACTGCCCTCGAGGCGCCCGTAGCGGCCCTCATACAGCATGCTGCCGATGCTCAGTTGCAGGTGGTTGTAGGCCGAGCCGGTGTCGCGATCATCGTTCTTCTTCAGCGCGTGCTGCAGCGTGGCCCCGAGCTCCACGGTGCCCAGGGTGTAGCCCAGGTGAGCGCCAAACTGCGCGCGGGACTTGATCGAACCCATGCCGGCCAGATGGTCCGAACCCTTGTAGCCGTGCTTGCGGTCCTTGCGTGCCGCGCTGGGGCCGACCCAGGTGCTGAACGCCAGGTCGCCCCATTCGTTGCCCCAGCCAAGGCCCTGTTCGGTATTGAGGAACACCCCGTAGGGGCTGACGATTGCGCCGCCCAGGATCGGCGCGACTGTGCGTTCGTCGCTGCCGCTGTAGCGCGGCAGGCTGGCCACGCCGGCTTGTAGTTGGTATTGCCAGTCCGCGGCGTAGAGCGGGCCGCTGGATGTCAGCAGGCACAGCGAAGCCAGAGGCAGCGCAGCAAGGGACAGGCACAAGGTTTTCGGACGGATCGAGGTCTTCATCGCGGCTAGAAACTCAGCAGGGTGTGGGAGTGGTCGTTGGTTTTGGAATAGGAACTGCCAAGGCCATCCCGCGGGCGCTGGGCGACCTTGCGCACCGGGGCGACAGGGGCTGGCTTGGCGCGGAGGGCGGTCTCGGGTGGCGTGGCGATTTCAGGCGGCGGTTCGACGCTGGGCGTCGGTGGCGGCGTGCCCTGGCAGCTGAGGCCGCCGAGCAGCACACCAATGAAGGGCGTGAAGAATCGACCGTACATGGCGCACCCGTGGGGAAATGGATGCGCTCATGCTAGGGACGCGGGCGCGGGCAATCTTTGGCAGCTTTGTCGCAAAACTGTCAAAGACTGTGAATGCCCGGCGCTTAGCGTTGCAGGTCCAGGCGCTCATGCCACTGAGCGATGGATTCCTCGGGGTAGTGGGCGAATTGCAGGTCGTGGGGATGCCAGTCGATTTCCACCCAGGGTGCCCGGGAGTCGAGCATCAGGTGGGTGTGTTCCGGCGGTATCGGCAACGGCGTGTCGATGGCCGAGGCAAAGGGATGGATCAGTTCCGGCCACTCTGGGCTGAACAGCCACAACCCGGAGCCGCAGCGGCTGCAGAAATGCCGTTCGGCGCTGCTGCGCCGGGCGCGTTTGCCGGGTTCCCTGAGCAGCGCGTGGTAGATCGAGATGTGCTGGCGGCCGCGGACTTTCAGGCTGGCGGCATCGCCGCCGAGGTTGATCGCATACCCACCGCCGCCCTGGGTCTTGCGGCAGATCGAGCAGTAGCAGCGCTGATAAGGGTAGGGGTGGGCGCTGTTCAGGCTGAAGTGGACAGCGCCGCAATGGCAGGAACCTTCGAGTTGCATGACGACCTCCGGCGATCCATGGGGCATGACCGTCAGCCTAGCCGCGTTTTTGCCAGCAGTGCGGGACCTCGTTGCAGCCCGCCGCGTGCCGCCAGTGCGGCAACACGCTGGCCGCCGGCGCGCTGAGGCCGGCCTACAGCGCCAGGTGGTAGCGGACCTGGGTCGCATCGTCCGGGTCGATAGCGCGGTGGAAACCCAGGGTCGCGGCCAGTTCGCGCATGCGGTGATTGGCCGGGCAATCCAGGGAGTACATCTGCTTGAAGCCCTGGCCCTTGGCCCGGTCGACCAGATGGCGCATCAGCAAGGCGTCCAGGCCCTGGTGCTGCCATTCGTCGGCCACGGTGACGGCGAACTCGCAGGTGTCCGCGTCGGCGCCGATGGTGGCGTAGCGGCTGATGCCGATTTCCCGCAGCGAGCCGTTGTCGTGGACCAGGGCCACGTAAGCCACGCGCTGGCTGCCATCGACGTCCATCAACTGGCTGAGCAGGGCCTCGCCGACTTCCTTCACTTCACCCAGGAAGCGGTGGTGCCGGGTGGTCGGCGAGAGGTTCTCGATAAAGGCCTTTTCCCGCTCGCGGTCTTCGGCGCGCAACGGGCGGATCAGCACCGGGCTGCCGTCGTTGAGGGCGTCTATCCAGTGTTCGCCTTTGTACTGGGCGAAGGCGGCCAGGGCAGGCGTGTGGAGGGCGGTGCTGGTCATGGGCAAGTCTCCGTGAAGGTGCAGAGGATTGCCTGAACATTCACACCTGTCAGGCGCCGGGCCCTTGATTCAGGTCAACGGGCGGCGGTGTCGCAGAGGGTTTTGCGCCAGGGGGTAGATTGACCCCGAGCGATCAGGCCTCGGGCATCAGGGTGGCGATCAGCGCCCGCACGGTGCCGGGCAGGGCCTCCAGCTCACGGACAATGATGCTGCGCTCGCGCACCGCCCAGGCCTCGTTGAGTTTCACCGTCACCAGCTGCATGGTGCGGCTGTGCCGGATCGCGGCCGATTCGGGAATGATGCCGATGCCGACGCCGGCCTCGACCATGCGGCAGATCGCTTCGAAGCTCGAGACCTGGATCCGCAGCGACAACTGCTTGCCGGTGCGCTCCACGTGTTCGCGCAAAAAACTCAGCAAGGTGCTGCCTTCGTGCAGACCGATGTGCTGGTAGGCCAGGGTCTGCTCCAGGGTCACCGCCGGCTGCGTCGCCAGCGGGTGGTCGACCGGCAGGATCAGCACCAGGTGGTCGGTGCTGAAGTGCAAGACCTGCAGGCCGCTGGCCTCCACCGGGCCGGCGATGATGCCCATGTCGGCGGTGCCGTCGAGCACGCCACGCACGATGTCGCGGGACAGGCGCTCCTGCAGGTCCACCGTGACCCCCGGGCGTTTCGACAGAAAGCCGGCGAGGATCTCCGGGAGGAATTCGGTCACCGCCGTGGTGTTGGCGAAGATGCGCATATGCCCGGTGGAGTCGCCGCCGTACTGGGTGAACTCGCTTTTCAGGTAGTCCACCTGGCGCATGATCAGCCGCGCATGCTGCAACAGCCGCTCGCCGGCCGGAGTGACTTCGACGCCGCGGCTGTCGCGGTACAGCAGACGGGTCTCGAGCTGGCTTTCCAGGGCCTTGATCCGCGCGCTGGCCGCCGCCGGCGAGAGAAAGGCGCGCTTGGCGCCCTGGGTCAGGCTCGGCGATTCGGCGATATGGATAAACAGGCGCAGGTCGGCCAGGTCGAAATGCATGGGCGGGCTCCTGGGAGGGAAGAGGGGCAAAGCGGCGTTCAGCATAACCGAACGCCGGTTTATTGAAATGCAAATTCTCAGAACGCACAGCGGCTTGCATGATCGGGCGCACCACCACTGCAACAGGACCCGACCCGATGAGCGTGACCGACCCCAGCGCCTGGACAGGCCGTAGCCAGCAAGCCCGAGACCTGCTCAGCGACAACCTGCTAAAGCGCATCGCCGCGACCTTTGGCGAACCCGTGCCGGCCCCTGGCGAGGCCTTGCCGCCGCTGTGGCAATGGTGCTTTTTCCAGGAGCCCCTGGCCGAAAGCGCCCTGGGTGGCGACGGCCATCCGGCCCGTGGCGGCTTCCTGCCGCCGGCGGCCAATCGCAACCGCATGTGGGCCGGTGGCCGGCTGGAGTTCTTCGAGCCGCTGCGCGCCGGGTTCGAGGCGCAATGCGTGTCGACCATCAGCCAGGTCGAGGAAAAGACCGGGCGCACCGGCGCGCTGCTGTTCGTTACTGTGCGCCATGAGTATTCCCAGGACGGTCGCCTGGCAATTCGCGAGGAACAGGACATCGTCTACCGCGAACCGACCCCGCCCAAGCAGGCCAGCGGCGAGCCGCTGATCCAGGGCGACTGGCGCGAACCCGTCGAGCCCAGCCCGACCCTGCTGTTTCGCTACAGCGCCGTGACCTTCAACGGCCATCGCATCCACTACGACTTTCCCTACGTCACCGCGACCGAAGGTTATCCGGGGCTGGTGGTGCACGGCCCATTGATCGCCACCCTCAGCCTGCGCGCTTTCTGCCGCGCCCACCCCGGAGCCCGGCTGCGGCGTTTCTCTTATCGCGGCCTGCGGCCGTTGATCGCGCCGCAGCCGTTCGAGGTCGGCGGGCGCATCGTCCGCCCCGGCGTCGCCGAACTCTGGGCTGGCAACGACGCCGGCCTGGCCCAGCGCGGCGAAGTGCTGTTCGACGCCATCCCGGAATGACCCCATCCCAGCACAATAACCACAGGCGGAGAGCCGTTCGATGAACCCCAACAGCAACGAAGAATTGAATGCCATCCGTGAAGGCGTGCGCGCCCTGTGCGCCGAATTCGATGCCGCCTACTGGCGCAAGATCGATGAAGAAAAAGGTTTCCCGGAACGCTTCGTCAAGGCCCTGACCGACGCCGGCTGGCTGGCGGCGATGATCCCGGCCGAATACGGCGGCTCGGGCCTGGGCCTGGCCGAAGCCTCGGTGATCCTGGAAGAGGTGAACCGCTGCGGCGGCAACTCCGGCACCGTGCACGGGCAGATGTACAACATGTTCACCCTGCTGCGGCACGGCAGCGAAGTGCAGAAGCGTTTCTACCTGCCAAAGCTCGCCAGCGGCGAACTGCGCCTGCAATCGATGGGCGTCACCGAGCCCACCACCGGCACCGACACCACCAAGATCAAGACCACCGCGATCAAGCGTGGCGACAAGTACGTGATCAACGGGCAGAAGGTGTGGATCTCGCGGATCCAGCATTCCGATCTGATGATCCTGCTGGCGCGCACCACGCCGCTGGCCGAGGTCAAGAAGAAGTCCGAAGGCATGTCGATTTTCCTGGTCGACCTGCGCGAAGCCATCGGCCACGGCCTGACCGTGCAGCCGATCGCCAACATGGTCAACCACGAGACCAACGAGCTGTTCTTCGACAACCTGGAAATCCCCGCCGACAGCCTGATCGGCGAGGAGGGCAAGGGCTTCAAGTACATCCTCGACGGCCTCAACGCCGAGCGCACGCTGATTGCCGCCGAGTGCATCGGCGACGGCCGCTGGTTTATCGAAAAGGCCAGCCAGTACGCCCGCGACCGCGTGGTGTTCGGCCGGCCCATCGGGCAGAACCAGGGCGTGCAGTTCCCCATCGCCGAAGCCCATGTCGAGATCGAGGCCGCCGACCTGATGCGCTGGCGCGCCTGCGAGGAATACGACAGCGGCGGCAACGCCGGGGCCAGCGCCAACATGGCCAAGTACCTGGCGGCCAAGGCCTCGTGGGAGGCGGCCAACGCCTGCCTGCAGACCCACGGCGGTTTCGGCTTCGCCTGCGAATACGACGTCGAGCGCAAGTTCCGCGAAACCCGCCTGTACCAGGTGGCGCCGATCTCCACCAACCTGATCCTGTCCTATGTGGCCGAGCACCTGCTCGAACTGCCGCGCAGCTTCTGAGGAACCGAGCATGAGCCATACCCAAGCCTTGGCCGGGTTCCTTGCCGGCCTGAGTTACCCGCAGTTGCCCGACAGCGTGCTGGCGCGCACCGAAGAGCTGTTCCTCGACTGGCTCGGCTCCGCCCTGGCCAGCCAGGGTGCGCATCCGATCCCGTTGTTCGAGCGTTACGCCCAGCAGATGGGCCCGGCCGATGGTCCGGCGTGGATCCTGGTCAACGGCCGCGGCAGCTCGGCCTATTTCGCCGCCTTGGTGAACGCCGCGTCTTCCCACCTGGTGGAGCAGGACGACCTGCACAACAGCTCGGTGCTGCACCCGGCCACCGTGGTGTTCCCGGCCGCGTTGGCGGCGGCCCAGGACCTGGGCAAGTCCGGCCAGGAGCTGCTGCTGGCGGCGGTAGCCGGCTACGAGGCGGGGATTCGCATTGGCGAGTTCATGGGCCGTTCCCATTACCGGATCTTCCACACCACGGCCACCGTCGGCACCCTCGCTGCCGCCGTGGCGGTGGGCAAGCTGATGGGCTTCGACCAGACGCAGTTCATCAACCTGCTGGGCAGCGCCGGGACCCAGGCCGCCGGGCTCTGGGAGTTTTTGCGCGACGCCGCGGACTCCAAGCAGCTGCACACGGCCAAGGCCGCGGCCGACGGGCTGCTCGCCGCCTACCTGACCCGCGACGGGCTGACCGGCGCGCGCAATATTCTCGAAGGCGAGCAGGGCATGGCCGCGGGCATGTCCTGGGATGCCGAGCCGGCGCGCCTGTCCGACCGTCTGGGCAGTCGCTGGGCCTTGTTGGAGACCTCGTTCAAGTTCCACGCCTCCTGCCGCCATACCCATCCGGCCGCCGATGCCTTGCTGGCGCTGATGCAGCGCGAAGGCCTCAGCCATGAGCGGATCGTCAGCGTGGAAACCCGCGTGCACCAGGGCGCCATCGATGTGCTGGGGCGGGTGAAGGTGCCGCAGACCGTGCACCAGGCCAAGTTCTCCATGGGCACCGTGCTCGGCCTGATCGCCGTGCATGGCAAGGCCGGGCTGCCGGAGTTCCAGGAACTGGCGCTGAACGACCCGGCGGTGGCGGCGTTTCGTGACAAGGTGTCGATGGTCCTCGACCCCGAGGTGGACCGCGCCTATCCGCAGCGTTGGCTGGGCCGTGTAGTGGTCAGCACCGACGACGGTCGTACCTTGCACGGTGCCATCGACGAGCCCAAGGGCGATCCGGGCAACGGCCTGTCGCGGGCCGAGCTGGCGGACAAGTTCCAGCGCCTGCTGCGCTTCTCCGGCGCCCGCACCCCGGAGCAGGGCGCGGCCCTGATCCGCCAGGTGTGGAACCTGCGCGACACCACGCGACTGAACGAATTGCTTTGAGCCCGCCCCGAGGACGCCTTATGACACCCAATACCGCACAACTCCGGCCGCTGGACGGCATCACCGTGGTCAGCCTGGAACACGCCATCGCCGCGCCGTTCTGCACCCGCCAACTGGCCGACCTGGGCGCCCGGGTGATCAAGGTCGAGCGCCCCGGCAGCGGCGACTTTGCCCGTGGCTACGACGAGCGCGTGCGCGGCCTGGCCTCGCATTTCGTCTGGACCAACCGTTCCAAGGAAAGCCTGACCCTGGACCTCAAGCAGGACGCCGCCGGCGACATTCTTGAACGCCTGCTGGCCCAGGCCGACGTGCTGGTGCAGAACCTCGCGCCGGGCGCGGCGGCGCGCATGGGCCTGTCGTTCGAGGCGCTGCACCAGCGTTTTCCGCGGCTGATCGTCTGTGACATTTCCGGTTATGGCGAGGGCGGCCCCTATGAGAAGAAAAAGGCCTATGACCTGCTGATCCAGAGCGAGGGCGGGTTCCTGTCGGTGACCGGCGGCCCGGGTGACGATCAACTGGCCAAGGCCGGCTGCTCGATCGCCGACATCGCCGCCGGCATGTACGCCTACAGCGGCATCCTCTCGGCGCTGTTGCTGCGCGGCAGGACCGGGCAGGGCAGTCGCATCGACGTGAGCATGCTGGAAAGCCTGGTGGAGTGGATGGGCTACCCGATGTACTACGCCTTCGACGGCGCGCCGCCACCGCCCCGGGCCGGCGCGGCGCACTCGACCATCTACCCCTACGGGCCGTTCCCGGCGGGGGATGGCGGTACGGTGATGCTCGGCCTGCAGAACGAGCGCGAGTGGGCGGCGTTCTGCGACAAGGTGCTGCTGATGCCGGAGCTGGCTGGCGACGAACGCTTCTCGGCCAACTTCAAGCGCTCGGCCAATCGCCAGGCGCTGCGCCAGATCATCGTCGACAGCTTCGCCCGGCTGACGGTGGAGGCGGTGATCGAGCGGCTGGAGCAGGCGCAGATCGCCAGCGCCCGGGTCAACGACATGCAGGGCGTGTGGCAGCACCCGCAGCTCAAGGCCCGCGACGGCTGGCGCGAGGTCGACAGCCCGGCCGGCAAGCTGCCGTCGCTGCTGCCGCCGGCGCGCAATGCCGCGTTCGAGCCGCGCATGGACGGCGTCCCCGGGCTGGGCCAGCACAGCGGCGCGATCCTTGCCGAACTGGGGCTGTCCAGCGATGCCATCGAGCAGCTGCAGGCCAATGGCGTGATCTGAAACCGACCTGCCGGCTTGCATGGCCCCCCTGTAGGAGCGAGCTCGCTCGCGATACGCCCGAAAGGTCGATGCAAATCTCGAGGGCCTCATCGCCAGCAAGCTGGCTCCTACAGGGGAAATCGGGGATACCCCACAGGGCCTGCGGACCCCACATCACTTACAAGGAATTCAACATGTCCAACCCTATTGTCCGCTCCGCCTTGTTCGTCCCGGGCAGCCGTCCCGAGCGTTTCGGCAAGGCCCTGGCCAGCGGCGCCGACGCGGTGATCGTCGATTTCGAGGACGCCGTGGAAGAGCCGCTCAAGCGCCAGGCCCGGGACAACCTCGAGCAGTTCCTCAGCAGCCAGCCCCAGGTGCGGCTGTGGGTGCGGGTCAATGCCCCGGAACATGCCGAACATGCCGCCGACCTGGCGTTCTGCAAAGCCCAGGCCGGGGTGGTCGGCATCCTGCTGCCCAAGGTCGAAAGCGCCGCCCAGGTGGCGACCGTGGCGGCCACCGGCAAGCAGATCTGGCCGATCATCGAAAGCGCGCGCGGGCTCTTGGCTTTGGCGGAAATCGCCCGGGCTCCTGCGGTGCAGCGCCTGTCCTTCGGCGGCCTGGACCTGGCGCTGGACCTCAACCTGTGCAGCGGTTCGGCGGCAGCGCAGTTTGCCCTCGACCAGGCGCGGCTGGCGCTGATCCTGCATTCGCGCGCCGCCGGCCTGGTGCCGCCATTGGATGGCGTGCACCCGGCGATCGATGACCCCGAAGGTTTACGCCAGTCCATTCGCCACGCCTATGAAATGGGTTTTGCCGGCGCCTTGTGCATCCACCCGAAACAGGTGCCGGTGATCCACCAGGCCCTGGCCCCCAGCGCCGAAGACCTGGCCTGGGCGCAACGGGTGGTGGACGCCGGCAGCCACGGCGCCGGCGCCTATCAGATCGACGGCCAGATGGTCGACGCGCCAGTGCTGCTGCGGGCCCAGCGCCTGTTGGCGCTGAGTCCCTGAATACTGCAATCGCGCAGGAGCGCGTTACCAACTGCCATAGGGAATGCCGTATCGCTCTATGTAGCGCTTGGCGTTTTCGGACAGGGGGTAATAGTGGCCGCTGGATTTGCCCAGGTGTGGGCCCAGTGGCTCGATTTCACCCTGGGCGCGGGCGACTTTGACCGGGTGATGGCATTCGTCCCTGACCCAGACTTGGACGATGCCGCCAGGAGCGAGGCCCAGATAGACCGATGCCATGTAGCGGGCAGTCTGGTGCGGAGTTTCCGGGCAGCGTCGATTCGTTGAGGTGGTCATGATTTTCCGGGCTTCTTCCGGGATATCTATCCATGCTCGATAAGTTTGGGGTTCCACAACTGATTGCCAGCGCACGAAAATGCGTTTGGGTAGGTCGGCGCCAACTACCGATTTACCGTTGCCTCCAACTCCACCACTCCATCCTCTGGCCCACTCTTTGTCGTAACCCATATCACCGCCCGCAGCGGAGCCGCCACCAGCACGACGGAATAGCTTGCCGTTGATATCTTCAACAGCGCTGTCTTCCACCCAGACCTCCATGTAGAACGGCTCGATGAAGCCAAGCTCCCACCAAGGATCTTTGGGGTCGTGTTTTCCGGAAAGCGGATCAGCGTGGCAACCAATTAACAGAAGTGTGCCCAGCAGGGCGATGAATACTCTCATTACCAAAGCGTCCAGTCAGGTACGTGAGGATGTTGCACACGCACGGCATCTACCGTGGGGGCGTTGATATAGACGACTTTAAGGCTGCCGCCGTGTTGTTTGCCTAACGGGTGATTCCAGTGGGCCGAGAGATGGATATAACGCAGCTTGAGCAGGGGCTCCTCGGCTGGCGTTGTACTGTAATCACCGGCGACAAATCTGTCACAAAGAGCTTGAAGCTCTTGCGGGATGGCGTAGTCCGGATCCTGTTCGTCGATGACCTTGAAGCGCACGCCATTCTGCTTGGCCAGTTCATACATGACGCGTAGATACACCCTCGATAACCTGTTGCTTATAGAGCGCTTGAGCTGCAGGCCGGCATACACCCGTTTTCTGCGGGGGGCGAGGCGGTCCTGGAGATCCTGGGGCAGCAGCATCGGCTCCGGTGTGACGATTTCCAGCCATTGTGCGGGCCAGCCCTTGGCCAGCCAGCGCGATTTTGCCTGGACCGTGTCCCGGTAAATCGAGGTCTGGGTCACCTCGGTATTAATGGGCACCTCCAGCGCCTGCATCGGACTGATCAGTACACATTCCTGAGCATCATCCAGATAACCGCCGCCGATATCCGAATGGGCGCCGGGCAAGGCGATTTCCACATGGTCGGGACTGACCCGGCTCAGGGCAAAGTTGGCCCGGTACTCGTCGCGGGCGACCAGTTGCACCACCGAGCGAAAGTAGCGGCGGTCGAGGTGCAGCTTGATACCTGGGGCAATGGCGCTGCGCACGTTGCCCAGGTTGCTCAACCCGGCAACCGACGGCACTGTATCGAACAGACCGATAAAACCCATATCAACATCGTGGCCGTACTGCCGGTTGAAACGGGGGCTGAAGGCACTGGAGTGGTCATGCAGAATCAGTTCAAGCGGACCTAGCCAGCGCACGACTTCATTGGCGAAATGTCGGGCTGCCGCCGCACCTCGGCTAAAGCCGAAGGCATCGAAGGTCAGAGAAGTGATTTCGCTTTCGGGATTATCTTCGTGGGCTTCACGGATACGTTCCTTGATCGCACGAAATGCTTTCTGCACGCACCCTGAGATTCCTGTGTCGCCACGCCCTGTACCCGAGGTGAGCAGGCTGTCTTTTTCACTGGCCTGTGTGCCGATGCCATCAATATAGATTGAGCGATAGGCGCGCTTTTGCAGTTCCTCACCCTCTACTTTCTGGTTGGAATAGTACAAGTCACTCAACCGCTTAACATTGCTCACATCATTCCCATAACTACTCTGCGGATCGCTCATATACGGCTTGCAACTGGCATCGATGTCTTTGGGCTCGATGGCATGCTGGGCCCCGCAAATCTCGCCCATCGCCGAGTTGCCGGCATTGTTGCCGGTGCCGTCGAAGAACACGCCGATGCGCAGCGCCACCTGGGTTTTTGCCGGCGGTGGGGTGGTTTCCTTGGCATATTTCTCGTACTGCGCCCAGAGCTGTTCGCCGTAGCTGGGTTGTTCGGTCTCTGCGGCTCGTTCAGCGGGGCTTTGGTTGGGATTGGCGGGCCGTAGAAGGTTGGGCATTGGCCCGGGTCCGTTGCTGGCCATGGCGGGTCCTGGTTCAAGCGAAAGGGTCGCTGAAAACCGTACCGGGAAGGGCGGGGCAGGGATTTAGGAGGAATCTGCAACAGGCTCGGTTGCGGCTGATTCCATCGTAGGGGGATGGAACTTCAGGCGTCTATCGCCGGTAGCGCGCGGCGTTCGGCCCAGGCGAACGCAGGTATCAAAAATTCAAAATTCTCAATACGCGTGCCCTTAGGCACTCTGCGATCAACCACAACAATAAGAAGGTGAAGTCCATGTTCAAGCTCTCCCGGGCGTTGTTCTGTGCCGCCGCATTGCTGGGCGCCGGTCTTGCGCAGGCCGCCGACCCTATCGTGATCAAGTTCGCCCACGTGGTGGCGGAAAACACCCCCAAGGGCCAGGGCGCCCTGCTGTTCAAGAAGCTCGCCGAGGAGCGCCTGCCGGGCCGGGTCAAGGTCGAGGTGTATCCGAACTCCTCGCTGTTCGGCGACGGCAAGGAAATGGAGGCGCTGCTGCTGGGCGACGTGCAGTTGCTCGCGCCGTCCCTGGCCAAGTTCGAGCAGTACACCAAGAAGGTGCAGATCTACGACCTGCCATTCCTGTTCGATAACCTCGCCGCCGTCGACCGCTTCCAGCACGCCGAGGGCAAGCAGCTGCTGACCGCCATGCAGGACAAAGGCATCCTCGGCCTGGCCTATTGGCACAACGGCCTCAAGCAGCTGTCGGCCAACAAGAAGCTGGTGGAACCCAAGGACGCCCGCGGCCTGAAGTTCCGCGTGCAGGCTTCCAGCGTGCTCGAGGAACAGTTCAAGGCGGTGCGCGCCAACCCGCGCAAGATGAGCTTCGCCGAGGTCTACCAGGGCCTGCAGACCGGCGTGGTCAATGGCACCGAGAACACCTGGTCGAACTATGAAAGCCAGAAGGTCCATGAGGTGCAGAAGTACTTCACCGAGACCGACCACGGTCTGATCGACTACATGGTGATCACCAACGCCAGGTTCTGGAGCGGCCTGCCGGCGGATGTGCGCGGCGAGCTGGAAAAAATCATGGCCGAGGTCTCGGTGGAAGTGAACAAGCAGGCCGAAGCCCTGAACCAGACGTCCCGGCAGAAGATCATCGACGCCAAGACCAGCGAAATCGTCGCCCTGACTCCCGAGCAGCGCAACGAGTGGCGCGAGGCCATGCGCCCGGTGTGGAAGAAGTTCGAGGGCGATATCGGCGCCGACCTGATCCAGGCCGCCGAAGCCGCCAACCAGGCGCCATAACGACCTGCATCCCGGCCGCTGCGCTCGCAGCGGCCCATCGGCAGCCGCTATCGGGCTGCACTCCACTGGCACTTTCGCGGAGAACCTCAATGCACAGGCTGAGGCGGTTCTGGGAACATTTTGAAGAGGCGTTCATCGCCTTCCTGCTGGCGGCCATGACGCTGGTGACTTTCGTCTACGTGGTGCTCAACAACCTGTACCCGCTGTTCTACACCATCGGCGATGCCTGGGAAGGGGGCAGCGCGCTGTTCCTGGGGATCGGCGACTTCCTTATGGAGCTGGCCCAGGACATGGTCTGGAGCGTGGCGCTGACCAAGATGCTGTTTGGCTGGCTGATCTTCTTCGGCATTTCCTACGGCGTGCGCACCGCCGGCCACCTGGGGGTGGACGCGCTGGTCAAGCTGGCCTCGCGCCCGGCCCAGCGCCTGCTGGCGGTCATCGCCTGCCTGTGCTGCATGGTCTACGCCGGGCTGTTCATGGTCGCCAGCTTCAAGTGGCTGATGGCGCTGATCCAGGCCGGCATCGAAGCCGAGGACCTGGACCAGTTCGGCATTCACCTGTCGCACATCGCGATGATCGTGCCCTTCGGTTTTGCCCTGGTGCTGATCCGCTACCTGGAAATCATGTGGCGCATCCTCATGCGCGGGCAGATCAACCTGGGCCTGGCCGATGAGGCGGCCGAGGCCAGCAAGCTTGCCAGTCACCACGAGGATCAGCACTGATGGCCATTCTCTGCCTGTTTCTGATGCTGTTCGTGTTCATGTTCCTCGGCGTGCCGATCGCCATTTCCCTGGGGCTGGCCGGCGCCACGTCGATCCTGCTGTTCAGCCCGGACTCCCTGAGCTCCCTGGCGATCAAGCTGTTCGAAACCTCCGAAGCCTATACCTTGCTGGCGATCCCGTTCTTCCTGCTGTCCGGGGCCTTCATGACCACCGGCGGGGTGGCGCAGCGCCTGATCGATTTCGCCAACGCCTGCGTCGGGCATATCCGTGGCGGTCTGGCGATTGCCGCGGTGCTGGCGTGCATGCTGTTCGCCGCGCTGTCCGGTTCGTCGCCGGCGACCGTGGCGGCGGTGGGTTCGATCGCCGTGGCCGGCATGGTGCGTTCCGGTTACCCACGGGAGTTCGGCGCCGGGATCATCTGCAACGCCGGGACCCTGGGCATCCTGATCCCGCCGTCGATCGTGATGGTGGTGTACTCGGCGGCCACCGAAACCTCGGTCGGCAAGCTGTTCATGGCGGGCGTGGTGCCGGGGCTGCTGCTGGGCGTGATCCTGATGGTGGTGATCTACATCGTCGCGCGGATCAAGAAGCTGCCGGCGCAACCGCGGGTGTCGTTCCGCCAATGGCTGAGCACCGCGCGCCGGGCCTTCTGGGGCCTGCTGTTGCTGGTGATCATCCTCGGCGGCATCTACAGCGGCCTGTTCACCCCGACCGAAGCGGCGGCGGTGGCGGCGGTGTATTCGGCCTTCGTCGCACTGTTCGTCTACAAGGACATGCGCCTGCGCGACTGCCCGAAAGTGCTGGTGGAGTCGGGGCGGCTGTCGATCATGCTGATGTTCATCATCGCCAATGCCATGCTCTTCGCCCATGTGCTGACCACCGAGCAGATCCCGCAACAGATCACCACCTTCGTCATGGATGCCGGGCTGTCGCCCATCGGCTTCCTGCTGATGGTCAACGTGGTGCTGCTGGTGGCGGGCAGTTTCATGGAGCCTTCGGCCATCGTGCTGATCCTGGCGCCGATCTTCTTCCCGATCGCCATGAAGCTGGGCATCGACCCGATCCACCTGGGGATCGTCATGGTGGTCAACATGGAGATCGGCCTGGTGCATCCGCCGGTGGGCCTGAACCTGTTCGTCACCTCGGCGGTGACCGGCCTGACGCTCGGCCAGACCATCCGCGCGGCCTTGCCGTGGCTGATGATCCTGCTGGCGTTCCTGATCCTGGTGACCTACGTGCCGTTCATTTCCCTGGCGCTGCCGAACTGGTTGGGGATGAACTGACGCAACGCCGTTACTTGTAGGAGAGGCGGTTTGCACGATCCTTGTAGCAGCCGGCTTGCTGGCGATGGGGCCTGGAGATGTGCAGCGCTCTTGCGGGCTTGTCGCAGGCAAGCCTCGCGCCTACGGGGCGCTGGACGCTGGCGCTGCGTCGCGGCAGCATGGACGCCTTCATTTCGGGGGCTTGGATATGCGACGTCTGCCTTCCCTGGCGGCATTACGGACTTTCGAGTGCGCGGCGCGGCATGCGCATTTTGGTCGGGCGGCGGCCGAGCTGTGTGTCACCGACAGCGCGGTGAGCCATCAGATCCGCCAGCTCGAAGAGCAACTCGGGGTGTCGTTGTTCGTCCGCGAGGGCCGGCAGATCCGCCCGACCCCAGCGGCCGGGCGGCTGATGCAGAGCCTGCAGCAGGCTTTCGAGCTGATCGGCGAAGCCTGCGACGAGCTGCGCGATCCGTCTTCCCTGGCGGTGCTGCGCCTGGCGGTGACCGCCGAGCTGGCGCAGAAATGGCTGATGAGCCGGCTGGCGGACTTTTCCGCGCGTTACCCGCATATCACCCTGCATCTCTATGAACAGCCAATCGACGCCAGCGTGCCGGGCGAAGACATCGACCTGGCGATCACCTACGGCAGCGGCCCGCAGGACAGCAGCGCCTACTTCGTGCGGCCGTTGCCGACCCTGCAATTCTTCCCCGTGTGCAGCCCCGGGCTGTTCAACCAGGGCACCCTGAAAAGCCCGCGGGACCTGGCCCGCCATTGCCTGTTGCACGACGATCAGGACGGCAAGACCTGGACCGCCTGGCTGACCAGCCACGCCGGCGATTTGCGCCCGGCGCGCCAGTTGTATTTCGCCCACGCCGGGCTGGCGCTGGAAGCGGCGGCGCAAGGGCAGGGCGTGGCCATGGGCGACAATCTCACGGCCCAGGAAGACCTGCTCAATGGCCGGCTGGTCCGGCCCTTCAACGCCGCCGGCATGACCGCCCTGGGGCAGTACGCCCTGGTGTGCGAGCGGGTGCGCCTGGAGCGTCCGGCGCTGATGCAGTTGCTGGACTGGTTCAGCGATCAGTTGAGCGATTGATGAGTTGAATTCAACTGTCGCGCAATATTCATCGTTGGTGCCTTGACCCGGCGCGGCGCTAGTTTGATGGCCATTTCCAGCACCGACGAGGTTTGCCCCCATGGCCCGATTGCTCGACACCACTCCTAAACACGATGGTTTCCGCCTGCCCGGCGAATTCGAAACCAAGGCCGGTTGCTGGCTCGGCTGGCCGGAGCGCACCGACGTCTGGCGCAATGGCGCCAAGCCGGCGCAGAAGGTCTGGGTGCGGATCGTTACCGCGATTGCCCAGAGCGAACCGGTCACCGTCTGTGCTTCCGCCGCCCAGTTCGCCAATGCCCGCCGGCTGTTGCCGCCGCAGGTGCGGGTGGTGGAAATGACCTGCAACGACACCTGGTTCCGCGACAGCGGGCCGTGCTTCGTGGTCAACGACCAGAGTGGCGAAGTGCGCGGCGTCGACTTCGAGTTCAACGCCTATGGCGGCCTCGACGGCGGCCTGTATTACCCCTGGGACAAGGACGACCAGATCGCCGCCAAGATCCTCGAGATCGAAAACCTCGACCGTTATCGCGCGCCGCTGATCGCCGAACTGGGCGGCATCCAGAGCGATGGCCAGGGCAGTATCCTCACCACCGAGCAGTGCCTGCTCAACCGCAATCGCAACCAGCACCTGGGCAAGGCCGAGGTCACCCGGCGCCTCACCGACTACCTGGGCGCGGAGCAGGTGATCTGGCTGCCGCGCGGCTGCAAGTTCGACGAGACCGACGGCCATGTCGACGATCTGGCGTGCTTCGTGCGCCCCGGCGAAGTGGTGCTGCAATGGACCGACAACCGCGACGACCCGCAGTGGGAAATCTACCAGGAGGCCTACGACATCCTGCGCAGCACCCGCGACAGCCGTGGTCGCGAGCTGGTGGTGCACAAGCTGCCGCAGCCGGACGTGCTGGAATGGACCGCCGCCGAAGCCGAAGGCCTGGACCAGCTGGACAGCACCCATGCGCGCCAGGCCGGCACGCGGATCTGTGCCTCGTACATCAACTACTACGCCGGCAACAGCGCGATCGTGGTGCCGCTGTTCGGCGACCGTAACGACAAAACGGCGTTGGCCACCCTGGCCGAACTCTTCCCCCGGCACCGCATCGTCGGTATCGACAATTCGCGGGAAATCCTCCTCGGCGGCGGCAACGTCGCCTGCATCACCATGCCGCAATACGCGGCTCCCCGGCGCACCGGCGAAGAGGGCTGAACATGAACCTGCACAGGCTGGGCGGCGCGTTGCTGCTGGTGCTGGCGCCGTTGTGCGCCCAGGCGGCCGACGAGGCCGAACCCACGGTCAATCTGTATATCTGGGGCGAGTACCTGGCCCCGGACACCCTGGACAACTTCGAGCGCCAGACCGGCATCCGCGTGGTGGTCGATCACTTCGATTCCCTGGAGACCGTGGAGACCAAGCTGCTCACCGGGCGCAGCGGCTATGACCTGGTGCTGACCGCCGGCCAGCACCTGTCCCGGGCCATCGCCAGCGGCGCGCTCCAGCCCCTGGACAAGCAGCGCCTGCCGCACCTGGCCGGGGTCGGCGAGGAGTTCCGCCAGCATATGGCGGTGTTCGATCCGGGCAACCGTTATGCCGGGATTTATGCCTGGGGCACCACCGGTGTGGGGTATCAGGAGCAAGCGGTCAGCCAGCGTCTGGCCGATGCGCCGCGGGACAGCTGGGCGATGCTGTTCGATCCGGCGGTGGTGGCGAAATTCGCCGACTGCGGGGTCAGCCTGCTCAACGATCCCAACGAGGTGTTCGCCGCGGTGATGAAGTACCTGGGCCTGGACATCAACCGGCAGAACCTCGACGACCTGAAACTCGCCGAGCAGCAACTGGCGAAGATCCGGCCCTATGTCCGCTACTTCGACAACGACCTGAACATCAGCGACCTGGCCAACGGCAACACCTGCGTGGCCATGTCGTGGAACGGCAACGTGGCGATCGCCGCCGGGCAGGCCGAGGCGGCGCACAAGCCCTTCACCTTGCGCTATCGCATCCCCAGGGAGGGCACGCTGATCTGGTTCGACGCCATGGTCATCCCCAAGGACGCCCCGCACCCCGAGGCCGGGCTGGCGTTGATGGATTACCTGATGACCCCGCAGGTGATCGCGCCGATCACCGACACCATCCATTACGCCAACGCCATCAGCGCGGCGGATGCCCTGGTCGATCCGGCGATCCGCAACGACCCCGGCACCTATCCGACCCCCGAGGTGCGGGCCTCGCTGTACAGCAAGAACGACAACGGCAAGGCCTTCAACCGCGCGTTGATCCGCGCTTTCAGCCGCCTCAAGTCGGGGCTGTGAGCGCGCGCCAGGCGGCGTAGGCTTGCGGCAGGCAGCGGGCGCTGGCCTCGTCGGCAAAGAACACCCGCTGGCGGACATAACCGCCGCGGGCGATGGCGCGCAGGGCGGCCGGGCAATCCAGCCGCCCGTAGATCCAACTGCCACGGTGGCCGCCGAGGGTGCCCGGTTGTTCGCTGAGAAAGGTATTGCCCTGGGCATCGAGCAACCGCCAGCTTTTTTCGCTGTTCATCCGTCCCTCCTGCATCCGTCCCTCCTGTAGCCGCTGCCGAGCCTGCGAGGCTGCGATCGACCGCGTAGCGGTCGCCAGGCCAACGCCAACTGTATCGCCAGGTTTACGGGGCTGCGCCCCGATCGCAGCCTCGCGGGCTCGGCAGCGGCTACAAGTGTTGGCATCCGCTGTGCCTGCAATGAACACACCCGTCAGCGCGCGGGCACCCGCCACAGATACCAGGCCGCCACCGTGCGATGCGGGCGCAAGGACAGGCCGATCTCGATCATCTTCTTGCGCGTCGGCTGCTGTTCCAGGCCCTTCAGGCGCCGGTAGTGTTCGTCCCTCCTGTAGCCGCTGCCGAGCCCGCGAGGCTGCGATCGACCGCGTAGCGGTCGCCAGACCCGCGCCAACTGTATCGCCAGGTTTACGGGGCTGCGCCCCGATCGCAGCCTCGCGGGCTCGGCAGCGGCTACAAGTGTTGGCATCCGCTGTACCTGCGCGATGAACACACCCGTCAGCGCGCGGGCACCCGCCACAGATACCAGGCCGCCACCGTGCGATGCGGGCGCAAGGACAGGCCGATCTCGATCATCTGCCTGCGGGTCGGCTGCTGTTCCAGGCCCTTCAGGCGCCGGTAGTGTTCATCCCTCCTGTAGCCGCTGCCGAGCCTGCGAGGCTGCGATCGACCGCGTAGCGGTCGCCAGGCCAACGCCAACTGCATCGCCAGGTTTACGGGGCTGCGCCCCGATCGCAGCCTCGCAGGCTCGGCAGCGGCTACAAGTGTTGGCATCCGCTGTACCTGCGCAATGAACACACCCGTCAGCGCGCGGGCACCCGCCACAGATACCAGGCCGCCACCGTGCGATGCGGGCGCCAGGACAGGCCGATCTCGATCATCTGCTTGCGGGTCGGCTGCTGTTCCAGGCCCTTCAGGCGCCGGTAGCCTTCGCGCACGCCGAAGTCGTCGGCGGGCAGGATGTCCAGGCGTTCCAGGCTGTAGATCAGCAGCATCTCCACGGTCCAGCGACCGATGCCGCGCAGGCGGGTCAGACGCTCGATCAGCGCCTCGTCGTCCATGGCCCGGGCCGCCTGATAATCCGGCACCACACCGCTCAGGGTCGCCTCGGCGATGCCGCGGATGGTGGCGATCTTGCCGGCGGAAAAGCCGCAGGCGCGCAATGGCTCGAAGTCAGTGGCGAGGATCTGCTCGGGGGAGGGGAAGGCTTGCCCATACAACCCCAGGAAACGCCCGAGAATCGCATCGCCGGCGCGAGCGTGCAGTTGCTGATAGGCAATCGCCCGCACCAGCGCCTCGCAGGGCTCGCGGGCCGGCTTGGCCTGGTGCAGGCACGGGCCGACCGCCTCGATGTGACGAGCCCAGTCGGGGTCGAGCCCGGCCAGAAAGGCGCGGGCCTCAAGAAACGGATCGGGCATGGAGAGTCCTGGGCCAAGGGCGTTACCAGAGATTAACCAGCAATGCCTGGCGCTGCACTCGGTCTCTTGCGCTGGAATTCCGTGACCCTAGATCGAACGCTGATTGACCCGGCTGGACAGCGCCGCGGCGCTTTCCTTGCGTTCCGAGTAGCGGTCCACCAGCAGGTCGGCGCGGCCGCGCAGGAGCAGGGTGAACTTCATCAGTTCCTCCATCACATCCACCACCCGGTCATAGAAGGGCGAGGCCTTCATGCGGTCGTTGTCATCGAACTCGAGAAAGGCCTTGGGCACCGAGGACTGGTTGGGGATGGTGAACATGCGCATCCAGCGGCCCAGCACGCGCAGCTGGTTGACCGTGTTGAACGACTGCGAACCGCCGCAGACCTGCATCACCGCCAGGGTCTTGCCCTGGGTCGGGCGTACCGCGCCGAGGGCCAGGGGAATCCAGTCGATCTGCGCCTTGAACACCGCCGACATGGCGCCATGGCGTTCTGGCGAGCACCAGACCTGGCCCTCGGACCACAGCACCCGTTCGCGCAGTTCCCGGACCTTGGGGTGGTCCACCGGCGCATCGTCCGGCAGGGGCAGGCCGCTAGGGTCGAAGATGTAGGTTTCGGCGCCGAGGAACTCGAGAATGCGCGCCGCTTCCCGGGTCAGCAGGCGGCTGAACGAGCGCTCGCGGGTGGAGCCGTAGAGCAGCAGGATGCGCGGTTTGTGCGCGGCTGTTGCCGGGGTTTCCAGATGCTCCGGCGCCAAGGCTTGCAGCAGTTCAAGGTCAAGGGCGGACAGCGGTTCTTCGCTGGGCTTGCGGTCGTCGCTCATCACAGCGCTCCGATGCGGTCGAGGGCATTTTTCAGCTCGGTGGGCGAGAGGTGGTCGAGGTCCAGGGCGAAGAAGGCGGCAAAGCGTTGGCGGATTTTCTCCACGGTCTGCTCGAAGGCGGCCTGGATTGCCTGCTCATCGCCCTGAACCTCGGAAGGGTCCTCCAGCCCCCAGTGGCTTTTCAGCGCCGGGCCGAAATACACCGGGCAGGGCTCGCCACCGGCCTTGTCGCAGACGGTGATGACGATATCGGGCGGGCTGTCGGCGAAGACTTCCGAACCTTTGCTGTACAGGCCGGCGGTGCTGACACCGGCCTGTTCCAGGGTGGCCAGGGCGCGAGCGTTGAGCGTGCCGCTGGGGAAGCTGCCCGAACTCACCGCCTGATGAGCGGCCGGCGCCAGATGGTTGAACAGGGCTTCGGAAAGAACGCTGCGGCAGCTGTTGGCGGTGCACATGAAGAGGATTTTCATCGGGGACTTCCGGGCAGAGGGGGAGCCATGACGTTAAACAGGCGTCACGGGCTTGAATATATGGTTATTCGAATATACGGATGTGAAAGAGCGTTGCCAAGCTGCCGATAGGGGGGAGCGACCGGACGCAGCTGCGCGTTTCGGTTCCGGATTGGGCAGGGGGGCTGCGCGCGTAGCCGCTTCCAGGCGGGCACCCAAAACTGGGACAAAAAACTGCTGGCGCTGGCTCCCGCCGCGCTGGCAGCGGCGCTGCTGGTCCTGCGCACGTCATGGGAGGACCCGCTGTTGCAGGCCGAGTTGCCCGGTTATGCCGACTATTGCCAGCGGGTGCACTGGCGCTTGGTTCCCGGCCTCTGGTGAGCCTCGGGAGCGATTACGCCCGGACGAAATGGCGCTGGCGCAAAAGCCGCTTTGCTACAGCAACTGGTCGATCAGCACCGCGTTGCTGTAGATCAGGCTGCCATCGCTGGCTCGGTGCCCCACCAGGTGGAACTGGCCGCGACCGTGCTGCAAATAGACGCGCATCCGGCAGTCGGACAGAGGGGCGTACCCCTCGGGCATGATCAGCTCCATGGTGTCCATGTCGACGTCGACCATGGCCTCCTGTTCATGGGTTTTCTGCAGGCGTTCCTCGGCTTCTTCCAGGCGCAGGTGCAGGGGGCCATCGACGTAGAAATGGATCTCTCCCAGCGGCGTGGATTTTTGCCCATCGCCGGCCTTGCACCAGCCTTCGATTGTCAGGGCGCTCATGACGAGACCTCCAGTGTGAATAGCGGGGCTTTGTGGCGCGGCCCCATTCTCAATGCCATCACTGTTCAGACCGTTGCGAGGGTTGGTTCGTTTCCTTGGCGGGTGCCTGGCGGGCTACCGCGGGTCGCGTCAGGTCTTCACGGGTCGATGGTCGCAAACGCCAGGCTTTTGCCAGCTTGCGCGCCACCTTGCCCGGCAGCACCGTGGATCCGCTATGCCGCACCGTCCTGGCATGCTCGGCCAGCCCCTCGACCAGCACGGCCCATTCCGGCCGCGGGTCGTTGACATAGTCCCAACCCAGCCCCAGCCAGGGGCAACGCCCACCGATCCAGGCCTGCACCGCGGGTGTCGCGCGCCGGACATAGTCGGGGGCCTTGGCCGCCTTGGGCCGGAGCGCGCGCGCCTTGACGGCCGGTATCTGCAAGCGTGGGGTGCCGTCTGCCTCCTGGGTCACCCGCATGGCTCCGAGCAAAGCAATGTCGAAAGGTACCGGCTGGCTTTGGGCGGCATAGAAATACGCCAGGCGCCGGATGCTGTCGTAGTCGGCAACGGCGCGGTACAGGTAGGCGCAGATCACCCCCAGCATGGGGTCGGCATGCTTTTTATGGCACACGCCAGCGGCGAACCGGTCGATGTCTTCGGCCTGTAGCCGGCCAGCGGCGAAATCGTCGATCGCGCCGAGCATCGCCAGGTATCTGTCGGGGGCCTTGGGCATTCCATAGGCCTGGAAAATATCGCCGAGGGGGCTGGGCATCACCACGGCGTACTGACCCGCATAGGGCACCACCGGGGTGGAGGTGCCATCGGCCAGTTCCACCAGGACCGGCATTCCCTGGGGATCGCTGGTGGCGCGGAACGTCTCGAACCGCGAGGAGCTGTCCAGTCGCTCGATCCGGGCCCGGGACAGGAGCTTCGTGCCCTTGCCGTAGACGATCAGGTTGGCCTCGCCGGGATCGCCGATCTGCTTCATCCGGCGGCGAACTTCGGTGGCCGCGGACTTGCGCATATCGGCGGCGGCATCCGCTTCCAGGCGCTGGACCAGCGCCTTGACCTTCTGTTTTTTCTCGGGAAAACGCGGGCTCTGCTGGCGGAGCACCACCAGATCCTGCAGCAGCTCCTTGCTCGAGTCGGGAATGCTGATCATCTGGTCGGCGGGAACCGCCAGGTTATGCTGCTTGAGCCCGAAATCGGCGCCGAGCATGCGCTCGCGAAAGGCCGCGTCGCTGTGGACCCGCTCAAGGTTGCGCTCGGCGGAATCTGCCGGGCCAGCCGCCGGGGACGGGCCCATGGTGGCGGCGTTGCCCGCGGCCGGCCAGGGCTGCAACCCGGCGGGGCCCGGCAACGGCTGGGCGGTGTTGTAGAGCACGGCCGGTTCCGGATCGACCAGGCATTGCGGGTTGAGCTTGAGGCGATACTCTTTCGCCCGCTCGGTGGTGCGCGAGCGCACGCACATGCCAAGGGTCGCGGTGGTGATCAGGCCATTGCTGATGGCGGTCGGCTCGATGCCCCACAGCGCATCGGCGATCACCCCGGAGAACACGCATTTGCCCGGAACGCCGGACATCGGTTCGGACACCATGTAACCCAGCTGCCCGTCCTGGCAGGCGGCCAGGCGGTCGAACCTGGGGTTTTCCACTTGCGTGCCTTGCACGACGATTCCGCGCACCGCATCCAGTCGCGTCAGGTCGAGATTCTTCGGCGCCTCGCGGCAGGCATCGGTAATCAGGGTGATGCGCTGCACGCCGTGCAGCAGCAACTCGGTGTAGAACGAATCGGCCAGGACGCGGTATTTCTGGCGCAGCGAATCGCTGAACAGCCAGGAGATCGAGCCGATATTCGCGTCGGTCAGGCCGTGGCCGCAAAACGCCAGGATCAATTGCTCGACCACTTCGGCGCCCGAGGGAAACAGCTCATCCACCGCTTGTTGCACTCGTTCGCGGGTGACCGGATGGCCCTGGCCGTCTATGGGACCGTCGTCGACGATCCTGACGTTGTCGGCGCCGAAGCCCGAGCGCAGCGCCCAGTCGCCGATCGAACGGGCGGCGAGCACGGCGCCGTCCAGGTAGGCGAAGCGCAGCGTCTGGTTTGGCAACGGCGTCAGCGTGCTCACGCCGATCGCCAGGCAGGTCCGTCTAGTCATGGGAGTGCGCCACCTTGCGCGTAGTCAGGAGCCAGAGATCGACTCGGGGGAGTATCACCGGCCAGTGCCAGCGCGGCCGATCGCCCGGTGCCAGGCGTTCGACCAGCATGATGGCCCCGGCCACCAGCATCAGCGGAATGTGCCAGGCCCCGCCCAGCAGCGGCATCAGCATCCAGGCCCAGCATGAGGCGATGCACCAGGCCCCGTGGCTTGCGCCGAAGACCAGGCAATCGCGGTCGGCGGCCCAGCCGAAGAGGCCGATCCGGCGCAGGCGGTGGCCGCGGTTGAGCGCCGCGCGTTGCCACGGGCTGGCACTCCACAGCAGGGCAATCAGCAGCGCCGTGGCCAGCGCCGCGTCGGCGACGCTCAGTTGCAGCAACAAGGCGAGCACCATCAGCAGCGGACCGGCGGCCAGCCATAAGGCGCTGTAGCCGAGCAGGAAACCGAGCGCCGCGCGAATGCGCCGGCGCGGCAGGCTGGAACGCCAGACATGTATGAGTGGCATCGCCAGCAGCGGCGGCATCATCGCCAGCAGCATCAGGGCCCAGTCCGCCAGCATCTGTTGCACCGGGTTCAGGGCCAGCTCGGCCTCCAGCACGGCGGGCCAACTGGCAACGATGGACAGCGCGGAACCGCAGAAGGCGGGCAGGGTGCTGTGCCCGGCGGTGTAGAGACACAGGGCCAGGCCCAGCCCGGCCGTCGCGAACAGCAACGGCCAGGGCGCCCGGGTGAAGCTGAGCAAGACCGGTCCGGGTTGCATGAGGCGTTACTCAGCTGACGATACCGCTGCGCTTGAGCACGCTGATCCGTTCCACGGTCACCGGTTTATCCGCCGATACCTGCTCGCCAGGGACCAGGGTCACCCGCAGATAGTCGGGATCGAAATCGCCGGCATCGGTCAGCCGTTGGGCCAGGTCGGTGATGTCGATCGTATAGCCGAGCCCGTGGCCGCCATGGCCACCGTCTGGCCGCGAGGCGACGTTCAGCCCGAACAGCGTCAGGCTGCCGGCATGGCACTCGGGATGCTGCTGCGGATCGCTGTCTTTCGGCAGGTTGATGTACACCGCAAGCTGCGGCGAGGGCGCGGAGCCGCGCACCGATTCCAGCGCCAGGTAGAGCCGGGTCACCGGCTGGCCCAGGTCCGTCGCGCCCATCGCGGCGATGCCGGTGCTGGTGGCCTGGCGGTCGAGGTCGACCTGGGTGCGCACCGGCGCGCCGCCGACCGTGACCACCGAACGGTTGGCACCGATCGGTTCGATGTTCTGTTGTTCCGGCGCGCCCATCTTGACCCGTGTCACGGCTTCTACTCCTGGTTTCACGCCCGTGCCGATGCTCAAGTCGGCATAGCGCGGGTGCAATTTGCCATCCTTCAACGTGTCGCGGCCGGTGAATTTCATGCCAGGGTCACTGCCACCGACCGTCGGCATGATGAAACGGCGGTCGGCCGGACCGTCGAGCCAGCGCGGATCGCGGACCATGGTCTTGCCCGGGGTGTTCATCCAGGCCTCCCAGAGCCGGTCGACGTTGCAATGGTGCAACCAGAAGATCGGGTCCAGGGCGGCGAGGTACGGGTCGGCCATGAAGCCTTCGCCCCCGCCGATCAGACGATGCACGGTGTTGTGCGGGTTGTTCTCCAGGTCGCCGGTCCAGCGGGCGAACTGGGCGAAATTGCCGGTGACCCCGCCGCCGAAGCCGATGCTGCCGTCATTGCCGACCTGGAAATCGTTCTCCTGCATCGCCGCCAGGCTGAAGGCATCGAGGGAGTTCGGCCGCAGCGTGGTAAAGCCCTGCCGGCGAGGGTATTTCTTCAGCGGGTTGGGGCTGCCGTCAGGCAGGGTGTCGGCCAGGAACGCCTCCGGGGCCCGCCGCGCATCGGGGTTTTTGCTATTGAGGTAGTTCCAGTACGGCAGCGCCCAGTCGTCGCCCGTCAGTTCCTTGACCTTGGCCGCGACAATCGCCTCGAAGGCCGCCAGGTAGCCGCGGTGCCAGGACAGGAAGTACCAGCTGCCGTGCTGGCACTGGCTGCCGTAGGTAAAGTTGGTCAGGTCCTTGGGAACCGGATCGGAATCGCCCAGGACATTCACCTCGACCCACAACTGCCGATCGAAGCCGTGGATGGCGCCGAGGAACTTCCAGCTGTTGCGGTTGGTGATCGGCAGTTTGTCCAGCTCGCGCATGGCCAGCGCGTAGTTGAGCAAGACCTTGTTGTCCCATCCGGAGCCGAGTGTTGCCACATCCTGTCGGATCGTGTTCATGAATGCACCTTCCTTGCAGCATCAGGCCAGGTGACGCGTATGGCGCCACACCCCTCGCAATCCTTTGCCGCTGGCGACTTCATGTTCACGGCGGAACTGCGCTCAGGAGGCCCGCAGTGCCGGTGCGCGCCTCGTCGAAAATGAGTATAGAGGCCTGGCAAAAACGCCATGGCCGATTCCCATTATCCCGATGAACGACACGGGTTTCGGGGGCTTGGGCGGACGGACGGGGGATTGGCCCGGGTGCAATGAAGGTGGGTCACAACGCCTGCAGCAGGCGCTGCAATTGCTGGTGTTCCCAGATGCTCAGCAGTTTGACCGGGTCGGTGCCGTAGCGCTGCCAGGCGTCGAGCGTTTCGACCCGGCCATCCGGCGAGCGGCACTGCTCGCAGTGGCTCAGGGTCTGGCCATGGTTGACCAGGGTCAGGGTCCAGCCTTCGATGTCGAGCCGTACCTGCCAGCTATCGTCCGCCGCCAATACGCGCTGGCTCGATGGGCCCAGGGTGCGAGTGCCGAGGGCCAGCTCTCTGAGCACCTGGCAGATTTCGCGGGCGGTGAGGGTGGGGGTGGCTGGCATGGGGACGGTCTCGGGCGTGGGCGGCGGCTATTTTGCCATTGTTGCGGGCTTGGAAAGTGCCATCGAGCGCGTCGATTTTCCGGGCGGAGGGGCTGTGGAAATATATGTGCTCGCGCATTGTAAATGCGAACCGTTATCTTTAAAGTCTCCAGCCTTTCCGTCGCATGACACTGCAGCGAATGTCGAGCCTGACCACCGAAGAGTTGGAATTGGCCTTCAAGGCCCATGCGGGAGAGTTGCGCTCGTTTTTGTATCGGCACCTGAGAAACAACGAGACTGCCGCCGACCTGGCCCAGGAAACCTACTTGCGCATGCTGCGCCAGCCGCCGCGCAAACCGGTGCTGAACCTGCGCAGCTTCATCTTTCGCGTGGCCCATAACCTGGCCATCGACCATGCCCGCAGTCGCGGTACGCGGGACCAGCACGATCAGGGCATGGCCTATCTCTACGAGGTCACCGGGGAAAGCCCCGAACTGTTCGACGTGGTCGCTTCCCAGCGCGAACTGGAATCCCTGGGCGAAGCGTTGCAGCGGCTGCCGGCGCAGTGTCAGCAGATCTTTCTGTTGTGCCGCCTGCAGGGGTTGCCGCACAAGGAGGTGGCGGGGCAATTGGGCGTCTCGGTCAGCACCGTGGAAAAACAATTGGCCACTGCCCTCGACTTTCTCCGCCAATGCCTGCAACGTTAACCGTTATGCACGATCAGCCATCCATCCACACCCCTGAATCCGATATTCATCGCGTTGCCCATGCCTGGGTGATTCGCCTGACCTCGGGCGATGTGCTGCCCGCCGATGTTGCCGCAGCCCGCGCCTGGTGCGAGCAGGACCCGGCCCATCAGCAGGCTTTCGTCGACGCCCGGCACCTGTGGCGACTGAGCGGCCAGCTGGCCGCGGCGGTGCCAGCCAGGCCCAGGCGTTCCGCTCCCCGGCGCTGGGCGCTGGCGAGCGCGGCGGTGCTGCTGCTCGGAGTCGGCCTGTTACTGGTGCGCCAGAACGCCTGGGATGCGGATTACCGCACCGCCCAGGGCGAGCAGAAACAGATCCGGCTGGCCGACGGCTCGCGGGTCACCCTCGATTCGAATTCCGCGCTGGATGTGCTGTTGACGCCCAACGGACGGCAGATCGTGTTGCGCAAGGGCGAAGCGCTGTTCGACGTGGCCCATGACCCGGCGCGCCCGTTCACCGTGCAAGCGGCCCAGCTGCGCGCCACCGCGCTGGGAACGGTGTACGCGGTGCGCCGCGAAGGGCCGCAGGCGCAGGTCATAGTCGCCCGCGGCCGGGTCGCGGTCAGCGACGCGGCCGGGCAGGTGGTGCTGCAGGCCGGCGAGGCGGTCACCCGGCAGGCCGCCGGCCTGGGCGCCAAGTACCCGCTCGACACCGATAGCGCCCTGGCCTGGCAGCACGGGCGGCTGGTGTTCGACCAGGCGCCGCTGGCCCAGGTGCTGGAACAACTCGGGCGTTATCGCCCGGGGTTCATGCTGATCGGCGACGACCGCCTGCGCGAACTCAAGGTCAGCGGCACCTTCCAGCTCGGCCGCCTCGATGAAGGCCTGGCCACCCTGGAGCAGGTTTTCCCCTTGAAGATCCAGCGCTACACCGACTACCTGATGGTTTTCAGCACCCGCGGCTGAATTATTTTTACGGGTCTGTCCGGTTCGCCCGTCTTTCTTCTCTAAAACGATAATGCTTCGCATTTATTAGAGAGGAACCCCGATGCAGCGTCTGCTTCCCCCAGGTTTTCAGGGTCAATCCCTGGTTCCGGCCCTGAGCCGAATCTCGTTGCTGTGCGCCCTGATTCCGGGGCTGGCCCTGGCCGAGCCCATGCAGTTCGATATCGGCGCCCAGCCGCTGGGTAATGCGCTCAATCGCCTGGCGGCGCAAAGCGGTTTGCAGGTGATCTACGACGGCAACATGGTGCAGGGCAAATCGAGCCGCGCGGTCAGCGGTCGCCAGGAACCCCAGGACGCCCTCGGGCAAATGCTCCAGGGCAGCGGCCTGACCTGGCGCGCGACAGGCAGCGGCAGCGTGATGCTGGAAAAACTGCCGGAGCAGGGCGGCCCCCTGGAACTGGGCGCGACCACCATCGGTGGCCAGCAACTGGGCGAGACCACCGAAGGCACCGGTTCCTACACCACCGCCATCACGCAGACGGCGACCAAGCTGCCGCTGTCGATTCGCGAGACCCCGCAATCGGTGACCGTGGTCACCCGCCAGCAGATGGACGATCATGGCGCCCTGGCGGTCGGCGATGTGCTGCGTAACGTCCCCGGCATCACCCAGCAGGCCTACGACAGCGACCGCATGGAGTTCTCCGCCCGCGGCTTCGCCATCACCAACTACCAGTACGATGGCGTCAACCGCATCTACGACGGTGTCTATGGCGAGGCGCCGACCCACGTCGACACCGCCACCTTCGACCGCATCGAGGTCATCAAGGGCTCTACCGGCCTGATGACTGGCTCGGGCGACCCGTCCGCCACCGTCAACCTGGTGCGCAAGAAGCCGACCAAGGAATTCAAGGCCTCGGTCAGCGGCACCGTCGGTTCCTGGGACAACTACCGCAGCGAGGGCGATATCTCCGGCCCTCTGAACGATTCCGGCAGCGTGCGCGGGCGTTTTGTCGGCGCCTATCAGGACCGCAATTCCTACCTGGACCACTACAACCAGAAGAAGGACCTGTTCTACGGCATCCTCGAAGCCGACCTGACGCCGGATACCCTGCTGACCCTGGGCATCGACAAGCAAAGCGTGACGCCGCGCGGCACGTCCTGGACCGGCACCCCGACCTACTTCGCCGACGGCGGCCGCACCGATTTCTCGCGCAGCTTCAACCCGGGGGCGGACTGGAGCCGTCGCGATTTCGACTCCGTGACCTATTTCGCCGCGCTCGAGCAGGCGCTGGCCAACGACTGGAAACTCAAGGTCAGCCTCGACCAGAAAACCACCGATCACGATACCCGCCTGGCCTCGGCCAGCGGCGGCAACCCGGACCGCGCCACCGGCGAAGGCATGTTCCTGTATTGGGGCCGCTGGGAAGGCCATCGCGTGCAGAACACCGCCGATGTGAATGTCTCCGGTCCCTTTACCCTGGGCGGTCGCCAGCATGACCTGGTGGCCGGGGTCATGGCTTCCCATTCCCGGCAGACCGGTTCCACCTACGACACCAGTGCCTTCAGCCTGGTCCCGGGGAGCATCTACGACTGGAACGGCAAACTGCCGGAGCAGGAGTTCCCGAAAAACGGCAAGTATGAGCGCACCCAGAGCCAGAACGCGGTCTATCTGGCGACCCGCCTGCGGCCGACCGACGACCTGTCGTTCATCCTCGGCAGCCGCCTGAGCACCTTCAAGTACAACGAGGACTACCGCTACAACGCCGGCGCCGGCCTCGACGATACCCACGCCAGCTACAAGGAACACGGGGTGCTCACGCCCTATGCCGGGGTGGTCTACGACCTGAACGATGTCTACTCGGTCTACGCCAGCTACACCTCGATCTACCAGCCGCAGATCTACAAGGACGACTCCGGCACGACCCTGGCGCCGGTCGAAGGCAAGAGCTACGAAACCGGCCTCAAGGCGGCTTACCTGGACGGCGCGCTGAACGCCAGCCTGGCCTTTTTCCGCATCGAGCAGGACAACGTCGCCGAGTCCATCGGCACCAACCCGATCACCAACGAAGGTATCTACAAGGCTATCGATGGCACTACCACCAAGGGGGTGGAGCTGGAGCTGGCCGGCGAACTGCAAAAAGGCTGGAACCTGTCCGCCGGCTACACCTACGCCCGCACCCGGGATGCCGACGAGCAACGGATCTTCGGTTACCCGCTGTCCACCACCCGGCCGGAACACGCGGTGCGGGTTTTCAGCACCTACCGCCTGCCCGGCGTACTGGACAAGGTCACGGTCGGTGGCGGCATCAGCTGGCAGAGCGGCTACTACGGCAAGATCTACAGCGCCAGCGTGGGCGACTACACGCGGATCCGCCAGGGCGGCTACAGCCTCGTCGACCTGATGTCGCGCTACCAGTACAACGAGCACCTGAGCTTCACCGTGAATGCCAACAACGTCTTCGACAAAAAGTACCTGACGGGCCTGGGCAACTTTGACACCACCTACTACGGCGAGCCGCGCAACCTGATGCTCACCAGCAAGTGGGAGTTCTGATTCCTTGAACCGGAAAATCTCGAGCTGAAAAAAATGCCCGTATCGCGAGATACGGGCATTTTCTATTGGTCCGCAGCGGGTGCCAGGATGGCCTGGCCAGTGGGCGTCAGCGGTATTCAGGAGCGGGGGCAAGGCTTACTTGGCGGACTTTCGCACACTGGACGAGCGCCAGGCCTTTTCTTCCCCGGGATGCTGTAGGGTCAGGTAGGCCCTCACGCCCAGTCCGGCCAGACAAAAGACCATGCCTGCAATGAATTGAAATGTAGTCATGACATGCCTCCAAAACAATCAACAGGAGACCATCTCATTTAAGCGCTGCCTGGGCCAGCCGGAGTTGTTACAGGTTGTCTAAGGACGCGGTCATCCGGCTGATGAAGGAGGGCGTAACGGCAACGGTGCCGGCTCGGGGTTCAACTGGTCGGCACGCGGGCCGGTTCCGCGCTGGCGACCTTCGCCGGCCGGGCATGCAACAAGGTGTTCAGGGCCTGGCGGTAGCGCTCGCCGGCCAGGCGCATGCTGTTGTTGTGAGTGGCTCCGGGAACCAGCAGTAGTTGCTTGGGCTGTCGCGCGGCGTCGAACAATTGCTGGCTGAAGCGCGCCGGCACGTAGCGGTCGTCCAGGCCGTGGACGATCAGCAGCGGCATGCCGATATGGGCGATCTTGTCGAGGGAGTCGAACTTCTGCGACAGCAGCCAGCGCACCGGCAGCGAGGTATTGCCCAGCTCGGCGGCGATAGCGGCCAGGGAGGTGAACGAGGATTCGACGATCAAGCCACGGGCCGGGACCGGCGCGCCGTCGCTGGCCGCCTGTTGCCCCAGTTGCGCGGCCAGTTCCACCGCCACCGCGCCGCCCAGGGAATGGCCGTAGATCAGGCGTTTGCCGGCGTCGGGTTGCAGCCTTTGCAACTGCTCCCAGGCGATCCGCGCGTCCTCATAGACGCTGGTTTCCGACGGTGGCTCGCCCAGGCTCTGGCCGAAGCCGCGATAGTCGATGGCCAGCACCGAGAACCCCAGGGCGTGCAGTTGCTCGATGCGGAACAGCTGCCCGGTGAGATTCCAGCGTACCCCATGCAGATAAAGGACGGCCGGCGCATCGGCGCGCTGGGCCGGCCACCACCAGGCATGAATGTTCTGCTCGGGCTTGAGACTGTCGCCCTTGAACTCCAGCTCGCGTACTCCGGCCGGCAGGCCGCGATACCAACTGGCGTTGCCCGGCTCGACGCGAAACACCAGTTCGCGTTCCTTGTGTTCCAGCACCTGGCAGCCCACCGGCAGGCCTATCAACAGGGCAGCCATGCCAAGCAGCGACCACCAGCGAGGTCGCCAGCGCGAGAGAAATGAGGAGGACATGGGCTGTGACACCGCGTACGGATAAAAACCGCGTTTTAGCAGATGTCCCACCGGCACAGTAATCATTTCGCCAATCCGTGGCCGGGGATGCTTTACAAAATGTGGCGGCCGAGCCGGAGGCGGGCGCTCTGGAAGATAAGGTCACAACCCTTGAGGTGGACTGTCGGTCCATGGATGAAAAGCTGTGCGTTTGCCTTGAGGATTTTGATTTATTGGATCCATTGTTTCTGAATCCTGTAGCCATTCACAGCCACAGGATCCTCAACAGTCTGCGCCTTCTGAGTCTGGTCGATAATCGCCCGCAAATATCAACCAATGAAGATTTGATTAAGTCATTGATTCTCCTATTTTAAATAAAAACACCTAAGCGTTTCTCCAGGTATTTCAGCCACTTTTCCAGGGGTTCCCTCGATTTCACCTCTTGTTAATGGATCCACTGGATGGTTGATTAGCCACCTGGCGATGGCGGGTCCCTCCCGACCGTCCCCCGATAAAAACTACAAGAAGGGTCTCGTCATGAATGGCTTATCAAGGGCGCGGAACTGCCTGGGTTCCGTCCGCCGTCTGTCTGTGTGCACGCCGCTGTTTTCCCTCTCGCCGTCGCCGGTAGGCGGTGTGGAGGTGCGCTCATGACGCTCGACCTGAAGAGCCGCGTGGACAGCGGCCCGATGAGTGCCTTCCAGTGCCTGGCCATCGGCATCTGCATGGTCTTGAACATGATCGATGGCTTCGATGTGCTGGTGATGGCCTTCACCGCAGCCTCGGTCTCGGCCGAGTGGGGTCTGAACGGGGCGCAGGTCGGCCTGTTGCTCAGCGCCGGGTTGTTCGGCATGGCGGCGGGTTCGCTGTTTATCGCGCCCTGGGCCGACCGGTTCGGCCGGCGCCCGCTGATCCTGTTCTGTCTGGCGCTGTCCGGGCTTGGCATGCTGCTCTCGGCCCTGAGCCAGACACCCCTGCAACTGGCGCTGCTGCGCGGCCTGACGGGTCTGGGGATCGGCGGCATCCTGGCCAGCAGCAACGTGATCGCCAGCGAATATTCCAGCAAGCGCTGGCGCGGCCTGGCGGTCAGCCTGCAATCCACCGGTTATGCCCTGGGCGCCACCCTGGGCGGGCTGTTGGCGGTGTGGTTGCTGAGCCATTGGGGCTGGCGCTCGGTGTTCCTGTTCGGCGGCGCGGTGACCTGGCTGGTGATTCCCCTGGTGCTGCTGTGGCTGCCCGAATCCCTGGACTTCCTGCTTGCCCGCCGCCCGGGCAATGCCCTGGTGCGGATCAATCGCCTGGCCCGGCGCCTGGAGCAGCCTGAGCTTGCACAGTTGCCGCCAGAGATGCCCAGGCAGCCCGGTGCGCCCAGCGGTTTCGGCCAGTTGCTGGCGCCGGCCATGCGCCGCACCACCTTGCTGATCTGGCTGCTGTTTTTCCTGGTGATGTTCGGCTTCTACTTCGTCATGAGCTGGACCCCGAAACTGCTGGTGGCCGCCGGGCTGTCGGCGCAGCAGGGGATCACCGGCGGGGTGCTGCTCAGCGTCGGCGGGATCTTCGGCGCGGCGCTGGTCGGCGGCCTGGCCTCGCGCTGGCCCCTGGGCCGGGTGCTGGCGCTGTTCATGCTGATCACCGCCGGCCTGCTGGTGCTGTTCGTCGGCTCGGCCTCGTCGATCGTCGCGGCGCTGGGGCTGGGGCTGCTGATCGGGCTGTTTGCCAACGGCTGTGTGGCCGGCCTCTACGCGCTGTCGCCGGTGGTCTACGACGCCTCGGTGCGCGCCACGGGTGTCGGCTGGGGCATTGGCATTGGCCGCATCGGCGCGATTCTTTCGCCGACTGTCGCCGGCTTCCTGCTGGATGGCGGCTGGCAGCCGCTGCATCTGTACGGGGTGTTTGCCAGCGTGTTCGTGATCGCCGCCGGCTGCCTGTTGCTGCTCAAGCCGGCCCGGGCCCGGGCGCAGCCGGCGATGGCCAGCGTCTAGCCCTGGCCCTGGCCGCTGATGATGGCGTCGGCGATGGTGTCGCAGAACCAGCGCAGGGCGGCGGAGCTGTCGCTGTTGGGGTGCCAGTTCAGGGACACGGCGAACTCGGCCACCGGGAACGGCAGTTCGAGCATCTTCAGCTCGCCTTCGTGGATGAACAGCCGGGCGATCTGCGCCGGCAGCACCGCCAGCAGGTCGGTGCCGGGAATGATTTTCGGCAGCACCGAAAAGTGCGGCACATGCAGGCTGATGCGCCGTTCCACATTCATGTTTTTCAGCACGTCTTCGACATTGCCGTGGCCGCTGGTGCGGGTCACGGCGACGTGCCGTTCGGCGAGGAACTGTTCGAGGCTCAACTGCTGGTCGATGCGCGGATGGCCGGTGCTCAGCAGGCACACATAACGCTCGTGCATCAGCACCCGGCTGCGGATACCGGGGACTGGCTGGCGGCAAATCGCGGCATCGACCTTGCCGCTGGCCAGCCATTCGCCGACCTGGTCCACCTGCAGCGGCAGGACCTCGACTTCGGCTAGCGGCGCGTCCTGGTTCAGGCGCGCCAGGATCAGCGGCAAAAAGCCGATTTCGCCGAGGTCGGAGAGGGCGATGCGAAAGCGCCGCTCGGTGCTCGCCGGGTCGAACTGGCGGCAGCCCTGCACGGTGCTTTCGATGCGGGTCAGGGATTCGCGCAAGGGGCCGTACAGCTGCTCGGCGACAAAGGTCGGCTGGATGCCGTCGCGGGTGCGGCTGAACAGCGCGTCGTCGAACAGCTCGCGCAGGCGCGCCAGGCCATAGCTGACCGAGGGCTGGGTGACGAACAGGCGCTCGGCCGCCAGGGTCACGCTGCGGGCTTCGTAGAGGGTGACGAAGGTGCGGATCAGGTTCAGATCGATGTGGCTCATACCGCCTCTGCTGCCGTTATGAACATAGATAGGTTTTATTTTTGATAGAGATAGTATCGATTTGATCAATTTTGTAGCGACTGCAAGAGTAACCCGAAATCCAATAACAAGGGTCCTTATGAAAACCGTTCACTCTGCGTCCTACGAGATTCTTCGCGAACAAGGCCTGACCACTATCTTCGGCAATCCTGGCTCCAACGAGCTGCCGTTTCTCAAGGGGTTTCCCGAGGACTTCCGCTACATCCTCGGCCTGCACGAAGGCGCGGTGGTCGGCATGGCCGACGGTTACGCCCTGGCCACCGGCAAGCCGACCTTCGTCAACTTGCATGCCGCCGCCGGTACCGGCAACGGCATGGGCGCGCTGACCAATGCCTGGTACTCCCACAGCCCGCTGGTGATCACCGCCGGCCAGCAGGTGCGCTCGATGGTCGGCGTGGAAGCGATGCTGGCCAATGTCGATGCGGCGCAACTGCCCAAGCCCCTGGTCAAGTGGAGCCACGAGCCGGCCTCGGCCCAGGACGTGCCGCGCACCCTGAGCCAGGCGATCCATATGGCCAGCCTGGCGCCGCGCGGGCCGGTGTATGTGTCGATTCCCTATGACGACTGGGCCTGCGCGGCGCCGGCCGGGGTCGAGCATCTGGCGCGGCGCCAGGTGGCCAGCGCCGGCTTGCCTTCGGCGGCGCAACTGCAAGCGTTGACCGAGCGCCTGGCGGCGGCACGTAGCCCGGTGCTGGTGCTCGGCCCGGATGTCGACGGCAGTGGCAGCAACGGCCTGGCGGTGCAGCTGGCGGAAAAGCTGCGCATGCCGGCCTGGGTCGCGCCTTCCGCTTCGCGCTGCCCGTTCCCCACCCGCCACCCGTGTTTCCGTGGCGTGCTGCCGGCGGCCATCGCCGGGATCAGCCGCTGCCTGGCCGAGCACGATTTGATCCTGGTGGTGGGCGCCCCGGTGTTCCGCTACCACCAATACGCCCCGGGCGATTACCTGCCGGCGGACTGCGAACTGGTGCACCTGACCTGCGACCCGGGCGAGGCGGCGCGGGCGCCCATGGGCGATGCGCTGGTGGGCGATATCGCCCTGACCCTCGAAGCCCTGGTCGGCGCGCTGGCACAGAGCGAACGGCCGCTGCCGAGCGCCTTGCCGCTGCCGGCGCCGGTGCGCGAGGAGGGCGGCCTGCTGCGCCCGGAAACAGTCTTCGAGCTGATCAACCAGCTGGCGCCGCGGGACGCGATCTACGTCAAGGAATCCACTTCCACGGTGAGCGCGTTCTGGCAGCGGGTGGAGATGAGCCAGCCCGGCAGCTACTTCTTTCCCGCCGCCGGTGGCCTGGGTTTCGGCTTGCCGGCCGCGGTCGGTGTGCAACTGGCGACGCCCGGGCGGCGGGTGGTGGCGATCATCGGCGACGGCTCGGCCAACTACGGCATCACCGCGCTGTGGACTGCTGCCCAGTACGGCATCCCGGTGGTGTTCATCATCCTCAAGAACGGTACCTACGGCGCGCTGCGCTGGTTCGCCGATGTGCTGCAGGTCAGCGATGCGCCGGGGCTGGACGTCCCGGGTCTGGATTTTTGCGCCATCGGCCAGGGTTATGGCGTGCATTCGGTGCATGTGGCGACCCGCGCCGAGTTCGCCGCCGCCTTCAGCGCGGCCCTGGCCGGCAATCGCCCGGTATTGATCGAGGTGCCGACCCTGACCATCGAGCCCTGATTCTCAAAGTCCGGGCTCCCGGCGCCGGGCAGAAGACCCGGCAATGCCAAGCGCGCCTGGCGCGTACACCACAACAATAAAAAGAGGTGGCTATGAACACGACTTCGGTCAGTGAAGTGATGGAGGCTGGACCCCAGCGGTCGAGCCCGGTTTCCGGCAGTGCCGACATCGGCACCTTGCTCGACGACGGGCCCTACACCGGGATGCAGAAAATCGTGGTGTTGCTGGCCGCGCTGTCGATCGTGATGGACGGTTTCGACGGCCAGCTCATCGGTTTCGCCATACCGCTGATGATCAAGGAGTGGGGGATCACCCGCGAGGCCTTTGCCCCCGCGGTGGCCGCCGGGCTGATCGGCATGGGCATCGGCAGCGCTTGCGCCGGCCTGTTCGCCGACCGTTTCGGCCGGCGCATGGCGGTCATCGCCAGCGTGATCCTGTTCGGCACCGCGACCTGCGCCATCGGCCTGGCGCCGGATGCGTTGACCGTGGCGGCGCTGCGCTTTATCGCCGGGCTCGGCATCGGTGGCGCGCTGCCCAGCGCCACCACCATGACCGCCGAGTTCACCCCGGCGCGCCGCCGTACCCTGGCGGTCACCGCGACCATCGTCTGTGTGCCCCTGGGCGGGATGCTGGCGGGGTTGTTCGCCTCCCACGTACTGCCGCTGTACGGCTGGCGCACGCTGTTCTTTATCGGCGGCAGCCTGCCCATCGTGCTGGGCCTGTTGCTATTGGCGACGCTGCCGGAGTCGCCGCGTTTCCTGGCGCGCCGGCCGCAGCGTTGGGGCGAGTTGACTGTGCTGCTGGGACGCATGGGCCGGCCGATGCCCGAGGGCGTGCGCTACACCGATGCGCTGGAGCAGAAGAGCGAGCAGCAGGGCGGCTTCCGTGCCTTGTTCGCCCCCGGCTACGGGCGCGACACCGTGGCGGTCTGGGTGGCGTTCTTCATGTGCCTGACCGCGGTCTACAGCGCCTTCAGCTGGCTGCCGACCATGCTTTTGTCCGAAGGCTTGTCGCTGGCGGTGGCCGGTTCCGGCCTCACCGCCTACAACCTGGGCGGGGTGATCGGCGCGCTGCTCTGCGCGGTCGCCATGACGCGCTGGGGCTCGTTCTGGCCGCTGCTGATCTGCTGCGCGGGTGGCGCGGCCAGTGCCTTCGCCATGCAGGCCGTGGACGTCGACCAGAACACCAGCCTGCTGATCTTCGGCTTTGGCGTGCATGGTCTGTTCGTCAACGCGGTGCAGTCCACTCTCTATGCGCTGTGCGCCTTTATCTATCCCACCGCCGTGCGCGCCACCGGCACCGCATCGGCCCTGGCGTTCGGGCGCATGGGCGCAATCCTCAGCGCCTTCGTCGGTGCCACGGTGATCACCCAGGGCGGCGCCCACGGCTATCTGACGTTGCTGGGGACGGTGATGGTGCTGGCGCTGATCGCCCTGGTGCTGGTGCGCCGCCATATTCCCCGGCGGGTGCCTGGGTCAGCCCGGGCCGACAAGCAGCAACTTGCCGATCAACCCTCACAGCCATAAGGAGGTTCGATGAACATCAGCATTCTCGGGGCCGGCGCCATGGGCTCGCTGTTCGGCGGCCTGCTGGCGGAAAGCGGGCAGAGCGTCACGCTGCTGGACATCAACGACACGCACCTGGAGGCGATCCGCCGCCAGGGCTTGCGCCTGGACACCGACAGCGGCGAGCGGCGCATCGGCGGCCTGAGCGCCTGCCGGCCGGAGCAGGTGACGGGCCAGCCCGACCTGTTGCTGGTCTTCACCAAGGCCCAGCACACCGACAGCGCGCTGCGCAGTATTGCCGGCCATATCGGCGAGCACACGCGGGTGCTGACCTTGCAGAACGGCCTGGGCAACGCCGAAGCGTTGTGCCGCCACGTCGCCCCGCAGCAGGTGATGATCGGCATGACCACCTGGCCCGCCGACATGGCCGGGCCCGCCCATGTCCGCTCCCATGGCCAGGGTGTGGTCCGGCTGCTGTCGCTGGAGGGCGTCGAGCGCCAGGGCAGCACTCAGGTTGCCGCGGTGCTGGAGGCCGCGGGGCTGCACTGCGCGGTGGACCCGCAAGTCTGGACCTCGATCTGGGAGAAGGTGGCGTTCAACGCGGCCTTGAACAGCCTGTGCGCCGTTACCGGCTGCACGGTGGGGCAACTGGATGGCGTGCCGCAAGGCCCGGCGCTGGCCCGGGCCATCGTGTTGGAGGTACTCGGCGTCGCGCAGTCGGTGGGGGTGGCCACGGATGCGCGGCGCTGCCTGGACAGCGTGGCCTATGCCATCGCCCACCATCGGGCGCACAAGCCGTCGATGCTGCAAGACGTGCTGGCCGGCCGGCCCACGGAAATCGGCGCGATCAATGGCGAGGTCCTGGCCAGGGCGCGCCAGGCCGGCATCGCCGTGCCGCACACCGAAACCCTGCTGGGGCTGCTGCGCCTGATCGAGGCGCGGGCGGCCACCGGAGGCGGTCATGCATAACTACGTAAACCCGGTTCGGCGGCCTGAGTCGCGAGCCCATCTTTCCTGTGAATCCTGCCTTCGAGGAGTTTTGTCATGAGTGAGTCCCCAGCTGTCTACAGCGATCTGCACCTGCAACCCATCGCCGGGGAATGGCGCGCCGGTGCGGCCGGCAAAACCCTGGCGGTGAGCAACCCGTTCGACGGCGCGCTGTTGCTGAAAGTGGCCCAGGCCAACCGCGCCGACCTGGATGCCGCCTATGCCAAGGCCGCCGCGGTGCAGCCGCACTGGGCGGCGCTCGGGCCGTCGGCGCGGGCGGCGGTGCTGCATCAGGTGGTGGCGGTGTTCGATCGGCGCCGCGAGGAGATCGTCGACTGGATCATTCGCGAGTCCGGCAGCACCCGGCTCAAGGCGCAATTGGAGTGGGGCGCGGCGCGGGCCATCGCCCTGGAGTCGGCGTCGTTCCCGGCGCGGGTCCACGGCCGCATTCTCGAGTCCGATGTGCCGGGCAAGGAGAGCCGGGTCTACCGCAGCGCCTTGGGGGTGGTCGGGGTCATCAGCCCGTGGAATTTTCCGCTGCACCTGACCCAGCGTTCGATAGCCCCGGCGCTGGCCCTGGGCAACGCGGTGGTGGTCAAGCCGGCCAGCGATACGCCGGTGTGCGGCGGCCTGCTGCTGGCGAAGATCTTCGAGGAGGCCGGCCTGCCGGCGGGCGTGCTCAGCGTAGTGGTGGGGGCGGGCAGCGAGATTGGCGATGCCTTTGTCGAGCACCCGGTGCCTTCGCTGATCACCTTTACCGGATCGACCCCGGTGGGGCGTGGCATCGGCCGGATCGCCAGCGGTGGCGCGCACCTCAAGCACGTGGCCCTGGAGCTGGGCGGCAACAGCCCGTTCGTGGTCCTGGCCGACGCCGACCTCGAACAGGCGGTGAGCGCGGCGGTGTTCGGCAAGTTCCTGCACCAGGGGCAGATCTGCATGGCGGTCAACCGGATCATCGTCGACGACAGCCTCTACGACGCCTTCGCCGCGCGCTTCGTCGAACGGGTCAAGGGGCTCAAGGTCGGCGATCCGCAATCGATCGAGACGGTAATCGGCCCGGTGATCAATGCGCGGCAACTGCAGGGTCTGCGGGAGAAGATCGAACTGGCCCGCCGCGAAGGCGCCGAGTCGCTCTACGAGGGCGGCGCCCAGGGCAATCTGCTGGCGCCCCATGTCTACGGCGAGGTCACAGTCGACATGGACCTGGCGCGCAACGAAATCTTCGGCCCGCTGGTGGGGCTGCTGCGCGCGCGGGACGAGGCCCACGCCCTGGAGCTGGCCAACGCCAGCGAATTCGGCCTGTCCAGCGCGGTGTTCACTGGCAACCTGGAGCGCGGGGTGAACTTCGCCCGACAGATTCGCGCGGGCATGACCCATATCAACGACATCCCGGTGAACGACGAGGCCAACGCGCCCTTCGGTGGGGAAAAGAACTCGGGGCTCGGGCGCTTCAACGGCGACTGGGCGATCGACGAGTTCACCCGTGATCACTGGATCAGCGTGCAGCACTCGGCGCGTCGTTATCCCTTCTGATGCCTTGAGCTGAGGATATCGCCCGGCCTCAAACAGGCCGGGCATTTTTGCAGCCGATAGAAGGCGGGCCTGGAGCGGCCTGTCGGGGAACGGCTGCGCCTATGCAAAGCGGAGAACAATAATAATGAACACCCCTCACTGCATCCTCGCGCGCTCGCTGGCCGCGGCTTCATTGGCGCTGGGCACGGGCCTGCCGGCCTGGGCCGAAGACGGTGGCTTTTTCGAAGATGCCAAGACCGATTTGGTGCTGCGCAATTATTACTTCAATCGGGATTTTCGCGACCCGGGGGCGGCCAAGAGCAAGGTCGAGGAATGGGCCCAGGGTTTTATCCTCAAGTTCAATTCCGGCTACACCCCGGGCGTCGTCGGGTTCGGCCTGGACGGCATTGCCATGTTCGGCGTCAAGCTAGACAGCGGGCGCGGCACCAGCGGTTCCGAGCTGCTGCCGGTGCATGACGACGGGCGCGCGGCGGATAACTACGGCCGCGCCGGCGTGGCGGCGAAAATGCGCATTTCCGCCACTGAGCTGAAGGTCGGCGAGTTGCTGCCGGACATCCCACTGCTGCGCTACGACGATGGCCGGCTGCTGCCGCAGACCTTCCGTGGGGCGATGCTCGATTCGCGGGAAATCGCTGGGCTGGGGTTGCAGGCCGGGCAGTACCGTTCGGTGAGCCTGCGCAATTCCTCGGACATGCAGGACCTCTCGGCCTGGGCCGCGCCCGGGGTCACGTCGGATGGCTTCACCTATGCTGGCGCCGAGTACCGTTTCAACCAGCAGCGCACCTTGATCGGCGCCTGGCATGCGCAGCTGGAAGACATCTACCAGCAGAGCTACTTCAACCTGCTGCACAAGCAGCCGGTGGGCGACTGGGTGCTGGGGGCGAACCTCGGTTACTTCATCGACAAGGATGACGGCCAGGCGCGCATCGGCGAGATCCGGAGCCGCACCGCCTATGCTTTGCTCTCGGCCTCAACCGCTGGCCATACCCTGTACCTGGGTTTGCAGAAGGTCAGTGGCGACAGCCCGTGGATGTCGGTGTACGGCAGCAGCGGCCGGACCCTGGGCAACGACATGTTCAACGGTAACTTCAGCAACGCCGACGAGCGTTCCTGGCAGGTGCGTTATGACTACAACTTCGCCGCCATGGGCGTGCCGGGATTGTTGGCCATGGTGCGCTATGGGCATGGCGAGAATGCGACGACCAAGGCTGGGAGCAATGGCAAGGAGTGGGAGCGGGATACGGAGGTGGGGTATACCTTTCAGAGTGGGAGTTTGAAGAACCTTAGTGTGCGGGTGAATAACGCCACTAACCGGCGCAGTTTCAACAGTGATTTTGATCAGACTCGGGTGATTGTGAGTTATCCGTTGTCGTTTTGAGTTTTGCGGCGTTGTCACGGGTAAACCCGCTTCTATAGGAGCGGTCGGTCGACGCTCGACGGGGTACATATCCGTTGCTGCGGTAACGGCGACTTAGGGTTCCGCCCTTACGGCGGGTCACTTTGGAAGAGCGCCAAAGTAACCAAAACGCTTCGCCCCACCACTCGGTGCCTCGCCTAGGCTCGGCATGCCCGAACGCAGGCATTGATCCGTGGGCCGCCGCCACAGGCCATCCATGGCCTGGGGCGGCTAACCCGGCATCCCTGCCGGGTTACCCACGGCTCAATGCCTGCGTTCGGCCATCGTGGTTAACGGGGCGTTCAGATCAAAAGCCAAAGCCAAAGCAAGACGGCGGCCTGCCGGCCGGCCTGGGGGTGGGGGTCCTGTAGCCGCTGCCGAGCCTGCGAGGCTGCGATCGACCCCGAAGGGGGCGCAAGGTCTTGAGATCGCTGAAGGCCTGCGGCCTTATCGCAGCCTGCGGCAGCGGCTACAGGGGAGGTGTGTCTTCCGTGGGAGCGAGGCTTGCCCGCGATGAGGTCCGTGAGGTCGCCACCGTCGGCACGGCGCTATCCGCATGCCGCCGGCGCAAGGCTTGCGGTACTATGGCCGCCCACGTTTTCTGGAAGTTGCCTGGATGAGTAAGCCCGGTCAATTGGTGCTGGTCGCTTTGCGCAAGATGATCGCTTCGGGCGAGCTGGCGGCCGGTGAACGGCTGATGGAGATTCCTACCGCGGAGCTGTTCGGGGTGTCGCGGATGCCGGTGCGCATGGCGTTCCGTACCCTGGAGCAGGAAGGCCTGCTGGTGCGGTTTGGCGGGCGGGGGTTCCAGGTGCGTTCGGTGAGTGCCGAGGACATCGCCGGCGCGGTCGAGGTGCGGGGTGTGCTCGAAGGGCTGGCGGCGCGCCAGACCGCCGAGCGCGGGTTGTCGGAGGCGGCGCGGGCGGCCCTGGAGTTGTGCCTGGCCCAGGGCGACCAGTTGTTCGCCAAGGGCTATGTGACCGAGGACGACCTGGAGGTCTATCACGACCTCAACATGCGTTTTCACCAGGTGATTGTCGAAGGCAGCCACAACCCGGCGATCGCTGATGCCCTGGCGCGCAACGATCATCTGCCGTTCGCCTCGGTGACCGCGCTGGCGGTGGATCGCCAGGACATGGCCCGCGAATACCGGCGCTTCAACTACGCCCATATGCAGCACCATTCGGTGTTCGATGCCCTGGTCAATCGCCAGGGCGCGCGGGCCGAGGCGATCATGCGCGAGCATGCCAACGCGACCCTGCGTTATGCCGAGATCTTCAGCAGCGCGGCGGCGGACGAGCGGATGAAGGTCATCCTCCGTCCCGCCTGACTCCCTTCAGATATCCAGCACCAGCAGCGGCGTTTTCGAGCGTGAGCAGCAGGGGGTGAACTGGTCGTTGCGCGCCTGTTCGTCCTCGGTGAGGAACAGGTCGCGGTGCTCCGGCACGCCCTCCAGCACCCGGGTCAGGCAGGTGCCGCAAATCCCTTGTTCGCAGGACATGGCAATGTCGATGCCGTGGCTTTCCAGGACCTGCACCACGCTCTGGTCGGCCGGCACCTCGAAGACCTGGCCGCTGCTGGCGACCTTGACCGAGAAGCTGCCGTCGGCGCGGGTGTCGACGGGGGCGGCGGCGAAGTACTCGCGGTGCAGGCAGTCCTCCCGCCAGCCCGCGGCCTTGGCCGTGTCCAGCACGTGCTGCATAAAACCGCCGGGGCCACACACATATAGATGAACGTCGTTGTGAGGCGCGGCCAGGACCTTGGCCGCGTCCAGCGCCGTCTCGGGTTCTTGGTCGAAATGCAGGAACACCCGGTCGGCGAAGGAGGAATTGCGCAGGCGTTGGACAAAGGCCGCGCGTTCGCTGGAGCGGGCGCAGTAATGCAGTTCGAAATCGGCGCCGCTGTGGGCCAGGCGTTCGGCCATGCACAGGATTGGGGTGATGCCGATGCCGCCGGCGAACAGCAGGCTGCGCCGGGCTTCATGGGCCAGCGCAAACAGGTTGCGAGGCTCGCTGATGTGCAGCCGCGTGCCGGCGTGGATCTGCTCGTGCATGGCCAGCGAGCCGCCGCGGGAGGCCGGGTCCTTGAGCACGCCGATCAGGTAGCGATGGCGTTCTTCGGGGTGGTTGCACAGGGAGTATTGGCGGATCAAGCCGCCGGGCAGGTGCACATCGATATGCGCACCGGCGCTGAAGGCCGGCAACGGGCGCTCATCGGCACTGGCCAGCTCATAGCTGCAGATGTCCTGGGCTTCGTCGTTACGGGATACCACCACCACATCGATCATCGTCGGTTCTCCGAGTGCTGCCGCCCGGGGCGGTCACTTCTGTTTCTTTTGTTGGGTAAAGGGCAGGGCTCAGGCCGTGGCCGTGGCGATCAGTTGTGCTTCGCCGGCGCGTTCCTTGGCGATCAGGCGCTCCAGCACCCGCCGCGACTGCACGCCGCCGGCGTCGATATTCAGCTTGAGCAGGTTGCGCGTGGGGTGGGCCAGCAGGTTCTGTTGCTGGCGTTCGAGCATCTCCAGGTCTTCGCTGAAAATCTTGCCCTGGCCCTCGCGAATGCTCGCGGTCAGCGCCTCGTCCCGCGGGTTGAAGTTGCGCGCCATGCCCCAGAAGTACCAGATCGAGGTGTCGCTCTCCGGGGTGATGAAGTCGACCACTATGCTCGATGCCTTGAACTGCGCCGGCGCGTTGTAGCCGCCTTGGCCGGCGTGGGCCACGCCGACTTCGATCAGCACATGGCTGGGCGGGGTGAAGCGGCAGATCTGCCAGCGGTCCACCGGCACGTCGTCGGCCAGGCCGTTGCCGCGCAGGGCCATGCGCCAGAACGGCGGGGCCATGATGTTTTCCATATGCCGCGCGGTGACCACTTCATCACCCTCGACCGTGGTGGTCGGCGGCGCCTCGTCGATTTCCTTCTGGCCGATGCTGGAGGCGTGGACGTAGGTTTCGTGGGTCAGGTCCATCAGGTTGTCGATCATCAGCCGGTAGTCGCACTGGATGTGGAACAGCCCGCCGCCGTAGGCCCACTCATCGCTGACCGCCCATTCCAGATGATGGATCTGCGCCGGGTCGGCCAGCGCCTGGTCGCCGGGCCAGACCCAGATAAAGCCGTAGCGCTCGACCACGGCAAAGGTCTTGTTGCAGGGGAAGCCGCGCACCCGTTGCCCGGGCATTGCCACGGTCTTGCCATCGCAGCCCATCACCAGCCCGTGATAACCGCACACCAGGTTGCCGTTTTCCACATACCCCAGGGAGAGCGGCGCGCCGCGATGAGGGCAGAAGTCCTCGACCGCCGCCACCCGGCCTTCCAGCCCACGGTAAAACACCATCTTCTCCCCACAGATCTGCCGGCCCAGGGGCTTGTCGGCGATTTCATCGGGGGTGCAGGCAACGTACCAAGTGTTCTTGGGGTACATGGAAGGCTCTCCTGGGGAGTGATTGTTTTTATTTAATGGATCCATTAGAGGGGCTGCGGTGTTTGAGTGTCAACGACAAATTCCATGTTTAAGGTTGATTTATGGGCGATTATCGGACTGATAGCTGTTGCCTTCGTTTTTAATGGATCCATTGATGAGTGTTGTTAAACACTCCCCAATGACAGAAAAAACGCCAGCGATGAAGGAGGGATGTCGACGTTCGTCGACCCGAGCTGGCGAGCGTGTGGCTGGGCCGGGCGCCAGGCATCGATGCCGAGGATGTGATGGTGGTGATTACCACCACTGAGGCAGAAGCCTGGTCGTTTGGCGGTGGGCGGGGCAATTAGTCTACCTATGCGTTTCTGGTATCAGTCCTATCCAATCCAACGGATCGAAGCGCTCGGTGGTGTCCATCCGGATATTGCGCAGGCCCAGGGTTTCCAGGTGCGATGCGTAGAGCGGCTCGGAAAAATAGCTGATCAGGAGCGAGCGACGGCGTGCGCCGCTCGGGTTCAGGCAGCCCGCGTGCAGCAGATCGACATCGAACACCAGGATGTCCCCGGCGGAGCCTGAAAGCTGCACGGACCGCGACTCGTCGGTGAAGTCCAGTGGCGGCTCTCCCGGCCCGGGGCGATGGCTACCGGGAACGATACGGGTGGCGCCATTCTCGGGGCCATAGTCGTCGAAAAAAGCCAGGGCGTTGGCGATGTCGCCTGGCCGCTGGGCCGACAGGTCGCGGTGCAGCTGTTGCTGACCACCCCCGGCAAGGGGCTCGCGACCTTCCACCTGGGAGAGGAAGAAGCGCTCCCCGATCAACTCGCCCACCACCGCCAGCACCTGCGGCAGGCGACACACCGCCTGAACCGTCGAATCCGCGTCCAGCAGCGAATGGCGCCAGTCCATGCCACGGGGCACAGGCCATTGATTCGACGGCATCACGCCCGCGTCGAACACGGCACGCAGCTCACCCAGCCACTCGGCCGGGATCGCTTGGCGCAGCAGCACGTAACCCTGTCGATGGAGTTGCTCGCGGTCGGTCATGGTCCCTACGCCTGGAAGAATCGCTCGGGGCGGCAGGGAGCAAGGGCAGGAGAGTCCTGGCCGTCGATAATTTCCTCGCTGGCCAGACGGCCGACTATCGCCGCCAGCGTGACGCCAGGGTGCATCGCACACACATACACGCCGCCGATATCGGGCAGATAGCCGACGATGGGCGTGCCATCGACCGGCATGGGCCTGAGCCCGACACAGGCCGATTCCAGCTCGATGAACGCAACCCCGTGGAGTTCGTTCCGGATGGCCTGGGCGGTGCGCAGCGCTATCGCGGCTGGCTGGTTTTCCAACGCGTCGTCCAGGTAGTCTTCCGCCGCCAGCAGCGTGCCGTCCGGGCCTTGCCGCACTTCCATTTCCGGGCTGGAGATAAGGGTGCGCACGAGGTCGGGTGGTGAGGCGTAGCGGATCAATATGGCCGGGGAGGCCGCTATTGGCAGGGGCAGGTTCAGCAGCTCGGTCAGCTGCTTGATGCCCGTCCCGGCGGCCAGCACGACAACGTCGGCCTCGATACGGCCCCTTGCGGTTTCGACGGCCGTCACCCGCGCACCCTGGGTGGTAAATCCGAGCACCCGCGTCTGGGTGAGCACCTGGGCGCCATGCGCCTGGGCACCGGCGATCAACGCCTGGGTTGCTTGCACGGCGTCCAGCGCGCCTTCTTCGGCGGCGTACATGGCCTGCTGCGGGGGATGCTTGAGGTTTGGCTCAAGGTCGAGGATCTGTGAGCGCGACACCCGGGTGGCCGAAGGCGGGTGACCCGAGGCGTGCAGCGCTTCACTCGGGTTTGTGCCGTAAGACAGTGCGCCGCTCCAGCGCACTTTCAGGCCAGGTAGCTCGGTTTCGAGCCGGCGGTACTCCTGGATCGCTGCACCGCGCAATGACGCGATGGGATCGGGCCCGTCGTGGGAGGTGTTGATCCAGGCGAATGAGCGTCCCGTTACTCCAGACGCTATGTCTTCAGCCTCCACCAGGACAACCTGCGCGCCTCTGCCCGTCAGGTGATACGCCAGGGACGCGCCCACTATGCCCGCGCCAATGACCACGACGCGTTTGTTTGCCGCGTTCCCCATATCAACCTCCATGTTGTCGACCTGATGAGGGTAGGGCATCCAGATAAACGAATGCCCTGAGAACCGAGCGGCCTGCTTCGCTGGCTCTCTGTCATTTCTTTCGCACTGCTATTTTTTGCACTCCGCCAACACCACTTTGCAGGTGCCGGGCGTGCCGCCGGAGCGGCCGGCATAACGGATGCAGTTATTCAGGGATTTCTGGCGCGCCATGCTCAGGGTGGAGCCCCAGGCCAGGCCGCCCTCGCCGGAAGTGGGCAGCGCTTTGGCGTAACAGTTCGAGCCGATGCTGGCGGTCGAATAACGATACTTGGCGGCTTTGCTTGAACATCCCGCGATCAGCGCCAGGTTGATGGCGAGCAGGGAAAACAGGATCCATGACGAGTAGTGGCGTGCCGCTTTTCTGGTCATTCCGGTTCCCCTGTATCAAGACGGTAGAGGTGTGTTTGCTGTGCTGCTCTATTCAGCTTAGAGGGTATCGCGCCTGGTCCTGGAGCCGTCTGGCGGAGTGGATGCGTTTGGGTGTGCCTTGCGTCGGTTGCCATCCGTGTTTGCCTTATTGCAATCATGGTTCTTGCGGCCAATTGTCCTGGATTTCGTACCACGAAGCCTTGAACGCCACCTGAATGTGTTTCTGTTTATCCGCGGTGAAGGGCGTATCCAGAGTGCCCAGGGCGATCGAGATCCAGTCGGCGTATTCACCCTGGTCCCTGGACCAGAACAGTGACGAACCGCACTGGCCGCAAAACTGGCGCAACACCGATTCGGACGATCGATAGGACTGGAGGCTCCCGGCCCCCTGAACGATGCGCAGATCGCTGCGCAACACACTGCCATAGCTGGCGAATGCCGCCCCATGGCTTTTACGGCACTGGCTGCAATGGCAGTGGGAAAGCGCCTTCGGGCGGGATAAGAGCTGGTATTTGACGGCGCCGCACAGGCAGCTGCCCTGGGAGGTGTCGGTCATTTAAGGGCGCACCTTGAACGAAAGGGCGCCCATTTAAGCAGTCAGTTCTGGGGATGTCGAACCGCTGTTATTGGTGGATTACCGCTGCTTGTTAGCGTTGGCTGTCGGCCAGGAGCAGACCTACGGAATGATGTGCTGAACTCTGAATTACCCAGTCTACGAATAGGAGAAAGCCATGGAACCTAATTCAACGCCTGATCCGCTCGAAACGGCTGGACAACTGATGGCACGTCAGGAGGCAATGCAAGCTGAGGCAGCATCGTTGCTCGGACAGATGCTCTTCGCGTTCTCGAACATCGATCTGAATTTAGGGCTCTGTTTGGCGTCGTTGGATAACGGCACAAAATTGAAAACCTTATCGAATTTGATCAAAGGGCAGAGCATCTATACGAAACTCAAAACGCTATCGACCCGAGTCGCGGAGAAGTTACCGGCCGGCTCCAAACACCGTGCTGACTATGAACACTGGATTAAGCATGTGCATGCCGCTCGGGAGCGGCGTAACAATATGGTCCACGGTCGGTGGGGCGTCGAGGCACACCGTCACAAGATCGTCAATGTCATTGGACATCCCTGCGGCACGCAGCAATGCTTTGAATACAGCCTTACGGAGTTGGCCGCGTTCAATAAAGAGTTGTGTGCATTAGCGCAAGAGCTAGCCAGGCTACGAACACACTGGCCCCTCTAGGCGGCTCGCCTGAAAAAGGCGGAATCACCGCCTTCAATGTCTAGCGAAAACAGAGCGTCCGGCACAGGCACGGACGCGTTTGCCACTGTCGAGTCGACAGCCTTTCTCAACGTCTGCTATCGGGATACCGCTACTTTCGCTTTGGGTTGATAGCTCAAAGTGAATGTTATGCCGGGATGGCCGCCCTGCATTCATTCCAGGCAGGCTTCAGGCGTCGCTGGCAAGCTATCGAGGAACGCGGCAATCTGCCGGGCACCGCGCAAGTGCAGGGTAGGAATCTGCGGGCCTATGGCCAGGCGCACCGCTTCGATCCCTGGGCGGTAGCCGCGATCGAAAGTCCACACGAAGTTCAGGAAGGTCAGGAACGCCCGGTCGAGCTTTTCCGTGCAGCCTGCGGCAAGGTCAGGTCGGGGACGGTTCATGACGCTGCGTATGATCACCTGGGTGAAACAGGTGAGCCGCGGCGTATCGAGCCAGATGATCAGGTCGGCACGGGGCAGGCGAAGGTCGAAGGTCCGCCGGGCATAGTTGCCTTCACACACCCAGGCAGCCGGTGCGAGCGCCGCGCAGACCCGTTCGCGGAACTGCTCGGCGTCGGGTTCGACCCAACCGGGTTCCCAGAACAGCGTGTCCAGATGGACCACAGGCAGATTCCGGCGTTTGCCGAGGGCACGGGCGAGGGTGGATTTGCCGCTCCCGGCATTACCCAGAATTACAATCCGTTGCATGGGTGCTTCCTGTCGCGAAAAAAGCCGGCGATTGTGCAGGTTCTGCATCGCCAGTTAAAGGCGAATAGCGGGGCCGACTGCGCCGGGAATGGAATGTGTGTTGCCAGTGTGGGGCCTGAAGCCGAGAGCAGGATGTCGATCCTGAACGCCTGCTTCCGACCCTTTGTCGCCTGTCGGCAGCGCTCGCCTTTTCGGGGTGTCTACTGCTAGTGAGGCCCTGTAGGTACAGGGAGGAGAGCAGCATGAGCAATGAACAGGTGGCACCGGAAACCAAAGGGGTTGCAGTGCAGGTACTGGCAACCATTGACCTGGGTCCCGAAATCGAGGGCATGGCCGGGCGCCAACTCAGAATGCGCCTGGTGACCATCGAGCCTGGAGGCGTATTCGGGCCGATCCACAACCATAAAGACCGGCCAGGCGTCGTCTACATACTGGAAGGCACCATCACTGACCATCGCGAGGGCGGCGACACGGACTATGGCCCGGGAGTGGGGTGGCCCGAGGACCGGGACACCACGCACTGGCTTGAGAACAAAGGGCCGATTCCGGCGCGGGAGATCTCGGTCGATATTATCCGCCAAGAGTGAGCCCGGGCCGAACATCGATACGGGCGGGCCCGCCGCGCGGTTCGCCCAACACCTATCATTCCCCCCGCACCCGCCGCGCCATTGGCAGGGCCGCCCTCGGCCAGCAGGCGCATCAGGATTTCCCGCTCCTTCGGCCCGGTGCCAGGCCGCGGGTCTGGCCTTCCCGAGGCTGCACCTCATCACCCGTGACCTGCTGGCCTTCCAGCTGCTTTATGATGACCGCCTGTCCAAACTGCCCAACGTCCAGCGCCTGACCTCGACCCGGTGATGAAGCGGCTGATTCAGGCCCGCTCGCTGCCGCTGTGAGGCACGTCGACAAAACAACACTTCAGGGAGATACCGATGCGTGAACGAAAATCGGCAAGATTGCTGGTCATCAACCCTTCGCGAAAGGTCCTGCTGTTCCGGTTCCTGCACAAGGAAGGGGCGCTGGCGGGGGATGACTATTGGGCCACGCCCGGTGGCGGGCTTGAAGGGGACGAAACCTTCCAGGTCGCGGCGATTCGTGAACTGCACGAGGAAACCGGTATTCAGGTCTGCGCGGTGGGAGAGCCGGTGGCCAGTCGCCGGTTCCCCATGCAACTGCCCTGTGGCGAGTGGGTGACCTCTGTCGAGCAGTATTTTGTGGTGCACGCGCCAGACCAGCCGCTTTCTCGTGCAGGCTGGACCTCGGCCGAGGCCCAGGTGATGGCCGATCATCATTGGTGGTCCGCCGATGATCTTCGAGCCACCGAGGCCATCGTCTGGCCGGAAGCGTTGGTGGAGATGCTGGAAGAGGCGGGGGTATTCGAGCCGTCCTTGTAGCGTTTTTTTCCGCGAGCTGATCCTGGCTTGATGCGGGGCTGCCAATCTCCCGCGCAGTCGGGATTTTCCGGCTGGCGGTTTATGCCGTCGATTCCGGTTCGCCCTCGACATTCACAACGGCGCCGTCGGTTCGTTCCTCTCTCTACCAACCATTAGAGGGAACGCCCGATGAAAAACACCGAACTCAGCCACATCATCCTCAGTGACCACTCGCGCATCGAGGCCGCCATCAGTACCGGCGCGGCCTGGGAAGTCTGGTTCCAGGTCGAGTTTCTGATGCTGCTGCGCGCAGCCCACCTGGGGGTCGCTCGCGAAGTGCCTTACCCATCGCCGAACGACACCCTGCACCTGGATGTATTGGCCAGCCAGGGTGTCGAGAGATATGCCATCGAAGTGAAAGTCGAGAGCGCCACCAACGCCGGCAACAAACTGCTGGCGGAAACCCGCAAGGACATCGAGAAAATCGCCAAATACACTAGGCCCGTCGAGGCACGCTGGGTGGTCGCCCTGGCCTATAGCGACGTGGCAAAACACTCTTTGCGGGGATTCGCAACAGAGCACAATGCGCGGGCTATTTACCATGAGTCTGGCGCGATCGGCTGCATGATCTTCTCGGTCTGACCCGCACAGGCGCCAGCAGGGCATGAGGCCTTCCTGGCGCCTTTCGACAGTTCGCGCCCTTAGTGAGAGAACAACTGCCGGTCGCCCTGTTTCTGCGAGCCTGCGACGTAGTACGCCTCGAACCAGGCGGGCTGGCCCGAGATCGCCGTGGGTTTTTTCAGCACCAGTGGCGGTGGCTGTCTCCCCTGGGTCTCATCGGCGCTGGTGAAGGTTTTTTGCATCACGCTGCGAAAGTGCAGGTGATCGAATATCAGCAGGGCCTGGATGGCATAGACCACGGCGATTCTCTGGTCCTCGATCAGGATCAGGTGATCGCCGTTTTTTTCTTCCCTCCGGGTCTAGAACCAGCTGGCCATCGACCGCGCTGTGGGTGGGCTCGTCGTAGGCAAAGGCGATGCGGTTGAGCAGGGGCTTGAACGCGTCGGTGCCGGGGAACCTGCATTCGATGGCAAAACCCACGAGGTCCGCGGGAGGACTCTCGACATCGAAACCGATCAGGCACATGCGTTCGCCGCGCCACAGTTTCATGGTGAAACCATCGATCGTCTGTGCGTTCTGGAAAGCGGACATGAGCAGCGCTCCTTGCTGTGGCATGTGGGTCAAGAGGGTATCCAGCATTCTGTAGCCTAGAGCAAAACGCCAGCCCCTTCATGGCGGGGGGCTGGCAGCAGACCCCTGGTCAAAGACGATCCGCATCGATCACCGCCTGGGCGAATGCCCGCGGGTCTTCCTGCGGCAGGTTGTGGCCGATGCCGCCGCTGATCAGGCGGAACTGGTATTTGCCGGTGAAGCGCTTGGCGTAATCCGCGGGGTTCGGGTGCGGCGCGCCGTTGGCATCGCCTTCGAGGGTGATGGTCGGCACGCTGATGGTTGGGGCCGTGGCCAGTTTCTGCTCCAGGGCGGCGTAGCGGCTTTCGCCTTGAACCAGCCCCAGGCGCCAGCGGTAGTTGAACACCGTGATGTCGACGTGATCGGGGTTGTCCAGGGCCTTGGCGCTGCGCTCGAAGGTGGCGTCGTCGAACGTCCATTGCGGCGAGGCCAGTTGCCAGATCAGCTTGGCGAAGTCGTGAGTGTTTTTCTCATAGCCGGCGCGACCGCGATCGGTGGCGAAATAGAACTGGTACCACCACTGCAATTCCGCCTTGGGCGGTAGCGGATTCTGGCCGGCCGCCTGGTTGCCGATCAGGTAGCCACTGACCGACACCAGCGCCTTGACCCGCTCCGGCCACAGCGCCGAGACGATGTCCGCCGAACGCGCGCCCCAGTCATAACCGCCGAGCACTGCTTGCTTGATCTTCAGCGCATCCATGAAGTCGATGACGTCACTGGCCAGCGCGGCCGGTTGGCTATTGCGCAGGGTTTTCGCCGACAGGAAACGGGTATCGCCATAGCCGCGGGCATAGGGCATCAGCACCCGATAACCCTTGGCGGCCAGCAAGGGCGCGACCTCATCAAAGCTGTGAATATCGTACGGCCAGCCGTGCAGCAGAATCACCACCGGGCCATCGGCCGGGCCGATTTCGGCGTATGCCACGTCCAGCAGCCCGGCGTTGACATGCTTCAACGGGCCGAAAGGCGAGGGGGCGGCATAAGTGGTGCCGGCGCTGCCCGCGTCGGCTTGCGCCGCCGTGTTCGTCTGCGCCTGGGCCGTGCCGAGGATGCCGAACAGGGTGAGGGCCAGGACCGACGCGCCGATTGTGTGATTGCGCAGTGTCATCTTCATGCTGATCTCTCCATTGGATTGCAAGCCGGGGGGGAGGATCTGGCCGATCCCCTTCAACCTGGGTTGCATTTGACGGCCGCGACGTATCTGGCCTGTGTCCGAATCCCGGGGCGGATGCAAGCTTATGTAGCGGGAGGTGATGTAGATACACTGCGATACATAGGGGACGGGCAGAAGGGCTGGGACGTCCCATTCCCGCCTCCCGGGCTGCGCAAAGCTCGAGGCAAAAGTGGCTTTTGCCCCGGCTTGCCTTGGCGCCGATACGCGAGCGACGGGGCGGGGCGAAACCAGGGGCTCGGTCGCATAAATTTGAAATGCACGGCATTGCCCGACAGAATCGCGCCCCGATCCGGCCAAAGGCGCCGGATGTTCGTGGTGAAAAGGGGCGACAGTTGAACCAACAGACATTGTCCATGCGCCTGGAGCGCGTGGCGGCGCATGTGCCAGCGGGTGCGCGCCTGGCCGATATCGGCTCGGACCACGGCTACCTGCCGGTGGCATTGCTGCGCCGGGGCCTCATCGCCGCGGCGGTGGCCGGCGAGGTGGCGGTGACGCCGTTCCACGCGGCCCAGCGCAGCGTGCGCGAAAACGCGCTGGATTCGGGCATCAGTGTGCGCCTGGCCAACGGCCTGGCGGCGATCGAGCCGGGCGACGGGATCACGGCAATCAGCCTTTGCGGCATGGGCGGCGAGACCATCCGCGACATCCTCGACAGCGGCAAGGCCCGCCTGAATGGCCAGGAACGCCTGATCCTGCAGCCCAACGGCGGCGAGCAGCCCCTGCGCCAATGGCTGATGGAGCATGGCTACCGCATCCTCGACGAGGAAGTGCTGCGGGAAAACCGCTTTTTCTACGAAATCATTGTCGCCGAGCGCGCCGGGTCCGTGAGCTACACCGCCGAGGAACTGTACTTCGGCCCGCTGCAGTTGCAGGCCCGCAGCCCGGCCTTCCTGGCCAAGTGGCAGCGCATGCTGCGCCTGAAACACAAGACCCTGGCCCACTTCGCCCGGGCACGGCAGGCCGTGCCCGAGGAGAAGGTCCAGGACATCGCCCGGCAGGCCCGGTGGATCAGCAAGTTGCTGGCTTGAGCGCGGTAAACTGGAAGCAGGCTGCAACTTCCGTTTCCCAGAGGCTGACGGTTCAGTTGGAAGCGTTGTTCAGCTGCTGAAGCTCAAGTTGCTTGGCAGCACTGGCTTCGAGGGTTGCACGCTCTTCATCCAGATACCGATAAATGCATTGGAGGTTGGCGATTTTCTGTTTGATTTCTGCCATCTTCTTTTCAATTAGCTTGGCGCCGTCAGCACAATCGATCAGCTTGTTCCGCTGCGCATCCAGAATCTCGCCTATTTCCCCCAGGGAAAACCCCATGCTTTGCGCGCGCTGGATAAAGTCCAGATCCTGCAGCGTTTGCGTTGTGTAAACGCGATAGTTGTTAGTTTGCCGCAGCGGTGAGATCAGGCCGATTTGCTCGTAGTAACGCAGCGTATGGCGGCTGGCGCCGCTGCGGGCTTCGAGTTCGCCGATCTTCATGAAAACACCGCTTGACTATAGAGTTGGGTCGATAGTTTACGCTCGATTTCTCACCTTAAACAAGGAACAGGGAAATGAGCGTGGAGTGTTTTGTCACCGGGGGTACCGGCTTCATCGGTCAATATCTGGTGACGTACCTGAGTGCCAAAGGTCACACAGTTCGGGTGTTGATGCGTCGCCCGGAGCGACTGGCTGCACTGCGCGAGCAAGTCGATAATTTGGGAGGGTGCGCAACCCGGGTATTTGCCGTAGCTGGCGATCTGGAACGGGACAACCTCGGGCTGAGTCTTGCTGACCGAGAAGTGCTAAGGCACGCCAGAGTCATATTCCACCTGGGCGCCCACTTCGCCTGGGGGCTTTCAGTGGAGCAGTCTCGTGCGGTGAATGTGGAAGGGGCAAAGCGTGTGGCGCTGTTGGCGGCTGAGCAAAAAAGCCGGTTAGTGATGATCGGCGGCTACATGCTGAAAAATCATGAACATCTGCAACGCATCGGAATTGATCCTCGTTATCCGCAGCTGACGAATTGGCCTGCCGTCTACCGACAGGTCGGTGGTTACGAGGGGAGCAAGCTGGAGGCGCATTTTGCGACCCTGGAGGTCATGTCCGCCAAGGGCGGGGAGATGACTGTTGTCCACCCTGCGACGGTCTGTGGCCACAGCCGCACGGGGCATATCCTTGAGGGTCAGCCGCTGGTGGCGCTGATGCGCAACCTTGTGCAGGGAAAGCTGACGGCAGTGCCCGGCACCGCCGAGCACTGGCTGCCACTGGTCACCGTGGATTACCTGGTTGAGCTGGTGGCGGTGTGTGCTTTCGATCCTGCCATGGTGGGCCAGGAACTGCTGGCGCTTGATAATCAGACTCCCAACTTGCGAGAACTCCTGGTACAGGCGGCACAACCTTTGGGCGTAAAGTCTCCCAAGCATTACATTCCACTGCGCTTGCTGAAGTTGCTACTGAGTATTGCTCCCGTCGCGCGGTTTTTGAACACAAAACCCGAAGCCTTGGACTTTATCCAGACCACGCGTTTTGATACGGTCGCGGCCGAGCAATTTGCCAACAGGCATGGAATAGCCAAACCGGATATACGCCAGTCCTTGCAGCACACTGCGACGTTCGTCAACTCATATTGCCTAGCCAAGGGCCAGGCCCTCTGACTTCTCCCAGGGGAGTGAACCTGATCCACCCACTTTTTTCCGCCATTTCGTACGGAAACTTCAAGAGGCCGACAGCCCCCTACTGGGCGATCCAGCTGATGCCTCAATAAATACTTGGTGTGGTGGATCTTCGTATCCTCAAACTTTGCGCCGTCGATGTAGGGCGGCATTCTATCGAACGACAATTCAGCGACAGGGATAGTCATCAATGCCATCTACTTTCAGCAAAGGCGTCATATTTGCACTCTCCGCTGCGGCACTGAACGCAACGATCGGTGTACTCAGCAAAGTACTCATGAGTAATGGTTTTGCCGCTAGCAGTGTCGCTGTCATCAAGACCGTACTGGGTTGCGTGCTTCTCTCGATCTTACTGTTTTTCCTCAAGCGCCCGGCGACGTCGACCAAGTGGGCTCAGGCGGCTATCTGCGCATTCCTTGGCATCTTTGTGCTGTTCCATTTCGAAACGTCCGCCTATCGACACTACGCTGCGGCAGGTGTGGTGGTGGTGCTGATGGCCAGTGCCTCAATTTCCTCGATCATTCTGGGGCGCGTTTTTCTCAAGGATGCCATCACCGCGAACGCTACCGTTGGCGCCGCACTGGCTATCGCTGGGATCTCGGTGATCTTCGGCGGCGACCTGCAGCAGGGCTTTACCCTGCAAGGTGCTGCGCTCGCCTCCATGGCCGGCTGCGGCTATGGGGCCTTTTCGGTTGCCATGAAGCGTATGGGGGTGTCGGGGGGGCTGCACTTCACCCGACAATTGTTGTTCTTTGGCAGCCTGTACCTGCTGATGCCGGCGGCGGCCGATGGTTTCGCGATGGGCGAGCTGTCGCCGCTGGCGATCGCCGCGCTTCTGGCACTGGCCACGCTGCCGACAATCCTGGGCTTCTTCTGCACCACCAAGGCCATCGAGTATCTCAAACCATCCCAAGTGCAAGCGCTGGAGCTGACCGAGCCACTGTTCGCCGCGCTGCTGGCGTTTGTGGTGCTCAATGAAGTACCGCGCGAAAGCCTGTACGCGGGAGCGGCACTGATCATCGTCGGCCTGTGTTTCTCCAATGAACTCATCCGCTTGGGCAGCAAAGCATCCGTCCCTTCGACCGAGTGAGCTATTTTCGGAGTCTGATGACTTTGGCAATCAGTGGTTTTTAGGTGTTTTGAGCGATTGGACCGCTCCTGGCCGGAGCGGATATTCGATACCTTCCAGCCAAGCGGAACCGAGCGAGATCTCGCCTGTTGACCCGTTCTATCCAGTAATATGCAACCCCCATCCACCGACGAGTCTGAAAATGGACCCTCACTCGATTCTGGCTTTTACCCTGGTCGCCGCGATTGCCATCGCCAGCCCGGGGCCTGCGACATTGATGGCGATCAACAACAGCCTCGCCCATGGCCAACGCAGCGCGGTGTGGTCCTCGTTGGGCAATGCCAGTGGCCTGTTCTGCCTGTCGGCGGCTGCGATGCTGGGGCTGGGGGCGTTGCTTGCCAGTTCCGAGTTGCTGTTCAACGCAGTGAAGATCATCGGCGCCGGTTATCTGTTCTATCTGGGGATCAGGCAGTTGTTCAAAAAGAGCCCGATGCTCGCGGACGGTATCCAGGATGACGTGAAGAAGAGCAGGCCCACTCGCGTGAAGCTGTACAAGTCGGCCTTCCTGACGGCGGTGACCAACCCCAAGGCGACGATGTTCTTCACCGCGCTGTTCCCGCAATTCATTGATCAGGGCGCGCAGCTGCTGCCGCAGTTCCTGATCCTCACTTCGATCTTCATGGGGCTGTCGGTGGCGTCCTTGAGCCTGTATGCCGCACTGGCCTCCCGGGCCAAGGGCGTGCTGACCCGGCCCGAGCTGTCCCGCTGGGTCAGTCGGGTGGTGGGCTCGACCTTCATCTGTTTCGGAGCGGCCATCCTGACCATGCGTCGACAGGCTGCATAAGAGGAGTGTGGCTATCCATGGATGGTTGGTTCTGGCCGGAACCACCCATTCCCATGCAACCGCTAATGACCAAAAGCGCTCATCTTGCGGCCTTTGGGAAACCCGTGGCTCCAAGGTTATGCATTCAGTGCGCGGCACAGGAATCCGGCCCGATATCGTTAGCTGATATCATCCGAAACCTTACCGGCCGAGTAGAAAGACCATGAACCGTCGTAAAAAAATCAATCAGCTATTAAAGGCTAACGCGAAAAAGGCCAGTGCCAAATTGGCCCCGCGCAGCAAGCCCAAATACATCAGTAAGGCCGACCGATTGAAGCTGGCTGCCGAATCCAGTCCCGAGTCCGTGGTGTCCTCCGAGAGCTGATAACGCGCCTTTTCCGGGTGGCTTCAGGCTGCCCGCCAAACCGGATCGCCTGCCCACGCCTGGCCGCCCTGGCCTTAACGCAGGCTCCACGACACCCCGACATACATCGCCATGCCTTCCCCCGGCGTCGAGCGCGCGGCATCCAGGCCTTTGTCGTCGTAGCCCGGGGTGACGGTGGCGGCGTAGTGCTGGTCGGTCAGGTTGCGCAGGTCGAGCCAGGTCTGCCAGTCGCCCTTGGGCGCGTTGTAGCCCAGGGTGGCGCCGAACAGCGCGTAGGGATCGGCGTAATAGCTGTTGGCGTAGTCCACCGCCACCTTGGACACCAGTTGCGTGTTGAGCGCGGCGAAGAAGCCCTGGGGCCAGTCGTAGCGCAACTCGCCCTGGTAGTAGTGCATCGGCAGGCCCGGCAGGCGGTTGTCGCCGAAACGCTCATCGTCGCGGTAGTGGAAGTCGCTGAAGGTGTAGCTCTGGCGCAGGCTCAGCTGGCCGCCGTCGCCCCGCGACCACAGCTTGCTGTCCAGGCTGGCTTCCACGCCCTGGTGCACGGTGGGGCTGGCGTTGAGCTCGTAGGGGGTGGTGGCGTTGGTGTCCGGCAATACCGACAGCAGTTCGTGGCGTACCTGGGCGTAGTACCAGGCCAGGCTCCATTGGCCGATGGCGCTGTCGCCACGGCCGCCGAGTTCCAGGGTGGTGGCGGTCTGGTTTTGCAGTTTGATCGGATCGCTCTGGGTGCCGGTGGCGGCGCCGCTGCCGGCCGGGAAGCGAATGTTGGAGCTGTAGATCAGCGACCAGGGGTGGGGCGCCTCGACCGAGCGGCTGAGGTTGCCGAACAGTTGCAGGTCGGGGCTCAGCTGATAGCGCAGGCCCAGGCGCGGCGCGTAGTCCCAGTCGCTGAGGCTGGTCTTGCCACCGCCGTCGGGGTAGGTCACGGCGCTTTCGCGGCGGGTATAGAGGGCGGCCAGGCCGGTGGTCAGCCACAGGTCGTCGGCGATCTCCAGGTCATTGCCGACATGCAGGACGCTGTCCGAACCCTGATAGGTGAAGTTGCGCATGTGGGTGCCCGGCGCGTAGCCGGCGGTGTTGCCGCCGGGGATGCGCACCAGCTCGCTGGCCCCTGAATTAGGCAGGTGCTTGGTCACCCGCAGGCCCAGGGTGCTGTGGCTTTCCAGGCCCCAGAGGGTGTCGCGGCGCCTGTAGTCGAAGGTGCCGCTGACGTCGGTGTAGGCCACCTTGAGGCGGTTGGGGCCTTCGCGCAGGTCCATGGGGTAGTCGTGGTAGACCAGGCCGGTCTGGATACTCGAATCGTCGTCGATGTACCAGGTGGTCTTGTTGCCGATAAAGGTGCTGCCCGGCTGGTCGCGGCTGTCGTTACGCGTCACGTAGGCCGGGTTGGCCGCCCGCGGGTCGTGCTCGATGGAGCCTTTGGTGACCCGCCCGGCGAGGTCGTTGTCGGTCTGGCGATGGCGAATGTAGAAGCGGGTTTCCAGGTTCGGGTTGAAGCGATAGCCGAAGTTGGCGACGACCCCCTGGCTCTTGCTGGCGCTGTGGTCCTGGTAGCCGTCGGAGTGGGCGTCGGTCAGGGACAGGTAGTAGTCGAAGTCGCCCAGCACCTGCCCGGAGCTGACCTGGCGCTGCTGATAACCGTGGCTGCCGGTGGCGTAGCGCACCTGCAACTTCGGCGCGTCGTAACCGGTGTGGCTGATGTAGTCGATGGCGCCGCCCAGGGCCAGGGCGCCGCGGTCGAAACCGTTGGCGCCGCGCAGCACTTCCACACGCTCCAGCCACAGCGGCTCGAGCAACTCATAGGGCGTGCCGCCCGGGCCGCTCAGCGGCAGGCCGTCGAGCATCGTGTACAGCCCCGAGGCATGGGCGCCCGGCGCGCGGTTGATCCCCGAACCGCGGATCGAAATCTTCACCCCTTCGTTGCCCGCGGACTGGGCATAGACCCCCGGCTGATACGCCAGCACATCCTGGTTGCTGGCCACACGGCCCTGTAGCGGGCGGCGCAGATCGACCACATTGCTGCCGCCGGGTACCTGGGCCAGCCGCGCCTTGGCCTCCTCGATCGATGTGTCTTCGCCACTGCGCTCCTCGGCACCGATCAGCACCTGTCCCAGCTCCAGGCCCTGGGCTTCGGCCAGGGTCGGACAGACAAGGGCCAGGCCCAGCAAGGCAGCGGGCAGGGGACGGGGCGAGGGCATTGGGGGGAACTCCAGGCATGGGCAACGGGCAGTGAGAACTGCGACGTATGAAAGAACGAAGGAAACACATGGCAATTTTGTCTTTTGCCAGGCAGGCGCAGATCGGCGGGAGTCCAGCGTCCATGCCCGTGCGCTATCAAGGCTGTTCGCAATGGATATATCCGCGCATCGGCGTTCGGCTATCGTCACCCTATATGACTCGATCGCGCAGCTGCTGTGCTTTTGCGTTGACGCTATGTCGGCCGCTGCTGCGATTCACACAGCGCTCTCAAACGCGAGGACATCACGATGGGCGTCCACAAAGCTGTTGCTGTTTCGCTGGCCCTGCTCGGCGCAACCTTCCTGGCATCCGCCGCTCTGGCCGAGGGCCAAGGGTTGATTGCCGCCACCCCCGCCGAACTGAAATGGGCCGCCGCGCCCTCGGTCGGGCCCGGCGTGATGATCGCGGTGATCGAAGGCGACCTGAAAGCCGCGGAGCCCTTCACCCTGCGCCTGAAACTGCCGGCCAACACGAAAATCGGCGTGCATACCCACCCCGTGACCGAACGTGTCACCGTGATCTCGGGCACCTTCTACTTCGCCACCGGCGACACCTTTGATGCGGCCAAGGCCAAGGCCTATCACCCGGGCGACACCCTGATCATTCCCGTCGGCATGCCGATGTACGCCGCCACGCAAAAACAGGAAACCGTGCTCCAGCTCCACGGCACGGGCCCCTGGGGCATCACCTACCTCAACCCGGCGGACGACCCCAGGAACAGCAAAAAATAGGCAATGGCTGAAGGCTGGATTCGATCTGATATGTGTCAGGCAAGGCCTGACACATATCCCTCTTAATGATTAACAGGCTACGGATTTGGCCACCCGGATGTACTCTTCAACGAAGTTGTTGGCAGAGTGAACCCTTACGCCTTTGAGCTTATCCAGTGGTGGGTTTTCCCAATACTCCGATGCGGTGATGGGGCAGATGGGGAATATGGAAATTCCTTGGGGTGGGTCAGCGACGAAGTCAAAGTCTTGAATCCCGTCTTTCGGGAAATCAATGTAAAACCGCGGTTGCAATCTTGGGTTGGTCCAGCCGGTAGAACCCACCAGGCCATGGGCCAATATATGCAGCTGCGGTGGGTTGGACTTGAGCAGTGACAGGTGAATGTCCAAAACTTTCAATATGCTAGCCATCTTCGATCTCCTTTCGATGAGTGCGCCTCTTTTCACCTCGGCGCTCGGGTGTAAAACCCTCTAGCTGAAAGCCTGATACGTTTCAGAATGTCCCTTGGCAGGCAAGAAGTGTCACGTGCACTTCCTGGATGGTTCTCTCCTTGAGTACCGGGAGGAACGAGTAGGCGAACACGCTACTGTTCGAGAAGGAGTACGGCATGGACAGTGAACTCAGGCCAGTTAGAACCGGTTCGGCTGCTGTTGGGTAGACACTAGTAAAGGAGCCTGCCGGCTGCCAGGCCCGATCATCGGATACCGCAGAGGGCTGGACGCCTCCCGCGCAAGCGTTTTACCAGGAGGCAACCGCGGTGCCTGCTAAACCAGGGGAGGCCCGATACGCCGCTATTTTATTGAAAAGAAAACCGACTCTGCTTACCTCTCATCCAGGGCCCGACATTTCGCGCCCGCCATCACCCTTCGTCAAAGCCCTCGATCAAAGGTGCCTCCATGCTGCTTGCCCGCTGGCTGCCAGGCTTGGCCAATCTCCTGCAATACCGCCGCGAATGGTTCAGGTACGACCTGCAGGCCGGTTTGTCGGTGGCCGCCGTGCAGATCCCGATTGCCATTGCCTACGCCCAGATCGTCGGGCTGCCGCCCCAGTACGGCTTGTATGCCTGCGTCTTGCCGATGATGGTCTATGCCCTGGTGGGCAGTTCGCGGCAGTTGATGGTCGGGCCGGATGCGGCCACCTGCGCCATGGTCGCCGGCGCGATCGCCCCCCTGGCGCTGGGCGATCCCGAGCGCCTGGCGCAGTTGGCGGTGATTGTCACGGTGCTGGTCGGCCTGATGCTGATCGGCGCCGGCATCGCCCGGGCGGGGTTTATTGCCAGCTTTTTCTCGCGGCCGATCCTGATCGGCTATCTGAACGGCATTGGCCTGAGCCTGCTGGCCGGGCAACTGGGCAAGGTGCTGGGCTACAAGATCGAAGGCGACGGGTTCATTCTCAGCCTGCTGAACATGCTGCAGCGGCTTGGCGAAACCCATCTACCGACCCTGGCCATCGGGGCGGGTGCCCTGGCGCTGCTGATCTGGCTGCCGCGGCGCTTTGCCAGGTTGCCGGCGGCGTTGGTGACAGTGGCCATCGCTACCTTATGCGTCGGGGTGCTGCGCCTGGACCGCTACGGGGTCTCCGTACTGGGGCCGATCCCTTCGGGCATGCCGCAGTTGAGCTGGCCCGAGACCGACCTGAGCGAATTGAAACGGCTGCTGCGCGATGCGCTGGCGATCGCCACGGTGAGTTTTTGCAGCGCGATGCTGACGGCCCGCAGCTTCGCCGCCAGGAACGGCTACACGGTCAACGCCAACCATGAGTTCCTGGCGCTGGGGGTGTCCAATATCGCCGCCGGGGTCTCCAGCGGTTTCGCCATCAGCGGCGCCGATTCGCGCACGGCGGTCAACAGCATGGTGGGCGGCAAGAGCCAGTTGGTGGGGATCATCGCCGCCCTGGTGATTGCCCTGATCCTGCTGTTCTTCACCGCGCCCATGGCCTGGATTCCCCAGGCGGCGCTGGGGGCGGTGCTGTTGATGGCCGGCTGGGGGCTGATCGATATCCAGGCGATGCGGGTCATCCGCAAGCTCAGCCGTTTCGAATTCTGGCTGTGTGTGCTGACCACCCTGGGGGTGATTGGCGTGGGGGTGCTGCCGGGCATCATCGTCGCGGTGCTGCTGGCGATCCTGCGGCTGCTCAAAAGCATCTACCAGCCCACCGACGCGGTGCTGGGCTGGGTGCGCGGGATCGAAGGCCAGGTCGATATCGGCCAATACCCACAGGCGCGCACGCTGGCGGGGCTGGTGGTGTATCGCTTCGATGACGCGATCCTGTTTTTCAACGCCGACTACTTCAAGGCGCGCCTGCTGGAGGCGGTCGAACGCGAGCCCGAGCCCCGCGCCGTGCTGTTGGTCGCCGAGGCGGTGACTTCGATCGACGTCAGCGGCATCGTGGCCCTCAGGGAGCTGCGCGACACCCTGCTGGCCCGAGGCATCATCCTGGGCATTGCCCGGCCGCACGGGACATTCCTGCGGATGCTGGTGCGTTCAGGCCTGGCGCGCGAGCTGGAGCAGGGATTGTTGTTCCCCTCGGTACGCGCCGGCATCCGCGCTTATCGGATCTGGCGCAATCAGTTGCAGCGCAAGGCGCAGAAAGAGGAGCCTCAGGCCGGCAGCCTGCAAGCGCCCGCCAAGCCGACGCCATGACTGGGCGCGGCCCTGGCCAGCCACCACCAACGCTTGACCCAAGAGGAGGTACGGCATGGAACGATTCACCGGCGGTTGCCTGTGCGGCAAGGTTCGGCTCGTGGCGTCGGGGCCGCCATACCGGGTCGGTTTGTGCCACTGCCTCGACTGCCGCAAGCACCATGGCGCGCTGTTCCATGCCTCGGCGATCTTCCCCGAGGACGCGGTGACCGTCGAGGGCGAAACCCGCGACTACGCTGGGCGGTTTTTCTGCCCGCATTGCGGCTCGTCGGTGTTCGCCCGCAGCGCCGACGAAATCGAAGTGAACCTGGGCGCCCTGGACGCCCCCGACCAACTCAAGCCCAGCTATGAAAGCTGGACTATTCGTCGCGAGTCCTGGTTGCCGGCGTTTCCACTCGCCAGGCGCTACGCGCGCGACCGTGATGCCAGCAGTCGCTTCGAGGAATAGCAGGCGCCCAGGCTTATGACCAGGGCGCCCCGGGCGCCACCCCGCGCGGGCGTTTCGCCAGGAGCTTGCGGGCGGTGTCGACGAAGGGCGTGACGATCAGGCTGTAGACCGTCAGGTAACGCCGCTGGTCCTGCTCGCCGGTGCCGAAGCGCAGCGGCTCGGGCGTCGAGGAGGTGACGTAGAGCGTGCCGAACATCCAGTCCCAGAGCGACAGGTTGGTGCCGAAGTTGCGGTTGAAGTGGCGGGGCGCGTCGCTGTGATGGATCTGGTGCTGGGCCGGGCTGTTCAACACATGCTCCAGCCGCGGGCCGAACGACAGCCAGACATGGCTGTGGCGCAGATTGGCCGCGAGGCTGTTGAAGATGAATATCAGGTAGGTCACGCCGAACAGGGTGTAGCGGCCGATCTCGCCGCCGCAGGCATACCAGAAGCAGCCGGCGTAGAGGCCCAGGCCGAGGCTGATGCTCAGCTTCTCGACGATCTTTTCCACGAAGTGCACCCGGCTCGCCGTCGCCGGCACCAGCACCGGCGCCGAGTGATGGACCTTGTGGAAGGCCCACAGCCAGCGCGAGTGAAACGCCCGGTGCGCCCAGTAATGGATGAAGTCCTTGAGCAGGAACACCCCCAGCCCGTAGAGCAGCGCCAGCCCCAGGTTCTGGCCCAGGCGCGGGCGCTCGCCCCAGAGGTTGCTGAAAAAGGCCAGGTAGTCCCCGGAGCGCAGGATGTAAGGGTCGACCAGATGAACGATGGGCAACACCAGCGCGACCTTGAGGATGGCGCGCACGAAGTAGTAGCGGTAATCCAGCAGCGCCGAGGAATGCAGGTGCACCCGGCCGCCGCCAAGAAATTGCCAGAACGACCGGGCGTGGCTCAGGCCGCGGCGCTTTCGGAAACGGAACAGGCCATAGGCGACGCCGTAGGACACGCACAGGAACAAGACCCCGAGCCGGCCGTTCAGATTGAAAATGCCGAGAAACTGCGCGGTGACAGGGGCGATCACCCACTCGGTCAGGTGCTTGTAGACAAGCGACAGGGCATCCACGAATCGCCAGCCTCTGAGCCAGAAAAAAAGAATGGCATTGTAAATCAGTTCGGTTTGGCCGGGCAGGGTGGCGCGACAAGCAGGCAGGTGCGCAGCGCGCCATCCGCCTGGAACCGGCCGCGACTGTTGGAGTACGCTGGCTGCTCGCTGTATTCCGGAGGTGCCTGGCTCATGACCCTGTTACGGGAATCCGCAAACCGGTTGCTGCAACCTCGGGTGGGCGCGGGCTGCATCCGCGCGCGCGGCGCCGAGGGCGCGGTCCTGCAGTCGGCGTCGCTGTTCGACGGCCTGGTGACCATCGATCATCGTCGCTGGGCCTGCCGCGAAGCCGAGCTCAGCTGGACGGCGCCGCAGCACGTGGTGATTCTCACGGAGCGCGGGGCAACGGCAAAGACTCATATCCGCAGCAGTTCAACACTCAATTACGAGGGCTGCGACCGTCCCGGCTCGATCAGCTTCGTGCCGGCTGGCGTCGAGCGCCAGGGCTATTTTCGCGACGCCGACCTGATCTACACCGCCCTGTGGATCGACACGGCCCTGGATTTTCCCGGCTGCCCGCGGCTGGCCGAATTGCCCATGCGCATCAACAGCGGCGATGGGGTGATCCATTCGCTGCTCGCCGCCCTCAGCGCCGAGATGGCCGGCGGGCATGTCCCGGAGGCCAGCTACATAGAGCATCTGGTGGCGCTGGTGGGGCTGCGCCTGGGCCGGGTCGATACCGCCAGCGCTGGCGGCGGACGCCTGGGGCCGCAACTGCTCAAGCGCTTGAGCGACTACGTCGAGGCACGAATCGACGGCAGTATCTCGCTGACCGAACTGGCGCGGATCGCCGGCATGCCCGTGGACACCTTCGCCCGGCATTTCAAGGCCGAAACCGGCATGGCGCCCTATGCCTATGTGATCGAGCGCCGGGTGCGCCGCGCCGAAAACCTGCTGCGGGCCGGCAACATGCCGATCAGCGCCATGGCGCTGGAGCTGGGGTTCTCCAGCCAGAGCCACTTCACCTCGACCTTCCGGCGGATCACCGGGACCACCCCGAACAGCTACCGCCAGCAGGCGTCCAGAATCCTGACAAGCTCGTCCTGATACCTGAAAGAACGGCGCCGCGTCCTTGGCGATACTCGCGTCCAGCCGTTTATTTCAGGAGAGCACCATGGAAGACCTGGATTCTCCGCGTCCGTCGCGCCGCGCGCTGCTGCAAGCCGGGGCCGCCGCCAGCCTGCTCTGGGTGGGGGGCAGCGGCGCGCTGGCCCAACCCGCCCCGACGCCGCCCAGCCCCTCCCGCCCATTACCGTCCCAGGCGATCACCCTACGCATCAATGCCAGCGACCAGTTGCTGGACCTCGACCCACGCACCACCTTGCTCGACGCGCTGCGCCATCAACTGGGCATGACCGGCTCGAAGAAGGGCTGCGACCACGGCCAGTGCGGCGCCTGCACGGTGCTGGTGAATGGCCGCCGGATCAACGCCTGCCTGAGCCTGGCGGTGATGCATGACGGCGACGAGATCACCACCATCGAGGGGCTGGCCAATGGCGACCTGCTGCACCCCCTGCAGGCCGCCTTTATCGCCCGTGACGCTTTCCAGTGCGGGTACTGCACGCCGGGGCAGATCTGCTCGGCCGTCGGCATGCTCCAGGAGGTGCGCGCCGGCTGGCCGAGCCATGTCACTGAAGACCTGGCGTCCCATTCCGTCAGCCTGAGCGACAGGGAGATCGGTGAGCGCATGAGCGGCAACCTGTGCCGCTGCGCCGCCTATCCCAACATTGTCGCCGCCATCCGCGACGCCGCCGAGGAGGCCTGAGCCCATGATGCCTTTCAGCTATGCGCGTGCGAGCGATGTGCAGCAGGCGGTCAGCCTGATGGCCGCGCAGCCACGGGCGCGCTTTATCGCCGGTGGTACCAATCTGATCGACCTGATGAAGCTGGGCATCGAGCGGCCCAGCCACCTGATCGATATCAGCCGCTTGCCCCTGGCCATGATCGAGGACAGCGCCGAGGGTGGCCTGCGTATCGGTGCCCAGGTACGCAACAGCGACCTGGCCGCCGACCGCCGTGTGCGCGAGCGCTACCCGCTGCTGTCCCAGGCGTTGCTGGCTGGCGCTTCGGGGCAGATCCGCAACAAGGCGTCGACCGCCGGCAACCTGTTGCAACGCACGCGCTGCCCGTACTTCTACGACCCGGGCATGGCCTGCAACAAGCGCGAGCCCGGCAGCGGCTGTTCGGCCCTGCAGGGGCACAACCGCATGCATGCGATTCTCGGCGCCAGCGAGTCGTGCATCGCGGTGCATCCCTCGGACATGGCAGTGGCCATGGTCGCCTTGGAAGCGCGGGTGGAAACCCTCCTGCCCGACGGCAAGCGCCGCTCCCTGGCCCTGGATGAGCTGTACCGCTTGCCCGGGACCACCCCCGAGCTCGACACCCGGCTGGCCCATGGCGAGATGATCGAGGCCATCACGCTGCCGCCGCCACCCCCGGGGCGGCAGCTGTATCGCAAGGTGCGCGATCGCGCTTCCTATGCCTTCGCTTTGGTCGCCGTGGCGCTGGTGCTCGAAGTCCGCGCGGGCCAGGTGCGCACGGTCCGCGTGGCCTTGGGCGGCGTCGCGCCCAAGCCGTGGCGGGCTACGACGACCGAGCAGGCGTTGCTCGGCCAGCCGCCGGCCCAGGCGCTTTACGAGCAGGCTGCCGACGCCGCCCTGGCCGGCGCGCGCGGGCAGGGCGGCAACGATTTCAAGATCCCCCTGGCCAAGCAGACCCTGTACCAGATGCTGGCCCAGGCCGCCCAGGAGCAAGCATGAGCACATCCATGCCAACCGGCCCGATCGGCCAACCGCTGGACCGCGTCGACGGCCGGCTGAAAGTCACCGGCCGCGCGACCTACGCCTACGAGCAGCGGGACATGGGCGACACTCTTTATGGCTATATCCTCGGCGCGAGCATCGCCCGCGGCCGCATCGACGAGATCGACAGCCGCGAGGCCGAACGCACGCCGGGTGTGCTGTATGTCATGACCCACCGCAACGCACCGGCCCAAACGGCCTTCGGCCCAGCGCTGACACCCACCCCGGGCGAGGTGTTCAGCCGCGCGCGCCCGGTGCTGGCCAGTGATCGTGTGCGTTACCACGACGAACCGGTGGCGCTGGTGGTTGCCTCGACCTTCGAGGCCGCGCGCGCGGCGGCCCGGCTGATTCGCGTGCGCTACTCGGCGGAGCAGGGCGACTTCGACCTTGCTTCCCGCCTGGCCCAGGCCTACATCCCGCCGCGGACCAATGCCGGCTTCCAGACCGACAGTGCCATCGGCGATTTTGAATCGGGGTTCGCCAATGCGCCGGTCAAGCTCGACAGCACCTACAGCACCCCGTACCAAAGCCACGTGCCAATGGAGCCCCATGCCTCTATCGCCGCCTGGTCCGGAGACGAGCTGACCCTCTACACCTCGGCGCAAACCCTGGCCAACTTCCGTGGCGGCCTGGCCAACACCCTGGGCATCGAGCCGGCGCGTGTGCGTATCGTCAGCCCTTATATCGGCGGTGGCTTCGGCGCCAAGCTGATCATTCATCCCGACGCGGTGCTGGCGGCGCTGGCCGCCCGGGTGCTCAAGCGCCCGGTGAAGGTGGCCCTGACTCGCCAGCAGATGTTCGCCAACGCCGGTTATCGCCCGGCCATGCAGCACCGGGTGCGGCTGGCGGCGGACAGCAGCGGCAAGCTCACGGCCTTGGGGCACGACGTCTGGTCGAGCACTTCGCGCTTCGAAGAGTTCTGCGAGCAGACCGCGGTGTTTGCCCGCTCGCTGTATGCCGCGCCGAATCGCCTGACCCGCCATCGACTGGTGCCGGTGGACCTCAATCGCGGCGAGTGGATGCGCTCGCCGGGCGAGGCGCCGGGCATGCTCGCCTTCGAAAGCGCCATGGACGAGCTGGCCGAACGCCTGGGCCTGGACCCCATCGAATTGCGGGTGCGCAACGAGCCGGAACTGGACCCCGAACTCGGCGTACCGTTCGCTTCGCGCAACCTGCTGGCCTGCATGCGCAGCGGTGCCGAGCGCTTCGGCTGGAGTCGCCGCAAGCCCAGGCCCGGCAGCGTGCGTGAGGGCCGCAAGCTGATCGGCATGGGCATGGCCGCGGCGATCCGGCCCAACTACCTGGGGCTGTCCAGGGCCCAGGTGAGCCTGGGCCCGACCGGGCGGGTGCTGGTGCGCCTGGACATGACCGATATCGGCACTGGTACCTACACCATCCTGACCCAGGTCGCTGCCCACAGCCTGGGGGTGCCGATGTCGGCGGTGCAGGTGCAGCTGGGTGACAGCCGCTTTCCGCAGACCTCGGGCTCCGGCGGCTCTTGGGGGGCGGCCAGTTCCGGCTCGGCGGTGGAGGCCGCTTGCCAGGCCCTGAAGCAGCGGATCATCCAGGCCGCCGGAGCGCCTTACAACCAGGCGCCGGTGCGCTTCGCCGATGGCCGTATCAGCACGGACGAGCGCTCGGAGCGCCTCAGCGATCTGCTGCTGCGAGTTGCTCCCACGGGGTTGCAGGGCGAAGGCAGCGTCGGGCCTATGGGGGAGGACTATAAGCAGTTTTCCCAGCATTCCAACGGCGCGCACTTCGTCGAAGTCGCGGTGGACATCGACACTGGCGAAGTCCGCCTGCGCCGCATGCTCGCGGTGATCGGTGCCGGGCGCATTCTCAACCCCAAGACCGCGCGCTCGCAGATCCTCGGCGGCATGGCCTGGGGCGTCGGCGCGGCGCTGATGGAGCAGACCCTGCTGGACTCCCGCCACGGCCATTTCGTCAACCACGACCTGGCCGAGTACCTGATACCGGTCAATGGCGATATCGCGGCGATGGACGTGCTGTTCCTCGAAGAGCCCGATCCCAGGGCCAACGCCCTGGGCATCAAGGGCCTTGGCGAGCTGGGCGTGTGCGGGGCCGGGGCGGCGGTAGCCAACGCCGTCTACAACGCCACCGGCATCCGCGTGCGCGAGTTCCCGTTGACCCTGGACAAGCTGCTGCCCGGGCTGGCGGCCCTGGAGGAGTAGGCGCCGCCTGCATCGACAAAAAATCTCGACGGCATGCGCTGGATTGGGCAGGCTTGTGGCCTCGCACCCGCCCGGTTGGCGGGTGTGGAATTCAAGCCATCAGCCGACGGATTTATCCATGAACCTTGCCACCCTGGTGCTGTTTCTCCCGGCCTGTTTCGCCCTCAACATGGCGCCCGGGCCGAACAACCTGCTGTCGATCCGCAATGCCACCACCTATGGCTTTCGCGCCTCGTGCCTGGCGGGAGTAGGGCGGCTGGCCGCCTTTGCCCTGATGATCGCCCTGGCGGCGGCCGGGCTGGCGGTGGTGCTGCAAGCTTCGGAACTGCTGTTCCACGGGATCAAGATTCTGGGTGCTGGTTACCTGCTGTACCTGGCGTACCAGCTATGGACCGCGGACACCCAGGTCGAGGCCGAGAACAAGACCGCGCCATTGGGCCTGCTGGCCTTGGCCCGGCAGGAATTCCTGATCGCTATCGGCAATCCGAAAGCGATATTGATCTTCACCGCCTTCCTGCCGCAGTTCGTCGACCCGCAAGCCCCGGTTCCCGCCCAGTTCCTGGTGCTCGGCGCACTGTTCCTGGCCCTGGAGTGGATCGCCATCAGCGCCTACGCCTACATGGGCCTGCACCTGCGCCGCTGGTTCGCCGAGCCACGGGGCAAGAGAATCTTCAACCGCTGCTGCGCGGCGTTGTTGTCGGCGGCGGCTTCGGTGTTGCTTTTTGCACGACGGGCGTGACAACTGGATTGAGCGCGGTAGCGACGGGGCGTGGCTGCCGCATTTACCCTGACGCTCGATGATCAATGGTTGGCGGGAGGGAAGGTGACGGTGAAAGTCGTCCCGCTTGGGAGCGAAGACGTCACTGCCACATCGCCGTGATGGGCCCTGGCGATTTCTCGAACGATGAATAGGCCGAGCCCGACACTGCGCAGCTCGGCATTGTCATGACTGCCGCGGATCATCGGTTCGAACAGGTTGCCTAGCAGCTCTGGTGGTATGGGGGTGCCAACGTTGTGTACGGCAATGGTCACGCCATGGTCCTCGCAAAGCGAAGAGACTGTGACCCCGCCCGCTACCGAACCATAGGCGATTGCATTGGCAACGAGGTTGCCGATCAGTTGGTAGAGTCGATCGCTGTCGGCGGTGAACTCGCCAGGGCCAACACGCAGGTGGGTCAGTTCATGCCCTGGGAAGACCAGCCTTAACTCGTCCAGGCAGCCCGCTACCAATTCGTGCAGGTCCAGCTGTTTGGGGGCGACGGCGATACCGCGCCCGACCTGGGTCAAGGTGAAGTCCAGAAGGTCCGCGACCAGGCGCTGTGCCCGCTGCGTCGAGTGGGTGATATGGCCGAGTATTTGCCTCTGCTTGTCATCGAGCTCTCGGCGGCCCAGCAGGTCGGCGGCCATGGTGATCGCCGATAGCGGGTTGCGCAGGTCGTGGCTGACGATACCGATCATCTGTTCGGCGAAAAGCGCACGGTCTTCTGCCGCAGCGTAGGTAATACGCAGTTTGCCCTGGGCAATATCCTGGGCGCGTTGGACCTTGAGGTGTTTGGCCAGATGCCTTTCGGCGAGCATCCGTGCGTTGAGCAGGTTACGCTCGTATCGATGGCGCTCTTCGGCCCGGAACAAGGCCATTTCGTGAAAAATACCGGTGGCTTGTTCACACTGGATGGCATCGAGCATCATGGGGACCGCTTGGCCATTGTGATGAACGAGGTCGAATTTCACATCCGTGACCGCCCCCTGAATACGCATGAGAGGCACCCAGTAGGCCTGGTAGAAGGTTCGCCCCTCGGGGTTCATGAGGGTCTGAATCTGCCGGCCGAGCAGTTCCTCCCGGCTGTAACCGATCCAGTGACAGAAGGTGAGGTTGACCCGCTCGATCTGACCGTTTTCCGCGGTGTGCAGCAACCCACAATCAAAATCGTCGAAAAGGATGTCGGCGCTTGGCGGCTGGTCATCTGTTGGCATTTTTCCTGCTCACACAGAAGGGGTTGAATGACTTGAGTTCATGATCGGCACCGGCACTGCCAGCTAAATATTAGACCCAAGCGTAGCCCCAGGGCGCCTTGAGTCATGGGTAAGGCGCGTCAACGGGGCTGAGACCGATGAGTGGTCGCCAGGTGCGAAACCGTAACGTTTTGGATACCCGGGGAATGTGTTCCTGACCTTGGAATGGATCGCCATCAGCGCCTAAGCCTACATGGCCTGCACATGCGCCGCGGCCGTGTTGTCGGGGGCTGGGGTGCTGTTGTTGGCGCGGCGGGCTTGAACCGGTCGGTAAGCATCGCCAGGACTACGGATGCCCGGTAGTCAAGGGGGGCTGTTCGCGGTCAAAAGCGGACATCTGGATCGCCAGTCTCAAAGAGGCAGGGCTCTGAGGTCGTCGGCTATTTAAGCAGCGGCTCTCTAGAACTTTTCTCTATTTATCGGTCTATGTGGATAGGCTCATCCGCTCGGTAAGCACGGCCTCGCAGGCTTACCGCCGCCGGATGGCCACACGTCCGATTGTCCAGCAGAGGTTGTCTTCGCTCATGAAATTCCCTGACCCACGGATGGTGCTCTTCGGCCTGTTCGCGTTCGCGGCATTGGGCTCGGCATCAGCAACACAGATGAAGACCTCAACCCCTGTTTTAGCAACTGAAGTCCCAGCCGTTCAGGCTCCTGCCCAGGCCGCCGGCAACCCTTGGCCGACCTTGGCCAGCATGGCTGGCAAGCAGCCCGGGCCATTGCTTGCCCATGACGACCGATACTGGCATGACGGCCGTTGGCACGATCGTCGAGACGATTGGCGCCGGCACGACTGGCGTCGGGAACAGTGGCGTAGGGAGCAAGCCCGCCGAGAAGCTGAACGCCATCGCGATTGGGAGCGCCACCACGATCGCGCCATGCGGCACCGCTACGAAGACAATCACCGCTACTATCGTCGCTAGCGCGGCGCCACGAGATTAATCCAGCTGCAACAGTGCTGTCCGCGCCGATGAGTCAGGCGCAGTGCCAAAGCAAACACAAGGATCTGGAGTGGTTATGTCAACGGACGAACTGGCGATACGCCAGATCTCAGCGCTTGCTCCGCAAGTCCTGGTCCTGGAAGCGGAGGCAGTTGCGGACGGTTTCAGGTTTCTCACGCGTTTGGTTGCAGAGTGGGAGAACGGGTCGAGTCGGTTCGATCAACCGGGTGAATGCCTGTTGGGCGCCTTTCGCAACGGGCAACTGATTGCCATCGGCGGTCTTTCATATGATCCATATGCTGGGCCGGACATCGGCAGGCTGCGGAGGGTATACGTCGTGCGTGCAGCAAGGGGGCAGAATGTGGGTAAGGCCCTGGTGCAGCAGCTTTTGGAACACGCGGCTCAGCGATTTTGTGTGGTACGCCTATCTACGGATACACCAGAGGGCGCCGCGTTTTACCTGCGCTGCGGGTTCCAGCAGATACAGGATGATTTTGCTACTCACGCCAAGTCATTGGCCGATGCCACTGGCGAACATAGTAATTATCGAATTCACTGCTTTCGATGAATTGAAAACCGTGGCGGGTATAGAAACGATTCGAAGCGCTGCCTTTGAGGGCACCCACTCTAATAGGGAGCCCAGCCACATCCGCCTCTTTGAAAATCCGGGCGAGAACAGCAGAGCCTATCCCTGATCCCTGCGCGGTCGGTCTCACATACAAGTGGTCGAGCAAGAGTTCATTGTGCTGGTGCTTGACCACGACAAAACCAACCTTCTCTCCAGATACCTCGATGTAGCGTGTATTGCGGGCTTCAAAGCCGCTAAGAAAACGTTCGCGCGCGCGTACCGGATCAAATCGTCCAACACGCTCCAGGCTTTCGCGCATGGCCTCGATTCGAATGGCTACAAGATTGTCCAAGTCGCTTTGTCGAGCCGTGACCAAAATGACCTGGGAATTTTTATCGGCTGTGGCGGGCATCATTTGCGCTCTGACTATCATCCTGGGCAGCGAGTATAGAGAGAGTAGAAACAAGCGGCTCACCCGCTTTTATCTGTTGAGGGCCACAGGCGAAAACGCTCACTCGGCCGGTAGTGAAATCAAGCAGGGCTTGCAACGCACCGAGTATCAGGCCCGACCCCGGTTCATCAATGGAAAGGGAAGATGTAGTTCATCCAGGCCGACATGCGCAGGAGGATCTTGCGCATGATCGCCACATGGTGGAAGTGCTGGCTGTAGAGCGCCGCCTGGCCATAGGCGCCACCGGGCATGAGTTTGGCGTAGGGCAGGTAGTCCGGGTCGGTGATTTCGATGACCACCGGCACCCGCCCCGGCGGCGGTGAGCCGGTGTAGCTCAGCAGGGTGCCGGACGGCTGGACCTGTCCTTCGCCGATCACCGTGATGACATTCTTCACCCGGCCCTTGAATACCTTGCCGGGGATACCGTCGAACGCCACTTCCGCCTCGTCCCCCGGGACCAGGCGCAGCAGGCTGTTCTGGCGCATCCAGGCAGAGAAGTAATGGCCCTCCTCCGGAATGAACACCATCGACGGGCGCAGCGGCAGCTTGCTCGCCATCATTCCCGGGCGCAGCGACACGTGGGTGACGAAGCCTTTGCTCGGGGCGCGGACCACGGTGCTGTTCAGCTCGAACTGGGCGTTGTCGATCTGAGCCTGCAGGTCGTCGACCCGGGCAATGGCGGCTTCCTGCTCACGGCGAGTGCCGAAGTTGCGCCTGATCAACTCGTTGATCCGGAACAGGTCGCCCCGCGCCGCCGTCTGCTGGGCCTTGAGCGACTTGAGGCGGTTCTCGAAAGGCTCGGGGTCGATGCGAAACAGCACGTCGCCTGGCTCCAGCGGCGTGTTGCCCTGGACCGGCACCTCGATCACCCGGCCGGTGACGACCGGGATCACGGGCACCGAGACGAAGTAGGAGCGCGCCACTTCCGAATAGGGGTGGTTGTAGTTCATCAGGAAAATCAGCGCGCCGATCAATACCACGCCGCCCAGCACGGCGGTGGGCACCGTCCATTTGTTCAGCGGGATACGGAAGATCTTGAAGATGGCCACGCAGATGGCGGTGTAGGTCAGGATCAGTAACAGGTCCATGGGTCACGGCTTCCCTTCCGGGCGGGGCCCGGCCTGGGATTGTCCTTCCAGTCGCTCGACCCGCTGTCGCAGCTCGGCCAGTTCTTGGGCCAGATCTCTTTCGGCCTGCATCCGCGCCTTGTCGGTTGCGAAACCCCAGCCCCGGTCCTCGCGGTACAACATGGCCCAGATCCACAGGAACGGCCACAGGGCATGGAGCGTGAACAGACTGACCCAGCCTGCCGCGTGAATGGCGTCCTGATGTGGATGGTTCCGATGGACGGCAATTTCGTAGGGAATGTCGTGCAGGACAATGATTCCGTAGAACAGCACTATCCCGGCAAAGATAAGCATGCCCAGCGCAATCTGATCGAGCATGATTCGCCTCCCGGAAGCCATCGGCCTGCACGCAAGCGCTTATGAAGCCTGTTGATCCGCCACTGCCATCCGACAGTCCGATGGGACGGGCCTTACGAAATCCATACTAGTTCAAGTTCGATCGTCTGCCTGGCTGCCTTCTAGGAGGCGCGCGGCCCTGGACCTGGAAAGCTGCGCTCGCCCAGGCCGCGGTTTATGATCGCTACCTGTCGTCCCTCACTGCGAGCCCGATCATGCCTTTTGAACTGGACCTTCCTGAAATCCGCGCCGGCATCGTTGAATTCCCTGTCTGGCATGCGCGCGGTGGTACCTCCACCGGTTTGATCCTGGCTCGCGAAACCCTGCCCGAGGACCCGTTGCTGGTCGAAGAACTGTTGCGCCACCTGATGGGAGTGCCGTTGAGCGGCGAGCTGCCGGGCAATAACCAGATCACCGGCCTGGGCCGTGGCGGGCCCACCAGCAACAAGGTGTTCATCGCCGAGCGCGAGCCCGGCGAGGCGCGGATGGTCAGCACCCTGGCACAGCTGGCGGCGGGTAAAAGCGCGATCGACTGGAGCGTCAACTGCGGCAACATGTCCGCGGCCTTGCCCCTGTACGCCCTGGAGCGTGGCTGGCTGAGCGCGGACGAGGACAGCGCGCAGATCGAGATCTTCAACAGCAATACCCAGACCACCATGCTTGCGCGCCTGGCGTTCCGCGACGGTCGCCTGCTGAGCGATACGCGCATTCCCGGGGTCAATGGCGTGTTCCCCGGGGTCGACCTGTTTCTCAGCGACCCGGTGGGGGCCAAGACCGGCCAGCTGTTCCCCACCGGGCAACGCATCGACCTGCTCAATGGCGTGCGCGCCACCTGCCTCGATGTGGCGGTGCCGATGGTCATCGTCCAGGCCGCGGACCTGGGCAAGACCGGCCTGGAAACCCCGGCGCAACTGGACGCCGATGCCGACTTCAAGGCGCGCTTGATCGGCTTGATGGTCGAGGGCGGCCTGCGCATGCAACTGCGCAATCGCAGCGGCGCCTTGATGAGTGCCGATGAGTTGCAGCGCAGCGAAACCCTGCCGAAGATCTGCATCGTCAGCCCGGCCCAGGGCGCGGGCGATATCAATACCCGCTATTTCACCCCGCAAAACGCCCATCCTTCATTGGCCGTCTCCGGTGGCTGCTGCCTGGCCGCCGCCTGCCTGGCGCCAGGCACCGTGGCCCATGAACTGCTCAAGACGCCCAAGCCCCTGAGCGTCACCACGGCGGAATACCCGGTGTCGATCGAAAACCCGGCGGGGGTGCTGGACACCTTGATCACCGCGCGCGAGGAGGGCGCCTCGATGCGTATCGACGCGGCCGCCTACCGGCGCAGCGCGCAGATCCTGCTCAAGGGCCGGGTGCCGCTGTACAACGCTTCGACGGCGTTGGTCGAGGCGTTGCAAGGACGGCGTTGACCCGCAGGCGCTCCGGGGCCATCGCCGAACGGGGCCCTGCGGTTCACAGGTCCAGGTCGACCCACACCGCCGCGTGATCCGAGCCGGCGTTTTCCTTCTTGTCCAGCTGCGGGTAGACCTCCCAGCGCTTGGGCTGGCTGCCCGGCCACATGCCCTTGCGCCATACGCCGCCGGCGGTGACGGTGGCGAACAGCGCGGGGGAGAGCAGCAGGTAGTCGATCTTGTTCGCCGCCTTGCAGGTGTCGAAGGTGCCGGGGTAACCACCGTCATCGAAGGCCGGATGGACAAAGGCATCCTTCAGGTCCGTGCCCTTGAGCAAGGGCTCCAGCGGCGCGCTGTCCGGGGTGTCGTTGAAGTCGCCGACCACCGCGATATAGGCCTCGCCCTGGGCCACCAGCTCTTGGTAGATGAGCTTGATCCGCTCGGCCTGGGCCAGGCGTTTTTTCGCCGAGGCCGCAAGGCCGCCGAAACCTTTGCTCTTGAGGTGGTTGACCAGGACGATCAGCTGCTTGTCTTTCTGTTTTCCAGAAGGCAACGGGATCTGGAACTGCGCGCAATCGCGGGAAAAGATCAGCTCGCCGTTGGCCGCGGCGTCGTCGACATGGCTGCGCAGCTGGCCGATGGGGTAGCCCGCGGCGGTCATCAGGCCGACATCGATGCCCCGCGTATCGTTGCCGTCGATCAGCATCACATGCCGGAACAGCGGGCCGCCCAGGGCACCGATGATTTCGGTATTGAAGTCGCGCAGGGCCGGGCGGCTTTCCGCCTCGACCACCGCCAGCACATCGGCTTGCAGGTCAATCATCACCCGCGCGGTATTGCGCATGGCTTCCAGGTCCACCGGGGCTTCAATCAGCTCCAGCGAACCGACCCACTCGGTGCGGCCGTTGGCGACAATCTCCAGGCCACCGGCCTTGGGCCGCTTGACCAGGCTGCCGCGGTTTTGCCGCAGGATCACAAAGGGGCCCTTGTCCGACTTGCTCAGGCCCAGCTCGGTCAGCAGCTTGACCATCTGCGCCTTGTCCTGGTCGGTGTAGATGGGCTCGCCCAGCAGTTGGTTGAGCTTGGCGAAACGCTCCAGCACCGGCTTGCCTTCGGCCCAGCCTTCCAGGTTCATGGCCTTGGCGCGGTTGAACAGGTTTTCAACGTTGTAGGACGCGAGTCTCATCGGGCTCTTCCTTTGCGTGGGGCGGACGTCAATGGGCATTACAACCGATAAAAATGACCGAATGCCGACAGACGCGGCATCTTGTTGCCTTCTTTATGCTGAACTCAAGAAAGGGCTAAACCGGCCCGGGATTCCCGGTGGGCGAATCGCAGAGGGCCGGTGGGGAAGCGACCTGGCAGACAGCACTTCGCCCGAACCGAATGGGGAGGACAGGGCATGAATGATGCGTCCCGCGAGCAGGGCGAGCCGTTCAAGCGGCTGTTCTTCGCCTTGCCCTGCACCGCCGCCCAACGCCGGGCCATTGCCCAGTGGCGCAGCGCACTGGGGCTCAGGAGCGGCCGGCCGGTGCCGGCGGAAAACTTTCATTTGACCCTGATGTTCCTGGGCTCGGTCGCGGTGGCGCAGATTCCGCGGATCTGCGCCGCGGCGGCGAACGTGCGAACGCCCGGTGAAGCGTTGTACGTCCCGCTCGACCGCCTGGAGGTCTGGCGCCGGGCCGGGGTCTTGTTGCTGGCGCCGGCACAGGCGCCGCTGGCGTTGCGTCAGCTGGTGTATGCCTTGCAGGAAGCGCTGCTGCCCCTTGGGTTGGTCGATTCGCCGCGGGAGTTTCGCCCACACTTGACCTTGATGCGCGACTTTCGGGCGGCGGTTCCCGAGTCCCAGACCCCTGCGGATTTTCAGCTGAGTGCCCGGCACTTCGCCCTGTACGAGTCGCATAAGGGCCGTTATCGGCCGCTGGCCGAATGGGCGCTGGCGCGGTGACGGTCGGGGCAGCCGCCGGTCAGACGAAATCCGAGTGCCTCAGGGCCTGCACGTTATAGTTGATGAGGCCGAATCAATAGGAGGAGGGCATGCGCCAGATCGTCAGCAAAGAGCCGTGGTGGGCCGCGCCGCCGAAACCGGGCCAGGATGAGTCCGAGCTGGACTGGGGCTGGCTGGTCACTTACAACGAGGGCGAGCCGCGCTTCGAGTTCGTCAAGGAGCGCCCTTCGGAGCAGGAGATCCGTCAGCGCAAGAGTTGCCGGACCACGCCGTCCGAGTAGCCGGTCGGCGCGGAGGACAATTTTGCGCGACCCTCACTGTTTGTAGCCGATCTGCCGCAGCAGGTTCTTGCGCCACAGGATGTCGTCGTCGCCTTCCAGGCCCTTGGCGCAGAAGCCATCCACCACCCCCAGCACCGCCCGGCCCTGCGCCGTCTCAGCGAGAATCACCTGGCTCGGGTTGGCGGTCGCGCAGAAGATGCGGCACACCTCAGGCACCATCTTCAAGGCGTTGAGCACGTTCAACGGATAAAAACCGTCGCCGAGAAACACGATAAAGCTATGGCCGGCGGCGATCGCCTGGGCGTTCTTTTGCGCCAGCGCGATCATCGTCGGATCACTGCCGGACCAGCGCACCAGGCATTGGCCGGAGGCTTCGCAAAAGGCCAGGCCAAAGGCGATGTTCGGCACGCTGGCGACCAGGGCTTCGTGGATGTCCTCGACGGACTTGATGAAGTGGGTCTGGCCGAAAATGAAGTTGGTGGCTTCCGGCTTGTCGATGTTCACGCTGATCAGTTGCATCTCGAACCGCTCCTTGCCGATGTCGCGCGGCGCTAGGGGGCGTTGACGAAAAGGGGCAGCCGTCGCCGCCCGTTAGCGCGGCGGCGGGATTGCTTGCTGCAACAGATCAAGCATAGCCACTCATGGATCGCTGCTTCGCTCGTTCGCGCTTGGGTTGCGAGTACCGGCAACAGGATCGACGGTCATGCGTCGCGAGCGGCAGGCTGCTATGCCTTCCCTAGGGGGCAATGGTTTCGGGCCGGCCGAGAGGCGGGGCGATACCGATGCGTGGTCGTGGTCACGGTGCCTGCCTGGCGCACGCAACGAACAACGGGCGCCCGTTTCGCAGGAGGTGGCAGATGTTATTCATTGTCAGTTGGTCAATCAGCCCCGAACGTCGTAACAGTGCGATCGAGCGATTTCTCAAGACCGGTGGAGCCCCACCCGCAGGGGTGAGCATGCTGGGACGCTGGCATGCCGTCGGCGGTATGACGGGGTTTGGGATCGCGGAAACCAGCGATCTCGCGCTGATGCAGAAATGGGTGCTTGAGTGGAGCGACCTGCTGCGCATGGAAGTGCACCCGGCGTTGACCGATGAACAGGCCGCGCCGCTATTGGCGGCAGCGCTTGGCAGGTAACGGGCAAGCAGACCGTTGGCGATCCGCCGAGGGCTGTCTGCCTCGGCCAATATACGGGGTAACGCTGTTTGTCGGCGTGCCCCGGCCATTCACGAAGTGGAGGTTGTCATGCCGAAGTTCGTCATCGAGCGCGAGATGCCGGAAGCCGGGGCGCTTACGCCGCAGGATCTGCAACAGATCTCGCAAAAATCCTGCAAGGTTATCAGTGAGCTGGGGTCGCAAGTGCAGTGGCTGCATAGCTACGTCACGGGCGACAAGATCTATTGTGTCTATATCTCCCCGGACGAGGAACTCGTCAGGGAGCACGCCAGGCTAGGCGGTTTTCCGGCGGACCGGGTATCGCGGGTGACCTCGATCATCGATCCGACGACCGCGGAGTAGGGCCTTGCGGTGACATGTGTGCGCCTGGCTCGGCGTCCCCTTACTCCAGGGCGAGGTGATGCCGCTGGCAGGAAAACAAGGCCGCCCTCGGGGCGGCCTTTTCATGGGCGCGGCGTGCCGCGTTAGCGTCGCGGGGCGTCTTGCCAGGCACAGGCTCGGCTATGCTGCAGAGTCGACGGCCGGTTTGCGGCCGATGTCCACACCTTGAACCAAGAGCGCCATGAGAAAAACCACCCAGCAGATGTTGCTCCACGAAATCGCCGACTGGCGCCACCGTGGCCTGATCGATGCCGAGGCGCAGCAGCGGCTCGGCGCCCTGTACGAACGTCCCGAACACCGCTTGTCCACGGTCCTGCAATGGCTGGGCATCGGCGCGGTGTTGCTGATCGGCATGGCGGTGCTGGGCGGCATTGGCCTGCTGGCCGAGTCGGTGCTGGTGGGGGCGGTGCTGTTTTTCGCCGCCGGTGTCGGGCTATGGCTGATCGGCGCGCGCCTGGCCCGCGACCCGGCGCGGCGCATGCCGGTCACCGGGGTGGCGATCCTGACCATCGGCCTGATCCTGATGGGCGCCAGCCTGTTGCTGGGCAGCTCCGACAGCGAGACCGGCGACTTCGGCAACCTGCCCCTGGCGCTGCTGGTCACCGCCGCCCTGAGCATTGCCACCGCCTATGGCTATCGCCTGCGCTGGCCGCTGCTGCTGGGCCTGCTTTGCGTCTTCCACGGCCTGGGTTCGTGGGAGTGGTATGGCGGTTCCGGCACTTACTATTTCGGCATCCAGGACCCGCGTTCCATGGCCGTGATCGCCGCGCTGGTCGCGCTCCTGGGGTTATGGCACCAGCGCGCCGAGGATCACGCCTTGCGCCGCTTCAGTGGCTTCGGACGGCTGTATGTGATCTTCGGATTGTTGTACTTCAACTGTTCGTTGTGGTTCCTCAGCCTGGAGGAAGCTTACCGGCAGACCCTGACCTGGACCCTGTTGTTCACCCTCGGCGCCATCGTCCAATTGGTACTCGGCGCGCGTTTCAAGCACCCCAGCTTCACCGGTTTTGGCGTGGTGTTCCTCGGCATCGACCTGTACACGCGCTTTTATGAGTACGCCTGGGAACAGCTGAGCGCCGCGGTGTTTTTTGCCGTGGCTGGCGCGGTGGGCATGCTCCTGGGCTGGTTGTTCGAACGCACCGCGCTGCGCGCCGGGGAGGCTGGTCAATGAACCCGGATCGCCGTAATCGCCAGGTGCACAACGCCCTGGACCAATGGCTGCGCGACGGCCTGATCGACACCCAGGCCCACGCGCGGATCGCCGAGCTGTATCCGCAGACCCGCTGGGACTGGCGTTCCCTGGGGCGCTGGTTCCTGACCTTCGGCGCCATCAGCCTGGCGGCGGGCTTGCTGATCCTGCTGCATGAACACCTGACGTTCACCTTGCCGAAACTGGCGGGCGGCCTCGGTCTGTTGATGGTCGGCTTGTTCGTCGCCGGGCGCTGGCTGCTGGGCAAACAACTGAAGCTGCTCGGCGCGACCCTGGAGTTGCTCGGCGGTTTTGCCCTGATCGGCCTGAGCCTGGTGCTGGGCATGATCTACTCCGACGGCTCGGGCAACTGGCCGGCGCTGTTGCTGGTGGACCTGCTGCTGTTGCTGGCGCTCAGTTATGTGCTGAACAACGCCTTGCTGCTGACCCTGTGCAGCGTGCTGTTCTTCATCTGGTTCGGCGGGCGCAGCGGTTATGAGTCGGGGTGGGGCGCCTACTGGTTCGGCATGAACTACCCGCTGCGCTTCCTCGGCGCGGCCCTGGCCATGGTGCTGTTCGGCTTTGTTCATCTGTGGGGCGAGGCCTCGACGCTGGCCCGTTATCGCGGCTTTGCCAAAGTGTGGATTTCTGCTGGGCTGTTCATGGCCCAGATGTCGTTGTGGCTGCTGTCGCTGTTCGGCAGCTACGACCTGATCGACGGTCCGTGGCACCTGGCCGAGTCCGGCGAACTGGTGCTGTTCAATGGGCTGTGGGCGGCGTTCAGCCTGGGCTTGCTGGCACTGGGCATTCGCCTGCGCTTTTCCATGCTGGTGGGTTATGGCGCGACCTTCTTCATCATCCAGCTGTACACGCTGTTCTTCACCCAACTGGCGGACACCCTGGGCTGGTTCGTCAGCCTGTTGATTGCCGGCGGCAGCCTGCTGGGGCTGGTGATCTGGCTGGAAGGCAAACGTCAGCAACGCCGGGCTGGGCCGGGCGAAGCGGAATCGGTGTAGGGAAGGGGAGAAGCCCATGCCCGAAGTTGCGGGCATGGGCAAACGACAGGCGTCAGGCCGTCAGTCGTTTTTCGATATCCCGGTAGGTTTCGCTGTCTGTGGCCGCCAGCAGTTTGCGGCCATCCTTGAAGGTGCCGATGAAGGTCACCTCGGTTTCCTTGCCGGCTATCAGGTAGCCCGCAAGCGCACCCACCGGACCCAGCAGCATGGCCCCGGCGATGCCGTAGCCAATGGCGTCCCTGTTGGTAATGCTGTCCTGTGTCGCGATTTCCAGGTGTTTGAATGCGGAGGCTTTGACCTCGACGCCCGGGGAGGGGTTGGTCACGGTCGGCAGCTTGAAGACGCCCTGTCGGTACTCGCCATTCCCTTGTAGAAAATCACCAGCCAATACATTGATCTTTGCCATGTTGAATATCCTTGTTCAAGCATTGCGGATTGACCATACAGCGCCGTCCCGTGCCCACCGTCAATGAGGGGGCGATGAAGGGCGGTACCACTGATCGGTGATGTTGCGCCTAACAGCATCGGTCTCGAGTGTAGACGCCTGGTTGACGCAGATCAGTTCGCTGGTCGCAATGGGCTACCGCTCGTCCGTTTGATTCTGCGCGGGCTGCAAGGCTGTCACGAGCTGTCTGGCGTCCATGTTCGACAATGTTAATAAATGTTAGATTTAAAAAATACTTCACATAATTCGTTCATTGGTGGATGATCAGGCCACACCTGATAACAACAAATCACAGGACGGCCCCTCGATGTCCGACAAGGTCTCGATTCACCCGCCAGGCGACCCTGTCGCCCCCGCCGCCCGTGCTGCCCTTTACCCCGCGGCCCGCCGCCCGCGCCTTGCCGGCGTGGAGCAAGCCGCTGTCTTCCCTGGAGTACCCCATGAATAACAAGAATGTCGGTGTTGTCGGCCTGGGCGCGATGGGCCTGGGCATTGCCCGCTCGCTGCTGCGCGCGGGTTTCAAGGTGCATGCCTGTGACGTGCGTGAAGCGGTCACCCAACAGTTCGCCAGCGAAGGCGGAGTGGCCTGCGCGTCGCCGGCGCGGATGGCCGAGGCCTGCGATGTGATCATCACAGTGGTGGTCAACGCCGAGCAGACCGAAACCGTGCTGTTCGGTGGAGAGGGCGCCGTGGCGGCGTTGGGTGCCGGCAGTCTGGTGATCGGTTGCGCCACCGTGGCGCCGACCTACGCCGTGGAGCTGGGCGAGCGCCTGGCCGAACAGGGCCTGCTATACCTCGACGCGCCGATCTCCGGCGGCGCGGCCAAGGCTGCCGCCGGCGAGATGACCATGATGACCTCCGGCCCGGCTGCGGCCTACGCCAAGGCCGAAGCGATACTCGCCGGTATGGCGGGCAAGGTCTATCGCCTGGGCGACGCCCACGGCCTGGGTTCCAAGGTCAAGATCATCAACCAGCTGCTGGCCGGGGTGCACATCGCCGCGTCCGCCGAAGCCATGGCCCTGGGCCTGCGCGAAGGGGTGGACGCCGACGCCCTGTACGAAGTGATCACCCACAGCGCCGGCAACTCCTGGATGTTCGAGAACCGCGTGCCGCACATCCTCAAGGCCGACTACACACCGCTGTCGGCGGTGGACATCTTCGTCAAGGACCTGGGCCTGGTGCTGGATACCGCCCGCGCCAGCAAATTCCCGCTACCGCTGTCGGCCACTGCGCACCAGATGTTCATGCAGGCCTCCAGCGCTGGTTTCGGCCGCGAGGACGACTCGGCGGTGATCAAGATTTTCCCGGGCATCGACCTGCCGACCGCCAAGCCCGAGCCTGTCTGAGGAACGCTCCATGACCCATTCCACCGCACGCCCGTTGCTGGGCTGCATCGCCGACGATTTCACCGGCGCCACTGACCTTGCCAACATGCTGGTGCGCGGTGGCATGCGCACGGTGCAAAGCATCGGCATCCCCAGCCGCGAAGTCGCGGCTGGGCTGGATGCCGACGCCATCGTCATCGCCCTCAAGTCGCGCACCACGCCGGTGGCCGAAGCGGTCGAGGAATCCCTCGCGGCCCTGGACTGGCTGCGCGAACAGGGCTGCGAGCAGATTTTCTTCAAGTACTGCTCGACCTTCGATTCCACCGCCGCCGGCAATATCGGCCAGGTCAGCGAGGCCCTGCTCAAGGCCCTGAACAGTGATTTCACCCTGGCGTGCCCGGCGTTCCCGGAAAACGGCCGGACCATTTTCCGTGGCCACCTGTTCGTCCAGGACCAGTTGCTCAGCGAGTCGGGCATGCAGCATCACCCGCTGACGCCAATGACCGACGCCAACCTGGTGCGCGTGCTGCAGGCCCAGACCCAGCTGAAAGTCGGCCTGCTGCGCTACGACAGCATCGCCGGGGGCGTCGAGGCGGTGCGGGCGAAAATCGCCGAACTGCGCGCGCAGGGCGTCGGCATGGCCATCGCCGATGCGCTGTCCGACCAGGACCTCTATACCCTGGGCAGCGCCTGCGCCGACCTGCCGCTGCTCACCGGCGGCTCGGGCCTGGCCCTGGGCCTGCCGGGCAACTTCCGCCGCGCCGGCAAACTGCGCGACTTCGACGCGGCGTCGCTGCCGACCGTTGCAGGCGACGAAGTGGTGCTGGCCGGCAGTGCCTCGGTGGCCACCATCGGCCAGGTCGCGGCCTGGCTGGAGGCCGACCGTCCGGCCCTGCGCATCGACCCCATGGCCCTGGCCGCCGGCGAGCCGGTGGTGGAGAACGCCCTGGCCTTTGCCCGCGACAGTGACGAAACCGTACTGATCTACGCCACCAGCACCCCGGCCGAGGTCAAGGCGGTGCAACAGCAGCTTGGCGTTGAACGCGCCGGCGCGCTGGTGGAGAACGCCCTGGGCGAGATCGCCGCGGGCTTGCGCCAGAACGGCGTGCGCCGCTTTGTGATTGCCGGTGGCGAAACCTCCGGCGCGGTGGTCAAGGCGCTGGGGGTCAACCTGCTGCTGATCGGCGCGCAGATCGACCCGGGCGTGCCGGCCACAATCAGCAACTCCAGCGAACCGCTGGCGCTGGCCCTGAAGTCCGGCAACTTCGGCAGCCGCGACTTCTTCGCCAAAGCCCTCAGGCAACTGGCCGGAGGTGGCCAATGAGCGCCGCGGCGAATAAGGAGCAGGCGCTGCGCGAAGAGATCTGCGACGTCGGCCGCAGCCTCTACCAGCGCGGCTACACCGTGGGCAGCGCCGGCAACATCAGCGCGCGCCTCGACGACGGTTGGCTGATCACCCCGACCGACGTCTGCCTCGGCCGCCTCGATCCGGCGGCCATCGCCAAGGTCAACCTGGCGGGGGAGTGGGTGTCCGGCGACAAGCCATCGAAGACCCTGGCCCTGCATCGCCAGGTCTATGACCGCAACCCGGGCGTCGGCGGCGTGGTGCACACCCATTCCACCCACCTGGTGGCGCTGACCCTGGCCGGGGTATGGCGGCCGGACGACATCCTGCCGCCGCTGACGCCGTACCAGGTGATGAAGGTCGGGCACATCCCGCTGATCGGCTACCAGCGCCCGGGTTCGCCCAAGGTCGCCGAGCAGGTGGCGCAACTGGCCAACAGCGTGCGCGGGGTGATGCTCGAACGCCTGGGGCCGGTGGTCTGGGAAAGCTCGGTGGCCAAGGCCAGCTACGCCCTGGAAGAACTGGAAGAAACCGCGCGACTCTGGCTGATGAGCAACCCCCGGCCGGAACCGCTGGATCAGGCAGCCCTGGATGAGCTGCGCGAGACCTTCGGCGTGCATTGGTAGGTAGCGCGCTGCTGCAACTCGAAACTGTAAACCGACATTGCAAGCACTGCCCGGGAGTCGTCCTCAGTCTCTCGACGGCCCCGGCTTGCCTGAAAAAACAATAACAACAGGACATCCCCGCATGACGTTCCCTGACTGCAGCTGTTTTGGCTTCACCGGCGCTTCTTTCTCTTATGAGGGAGGGGCCGCGCAATGAGCCCGCTTATCCTGATGTTGACGGCCGGCGCGGGCATCGTGCTGCTGCTGTTCCTGGTGCTCAAGTACAAGTTCCAGCCCTTTGTCGCGCTGATGCTGGTGAGCATCCTGGTGGCGCTGGTGGCCGGGGTGAAACCGGCCGACCTGGTGGCGACCATCGAAGGCGGCATGGGCAAGACCCTCGGCCATATCGCGATCATCATCGCCCTCGGCGCCATGATCGGGCGGATCATCGAGCTGTCCGGCGGCGCCGAGGCGCTGGCCAAGACCCTGATCGAGCGTTTCGGCAACCGCCGCACGCCGCTGGCGCTGACCATCGCCGGGTTCATCATCGGCGTGCCGGTGTTCTTCGAAGTGGGGGTGATCATCCTTATGCCGCTGGCCTATGGCGTCGCTCGCCGGGCGCGCAAGCCGCTGCTGGTGTTCGCCTTGCCGATGTGCGCGGCGCTGCTCACCGTGCATGCGTTCCTGCCGCCCCATCCGGGCGCCGTGGCCGCGGCCAGCCAGCTGGGCGCCGACCTGGGCCGGGTGCTGATGTTCGGCCTGCCGATCACCGCTTTCCTGTGCTACGTCGGCTACCGCGTGGCCGGGCGCATGACCCGGCGCTTCTACCCGATGACCGACGACATCCGCGCCGAAGTCTACGGCCCCCACGTGACCAACGAGGACCTGCTGGCCTGGACCAATGGCAACGGCCATGAGCAGAACCCGCAACAGGCGGCGGTGGCGGCGTCCCACATGGGCCTGGAAGAATCCACCAGCGCCATAGTCGCCAAGCTGCCACCGGCGCCCGCGCCCGGTTTCGGCCTGATCGTCAGCCTGATCCTGCTGCCGATCGTGCTGATCCTGCTGGGCACCCTGGCCACTTCGCTGCTGCCGGCCGAATCCACCCTGCGTGGAGTGATGACCGTGCTCGGCGCGCCGCTGGTGGCGCTGCTGATCGATACCTTGCTGTGCGCCTGGCTGCTGGGTTCGCGCCGTGGCTGGAGCCGCAACCAGGTGTCGGACGTGATCGGCTCGGCCTTGCCGGGCGTGGCCATGGTGATCCTGATCGCCGGGGCCGGCGGGGTGTTCGGCAAGGTGCTGGTGGACACCGGGATCGGCGCGGTGGTCTCCGACCTGCTGCGCACCACCGGCCTGCCGGTGCTGGCCCTGGGCTTTTTGCTGACCATGCTGCTGCGCGCGGTGCAGGGGTCGACCACCGTGGCCCTGGTGACCACCGCCGGGATCATCAGCCCGCTGATCGCCACCCTGAACCTGACCCCCAACCACATGGCGCTGCTGTGCCTGGCCATGGGCGGTGGCGGGCTGGCGATGTCGCATATCAATGATGCCGGCTACTGGATCTTCACCAAGCTCGCCGGGCTCAACGTCGCCGACGGCCTGCGCACCTGGACCGTGATCACTACCTTGCTCGGCACCCTGGGTTTCTGTATTACCTTGCTGATCTGGCCTTTTGTCTGAGCCGTTTTTAGGAGCCAACATGCCTCGTTTTGCTGCCAACCTAAGCATGCTCTACCCGCAACACGGATTTCTCGAGCGTTTCGCCGCCGCGGCGGCCGACGGTTTCGAAGCGGTGGAGTACCTGTTCCCCTACGACTACAGCCCCCAGGAACTCAAGCAGCGCCTGAGCGACAACGGCCTGGTCCAGGCGCTGTTCAACGCACCGCCCGGCGACTGGGCGGCGGGCGAGCGGGGCACCGCGACCCTGCCGGGGCGCGAGGCGGAGTTCCGCGCCGGCTTCGAGCGCGCCCTGGAATACGCCGCGGTGCTGGGCAATTCGCGCATTCATGTAATGGCCGGCCTGCTGCCCTCGGAAGACCTGCGCGAACGCCATCACGCGGTGTACCTGGAGAACCTGGCCTACGCCACCGCCCAGGCGGCCAAGGCCGGGGTCACGGTGCTGCTGGAGCCGATCAACACCCGCGACATGCCGGGCTTCTTCCTCAACCGCCAGGACCAGGCCCAGGCGATCTGCAAGGAAGTCGGCGCGAGCAACCTCAAGGTGCAGTTCGACTGCTACCACTGCCAGATCGTCGAGGGCGACCTGGCGACCAAGCTGCGCCGCGACTTCGCCGGCATCGGCCATATCCAGATCGCCGGCGTGCCGGATCGCCACGAGCCGGACCTGGGCGAGTTGAACTACCCCTACCTGTTCGCGCTGATGGACCAGCTGGGCTACGACGGCTGGGTCGGTTGCGAGTACCGGCCGCGGGGCGATACCTCGGCCGGCCTGCAATGGCTACGGGACTGGAAAGCCTTCTGAGGGGCGGGCAGGGCGGTGGCGCTGGTCAGTGCGTGCCGCCCGCTAGCCGTGATTCTGCGGGAATCTGAACATTTCTGGAGGTGTCGGCCTTCGCTCCCCAGCTGCGGGTACATTGGCTCCCTGTCGCCAGGGCCATCACTGGTGCCATCAATGGGAGCGGGGAGCATGGAAAAGTCGATATTCGTCGATCAGTCGGGCCTGGACGACGCGCCTTGTCGTCCGCACGATCTGCATTGGGAACAGATCCCCACCGTGACCCTGGAGCGCATCGAGCGTGAATACCGCCGTGCCCGGCGCACCACCATTCTTGGTCAGTGGATCAATATCGCCAGCGTGCTGCTGGTGGTGCTGAGCGCCGCCTGCGGCCTCTGGCTGTGGAACCACTTCCGCGCCCAGGGGCTGGACCAGGGCTTCGGCCTGCGCCAGTTGTTCGTGCTGCTGTTCTTTTTCGCCAGCCTGTGCGCGGTGGTGGAGTGGCTGCGGCGCATTCGCCGCACTACCCGGGTGGCCCTCGACGGCTTGAGCGAAGACCTGCGGGATATCGCCTGCGTGCTGTGGTTCAGAAAGCAGCACCAGTGAGCGGCACCCGCGCAGCGGCTGTCAGTCTTTCGCTGCAACCGCTTGCGAGTCGGACGGCAGCAGCAATTCCACCCCTTGCTTGCGAATCCCGTCCGCCGCGGCCTGGGCCAGGTCGTCGTCGCTGATGATCACGTCGAACTGCTCCAGCCCGGCGATGCGGTACATGCTGAAGGTGCCGTACTTCGAACTGCTGGCCACCAGCACCACCTGGGACGCCGACTGCATCGCCACCTGCTTGACCTCGACCTTCAACGCCGACGGCGTGGTGATGCCGCGGCGCAGGTCCCAGGAGCTGGTGGACATGAAGGCGATATCGGTCACCACCTGACGCAGGGTCGCCACCGCCAGCCCGCCGACGCAGGAATGGTTGTCGTGGTCGAGCTGGCCGCCGGTGTGGATCACCGTCACCTGCGGCGCCTCCATCAGCGCCTGGACGATGCCGAAGTCGTTGGTCACCACGGTCATGCCCGACAGCGCCTTGATGTACGGCACGATCTCCAGGGTGCTGGTGCCGGCGTCCAGGTACACCGTCATGTCCGCGTGCAGCAGCCGCGCCGCCAGCCGCGCCATAGCCTGCTTCTGCGGCAGCTCGACCACCGCCTTGGTCTGGTGGCTCGGCTCGCTGTGCAACTGGCTGGCGATACGCACCCCACCGGTCACCGAATAGGCCCGGCCTTCCTGCTCCAGCAGCGCGATATCGCGGCGCACGGTCATGTGCGAGCAGTCGAACATCTCCATCAACTGATGCACGCTCAACACCTGGTGCTTGCGCAACTGGCGCAGGATCAGCTCGCGACGCTGCTCGGGAATCATCGGGGCGCCGCTATCGCTGGCGATGTCCTTGGGGTTGGGCATTGAGGCTCCGCAGTGGCTGGGCAGAAGGCAGGTAACTGGCGGACATAGTAGCGAATCCGCGGGGCGGGAACGAGAAGCACGCAACCGATCGTCCCCCCTGTACGACCGCATGGCTCTGCTTCTGCAGGAGCGCAGCTTGCGCGCGATGAACGATGACGCGATATTCCCGCATTGCGCGTGACGGCTATCGAGCATCGACCGGCGAGCAGTTACCAAGGAGCGGTCATGGACCCCAAGCGTTATGAACACCTGATGATCAGCGTCGAGCCCCATGAAATGCGCATGAGCCACTGGGTGTACGCCCCCAGGGTGGTGGATGCTCGCGATGGCCGGGTCGTGCTGGACCTGAGTGGCGGGCCGTGGGACCTGGTGTCCTGCTCGCCATCGACGGCGGCGGTGGAGCTGCTGTTGCGCAAGTACCCCGGAGAGCATGAGGCGGTCTGCCTGAGCATTCGCCTGGCCGACAACAGCCTGTGGCTGGAGGGCACTGCGGTTGCCACCGAGAATATCGAGGGGGCGTTGGAGAGGGCGCATGGCTGAGCCGCGCCGTGGCTCAGGCCGGCGAAGCGTCACCGGGGCCTGACGACCGTTGGTAAGCTGGCGGTTCTTTCTTTTGCCAAATGACATTAAAGTTAATGCCATCTGTCATCAGGCCGGGAGATGATCATGACCGCCGCCGCCAAGAATACCGCCACCGTGAAACCTTCGGCCGAGGCTGAGAAGGCCAAGGGCAGTGCGCCCAAGGCCATCGCCAAGGTCGAACCGCGCAAGCCCTCCGCCAGCCGCATCCGCGGCCCCAAGGCCAATCTGCTGCGCGAAGAGGCGGCGGTCTATGCGCTGCCTTCGCCCATGGTGCGCGGGCTGCTGCCGGGCACTGACGCCGATGACCCGATGGCGGTGTTCAGGGCCACCCAGCTGGGGTTCTCCCTGGGCGCGGTGATCGAGCTGGTGGAGTCGGTCGAGGCCTTCAAGCGCTACAACGTGCTGGCGAAGATCGTCGGGTTTTCCGAGCGCACCCTGGCGCGGCGCCTGAAGAACCAGGACCAGGCCCTGACCCCCGAACAGAGCGCCCGCGCCTTGCACTACGCGCAAGTGCTGGAAAAGGCCGAGGCGGTGCTGGGCTCCCGGGCGCTGGCCGAAGACTGGATGACCCAGCCGGCGCTGGGCCTGGATGGCGAAGTCCCCATCGACCTGCTGGCCAACCCGGTGGGCTATGAACTGGTGACGGACTTTCTGCACCGGCTCGAGTTCGGGGTCTACTGATGCTCACCAACCCCTTGGCCCCGGCCCTGCATTTCTGGCGCCTCGACCAGGCCCGGCATGCCTCGACCTGGAACAGCGGCATTGGCGCCGAAGGCAGCGGCGGGCGCTGGAATCCCAAGGGGGTGCAAGTGGTGTACGCCAGCCTGGACGCCTCGACCGCGATCCTGGAAGTGGCGGTGCACAAGGGTTTCAAGGCCCTCGACTGCCTGCCCCACACCCTGACCGCGGCCCGGGTGCTGGACCCATCGCGGGTCCACACCGTCCGCCCCGAAGACATCCCCAACCCCAACTGGCTGATCCCCGGCACCCCCAGTCACAGCCAACAAGCCTTCGGCGCCAGCCTGCTGGAACAGCATCCCTTCGTGCTGATCCCCTCCAGCGTGTCGCGCCATAGCTGGAACCTGCTGATCAACCCCTTGCTGGCCACCGGGTTGTATGAGCTGGTGTTGCAGGAGCGTTTTGCGCTGGATGGGCGGTTGAGTCCGCCGGAGCGTTGAGGGGGCTGCGCCGTCAAGTACCGGCCCCTGGGCGTCCCATACCTGCGTCTGACGCTGCAAAGAGACTTTTGAGGGCTTCAGTTCAGAACTGTCCTACAGCCTGTTTGTAGTCATTTGGCGTAACGTTCCACCGCCAACTGCTGACACTTTTGCCTCCATCCTGATGGGGGCATTTTTTTGGCAATGTGGAAGCGGACAAGATCCAAATGAAACTGTTCACGTACTAAGTCTGGCCAGCGGGGGGCGCTCACTTACCTCACTCGATACGCAGGCCAACTCACGCAGCCCTTAGGCGGCATGTACAACTTCAAGGAAGGCCCATAGTGAAATACACCGTAGAGGAAGGGCAGCACCTGGCTGCCAAGTTCATGGCGAAGCACGCTGCACGCTCCATAAAAGCCACTTACGACCTTGCCACGCTAGGTGCCAGAACCCGTCTGGGGGGCGAAGTCGCCACGGCCAGCTCCAGCGTAAAAGTCAGCGGCCATCGAATTGCCTGTGTGGGCGACCGGGTACGTTACCCGGACGGCACCGAAAGCAAGATCGTCTCCGGTGCCGGCGCTGCGCTGACCCACCAGGGTCTCCCGATGGCTATTGTGGGCAGTGCCACCGACAACGGCGACAGCATTATCAGCAGCCTGCAAAGCTGTGCGCAGATTCGGGAATACGCCGATGGCAATGGCATCCCCGGTTTGCTCCAACCCGGCTTTGAGGTGCCATTCACCTCTAGCGAAAGCAAGACTTCTCGCTGAGGCCTCCAGCCTATCTCTCGGCGCTTCATCAGGCTCAGGCAAGGAACCGCACAATGAGTGGAAAACCCGCCGCCCGCGTCACCGATCCAACGGCCTGTCCTCTGCCAGGCCATGGAACCAACCCCATCGTCAGTGGTTCTCCCGATGTCTTTTTCGACGGCCTGTCCGCCGCCCGAAAAGACGATGTATCCGCGTGTGGCAGCCCGATCGTATCCGGTGTTTCATCGAGTGTTTTCATCAACGGTCAACCCGCTGCCACCCTGGGCAGCATCGGTGCGCACGGTAACGTAATCATCGGCGGCTCGGGCACGGTGATCATCGGGGATACCTTCGTACCGGCCACCGTCTCGCCCATCGCATCGCTGGGCACCAGTACCGCGCCTTATTCCGGACGCTTCCAGCTGATTGACCAGGAAACGGGCAAACCTGTTGCTGGGCGCAAGGTCAAGGTCTGGTCCAGTGCCGGTTGGAGCACGCTCGACACCACAGATGCCGAAGGCATGACGTCGTGGGTGCATCACGCTACATCGGAGTCCATCCATATCGACCTGGCGCAGGGTGGCCAAGCATGAGCGATCAGCCCGGCCTCTCCCAGGGTGGCATGAGCCCGGAAGGCAAGATCAACCCCGCGGGCATTCTGGAACCCAAGCTCGATCCGCAGGACAAGCAGGTGTTGTGTTCGGCAATCTGCTATTGCAACGCCACGCCCAACGTCAGCCAGGATGGCAAGAGCCTCAAACAGGCGTGCGTCGCCCAGCGCCTGGGCGAACTGGACGAAATCCGCCAAGGCCGTAGCCCCTACAAGCCCGAGGTCAGCTACGACATGACCAAGAGCCCGCCGCAGCCGATTCTGGACAGTCAGACCGGTAATAGCCCGCATGGCTGGATTCCGGGTTGGATCAGTAAATACTGGGACGAAGACCCGGAGCATCCGCCGTTCAAGCCGGGCCGAGGTATGATTCGCCGGCCTGATGTGGTGATCGTTAAAGACCCGAAAAAGCCGCCGACCCAGGACAATATCAAGCAGGTGGTGGAGATGAAGTTTCCGCCTGATCCACCTAATGAAACCCAGGCAGGTGCATATGCAACGATTGCCGGAACCAAGAGCAAGGTCGTCGAAATGCAAGCTACTGACTGTGACTGTAGCCAGGAAAACCAGCAGTCCAAGGTTCCCGTGGAGCAACTGGGATGGGCTGCGGCTATCGCTGGTGGAGTGATGTTTATCCTGACGCGCGGTCGCTCCCCTCGACCAATGATCCCAGCCTATTAATTCGGAGGAAGTCTTATGGAACAGGAGTTCAATTTGGCTGAGGAGCTGGCCAAACAGCCTCATCTGCTGGAAGTGCCCGGCAACCTGCTAATGAAGGGTGGCCCCGAGGACTATATCGGCGCCGTGCTCTGCCTACGGGGCACGCTCTACTTCAAGGAGGCCCATACCCCTCTGGTGCGCGAGGCGCTGTGCCAATGCTTCGACGACTTCAAGCGACTGGCCGAGCCTTATTTCACCTGGCTTTGGCGTGAGGAACCGCCAGAGGGCAAGCCTCTGACTGCGTACCGTGATGCAAAGCCATTGCGTGAAATGCTGGCCAATATGGATGAGGATTACCCGCTGAGCTTTTACTACACCAGCGGCAAGCAATCTAACGATGCGAGTGCTTGGCTCTTCAAGATTTTCGGCAAGTCGGCATGGGAAGCGAAGATTGGGCGCAATCTAAGTGTTCTGGAGTTCTCCGTACCGCTGCTGTACCAGGAGCAGAATCCGCTGAGTTTCCTACGTCTGCTCCTCGACTTCTCACGTCGATTGGCTCCGGAGCAGGGCTATGCAGGACATGCCTTCAATCTTTCGGTAACAAACCGGGACGACAACGAGCCCACCGAAGCTTTTATGGCTGCGCGTATGCCAGGTCTGGATGTGGGAACAGCCGGCCTGTTGGCAAATATCCCAGAGTTCAAACCCACCAGGATCAAGACCGTCAGTTGGCTAACCGTACTCGATCAGGAACGCCTGGACCTCGTTGGGGGGCTGGACGCTTTGCGCGCCCAACTACCCTCCAGCCATTTCGCGTTCTACGACTACGGTGCCGGCGTGGTGATCCAGGCCGGAGCCTACCCCTACCTCGGCGGTGATGCCGAAGACTCGAGACCCGCACCCTACGTACTGCTGAACCATGTGCTCAAGGGCATCCGCTACGAGACCGTGGGCTCGCTGCACGGTGGCTCCCACGACGGCGAACTGCGCCTGGTCGGCTGGTCGGCCGATCAGTGGCTCAAGCGCCTGGATGTGGATGAGGGTGAGATAGCCGGCTGGCGTGCCAAGCTGCTTACTGACGAACCCAGCCTGGACGCTGCGAATACCTTAATAGAGCGCCTCTAGTGCAGGACGTGGCGACGACAAAAGAGCAACTATGCTAGGTCTGATGCCGAAATTGATTGAGCAGATCGGGCTTCCCGTCCTTGCGTCGTGGAAAAGCAATGGGAATGGGATCGATCCGCTTGGGTTGAATTGACCGTCGCTGCCTCTCAAGGTCGGTCTGTTGGAGGTCTGAAGTTGCGTATCGCTTTTTTGGTGAACCGAGACGTGGAGAGCAATCTCACTCTCAACTTCCTGTTGCCCGAGATTCACGAGAGCACAGTGGGGATATTCCTCTCGGAGAGAGTGGGAACGGGCAGCAAGGTACCCCGCATGCTCGGGCAACTCGCATTGATCGAGCAGGACTTCTTCAATGCCTTGGCTCCGGGGTTGAGCGGATCGAGCGACCAGGTCGGCAGCGGGCATCGATTCGGTTTTGCAGAACTGCAGCAACGCTTTGGGGTGCCTGTGCGGGTATTGCCCAGCTTGCGGGATCCGCTGGGCCTGCAAATGCTGCGGGAGGCGGGAGCGGATTTGTTTGTCTCAATCCGCTTTGGTCAAATCCTCTCCAATGAAGCGTTGGTCATTCCGTCACGCGGCGTCCTCAACCTTCACTCTGGCCTCTTGCCTCACTATCGAGGCGTTCTCGCGACGTTCCGGGCGCTGCTCAATGGTGACCCGGAGATCGGCTGTACGCTCCATTGGATAGACAGTCCCGGCATTGATGTGGGGCGCATCATTGAGACTGCGCGGGTGACGGTCGAAAAGGAGCGCTCCTTGCTGTGGCACATCCTTTCCCTTTATCAACCAGGCGCGGGCCTCATCCTGGACGCAATCAGACGCCTGGAGCGCGGCGAGCCCATGACGGGGGCGCCTCAGGATCCATCTGCAGGGGCCTACTACTCCTTTCCCAGCGAAGATGACCTGATGCGCTTCACCACACTGGGGTGGCGGCTCTTCGATCGCGAGGACGTCTGGGATCTTTTCGAGTCGTACGGATTTCCGTTGCGCACGCGCACGCTTTGAGCGTTGAACGAAGGAAGATGTTCGCCGGGCTGGCGAGGCATTGATCTGGCGTTTTTCCAGCGTTGAATCTGACAGTCTCGCGTGAGCGGCTGCATGACTGTGTTTCCAGTTGCGACCATGGCCGGATAGGCCGGCTCCTCGATACCCCGCGCAGAGCGCAGCCCGCCCTGACTTACCGCACTCCAGATATTTCCAAGACGATGGGTTAGACATAAACTGCCACGCCTTTGTCGTTGCCCTGTATAGAGCCCGAGACTAGCCTTTTGATCGTCGCTGCAAACGCAGTGATCGGGTTTGGTCGCCCGACTTTGATACAGGCGCAACGATATGGAGTTCAATCATGCGCGCTGGCAAATCATCTTCAGATCGCTGTTTTTCTAATCTCCTTTCCCTGCCCAATTACTCCCGCTTTCCAAGAGCAAAGGGAGGTGGGCTATGAGCACCTCCACCCCGGTCAAAACCCTCGGCTTCGTCACCTTCGGCCCTTGCGGCGACGGCGATCAAACCCTGTTTCGCGTCAACGCCGACGTGCCTCTGCCCCAAGCCCTGGAACACGCTTCGACCCTGCTGTACTACGCCAAGAAACTCGCCCTGGATGCGGCGATGGAAGAGCAGGGCGAACGTTACGCCTGGGCCGCGCACTTTCTGGCGGAGATGGGCAAGGCGGTGATCGATGATGTGGGGCTGGGTTTGAGGGAAGGGGAGGAGCTGTAGGTTTAGTGGAGGGATGTTGCAGAGCGCCGTTTCTGGGTGGCAGGGAAGCGGCGTTTTTTCTGGCGGTCACCCCGGCATCGCACTGTCGATTTCCCGGAGTCTGGTTCGACTATCTTTCAGGGAATGAAGCCGATGGGTCGCAATGACCATCGGCGTTCCCTGGCTAAGCACTATTACGCGGACGAACCAGGAGAAGACCATGCGCAAGCTAATCGTTGCCGCTTTCATGAGCCTGGATGGCGTTATCCAGGCCCCCGGCGGGCCCGAAGAAGATACCAGCGGCGAATTCCGCTTCGGTGGCTGGGTCGTACCCTACGCCGACGAAGCCTTTGGCCAGGCCATGCAGGAGCTGTTCTCGCAGCCGTTCGATTTGCTGCTGGGGCGCCGCACCTACGACATATTCGCCGGGTATTGGCCGCACATACAGGCCGGCTCAAAAAACAGCGCCATCGCCGACCTGTTCAACCGCGTGCCCAAGCATGTGGCCACCCATAGTCCCGAGACGCTTGATTGGCACAACAGCCATGCGCTGCAAGGAAACCTTGCCGACGCCATACAGGCCCTCAAACAGCAGGGCGGCGCCCACCTGCTGACCCAAGGCAGCGGCGATCTAGTGCGCCAACTGCTGGCCGCCGGGTTGGTGGATGAGCTTCGGCTGATGATCCATCCCATCGTATTGGGGGGCGGCAAGCGGTTGTTCGACGATCAGGCACAAGCATCAGCCTTCACTTTGGTGAACTCGATGAGTACTTCTGGTGGGGTGTTGATTGCCCACTATGTTCGCAGTGGTGAGGTGCGTACAGGGACGTTTGAATAGTAGGAAAGACCGTGACGGTGTTGGAACCCTGCGCTTCGGGCGGGTAGTTTTCTCTGGAGTTTTAGGGCGTTGGCCTCGGGGCAAAAGCGGGGGCGATTGTGAATGACCGCTAACGGCCGATTCTGTTGAAAAAGTCGGCTTCGGTTTTCACGGCAGAAAAGTACGCGCCTGAGATTGAAATCTGTGTTTTTGGCAGAAGGTTCAGGACTCGGATTTCACGTAGCAGCGTGCAAAAAGAGGTGTTTCCACCCATCAATGTTCGATCGTTTTGGGAAAACCGACTTTTTCAACAGAATCGGCCAATAACTGCCGGTCATCGCCAAACGCGTTGAGGATGCGCGACCATCTGCCAAAAGCAGGCAAACTCGCAACTTCATATCGTGTTTTGTTCAATCGTACAGTAGTGTTTCCAAAAATTAGGAGTATCAAAATGGAAAGGGAGCTACCGACAGAGTTTGTCACTTTTGCTGTCAGTACGGGTTTCTTAGCTACGAATCAATGGTCGAGAGCATCAATTGAATCTTTCCAACGCAACTGGGAGGAAATATTGATTCAGAAAAAAAATGGGCAGGCCGTTATGTTGCCAATTTTTAGTCTTTTGTATCGAATGAATATTGAGGACGATGCTTTCTTGGCTCGAGAAAAATTTGAGGGTACCAGTCGATTAAAGTCAGTTCATGATCAAAGCATTCGAGTCCTTGAGCTTTATCCTCAAATTTCAGAAGGCAATACCAATGCTCATAAAGAGCCCGCTAGCAGATTTGTACAGATTGGACTTGGATTGACAAGCTCCTACAAGCATAGGAGCCTCAATAGGTTAAGCGTTAAGCTTGACGAACATACTATGCCAAAGCCGAAGGGGTACAGGTATATCTTGTATACACCTGGGTGGTCGGTACGAGGCGCTTTTGACGATGAGCATTAATCAACGCCGAAGTGCATTTTGCCCACTTCAGGGTAGATCGATCCCTAACCGGTCCTTGAGCGCTTATATTCCTTAGGCTTTACCAATTTCGAGCATAACCATCAAGCTTACTCCGCCAGCTTTCTCTGTGCTTGCCTTCTGAACCGGCCGTAGTTTCGTAGACACATCTAGGTGGCCGAAAGCAGCCCTTAGAAAAGTTACAGTTATTGACCCATTTCTGCTGGTCACACTTGCGGATGTTGGACAGATAGCTCTAAGGGACTTAGGTATTCTCAGGCTGTGGCCCGACAGGTAACCTGAGCCCCCCAACTGCGTAGACCGCAATGGACATCAATCTACTGAACGAATCCATGATCGGCCATTGGCGTATTCCCTCGGGTGTCTGGCAATGCGAGTTCCAGTTTGGGAGCCGATTAATTTACGTCCAACATGACGATGATGAGCTACCCCATGCCAGGCTTATCGAAGCGCAACATGTGGTTAATGCCGCGTGGACTGATTTGCCCCAAGCCCTAAAGTTTGCCGAGCAGCACTGTAAAACGCAGATGCCTGAGTTGATGCGGCTTTATGAGACTCATATGCCGTGGGAGTCTCCGTTGTATGTGTACTCGATCCACTTCGATCTCGACTCACCTTACCCCGGCTATACCATTTCCAAGAACCTTGATTTCGATTGGGGTCGTACCCTGGTCGATGAAGACGACCTGTGTATGAGTCACAACGTCTGCATGAAGCTGCATGAGCCAGGGGATGACTTTTGGATTTACATCAAGCGCGTGGGCTTTCAGCAATTTGAGCTTGGCTATTAGCCTAGTGATCAACTATCAACTAAGGGTCTGTTCCTGAACCTCGTTGATCAGGCACGCTCCCCAATACACCACCACTGAACTTCAACCTCATCATCGCTTTGGGTTACATCATGCCCATGCTCGATGAATGACTCGGGTATATCCAGGGCAAGCTTGTGGTTCAGGCTTATTGGAGCGAGCGAATTATGCTGCCCCAGAAAACTCAGGTAGTACTCACGGTCATAGAACACCGTTACTTCACTTTGGTGCAGCCAGGGCCATACCAGTAGGCAGGCGACGCGGTAGTAGCCCTGGCTGCGATCCGCAGCGCGGGAAAGATGGTTCGCTGCTTCTAGCAGTTGCTGAACGCAAAACGCCTGCAATTCGATACGTGCCTGCGGACCTTCAACGAGGGTATTGAGCACTGGAATTTTCCAGTGCGTGTAGCGCTGGCGTTCATCAATGTGAGGATAGAACTCACCGCTAAAGCCCGCGGCCCAGTACTCCAATGCGCGGAGACGGCGGGGGATGCCTCGGAGCTTTTTGTTACTGAGGAGTAATCTTCGCAAGGGATGTCCTTATGCTATGCGGTGACACTGACGGTTTGGGTGCTCATTGTAAGCTGCTAAACGATCAGCGTTTTCGGGAGTTGATATTGGAAATATCCGCTCTTGAAAGCTGCCCGGCATGGGCTTTCATTTTTGACGGTTTGCGCAAATAGCCTGATGTTTTTCTGTTTGGCTCGACATCCTTTTTAGCGATCCCGGAAACGGTCCAACCACAATCCCTACTTCACCCATACCGAAAACACGAGCGGCAAAAAATCTTGAAATAGCTCGGCGAAATAACCCTATAAGCCGTCCGCCCCCTTTTCTGCATTCTGGCAGCAACCGTTGAGCGTCCATCAGTTGCAGTTCATCTGCTGTCCAGTGGTCTCACGAACAGGTCTGGCTCTTCGTGAAGCCCTGAAATCTGGCACATCGGACAACCCGGTGACTAAAGTGCCCTCCACAAGCGGACACTAAGGATTGCATGGCCTTGGCGAGGGCCGGCGGGCTGACCGGCGTTCGCACGGTTTTCCATGGCCCTGCCACTTCGCGGCTATTCTCTAATTTCAGGTCGATGGCCTAAAGATCCATGTCCACGCCTATGGCCTGATGTCCTGCTCGCCCGGGTAAAAACGCTTTTCTCAGCCTTGCTGAGCCGTGTCGGGTGTTGCTTCGAGGACGGGCCCCTCCAGTTCGAGGGCGGTTAATGGCGCTTCACAGTGATCAGGGACGATGACGGTGAGGGCATGCATGCAGTGGCGGCCATGGATATGAGCGTCGGGTCAACGACCGGAGAAGAGGCGGCGGACTTTTTCGTGCAGACCCTGGAACAGGCCAACGATGCCGTGGTGATCATCGACGATCACAACCAGGTGGTGTTCTTCAACGCGGCGGCCGAACGTTTCTGGGGCTGCCCACGGTGCGAGGTGCTGGGCAGCGACGTCAGCACGCTGGTGCCGATCCCCATCCGCTCGCGAAACGACGGCGAGACCGGGGTCAACAAGATCATCGGCACCAGCCGCGATGTCTGTATCACGCGCAAGGATGGCGAAGAGCGCTGGGGCGCGATGGCGATCTCGAAAATCACTCTGCAGGGGCGCATTTTGTATGCCGCCTTTTTCAAGGACGTGACCCAGACGCGGCTCAAGGATATCGAGCAGCGCTTGCTGTCGATGTCGGTCAATGCCAGTAGCTCGGCCACCTGCATCGTCGACGCCGACGGCCGGCTGATCTATATCAACGACGGGCTGGTGCGCTTGCTGGGGTATGCCCGCGAGGAGTTGCTGGAGCGCTCGCCGCAGGTGTTCTTCGTCACCGATACCCCGGGCCAGGCCCAGGCCGACGAGCTGCAACTGGAGAGCATCCTCAGTGGCCAGCCCCATGAAGCCTGCGGCCTGATCAGCAAGCGCAACGGCCAGCGGCTGTGGGTGCAGGTCTGCTCGGCGCCGGTGTTCGACGCCGGCGGGCGGATCGGCAATATCGTCATCGTGTTCACCGACATCACCCGTTCCAGGCTGCCCGAAGTACTGCAGGACAAGGTCATCGGCGCCTTGTTGCAAGAGCAGCCCCTGGAACGCGTGTTGACGCTGCTGTGCCAGGAAATCGAGCGCCTGGCGCCGGAAGTCGTCGTCTCGATACTCAGCGTGGACCCGCAGGGGCTGCTGCACCCCCTGGCCAGCCCTGGCCTGCCGGCCGACTACTCCCAAGCCATCGAGGGACTGCCAATCGGGCCCGCCGCCGGTTCCTGCGGCACCGCGGCCTTTCGCGGCGAGCCAGTGCTGGTCACCGATATCGACACCGATCCGCTGTGGGCCGATAGCCGTTTGCTGGCGCAGCAGGCCGGGGTGCGGGCCTGTTGGTCGATCCCGCTGCGCAACAGCGCCGGCAGGGTGTGCGCGACCTTTGCCCTGTACTTTCGCGAGAGCCGCAAGCCCGATACCACCCATGCCCATCTGATCATGACCGGGACCCACCTGTGCATGCTGGCGCTGGAGCGCGAGGAGGCGCGCCAGTCGATCCGCCACATGGCCTTGTCCGATGCCCTGACCGGCTTGCCCAATCGCAGTTCCCTGCTGGCCGAGGCCAACCGCAGCATCGCCGAGGTGGCCCTGGAGCAGGGCGAGCTGGCGGTGCTGTATGTCGACCTGGACCGCTTCAAGCAGGTCAACGATGCCCTGGGGCATGCCTCGGGCGACGAGCTGCTGCAGGTCATGGCGCAACGGCTGCGCAGCGTACTGCGCGAGTCGGATATCGTCGGCCGGCTGTCGAGCGACGAGTTCGTGCTGGTGCTGCCCCGGATGAACGCCACCCGGGTCACGACCTTTCTCGAGCGCCTGATGCCGACCCTGGGCGCCCCGGCCGATATTGCCGGGACCGCCGTGGTGCCTTCGGCCAGTGTCGGCGTCAGCCTGTACCCCAGCGACGGCCAGGATATGGAAAGCCTGCTGCATTGCGCCGATATCGCCATGTACCAGGCCAAGCGTACCGAGCGCGGCGGTTTCAGGTTCTTCCTCGAGGAAATGGACCAGCTCGCCCAGCAGCGTCTGCAGCTGGAGACGGCGCTGCGCCAGGCCCTGACCAGCGACGGCCTGCATCTGGTCTATCAACCGCAGATCGACTTGCGCAGCAACGGCCTGGTCGGGGTCGAGGCGCTGGCGCGCTGGGAGCATCCGCGCCTGGGCAATATCCCGCCCGCGCAATTTATCGCGCTGGCCGAGGAGTGCGGGTTGATCAACTACCTCAGCCAGTGGGTGCTGTGCGAAGCCTGCGAGCAACTGGCGCGCTGGCGTCGATCGGGCATCAGGGTGCCGTCCATCTCGGTCAACCTGTCGCCGATCAACTTCCACAACCTCAACCTGGCGGCCCTGATCGCCCGCCAGTTGCAGCGTTGCGGCCTGCAGCCGGCGGACCTGTGCGTGGAGGTCACGGAGGGCGTTTTCCTGTGCAGCAGCCCGACCACCGAGCAGACCCTCCAGGACTTGCATACCCTGGGCGTGCGCCTGGCCATCGACAACTTTGGCGCGGGATATTCCAGCCTGGGCTATCTGCGGCGCTTGCCGATCAACGAGCTGAAGCTGGACCAGAGCTTCGTCGAGGAGCTGGAGCACGACGCCTCCTGCCGCGCCTTGAGCGAGGCGGTCATCGGCATCGGCAAGGGCCTGTCCCTGCGGGTCATCGCCGAGGGCATCGAACACCCCGCGCAGCGCGACATCCTGCAGGCGCGGGGCTATGACGTAGGGCAGGGCCAGCTGTTTTCCTCGCCATTACCGGCCCGGGCGTTCGGGCAGTGGTTTGTGGGTTGGCAGAGTTAGGCGGCCGGTCGATGGGGCAGCGCCGCGCTCCAGGCGGATGCGAAGTGGACCGCGACGGGCCTGCGCACGACCCTTTCTTTTCCTTCTTTCCAGGGCCGCTGCGGGCATTGCCCGGCGCCAGGCATGGGCGTGGTCATTCAAACACTCTGTTCTTTAAGTCAAGTTGTTAGCGTGTAGGGATTTTCTGTTTTATGCCGTGGAAAACCAATTAAACCTGACGGTTTGTTAGATGTTTAGTTGTGGGTATTTAGTGTTTCTGCTTATTTGGTTTTGTAACTGTTGGCGTATTCCGTATGGGACTGATGTGATTCGGGAAAATCATTTGTCAGCGGTATTTTTGTGGGCTTTAGTGGGGGTGGAAAAACAATTCGCGAACACTTCCAAACAGCATGATTCAATCATGGGTGGTTTAAATATAATAAGAAGGTAAGCCATGACAGACTCCACAAAAGTGCCGGCTGCGTGCGATACAGCGGGCGATTTTCATAATGAGAAAACCGCCGGCGGACTGAAAAGAACCCTGACGCCCCGGCACCTGAACATGATCGCCATCGGCGGCTGCATCGGTACCGGGCTGTTCGTCGCCTCGGGCTCGACCATTGCCCAGTCCGGGCCGGGCGGCGCGCTGCTGGCCTTTGTGGTCATCGGCGCCATGGTGTTCTTCCTGATGACCAGCCTCGGCGAACTGGCGTCCTGCATGCCGGTCACCGGTTCGTTCTCGACTTATGCCTCGAAGTATGTCGATGAAAGTTTCGGCTTCGCCCTGGGCTGGAACTACTGGTATGCCTGGGCGGTGACCGTTGCAGTCGATCTGGTGGCCGCGCAGATCATCATGGCTTATTGGTTTCCGGATGTGCCGGGGTATATCTGGAGTGCGGGTTTTCTATTGATCATCAGCGCACTTAATATGGCCTCGGTGCGCTTGTTCGGTGAGTCCGAATATTGGTTCGCCCTGATTAAAGTCATCACTATCCTGCTGTTTATCACGGTGGGCATTCTGATGTTGTTCGGCATTCTCAGCGGCGGCGAAAATGCCGGCCCCAGGCTCTGGTTGATTGGCGATGCGCCGATTGTCGGCGGCCTGGGGGCCCTGGTCGGGGTGGCGATGATCGTGGGGTTTTCGTTCCAGGGCACCGAGTTCGTCGGCATCGCCGCCGGTGAAACCCGGGACCCCGGGAAAAACGTGCCGCGCGCGGTGCGGCAGATCTTCTGGCGGATCCTGCTGTTCTACGTGCTGACCATCCTGATCATCGGCCTGTTGATTCCTTACAACGACCCGAGCCTGTTGAGGAATGGGGTGTCCGATATCCGTGTCAGCCCCTTCACCCTGATCTTCGAACGGGCCGACATGCTCGGCGCGGCCGCGGTGATGAACGCGGTGATCCTGACCTCGGTGCTGTCCGCCGGGAACTCCGGCATGTATGCCTCCTCGCGGATGCTCTACAGCCTGGCCCTGGAGGGCAAGGCGCCGGCGATCTTCGCCCGTTTGAGCCAGTCCGGCACCCCGCGGTGGGCGTTGCTGGCCACGGCCACGGTGGCGGCCTTGTGCTTCCTGACCTTCATTTTCAGCCCGGGGCAGATCTATAACTGGTTGCTCAACACCTCGGGCATGCTCGGTTTTATCGCCTGGCTGGGCATCGCGGTCAGCCACTACCGGTTTCGCCGCGGCTATGTGCGCCAGGGCAACGATCTGGGCAATCTGCCCTATGTGTCGCGGTTCTTTCCGTTCGGGCCGATTTTCGCCTTTGTCCTGTGCCTGTTCGTCACCCTGGGGCAGAACTATCAAGCCCTGCTCGGCGACTCGATCGATTGGGCCGGGCTGACCGCCACCTATATTGGCCTGGTGCTGTTCCTGGCGATCTGGCTGGCGCACAAAGTCATCAGTGGCTCCAGGTTCGTCCGGTTCGATGACATGAGCTTTTCGATGATTCGCAGCAAGTCCGAGACTTGCCCGCCGCTGGAATCGGCTATGAATGAGAATGCGGGTCTTCCTGTGCGAATGACCCAGGTCGGAGCCAAGTGATGAGTCAGGATTTTCTCGAAAGTTATTACCAGGCCACGGTTGAAAAGACCGCCTATCCGGCGCTTGGCGGCCGGGTGGAGACCCGGGTGTGCATTCTGGGCGGCGGGCTGGCCGGGCTTTCCACGGCGCTGGGTTTGGCCGAACGTGGGGTGACCGACGTGGTGGTGCTGGAATCCCACACCGTGGGGCACGGCGCCTCGGGGCGCAACGGCGGTTTTGTGTTCGGCGGCTACTGCCTGGGCAATGCCGAGCTGCTCAAGACCCTGGGCCGCGAGGAAGCGCGACGGCTCTACCGGCTGACCATCGACGCGGTCGAGCTGATCCGCCAGCGCGTCCGGCAATACGGTATCCAGTGCGACCTGACCGACAGGGGCGTGCTGCTGGCCAACTGGTTCAACGACCCGGCGCGGCTGGAAAAGCCTCGGCAGCTGATGAGGGAGGTCTACGGCGTCGACTGGCAGTATGTGGCGCCGGACGAGTTGCGCGAAAAGCTCAAGACCGAGCGCTATTTCGGCGCCTTGTTCGAGAGCAATGCCTTTCACTTCCACCCGCTCAAGTATGTCTATGGCGTGGCCGCGGCTGTCGCCGGCTACGGCATCGATATCCACGAACACTCCGCGGCCCTGGCGATCGAGCAGCAGGGCGGCAAGTACCTGATCAGGACCGCGGGTGGCGAAGTCCTGGCCGAGCAGGTGGTGTTCGCCGCGGGTGGGTATGCCCGCGGGCTATACCGGCCGGTGGAGCGGGCGACGCTGCCGATTGCCACCTATGTGGTGGCGACCGAACCCCTGGGCGAGCGTTTGCGGGAAGCGATCAACTGCGAGTCGGCCATTTACGACACCCGCTTTGCCTTCGACTATTACCGCCCGCTGGCGGACAGCCGGATCCTCTGGGGCGGGCGCATTTCCATCCTCAATCGGGGCCCGCAGGCGATCGCCGGCTTGCTCAAAGCCGATCTGGTCACGGTCTACCCGCAACTGGCCGACGTCGAGATCGAGTATTCCTGGGGCGGGCTGATGAGCTACGGCCGCCAGCAGATGGCGCAGATCGGCCGGGACGACAACGGCGTGTGGCATGCCGTGGGGTTTGGCGGTCACGGCATGGCGCCGACCACGGTGGCGGGGGAAGTGCTGGCGGATGCCATCGCCAAGGCCATCCCCATTCCCCAGGGCTTTGGCAAGTTCGGCCTGGTGCCCACCTTTGGCCTGGCCGGTCTGGTCGCGGCGCAGGCGACCTATACCGCCTATCAGGCTCTGGATGCCTACGATGCCCACCGTTTGAACAAATGACCGCAGCTTCTCCCGGGCCATACAGGTCATGGAGCAATCTCAGCGTTTTCTGGCCCAAACCCCGGAATGAACTTATGCTGGCGGGCAAATCTGCACTCATTGAAAACCCAAGGCGTGACGCGAGGACGTTCCGAGCGTCTACGACTTGAACAAGTGACGCTGCTGCAGCCCGTATTGGCTCTTGGCATATTGAAATTGGGAGATTGTGTATGGTCATCAAACCCCGCGTTCGCGGCTTTATCTGTGTGACGACCCACCCGGTCGGTTGCGAAGCCAACGTCAAGCAACAGATCGACTACGTCACCGAACAAGGCACCATCGACGCTGGGCCAAAGAACGTACTGGTGCTCGGCGCTTCCACCGGCTACGGCCTGGCCGCACGTATCACCGCCGCCTTCGGTTGCGGCGCCAACACCCTGGGTGTGTTCTTCGAGCGCGGCAGCGTTGACGGCAAGCTCGGCACCGCCGGCTGGTACAACACCGCGGCTTTCCACAAGTTCGCCGAAGAAAAAGGCCTGTACGCCAAGAGCATCAACGGCGACGCCTTCTCCGACGAAGTCAAGCGCCAGACCATCGAAACCATCAAGCGCGACCTGGGCAAGATCGACCTGGTGGTCTACAGCCTGGCCGCTCCGCGCCGTACCCACCCGAAAACCGGCGAAGTCCTGAGCTCGACCCTCAAGCCGCTGGGCAAATCGGTGACCCTGCGCGGTGTCGACACCGACAAGGAAATCGTTAAGGAAACCACCCTGCAGCCAGCCACCCAGGAAGAAATCGACGGCACCGTGGCCGTGATGGGCGGCGAAGACTGGCAGATGTGGATCGACGCACTGCACGAAGCCGGCGTGCTGGCCGAAGGCGCGAAGACCACCGCCTTCACCTATCTGGGCGAGAAGCTGACCCACGACATCTACTGGAACGGTTCCATCGGCGAAGCCAAGAAGGACCTGGACCAGAAAGTCATCGGCATCCGCAAGGAGCTGTCGGACCTGGGCGGCGACGCGCGGGTATCGGTGCTCAAGGCCGTGGTGACCCAGGCCAGCTCGGCGATCCCGATCATGCCGCTGTACCTGTCGCTGCTGTTCAAGGTCATGAAAGAGCAGGGCAGTCACGAAGGTTGCATCGAGCAGGTCTACGGTCTGTACAAGGACAGCCTGTACAACCCGAACCCGATCATCGACCAGGAAGGCCGCCTGCGTGCCGACTACAAGGAACTGGAACCTGCCGTCCAGGACCGCGTGAAGCAGCTGTGGGATGAAGTCACCAGCGAAAACCTCTACCAGATGACCGACTTCGCCGGCTACAAGCAGGAATTCCTGCGCCTGTTCGGCTTCGAGATCGACGGCGTCGACTATGAAGCCGATGTCGATCCGGACGTGAAGATCGCGAATCTGATCCAGGTGTAAGCGAACTTAACGCATCATCGACAACGCCCCTCCCATGAGGGGCGTTGTCGTTTCTGCCCGGGCCGCTGCCTGTCAACGGTCGGCTTGGGTTGGGATCGACATCTGGCGCATCACTCGTGTTGAATGTCGGCCCATTGCCAAGGGGGAAGACCATGCAAGCCGCACCCGTGCGCATCACCGCCGAAGAGATGCTCTCCGACAACTGGTACCTGCTGAAGAAATACAGCTTCGACCTGCAGCGCCGCGACGGCAGCTGGCAGGCGCAGACCCGTGAGGTCTACGACCGCGGCAATGGCGCGACCATCCTGCTGTACAACCGCGAGCGGCGCACGGTGCTGCTGATCCGCCAGTTCCGCATGCCGACCTACGTCAACGAGCACAGCGGCTACCTGATCGAGACCGCCGCCGGCCTGCTGGACAATGCCAGCCCGGAGGAGCGCATCCGCCTGGAAGCCGAAGAGGAAACCGGCTACCGCGTCGGCGCGGTGGAGAAGGTCTATGAAGCCTTCATGAGCCCCGGCTCGGTCACTGAGCGCATCCACTTTTTCATCGGCGAATACTCCCCCGACGACCGCATTGGCGACGGTGGCGGCCTGGAGGAAGAGGGCGAGGACATCGAGGTGCTGGAGCTGGGTTACCAGCAGGCGCTGGACATGGTGCGCAGCGGCGAGATCGTCGACGGCAAGACCATCATGCTCCTGCAATACCTGGAACTGCGCCTGATGCCGCCGCGCCGCCTGACGATCCTGGTGGCAGCGCCCCGGTACTCGGCCACCGACGATGCGGCGGCGCTGGCGCAGCAGGTCGCCAGCCTGGATGACTGGGCCGCGCGGCTGTTCGAGGCCGGGCACAGCCCCGTATTCGGCCAGTGGCTGGGGTTGGCGGCGGACGCTTCGAGCGCTGTCGACGAGTTCCAGGCGCGTGCGCGACATCAGTTGCAGCGTTGCGACGCGCTGCTGCGCATCGGCGGGGCCTGCGCCCGTGCCGATGCCCTGGTCGCCATGGGTGAGCAATTGGGCCTGCCGGTCTACCGTTCGCTGCAGGACATCCCGCGTTGCACTTCGGCCAGTTGAGGCAGCGCTCAACTGGCCGATTGGCCGACGGCCTTGTATCGGAGTGTGTATCGGCCCGCTGCTGATACACCTGCTTGTCCTGGCGCCGGTTGCGCACACAACCCGGATACACCCCGAGGATTAACTACGTCCACCCGCCAGCATCGAGCTTCTCGGTGTCGGTGGCGGGAACCGTTAATCAATCCATCGAAGGGGTATCAGCATGTTCAAACTCTCCAATGTTTCCAACGTCGCGCTTGGCCTGGCACTGGTCGGCGGCCTGGGCCTGTCCACCGCCGCTTCGGCGCTGAGCATGACCGAGCTGTCCCAGGGCTACACCCTGGCCGCGGCCGACGGGGTCAAAACCTCGGCCGAAGGCAAGTGCGGCGAAGACAAGTTCGCCAAGACCGACACTAACCACGACGGCAAGGTCTCCCGCGAGGAGTTCATCGCCGCCGCCCCCGAGCGCGCCGCCGAGTTCGACAAGATCGACGCCAACCACGATGGCGCCATCAGCCTGAGCGAAGCCAAGCAGTACCTGGCGGCCAAGGCCGGTTCGGCCGAAGGCAAATGTGGCGAAGGCAAGTGCGGTGCGGCGATCGAGTCCTGATCGACGGTGGCGGGGGGCATCCGGGTGCCCCCCGGTTTTTTCCGGGGCAACCAGGAGACTGGCCCATGCAACCCTCTCACAGCGTGTTATCTACCCAGGCTCCGCGGCTGCCCGTTTCGGCAACCGTGGGGCTTGGCTTGCGTCGTGCCTTGCTCGACTCATTGCATACGGCGCCTGCGGGCGCTTTTGACTTTCTGGAACTGGCGCCGGAAAACTGGATCGGCATCGGCGGGGCCCATGGCGCCGCGTTGCGCGCCCTGGCCGAGCGCTACCCGTTGAGCTGCCACGGGCTGTCGTTGTCCCTCGGTGGCCCGGCACCGCTGGATCTGGGGTTCCTGCGGGAAGTCCGACAGTTTCTCGAGCGTTTTAATGTGCCGCTGTACAGCGAACACCTGAGCTACTGCGGCGACGACGGGCACCTCTACGACCTGCTGCCGCTGCCGTTCACCGAAGAGGCGGTGCGCCATGTCGCGGCGCGCATCCGCCAGGCCCAGGAGGTGCTGGGCCGGCGCCTGGCGGTGGAGAATGTCTCGTACTACGCCGCGCCGCGCCAGGACATGGACGAGCTGGCGTTCACCAACGCGGTGCTGGCCGAAGCCGATTGCGACCTGTTGCTGGACGTCAACAACCTCTACGTCAACTCGGTGAACCACGGGTTCGAGCCCCAGGCCTTTCTCGCCGGCCTGCCGCCGGAGCGGGTGGTGGCGATGCACGTGGCCGGGCACTACGACCAGTCCGACAGCCTGAAGATCGACACCCACGGTGCGCCGGTCAAACCGGTGGTCTGGGATTTATTGGCGCGCGCCTACCAACTGTTTGGCGTGCAACCGACCCTGCTGGAACGGGACTTCAACTTCCCGCCATTCGCCGAGCTGCTGGGCGAGCTGGACAGCATCCGCCAGTTGCAGGCCAGTGCCTGCCAGATGCAGGGGAGGCGGGCCCATGGATAAGCCGCTGATCGCCCTCGACGCCCAGCAACAGGCCCTGACCGCCTACCTGCGCGACCCCGAGCACCGGGCGCCGCCTGCCGGGATGGACCGCGCGCGGGTGGAGATTTACCGCGAGCTGGTGTTCGACAACCTGCAGTCGTTGCTCGGCGGTACTTTTCCGGTGCTGCGCTCGATACTCGGCGAGACTGACTGGCGCCGGCTGCTGCGGGTGTTCCTGCGTGAGCACCGCTGTGCCACGCCAAAGTTCGGCGAGATCGCCGGCGAATTCGTGGCCTGGATGGCTTCCACGCCCGCCGGTTTGCAGGACGGCAGTTGGCCGGCCTTCATGGTCGAACTGAGCCATTACGAGTGGATCGAAATGGCCCTGCAACAGACCGAGGCCGAACCGCTGCCGGCCAGCGACCCGGAGCGGCTGCTGACCCAGCCCTTGCGCCTGTCGCCCCTGGCCTGGCCGCTGGCCTACGCCTGGCCGGTGCAGCGCCTGGGCCCGACCTGGCGTCCCAGCGAGCCCGGGGCAGCACCGACCTTGCTGCTGATCTGCCGCGATGCCGGCTACCGCGTGCGCTTCTCTGAACTCAGCCCGCTGGCCTGGCGCCTGCTAGAGCGTATCGAGGCGTTCCCCCAACTCCACGGTCGCGCCCAGCTGCAAGGCCTGGCCCTGGAAGCGGGCATCGACGACCTCGACACCTTTCTTGCCAATGGCCAGAGCCTGCTGCGACAACTGCACGGCCAAGGCGCTATCGGCCCGATGTAGCCGCTGGCGCAGCCTGCGATCGGCGGCGTAGCCGTCGTAAAACCCGGTTGCACGTTGTCCCTGGCACACCGCGTTGCCTGGGTTTGCGTCTGCTGCGCAGCCGAGCGCAGGCTGCGCCAGCGGCTACAGGGATATGCGTCTGTTATCGAACTTCCGCCGTAGAAACGCCAAAGCCGCAGCTCAAGCTGCGGCTGCTTTGCAGCAATCGGGCGGTGCAATCCGATACGTGCTTGAACAGATGCCGGCTCCAGCCGTTATTGGCCCGATGTAGCCGCTGGCGCAGCCTGCGATCGGCGGCGTAGCCGTCGTAAAACCTGGTTGCACGTTGTCCCTGGCACACCGCGTTGCCTGGGTTCGCGTCTGCTGCGCAGCCGAGCGCAGGCTGCGCCAGCGGCTACAGGGATATGCGTCTGTTATCGAACGTTCCCTGCGCAGAAACGCCAAAGCCGCGGCTGCTTTGCAGCGATCGGCGGTTCAATCCGATAGGTGCTTGAACAGATGCCGGCTCCAGCCGCTATCGGCCCGATGTAGCCGCTGGCGCAGCCTGCGATCGGCGGCGTAGCCGTCGTAAAACCCGGCTGCACGTTCTCCCTGGCACATCGCGTTGCCTGGGTTTGCGTCTGCTGCGCAGTCGAGCACAGGCTGCGCCAGCGGCTACGGGGATATGTGCCTGTTATCAAGCTTTTCCCCAGTAGAAACGCCAAGGCCGCAGCTCACGCTGCGGCTTTTTTTGCCCCTCGGTATCAGCGTCCGTGGCGCAGGCGCCCGATCAATGCATCCAGGCTGAGTTTGCCCGGGCCCTGGAACAGCAGGGGCAGCAGCGCCGCCAGGTAGATCACCGGCAGTTTGAAGTTGCCGTGGCCCTTGTTGCTGATGGCGTAGCCCTGGGCCAGTTCACTGAGGCTCGACCAGTCGGCCGGCCAGTGCACGGCGGCGGTGGCGACCACAGTGACCACGATCAGCACCAGCGCGGCGCAGCGGGTGCCCAGGCCCAGCAGCAACGCCAGGGGGCACAGCAGCTCGGCCCACATCGACAGCTGCCAGTTCAGGCTCGCCGGCAACTGGTCGAAGGGAAACGGGAAGGCGGACTGGATCTGCTGGAACCAGTTTTCCCCCCGCCATTTTTCCAGGCCCGACTCGAAGAACTCCCAGGCCAGCAACAGGCGCAGGCTGAGGAGCGCGACCCAGGGGGACAGGCGATTGAGGTGGCGTTGCAGCCCGTCGAGGGCGGACGACAGTGTGAGGATCATGGGGTGGATCTCCTGGGCAAAGTGGGGGCATTACAAAAGCGGCGCCGCCTGCGACGTCGATCGCAGCGCCTGCGCCAGCGGCTACCGGGGCGGTATCAGCTCAGCGCGGGTTCAGGGCCTGGCGTTGCCGACGTTTGTTGGCCTGGGCCAGCTTGCCCAGCAGGTTGATCGCCATGGCCGAGCAGGTGAGCGTGAAAGGCAGCAGGTACCAGGCGCTCAAGGGGATGCGTTTGAAATTGGAGAAAGCGAATATCGCGGCGATCACCCACATGCCGGTGGTGTGCAAGCGTTTCCAGGCCGTGCGGCTGAGCAGCGAGGCCGGGCCTTTGAACGAGGTCAGGGTCAGCAGCAGGATAAACAGGTAACCCACGGACCCGGGCAGGTTGCCCAGGGTGCTGCGGCCGGGCCAGAACTCCGGGTTCAGTTGCCCGTAGCTGTAGATCAGCAGCGCGTGGACCAGGTGCGAGAAGGCGAACGCCAGGCCGATGAAACGGCGCTCGCGCACCAGGGCCTGGCCCAGCGGCGAGGGCAGCAGCACGGCGAATGCCGAGGCAGTGAAGGCCAGCAGAAACAGCACGAAGGACGAACGCGCGGTGGCGCGGATGGCGCTGCGGGTGGCCTCGACCAGGTTCGGCTCGAGCAGCAGCATCAGCGCGGTCATCAGCAGCACGGCGGCGGCCAGCAGGCTGAACAGCCTCCAGCCGTGGAAACGCGAGGGAAGGGATGGTGTGGGCATGAGAGGCTCCTTGAGGTTGGGCGCCGCTGTCGCGGCGCGTCCCAGGAGTCTTGCAAGGCCATGTATATCGGCTGTGTCGGCGAGGGGCGGTTATGTATGCCTGTGTAGCTAGGCGCTCAGAGGCTGGCCTTGTTGCTGACCAGGATCAGTTCCGCGCACAGGCCGCCGCCCTGGCGATTGCTCAGGCGCAGCGAGCCACCCAGGGCCACCGCCAGTTGCTGGGCGATGGCCAGCCCCAGGCCGGTGCCGCCGGTGTCGCGATTGCGCGAGCTTTCCACCCGATAGAACGGCTTGAGCACTTCGGCCAGTTGCTCTTCGCTGATCCCCGGGCCGCGGTCCAGGACCTTGACCGACAGCCGATCGCCGGCTTGTGCCTGGACTTCGATCCGCGCCGCGCCGGAGAACTTCAGGGCGTTGTCCACCAGGTTCACCAGCACCCGGCGCAGGGCGTGGGGGCGGGTGTCGATCAGCGCGCCGTTCTTGCCGGCCAGCTCGACGTCCTGGCCGGTGTCCTGGTAGTCGAACACCAGGCTGTCGAGAAACGCGTCCAGGTCGATGCGGCAACTGGCCTCGGTGGCGCCATGGATGCTGCGGGCATAGGCCACGCCTTCGCGCACCAGGTGCTCCATTTCACTCAGGTCGTTCCACAGCTTGTCCTTCTCGGTGGAGTCGTCCATGAACTCGGCGCGCAGTTTCATGCGGGTGATCGGCGTCTGCAGGTCGTGGGAGATTGCCGCCAGCAGCTGCATGCGTTCCTTGAGGTAGGCGCTGATCCGCGCCTGCAGGGCATTGAAGGCCTTGGCCGCGTGCACCACTTCGATCGGGCCTTTTTCGTCCAGGTGCACGCCGTGGGTGTTGGGGTCGAGGCTGTCCACCGCCTGGGCCAGCCGGGTCAGCGGGCGCACGGCGATACGTACCGCCAGCCAGGCGCAGAGGATCAGCACCAGCAACTGCCCCAGCAACACTGCCGGCAACCAGGGCGATATCGGCGTCATCGCCGGGCGCACGTCGATGGTCAGCGGGCTGCCGTCGGCCAGTTGCAGGTGGGCCTGATAGTGCTGGCGCGGTCCGGGGATGGTGTTGAATGTCAGGCGGTAGTCGCCGCCAATGGCGTTCTTGATCGAGTTCACCGAGACCGGTACATCGGCGCTGTCCATGGGCTGGCCGGGTTCGCCGGTATTGAGCAGATAGCCATAGTTGCGCCGTTGCAGACGTTGCAGCCAGGCGGGGCGCTCGGCGGCGGGCAGGCGGTCGAGGATGGCGATTGAGGTGGCGACGTCGCTTTCCAGGTTGCCGAGCATGGTCATCTTCGCGCTCTGGTAGCGCTCGTAGGACTGCGCGGCGAACGACAGGCCCTGGGCCAGCGCCAGGCCGATCAGGAAAATCAGCGACAGCCGCGAGGCGAGGGTGCGCGGCCAGTGCAACGCAAGCTTCATGACGCGGCCTCGAGGATCTCCACCGGCAGCGAGAACACATAACCCTCGCTGCGCACGGTCTTGATGTAGGCCGGTTCGCGAGCGTCGTCCAGCAGGCGCTGGCGCAGGCGGCTGACCAGCAGGTCGATGGAGCGGTCGAACAGGTCGGCGTCGCGGCCCTGGGTCAGGTTGAGCAGCTGGTCGCGGTTGAGTACCCGTTGCGGGTGGTCGAGGAACACCCGCAGCAGCCGGTATTCGGCGCCGCTCAGGGCGACCAGGGTGCCGTCCTGGTCCAGCAGATGGCGCGCGGTGGTGTCCAGGCGCCAGCGGCCGAAGCCCAGCAGGCGGCCGCTCTCGGTGACCACCAGGTTCGGCGGCAGCATGCGCGTGCGGCGCAGCACGGCATTGATCCGCGCCAGCAGCTCGCGGGCGGCGAAGGGCTTGACCAGGTAATCGTCGGCGCCCATCTCCAGGCCGATGATGCGGTCGGTCTCGTCGTTGCGCGCGGTCAGCATCAGCACCGGCGTGGCCTTGTGCTTGCCGGCGCGCAACTCGCGGCACAGCAGCAGGCCGTCGTCGCCGGGCAGCATGATGTCGAGCACGATCAGGTCCACCGGGGTGGTTTCCAGGAAGCTGCGCATCTGCCTGCCGTCAGCCACTACGGTGGTGCGCAGGCCGTTCTTTTTCAGGTAGTTGCCTACCAGCTCTCTGATTTCGCGGTCGTCATCGACTATCAATACGTGATCGACATGATCCATGGGGCTGCCTCTGTATAGGGTCGTGCTGCCTAGTTTATAGGGCCCGGGCGGGCCTGCCTGCGGGCTTTTGTATTGCAGTGTATCTGGCGCCTCGCTGAATACACGGCGATGCAAAACAGGGTTTTTCCGACGCCTTTGTATCGCGGTGTATCCCCCGGCTGCATGGATACGCAGGGACACCGCAAGGGCGGTTTGCCGACACAGGCGCGATACCTTGCGCGCATTCAATGGGCTCCATCGAGGCACAGCCACTGGCCTCGCAACCCAACCCATTGTCGATCGAGGAAACCCGCATGAAACGCACCGCCCTCTACGCTGCCTGCCTGTTCGCCGCGCTGAATATCTGCACCCTGTCGGCCCGCGCCGAAAGCACCGTGCAGGCCCAGACCTACAGCTATGGCACCCCGCTGGATATCCAGAAAGTCCTGTCGATGACCGAAGACGCCGAGCCGAGCTGCGGCGTGGTCAATGCGCGCATGACTTACCTCGATTCCCAGGGCCGTACCCAGGCCCTGGATTACCGCAAGTTCGCCAACAACTGTAACGACGGCAACTGAGTGCACTCACTTGTCATGTAGTCCCTGTTGAACATGAGGATCAGCCCATGAACACCCTGAAAACCTGCCTGCTTTCCCTGACCTTGACCTTGACCCTGGCCGGTGTGGCCGTGGATGCCAGCGCCGCCGATTCGTCCTGCACGACCTGCTTCCAGCTCGCGCCCTTGAGCCAGGGCGGCCAGCCAGAGCGAGCGGCGCCGCTGCTCGCCGAAGGCGGCTACGAGCGCACCCCGCAGGGGATGCGCGCCGACAACCAGGCCTGAACCGGGCCTGCCACCCCTGAATACGCCCGCCGCTGATGGCGGGCGGGACATTGACCGATCACAGGTGATGCCATGTTGCTCATAGCGTTTCTCGGCGGGGTCCTGACCATCCTCAGCCCCTGCATTCTTCCGGTGGTGCCGTTCCTGTTCGCCCGGGCCGACCGCTCGCGCGGCTCGGTGCTGCTGACCCTCGGCGGCATGGCGCTGACCTTTGCCCTGGTGTCGAGCCTGGCGGTGGTCGGCAGCGACTGGATCGTCCGGGCCAACGGCATCGGGCGCCAGCTGGCGCTGATCGTGCTGGGGCTGTTCGCGCTGTCGCTTATCTTTGCCGGCTTCGGCAACTGGCTGGCGCGGCCCTGGGTCAGCCTGGGCAATCGCCTGGACGGCCTGCGCCTCGATCGGGCGCGCAAGTTCTCCGGACCCTTGGCGGCACTGTTGTTGGGGGTGGCCACCGGCTTGCTCTGGGCGCCCTGTGCCGGGCCGATTCTCGGGGTGATCCTGACCGGCGCCATGCTGCAAGGGGCGAGCGCCCAGACCAGCCTGTTGCTGCTGGCCTACGGCCTGGGCAGTGCCCTGTCCCTGGGGCTGCTGATCTTTGCCGGAAGAGGGCTGGTCAACCGGCTCAAACCGTCCCTGCCGGCCACCGCCTGGTTGCGCCGTGCCGCCGGTTGCCTGGTGTTGCTGGCGGCCGTGGCGATCGGCAGCGGGGTGGACGACCGCCTGCTGGCCAGCACCTCATCCCAAGGCGGCGCGGCCCTCGAGCAAGGCCTGCTGAAGAGCGTGCCCAAGGCCCTGGACTACCTGATCGACAAGGCTGGCGCGGCACCCGCTGAGACGCTGCCGAGCAAGGGCCCGATGCCTTCGCTGAGTGGCGCGGTGCAATGGTTGAATTCGCCGCCGCTGGACGCCGAAGCCTTGCGCGGCAAGGTGGTGCTGGTGGACTTCTGGACCTACGACTGCATCAACTGCCAGCACAGCCTGCCGTATGTGAACGCCTGGGCGAAAAAGTACGCCAAGGACGGGCTGGTGGTGATCGGCGTGCACACCCCGGAATACGCCTTCGAAAAGGTCATCGACAACGTCAAGGCCCAGGTGCGCAAGCTGGATATCGGCTACCCGGTGGCCATCGACAACGACTACGCGATCTGGCGCGCCTTCGACAACCAGTACTGGCCGGCCCACTACTTTATCGACGCCCGCGGCCAGGTGCGCTACAGCCACTTTGGCGAGGGCAGTTACGAGACGCAGGAACAGGTGATCCAGCAGCTGTTGCGCGAAGCCAAGGCGCCTTGAGGGGCCGGGTTGCCGATTGGGGGCCGGGCGGTGGGGCAGGCACACCGCGTTCTTCAGAGCGCCAGCCAGCCTCTACAACCACCAGCGCAGCAGGAAAAAGAACGCCATGCTCAGCAGCATGCTGACCAGGGTGTTGCGGGTGTAGATCACCAGCACGATGGCCACCAGCGAGCTGATCAGGTACGGGTTGTCGTAGGCCAGGTTCAGCTGGTGCTCGGGCATGAACACGATCGGTCCGCAGATCGCGGTGAGCATGCCCGGTACGGCGAAACCGAGGAACTGCCGGGCGTTGCTGCTCAGGCGCACCGGCAGGCGCGGTTCGAGAAACACATAGCGGTTGAGAAACACCAGCAAGCCCATGCCGAAAATCACTGCCCAGACCATCATGTGCGCTCCCGGTAGAACTTGTTGCAGAGAAAACCCGCGGTCATGCCCAGCAGGCCCGACAGCACCAGGGCCGAGCCCCATTGCCAGTAGCTGAACAGCACCGAGCAGAACAGCGACACCGCCACGCAGACCACGGTCGGCACGTTGCGCACCAGTGGCGTGATCAGGGCGATAAAGGTCGCGGCGATGGAGAAGTCCAGGCCCAGGTGTTCGAGCCCGGGAATGGCGCGCCCGAGGACGATGCCGGCGAGGGTGAACAGGTTCCAGGCGATATAGAACGTCAGGCCCACGCCGAGGGCGTACCAGCGATCGAACTGCTGCTTGTCGTGCTGGCTGGTCAGGGCGAACAGCTCATCGGTGAGCAGGAACCCCAGGCCGACCCGCCAGCGCCCCGGCAGCGGCGCAATCACCGAACGCATGCTCATGCCGTACAGCAGGTGTTGGGAGGTCAGCAGCAGGGTGGTGAGCAGGATCGAGAAAATCCCCGCGCCGCCCTTGAGCATGCCGATCGCCACCAGCTGCGCGGCGCCGGCGAAGACGATGCTCGACAAGCCCTGGCCTTGCAGGGGCGTGAGGTTGGCCTCGATGGCCATGGAACCCGCCAGCAGCCCCCAGGGCGCGGTGGCCAGGGACAGCGGCAGGATGGCAACGGCACCACGCAGGAACGCGGTGCGGGGAAGAACAATGCTGGACATGACAGCCTGCAATCAAGGAACGGGAACCGACTGTGCCAGCCCGCGACGGAAATGGCTTGAACGATCTTGCGCACTTGGCGCCGATGGTCGTTATTTCGTTCACCCCGCAGATGCTTCTGTAGGAGCGGCCGGTCGACGCTCGATTGCCGGCGATTGGGGTAATGCTGTGTGCCTGATACGACGCCTCGCGAGCAAGCTTCGCTCCTACAGAGGCTAGTATTCACCGCGAGTCCATGACCGGTTCGTAATCTGTCGGCCATGGCGCCAACCCGATCTGTCTGCTACAACGCTTCGCTAGCATCGACCGGCTTCTTCCCTGGAGAAGCCGGCCTGTCATCTTCCTGCAACAGCCCCGTGCCAAGAAGGGTGTCTGGCCGCTACCGGCCAGGTCACTACGGGGCCGTTCACCTACCGCCCCATCCCAAGGAGAGGGTCTATGAGAAAACTGTTTGCAACCGCGGCACTGGCCGCGCTGATGATCTGCACCGTCGGGGTCAGCCAGGCACGAGAGGCGCGACAGCAGCGCGACTCGGTCGCCGGGGTGTTCGACTACTACCTGCTGTCGCTGTCCTGGTCGCCAACCTTCTGCCTGACCCATCCGGAAAACGAGCAGTGCTCCGGCAAGGGCTACGGTTTTGTCCTGCACGGCCTGTGGCCGCAATACGCCAAGGGCGGCTGGCCGCAGTCCTGCCCGCCCTTGACGCAGTTGAACGCCGAAGAGCGGGCCAAGGGCCTGACCCTGTTCCCCACCGCCAAGCTGATGGAGCACGAATGGAGCAAGCACGGCACCTGCAGCGGGCTGGGCGCCATGGGCTACCTGGAGACCTCCGACCAGGCCCTGGGCAAGGTGAAGATTCCCGAGGTGCTGGAACCTTCGACCACCGTGCATTACTTCGAGGCCCGGGAGATCGAGCAGTTGTTCCGCCAGGCCAACCCGGGCATTCCGGAGAAGGGCGTAGCGGTGTTGTGCAGCGGCCCGGAACTTTCCGAAGTGCGGGTCTGCCTGGACAAGAACCTGGGGTTCGGCGCCTGTGGCAAGGGCGTGCGCACCCAGTGCCGCCAAGGCGATATCCGCATACCGCCGATTCGCTGACCGGCGAGCGGCCAGGGGGAGGCGGCATAGGCTGGCCTGAGCATCTAGGGTTGCAAGACGCCCGTCTTCATCCAAGGAGTCCATGATGCTGCATATCCGCACCCCCCTGATCCTGCATTCCGGGTTGTCCACGGCCACCCGGCGTATCTGGCTCAAGCTGGAAAACCTGCAACCCAGTGGCTCGTTCAAGATGCGCGGCCTGGGCCTGCTCTGTGCCCAGGCGGCGCGGCAGGGCAAGCGCCGCGTGGTCTGTCCCTCCGGCGGCAATGCCGGGCTGGCCACGGCGATGGCGGCGGCCAGCCTTGGCCTGCAAGCTTGCATTGTGGTGCCGCAGACCACCGCGCAAACCACTCGCGAACGCATCGCCCGGACCGGCGCCGAGGTGCTGGTGCATGGCCAAGTCTGGGACCAGGCCAACGAACGCGCGCTGCAACTGAGCAGCGCTGCCGACAGCGAATATGTGCCGGCCTTCGACCACCCGGTGCTGTGGCAAGGGCACAGCAGCATGGTCGATGAAATCCTCGAAGACTGTCCGCAGGTCGACACCATAGTGGCGTCGGTGGGCGGTGGAGGCTTGCTGGCCGGCATCCTCACCGGCCTGCTGCGTCACCAGCGCCAGGACTGCCGGATCATCGCCTGTGAAACCACCGGCAGCGCTTCCTTTGCCGCGGGGCTGGCCGCCGGGCACCCGGTGAAACTGGCGCGGATCGACACCGTCGCCAGCTCCCTCGGCGCGGCCCAGGTGGCGGCCTGGCCGTTGCAGCAGATCCAGGCTTTTGCCCATCAGTCGCTGGTGTTGTCGGATGCCGAAGCGATCCTCGGCGTGGTGCGTTATGCCGACGATCTGCGTCAGTTGGTGGAGCCGGCCTGCGGCGTCTCGCTGGCGGTGGCCTACCTCGATCACCCGGCCATCGCCGCGGCGCGGGACGTGGTGATCGTGGTGTGCGGCGGCGTCAGCATCAGCGCTCGCCAGGTGGCGGACTGGGGCGCATCGATGCCGGGCTGAAAGCCCTGGTGTATGCTGGCCGACCTGTTGTACCTGTGGTTTTACGGAGAGTTCGGATGGACGCCACCACATTGTTTCTGTACGTCGTCACCGTCAGCGCGGTGATGATGACCCCGGGGCCGTCGATGCTGCTGGCGCTCAATAACGGTGCCACCCATGGCATGCGCATCGCCGGGTGCGGCATGGCTGGCGCGATGCTGTCCGACCTGTTGCTGATCGGTGCGGTGGGCTGCGGCCTGGGGGCGTTGCTGCAAGCCTCCGAGCAGCTGTTTTCCATCGTCAAGTGGGGCGGCGCGGCGTACCTGTTGTACCTGGCGTGGGTGCTGTGGAAGGCGCCGACAACGGCGCTGGCCGCGCAGAGCGGCGGCGCTGCCAGCAGCGGGCGCGGGGCTTTCATGCGCTCATTGCTGGTGGGGCTGTCGAACCCCAAGGGGTTGCTGTTTTTCTCCGCCTTCCTGCCGCAGTTCGTGCGCCCCGACCAGCCGGTGGCGCAGCAGTACCTGATCCTGGCGCTGGTCAGCACGGCGATCAATTGCGTGATGATGGCGACCTACGCTTTTGGCGGGCGCTATGCCATGCGCACCTTCTCCGCGCGGGCGATGCTGTGGATCAACCGCAGCTGCGCCGGCATGCTCGCGGTGCTGGCGCTGGGCCTGAGCCTGTATCGGCGCAGCGATATCCGCTGAGTCTGCATGAGTCTGACCTGCCGGCGCGCTGCGCCTATCGCCAGCAAGCTGGCTCCTACAGGCTTTGCGGCGAGCGCGGACTCGCGGCAGGCGCCGATCCTGTAGGAGCGCAGCTTGCTCGCGAGGCGGTGTGTCAGGCACACCGCGTTGTCCCTGGCGCGGCCTTTCTGAAACAGCCTCTAGAACCTCAAGGTCGCGCCGCTGGTCAGCCAGCGGTCGCGGCCTTCGTTCAACTGGCCACCGAGCACCAGGTCGAGGTCCAGGTTCGCCCCCAGGTGCAACCGTGGCCCGGCTTGCCAGGCCTGCTCGCCGCCGCGCTGGCCGTAACGCTCGGCGACCAGGGTCAGGCGTTCGCCCAGGTCGTATTCGAAGCCGCCGCCCCAGGTCCAGTGGTGGTTCTGCTGGCCGTCGTCATAGGCGTGGGCCCAGCCGGCGTTGAGGTTCAGGCGCAGGCTGTCCAGGGGCTGATAGGTCAGCGGCAGGCCGATGTCGCCACCGTCGAACGAGTGGTTGCGGTTGAGGGCGAAATGCGCGGACGTCGCCAGCGCCAGTTGCAGGCCCAGGTCTTCGCGGTTCCACAGTTGCGCCTTGAGTTGCGGGCTCAGTTGGGTTTCCCCGTGGCCGTCCTCACGGCTGCGCTCGAGGGCGGCGCCCAGTTGCAGCCTGGGCAGGCCGGCGAAGGTGCAGGCCGGGGAGACCACCGCGCCATGGCTTGCGCCGTGGTGGCGCAGGCTCTGGTACCAGATATCCAGGTTGCATTCCCCCGGTGCGTTGATTGCGCCGTCGTCCACCACATAGGCGCCGCCCGCGGCATTGGCCTTGGCGACCAGGGTCAGCAGGCCGATCAGGCTCAGGGTGAGGCCGACGAACATCAGGTTGCGCCGCAGCATGCGCCGTTTCGCCGGGGGCAGGTCGCGGGTGAGGCTGGCGAAACGGTTATTGCGCGAAGGGCTGTATTTGGACATGGCGGTTCTCGCTAAGGCATGGGCAGAGGCCGCGCTGTGTGGGCCGCTGCGTAGTCGAGTGGGGAAGTAGTCGAGTGGGGAAAAGGGTCATTGCCAGTCGCTCACTGACAGGGTCTGGATGCCGGCGGCCCTGGCCAGGGCCACCAGCTCTTCGGTGTCGTCGCCGCCGGGCAGGGCGATGACCATGTCCGGCCGGCTGTCGCGCAGCATGAAGGCGTTGCGCAGGCGTTCGGCGAGCTTGCCGTGCAGCTGCCAGTTGGCCGGGTAACGCACGATGTCGGCGCCGATTTCCCGGCCCCAGTCTTCTATTTGTGCGCCGAGGAACTGGTTGCCGCCGTGGATCAGCACCTGCACTTCATGCAGGCGCTGAAAGGCGTCGAGTACCCGCCGGCACAGCTGGACGTCGGCGCAATGGCGCCCCGCGCAGATCAGGACACGCATCGTGCGGTCTCCTGCGCCGTCGGCTGGATGCTCAACGGGTTGTCCAGCAGCATTTCGCCCAGTTCGGCGTTATCCAGGTCGCGCTCGCCGGCCCGCTCCAGCGCCGGATAGGCCAGGGCCGCGATGTGGTGGTGCACGCGCCGGTAGTCGCGCAGCACCCGCTGGAAAATGTCGCCGGACTCGGCCCAGGCCGTGCGGTCTTCGCGCAGGCTGCGAAAGTGCTCGCGGCTGGCGTCGGCTTCCAGCCGCCTGACCAGTTCCTTGCGGTTCACCAGTTGGTGGGCGTTGGCCAGGTCTTCGCGCAGGAACACGGTGATCGCCAGGCTCAGGCTGTCGACCACGGCCTGGTGCAAGGGCTCGATGCAGTCCAGTTCGAACACCGAGAACTGCTCGCCGCGCCGCAGCCGGCGCGCCGCCAGTTGGGTCAGGCTGCTGGAGAGGATGTCGCCGGCGTGTTCCAGGTTGATCACGAACAGCAGGATTTCCTGGGCGCGGTCGGCGTCCTGGTCGCTGATGCCGTCCTGGCCGATATCCGCCAGGTAGGCGCGGATCGCGGCGCTGAGCAGGTCCAGCGACTGGTCGATGCGCCGCACCTCATCGGCGCCGGCCGGGGTCGAGGCCTGGAACAGGCGCAGCACCCGGTCGAGCATCAGCGACAGCATGTCGGCCAGGCGCAGGGCCTCGCGGGCGGCGTTGGACAGGCCGATATTGGCCACCGCCAGGCCGGCTTCGTCCAGGTAGTGCGGCATGCCCGGGTCGACGTCGCGCGGCGGCTCCGGCAGCAGGCGGCTGAGCAGCGTCGCCATGGGCCCGGTCAGGCCGATGAACAGCAGGGCCAGCACCAGGTTGAACAGGCTGTGCAGGTACACCACCTGCAGGCTGGCATCGACGGCGGCGACCGGCGTGCTCCGGGCGATCCACGGCAGGCACGGCAGCAGCACCGCGACACCGCTGAGGCGCACCAGCAGATTGCCCAGGGGCAGGCGCCGGGCGACGCTGGAATCGGCGTTGAACAGCGACGGCAGGGCGCCGCCGATATTGATCCCCAGTACCAGGGCCATGGCGGTCACCGACGACAGCAGCCCGGTGGCGGCCAGGGACGCCACCAGCAGCACCACGGCGACGCTGGAATGGCACAGCCAGGTCAGCAGCGCTGCCGCCAGCAGGGCGATCAGCAGGTCGCCGTCGAGGCCACGCATCAGCGCGGCGAACACCGGCGTGCCTTCCACTTCGCCCAGGGTGCCGCCGAGCATGCGCAGGGCCAACAGCATCAGCCCCAGGCCGATCAGCGCGCAGCCGAGGCTTTCAAAACGCGAGTCGTCGCGCAGACGAAACACGATAAAGCCCGCCAGCAGCACCAGCGGCGTGAGGATCGAGATATCGACGCTGAGCAGTTGCACCACCAGGGTCGAGCCGATATTGGCCCCGAGCATCACCGCCAGCGCGGGGGCCAGGCCCAGGGTGCCGGTGGCGGTAAAGGAGCTGGCCATCAGGCTGACCGCGGTGCTGCTTTGCAGGACCCCGGTGATGGCGATGCCGGACAGCAGGGCCATCCAGCGGTTGTTCAGGTGCTGCCCCAGCCACTGGCGCAGCTGGGTGCCGAAGCCGCGCAGCAGCGCCGAGGAAATCATCTGGGTGCCCCACAGCAGCAGGGCGATGGAGCCAGCGAGGTTGATCAGCAGAGTAGTTCCCGACATGAGGACTCTCCCTTGTGTGTTTCATGGCTTGGCGGATCGCAGCAGGCGGATGCAGCGGCGATGAAGGGCGCTGGCAAGGCCCAGCAGCAGGCGGATCTCCACCCCGCTCAGCAGGCCCCGGGCATATAGCCGCACGCTGGCCTTGGTCAGCAGGGTGGCGATCCGTTCCAGGACGATCACCAGCAGCGCGCGCAAGGCGCGTTCGGCCGATGACAGCAGCTCGATGATCGGTTTCATGCTGGGTGCTCCACTTGGGCGGGGCCCGGTGTTTGCGATACCTGGATGGGCGGTGCCTGGGGTAGCGCCGTCTTGCGGCTATCGCGAGCAAGCTCGCTCCTACAAGGGGGGCTGTAGGAGCGAGCTTGCTCGCGATGGCAGCAAAGCGGACCGTCAGGTCCTCAGAACCATTGCTTGAAGCGACGGATATAGAGGGTCTTCATGGTCTGGGCGACGACGCAGTAGCACAGCAGGGTGCCGACCAGCCAAGGGAAGTATTCCCACGGCAGCGGTACCAGACCGACCATTGCACCCAGCGGCGAGAACGGCACGTAGATGCCCAGGGCCATCACCAGGCCGGTCATCAGCATCACCGGCAGCGCCGCGGTGCTCTGGATGAACGGGATCTTCTGGGTGCGCAGCATGTGCACCACCAGGGTCTGCGAGAGCAGGCCTTCGATAAACCAGCCGGACTGGAACAGGGCGGCCATTTCCACGCTGTTGGCGGCGAACACGAACCACATCAGGGCGAAGGTGGTGATGTCGAAGATCGACGAGGTCGGCCCGATCCACAGCATGAAGCGCCCGATGTTCTTGGCGTCCCACTTGCGCGGCTTGCGCAGGAACTCCTTGTCCATCTTGTCCCACGGCAGCGACAGCTGGGAGATGTCGTACATCAGGTTCTGCAGCAGCAGGTGGATCGCCAGCATCGGCAGGAACGGAATGAACGCACTGGCCACCAGCACCGAGAACACGTTGCCGAAGTTGGAACTGGCGGTCATGTTCAGGTACTTCATGATGTTGCCGAAGGTCTCGCGGCCCTTGATCACGCCTTCTTCGAGGACCATCAGGCTCTTTTCCAGGAGGATGATGTCCGCCGATTCCTTGGCGATGTCGGTGCCGCTGTCCACCGAGATACCGACGTCGGCGTCGCGCAGCGCCGGGGCATCGTTGATGCCGTCGCCGAGGAAGCCCACGGTATGCCCGTTGGCCTGCAGGGCCTTGAGTACCCGGGATTTCTGCAGCGGGGTGAGCTTGGCGAACACCGTGCGTTCTTCCACCAGGCGCGCGAGCACTGCGTCGTCCATGTGCTCGATATCCCGTCCGAGCAGCGGCTGGCCGACTTCCAGGCCGACCTCGCGGCAGATCTTCGCGGTGACGATCGGGTTGTCGCCGGTCAGCACCTTCACCGTCACGCCGTTTTCGCGCAGCGCGGCGATGGCCGGGCCGGCGGTTTCCTTGGGCGGATCGAGGAAGGTCAGGAAGCCTTCGATGATCAGCTCGCGCTCGTCGCTGGCGCTGTATTGCTGGCGGGTCTGCCCCGGCGCCAGGTCGCGGGTGCCGACCAGCAGCACGCGGAAACCGTCGCGGTTGTATTCCTCGGCCAGCTCCAGCAGCGCCGCCCGGCGCCCGGCGTCGAGGGCCACGGTGACGCCGTCCTGGCGCACCCGGGTGGCGGTGTCGAGCATTTCCTCGACCGCGCCCTTGCACACCAGCAGGTGATGGCCGCTGGTGTCGGCGAGGATCACCGAGAGGCGCCGGCGGACGAAATCGAACGGCAGTTCATCGACCTTGCTCCAGGCATCGGGCGCGCTGAACTTCGGGTTGTTTTCGGCGTAGCTCACCACCGCGCGGTCCATCAGGTTCTTCATGCCGCTCTGGTGGTAGCTGTTGAGCCAGGCCAGTTGCAGCACCTGGTCGCAGCGGCTGCCGCTGATATCGACGTGGTGCTCGAGGATGATCCGGTCCTGGGTCAGGGTGCCGGTCTTGTCGGTGCACAGCACGTCCATGGCGCCGAAGTTCTGGATCGCGTTGAGGCGCTTGACCACCACCTTGCGCTTGGCCATGGCTGCGGCGCCCTTGGCCAGGTTGGCGCTGACGATCATCGGCAGCATTTCCGGGGTCAGGCCGACGGCCACCGCCAGGGCGAACATGAAGGCTTCGGCCCAGTCACCCTTGGTGAAACCGTTGATCAGCAGCACCACCGGCACCATCACCAGCATGAAGCGGATCAGCAGCCAGCTGACGCTGTTCACCCCGCGGTCGAAGGCGGTTTGGCTCCGCGAGCCGACGATGGAGCGCGCCAGGGAGCCGAAGTAGGTGCGTGCGCCGGTGGCTACCACCACCGCGGTGGCGGTGCCGCTGACCACGTTGGTGCCCATGAAGCAGATGTTCGGCAGATCGAGCAGGTCCTGCTGGTCAGCCGCCGCTGTGCGATGGGCGGATTTCTCCTGCACCGCGCCCAGGGTGTCGTACTTCTCCACCGGCAGCGCCTCGCCGGTCAGCACCGCCTGGCTGATGAACAGGTCGCGGGATTCGATCAGGCGGATATCGGCGGGGATCATGTCGCCGGCCGACAGCTGTACGATGTCGCCGACCACCAGGTCGCGCATCGGCACTTCGCGCAGCGCGGCTTTCATGCCCATCTGCTCGCGGCGCAGCACGGTGGCGGTGGTCCGCACCATGGCCTTGAGCGCCTCGGCGGCCTTGGCCGAGCGGTATTCCTGCCAGAAACGCATCAGGCCGCTGGCCAGGACCATGACCAGGACGATGATTACCCCGGTCAGGTCGGTTTCCTCGCCGGCTTGCAGGGGCAGCCAGAAGTCGGTGAAGAAGCTGATGGCGGTCAGCGTCATCAGCACATAGATGAACGGGTTGTTGAAGGCTTGCAGCAATTGCACCAGGGCATGAGGCGGCCGGTCGTGGGCCACTTCGTTGAAGCCGTCGCGCTGCAGGCGGCCTTCGGCGTCGAGCTCGGTCAGGCCGTTGGCGTTCGACTTGACGTTGTCCAGGGTCACGCCAAGGCTGTTCTGCGCTTCGCGGGCGGCGCGCATCGACAGCCGGGTGTCGTCGCGGGTGGAGTTTTGCGAGGAGGAGGTGCGGGTTTTTACCGTAGTCATTACGTGTGCTCCTGCCGCAGGCTTGCGGCACGACACACAGACCACTCACCTATTCAAAGACGAGCGAACGTATGTCGAGCCGCAAGTAAGCGATCGATTCAGGTAGTTGCGTTTTATTGGTTTTAACGTTCGCCGCCTATTCAATGAATATGAACAGGCGACGAACCTACTACTGGCTTCGTCCATAACAATGACCACCAACTTTTAGTTGTAAGCAGGCAATAGGAAGTTGCCGAATTCCTTATTAGGGAAAACGTTCGGGAAGGACTTGAAAGTGCCTTCGATTGAACTAGAAGTGCGAGTCCCGGGACAGGCTCAGCAGCAGGCCGGCCTGCATGAGGAGGCCGGCCAGGCTCCGACTCTGAGGGTCCTGGCTGTCGTCGAAACTCCAGCGTTGCTGGAGCCGGCAGGTGACCGGGCAGACGCGCCAGTTGGCCCGCGGCCGGGTTTGCGAGGAGGGGGTGGAATACAGGGTGCCGACCCGGGAAACGGCCGCGCGCTCAGCGCAGGGCTTGACCCGCATGGTCGATGCAAAGGCGCGTACGCCGGGCATTACAGTGGATTTGAAGTTCATAACAGTTGCCTCGCGACCGGACTGGCTCCGGTGAAGGCAAGTTACGAAGGAGCGTCAAGCTCTAGCGCAGCTCACCCGGCCGAAAAGTCGAGTCCCGTCATGTTCTGGGTTAAGTGCCCAGCCTTGCGCAAGCGCATCGACCAGACAGCGTCTAGATACTGTGTCCATTGGCTTCTTTTGTGAGTTGAAAAAAGGCCGGTTTGGCCGGCCCGCGCAATTTACTCAGGGCCACCTGTCAAGTCAAGATTAAATTGCCACGAATCATATGTTCGTTCAGCTTTAAGTAAGGTCTGTAGCGGAACTCAGATAAATGATGGGCAAGTTATATAAGGCAGTGCTGAATGACGGCCATAACAATGCTGGAGATAGTTGTTGTGCTGTAGCCGTTGAGAAACAGGCCGAGGCGCATTGCGCGCCCCGGCGGATATATCAGTCGAGGATCAGGTGCGGCAGGAAGCGGCTGGAGTCCTTGGTGATCAGGCTGTCGTCTTCGCGCACGCCGATACCGGCGGCCTGGTCGCCGATGACCCAGGAGCCGATCAGGGTGTAGCTGTCGCCAAAGCGCGGCAGCGGGGCGAAGGACTGCAGGATGTAGGGCGCGTCGGTGTAGGGGCCGTCTTCCTTGACCACCTCGTCTTGCGGGGTGCGCAACTCGATGTTGGCGCCTTCGCGGGAAAAGAACGGCTTGCGCACCCAGCCCTTGGGCACGTCGTGTTGCGGGTGCGGGTCCAGGTGGGTTTCCAGCAGGTTCGGGTGGCCCGGGTGGGCCTCCCAGAGCAGCGGCAGGATGCCCTTGTTGGAGAGGATGGATTTCCACGCCGGCTCGAAGAACTGCGTGTCGCTGGCGGCGATCGCTGCGCCGAAGGGCTCGTGGAAGATGAACTCCCAGGCGTGCAGTTTGAACAGGTGCGGGATCCAGCGGTCCTGCAGGTCGACGAAGCGGCCTTCGGCGGTGAGGCCGATGTCTTCCACGTCGATGTGCCGCGACTCGATGCCGGCCTTTTCCGCGATCAGGCGCAGGTAGTCGGTGGTGGCGCGGTCCTCCACCGAATCCTTCATCGAGGCGAAATAGAAGGGACGCTTGATCCCCAGTTGGGCGAAGGCCTGGTGCAGCCGGGTGTCGATGCTGTTGAACTGGTCGGCATGCCGTGGCAGCAGGCCGCGCTCGATGTTCTGCTCCAGCCAGCCCCATTGGAATGCCGCGGTTTCATAGAGGCTGGTGGGCGTGTCGTAGTTGAGCTCCAGCAGCTTGGCCGGGCCCTGGCCGTTATAGGAAAAATCCAGGCGGCCGTAGAGGTGCGGGTGACCCTCGAGCCATGAAGTGCGGATCATGTCGTAGAACGCCGGCGGAATGCTCAGGCGATCGAGCAGGGCCTCGCTGCGCACCACCCGGTCCACCAGGTCCATGCACATCTCATGGATCTCGGTGGTCGGGTCTTCCAGGTCGTCCTCGATCTGCTTGAGGCTGAACTGGTAGTAGGCGCTTTCGTCCCAGTAGGCTTCACCGTCGATGGTGTGGAACAGGAAGCCGAGTTTTTCCGCGGTCTGTCGCCAGTCCGGGCGTTCGTTGCAGAGGATCTTCTTCATGGCGCGCTTCCTTAGCTGCTCGAGCGTCCCGAACTCCAGCTCGAGGAGCTGGAGCCGCCCCAGCCGCTGCGGGCGCTGGCCTGGCTACCGAAGCCGCCACGGGAGGTGGAGGAGGACACGGACATCGGCCGGGTGGTGGTCCGGAAGCCGCTGCCCGACTGTGCCTGACGTGACTTGGAGAAGGTCGAGCCGCTGGCGATGCGCTGGTTGAGCGTCGAGTTGGCGTAGCTGCCGCGGTCGTCGCGATAGCGGTAGACCGGCTCGGAGTAATAGTTGCGGTTGCCGCCGCTGAGCAGGTTGCCGATCAGCAGGCCGGTGAGCAGGCCGCTGTCATTGCTGCTGAACGACGAGCTGCGGCCAGCCTCGGGGCTGACCCCGGCTGCCGCCAGCTGTTCGCGGGTGAAGGCGCCCTGGGCGTTGATTTCAAAGCCGCCGAGCTTGGGCACGAACTTGCCGCTGGAATCCACCTGGCACCAGTTTTCGACGAAGTCGGCATCGCAGTCGGCCTGGTTGTCGTAGACCGGCGCCTGGGCGCGGTGCTCCGCCATGGCCTTGATATAGGCATCGGAGCAGACGTCCACGGCGATCTTGCCGTCCACGCATTCCTGCACCGACTGGAAGTTGAATTTCTGCTGGACCGCGAGGGTCTCCGGCTCCGAGTTGCAGCCCGAGATCGCCAGCGCCACCGAGGCGGCCAGGGAGAGCTGAACGTATTGGCTTCGTTTCATCGAGGGCTCCGTGCGGTCGATCAGTTCTGCGAAGGGGTCATGCAGGCGGCGTTGAGCAGGCCGACGCTGATGGCCACGGCGGCGACATAGATGCCGGCGGCGATTTCACCGTTGCGGATGCGCTGCGAAGTGCCCTTGAGCACCAGGCTGGTCATCAGGAACGCCAGCAGTTGCACCACGGCGGCGATCAGCGCCCAGACGGCGAAGTCCAGCAGGCTGATGGAGTAGGCGATGACATTGCTCGCCGGGATGGCGAAACCGATGATGGCGCCGCCCAGGGCGATGGCGGCGGAAACGTTGCCCTCGCGGATCAGCTGGAATTCCTTGTGCGGCGTCAGGCGGGTGTAGACGAACTGGAACAGGGCGAACAGCACGGCCGCGCCGAGGATGTAGGTCAGGAAACCGACCACGGCGAATTTGTTCAGGGAGATGGAAAGGGCTTCAAGCATGGGTTCTGGTCCTTGTCAGAGGGTTTGCAGGTCGGTCATGTACAGGGAAATACCGAGGGAGGTCACCAGGCTGACGGTGCCGTCGGCGTATTGCTCCACGGAAAACAGCAGGAACTCGCGGCGATTGGTCAGGCCGGTGTCGCGGGCATAGAGCATCGAGTGGCTTTCGAAGGCGAAGGTCTCGTCCGGCTTGGACACCTGCTCGCGCAGCGGCACCAGCTCGGTCTGCCCGGCTTCGGTGCCCCATTCGCGCAGGTACTCGACGCCGTCGAGGCTGTAGGTGGGCTGGCCGATCAGGCTGTCCGGGCCGGCCAGGCGGCGCAGCTCGGCTTCGCTGTTGACGGTCTGGTTGCTCAGGTAGTTGAACAGGATGATCGATTTGACCTGGCCGTCGATGCCGCCGCTGGTGTGCACCTGCAGCCAGTAGTCCTCGTCGTCCAGGTAGTAGCGCGACAGCCATTCGGACTGGCCCAGGTCCACCAGGCCTTCGCTGTAGACCGCCTGGTCGCCGGGAATCGCCACACGGCTGTTATCGGCGAGCAGCAGCTTGAGGCTGGCATCGAAGCGGATGCCCGCGCCCATGCTCAGGCCCAGTGGGCCGGTGGCGAAACTCGAGCTTGTGGTGGCCGGGGCCTGGAGCCCCAGAAAGCGTTTAAACCATCCCATTGTCGATGTCCTTGAGGCGGGTGGAAGCGATGTAGAAGAGTTCGCCGCCCTGGATCCGCGTATCGCTGTGCGGGTTGATCTGCGGGTGTTGCGCGCCGCGGGCGCGGTAGCCGATCAGGGTGGCGTTGTAGCGTTCCTTGAGGTGTACGTAGAGCTCGGCGAACCGGCCCTGGTAAGTCTCGGGCAGGCGCATGACGTATTGGGTGGCGCCCTGGCCGACGCACAGCAGTTCGTTGATCACCACCGAGGAGCCCGGGTCCTGGGAGGAGCGCACCAGCATCTCGATGGCCATGCTCGAGGTGCACTCCAGCTTGGGGGCGTAGGAGGCGGCCAGGGTGGCGATTTCGCTGTCGTTGAAGTGGGCGACCACATGGCCGCTGGGGCGCAGCTGGTTGATCGCCAGCACGCTGGCCAGGGTCAGGTCGTCGGAGCTGGTGCGCACCAGCACCCGTTCGGCGCCGGGCACCCCGGCGCGCAGCAGCAGGGCCGCGGACGACAGGCTTTCGCCCTTGATGAAGGCGGCCTTGCCCTGCATCGGGTTCTCGTCGAGGCTGGCGTCGCAGATGACGATCAGGTTGTCGTTGGAGGTTTCGTCCTGCAGCAGCAATTCGATCACCCGCTCGCTGGACGCGCCTTCCCAGCCGACCAGCACGGTATGCCCGGTCTTGCCGGTGAAGTCGCCTTTGCCTTTCATGCCTTTTCTCCATACTTCGATAACGCTGCTGGTGGTCTTGCCGATGGCCGCGGTCAGCAGCGCGATGCCGCCGAGCATCACCCACACGGCGACGAACACCCGGCCAGCGGCGGATTGTGGCGACAGGTCGCCATAACCCACGGTCAGGGTGGTGGTGAAATAGAAATAGATGAAGGTCGCGGGCGCGGTGAGGTGCTGCTCGCCCAGGGCCACCAGGCCGAGATAGGAGGTCGCGGCATGCACGCCGAGTGCGATGGCCAGGCCCATCCAGCCGAAGCGCTGGAAGAAGGTGGCCGCGTATACCCGAAGCAAGATGAAAATCGACATCGAATCCCTGATTTCCTGATGAGCAGATCTATCCGTGATGCAGCGCGCCGTGCCCGGGCAAGGCATGGCTCATTGCCGCGCGGCATTAGACATCGGCTTGGCGCCGGATAAAAGCATTTTTGCTGCGATGAACCCCGCGAAGGCGCCAAAGATGTGCCCTTCGAAGGACACCCCGGCCCGTGGCAGGAACCCCAGGACCAGGCCGGAATACAGAAACATCGTCACCGCGGCGGCCAGCAGGCTGCTCCAGCTGCGCAATAACCAGGCGCGGGTGAGGATGTAGGCCCACAGGCCGAAGACCCAGGCGCTGGCGCCAACGTGAATGCCCCTGAAGCCGAACAGCCAGACCAGCGCGCCGCCGAGCAGGATGATGATCAGGCTGACCACCACGAAGCGCCGCTGGCCTTCGGCGATCACCATGGCGCCGAGGATCAGGAAGGGCACCAGGTTGGCGGTCAGGTGGGTAAAGGAGCCGTGGAGAAAGGGCGAGACGAGTATCCCCGGCAAACCCTGCAGGGTGCGCGGGATCAGGCCGAAGAGATTCAGGCTGTAGCCGCTCAGGCTGTTGAGCACCTGCACGGCGATCATTACCAGGGCCAGGCCCGCCAGGGTCTTGAAACCATTTGCAACGGCCATCGAGGCCCTCCAGGAGGCCGAAAAAACACAGGCGATTCACTGTAGGAGCGCAGCTTGCTCGCGATGGACTGGAGGGCGCCGCGCTCATCCAGGCAGTACGCGACATCGTTAACGACCATCGCGAGCAAGCTGCGCTCCTACAGGTTGAGTGGTGCAACAGCGCTGTTTACTCGGCCGACTGCTGCTTTTTCAGGCGTTCGAGGATGGCGTTGGCACTGCCCTGGTCCGGCACGATGTTGGCTTCGCGCAGGCGACGTTCCAGGTCGTTGCCGTTGCTCGAGTCGGCCAGTTGCTCCTGGGCTTCCATTTCCGCCGCGCGCTGGTCTTGCTTGGCTTGCAGGCGGTTCAGGGTGTTGACCGCGGTTTCCAGCTTGCCGTTGGCGCCGCCGCTGGCGATCGAGGCGCTGACCTGGGCTTTCTGCACGCTCTCGCGGGCCTTGGCCATGTCCACTTGCTGGCGCAGGCTGCGGATGCGCGCTTCGGCCTTGCCGATGTCCTTGCGCATCTTCTCGGCGTAGGCGCCGAATTCGCTGGCTTGCTTTTGTTCCGCTTCCAGGCCGGTGGTCAGGGTCGAGATGGCTTCGGCGACTTCCAGGGCCAGGTCTTCGCGGTTGGCCTGCAGGGAAGCGACGGCCTTGGATTCCAGGTCGGCGATCTTCGCGGTGAATTCGCTGACTCGCTCCGAAGACAGCTTGTGCTTGGCCATGATGGTGACCAGTTCGCGCTTGGCGTTGGACAGGGCGTTGTCGGCGTCGCGGATTTCCTGGTCGAGGATGCGCAGGGCCTGCTGGTCGGCGATGCTTTCGCCGACTTCGTTGGCGCCGCCGCGCAGGGCGGTGAACAGTTTGTTCCAGATGGACTGAGTCATGTAGGTGTACTCCGGATTCTCGGCAATCAGTTGAAGAAGCTTTCGAAGGCTTCGGTGGCGCGTTGGACGTTGTCCACCAGGGTCTTGACCTCGGTCACCACGTTGGTCAGGTTCGAGCTGGCGCTCAGGGCGCCGAACATGTTGTAGACGGTCTGGCCGTTGGGCATGGACTCGATGCCGATCGAGGAGAGGGGGAACATCTCCCGGCTGCGCAGCACCGCGTCATTGAAGCGGGCGACGTCGTTGATCGACTCCAGGTCCACCAGCACGGTGTCGACGATGATCTGCTCGCCGACCACCGCGATGTAGATCGGCAGGCCGCCGAAGTCGTGCATTTCCAGCTTGATGCTTGGCTCGGCGCCTTGGATCAGGCTCAGGCCGATTTCGTTCGAGGTCACTTCGTCCAGGGCCTGCAAGGCGCTGAAGAGGCGGTCGATGGTCCAGTTCTCACCTGCGATCATGTCATTCTCCAATACCGGTGCGCCGCCGATCAGGGGTTGGCGCAGCTTCTTCTCAATGTGCTTGAGCACGCTCCGGTTTTCCGGAAGTACCCAGGTTTCGTGTTTCACATAACCAGCGGCACTCAGGCCCGCGCGCATCTGCTTCATGTAGAAGCTCGACGGCTTCTTGGCGGAAGCCTTGCTGGGGGCCCTGTTGCTGGGGGCCTTGTTACTGGCCGCCTTGTTACTGAAAGGTTTCGAGCGCTCTCCTTGTCGACTCTCTGAGGAAGCCGGTAGGTCAGCAGGCTGACTGGCCGGGAGGGTCTTTTTCATGGGGTGACTCCGTTGTGCACGTATCACGCGTGAGAACATTACAGGGGAATTCGTTACGGCTCAATGACTCACGCGTGATATTTTTTCGCTCGGCTAAACAACGGTCGCAAGGCTCTGGAGCGGCATTCTGCGTCAATCAGCTGACTGCCGTGGCTTAGGGGACATGCCGGTGCCTGGGCGTTGGGCGAGGCTTTTCGGGCCTCGATCACTGTCCGGGCGATGTCGGGGTGTGGAATTTATACAGGGTGCAGGGGTAGCCGTCTGCCGTGATTGGATGACAGCTGTAGGCGTCGCCGACGAGCGTGGGAATGACCCGGGCCCAGAAATCCCGGGCCGGACGGTTGTCGTCGATGTGGACGATCTGCCAGTGCCCGGGCAGCTGTTCCAGCAGTTGCCTCACCACCTGCCGGCCGATGCCGCGACCGCGAAAGCGCCGGACCACGAAGAAGTAGGCGAGGTTGTACTGCGCCTCGGCGAAGTGCACCTGGTCGTCGACTATGGCAAAGCCCGCCAACTCGCCGTCGACCCGCAGCAGCCAGGGACGGGTGCCGGGCTGGCGCCAGTATTCGGTCTTCGGCTGGATCTGGAACAGACCGTGGCGGCCGAGCTTGAGCGGCAGCCACTCGCTGAATTCGTACATGAAGAACTGCATCAGGTTTTCGATGCATTCCAGTTCGTCGCGCTGGGCCGGGTGCAGTTCGATCTGGCTCATGGTTCCAGGCTCCGGGCAGGTTCATCAAGGCTGTAGCGCGGGCGGGCGTTGAGGGTGAGCGCGTCGGGCATGGGATTTGTCCGTGAGCGAGGGGGTGTTTTTCTTCAATACAGGGGGCGGCCTGCGCACCTACCTTGGTCACCGGTCTCTCCGATTGATCCTTTGAAGGTGTGTGATGAGCGTAGTGTTTTCCATGGCGGCCTTCGCGCTAGCCTCTTCGATTACCCCCGGCCCGGTCAATATCGTGGCCCTGAGTTCCGGCGCGCAGTTCGGCTTTCGCGCCAGCCTGCGGCATGTCGGTGGCGCGACCCTGGGCTTTGTCCTGTTGCTGGTGCTGATCGGCCTGGGTTTGCATGAGTTGTTGCGGCTATGGCCGTTCCTCACTCGCGGCATCCAGTTGTTCGGGGTGGCCTTCCTGCTGTTCATGGCCTGGAAGCTGGCGGTGGACGACGGCCGGCTGAGCAGCGACGACAAGGCCAAGGCGCCGTCGGCCTGGTACGGCGCGATCATGCAATGGCTCAACCCCAAGGCCTGGCTGGCCTGCGTCGCCGGCATGGGGGCCTTTGCCGCCAATGGCGAGGCGCTGCTGGTGTGGCAGTTCGCGCTGGTGTACTTCGTGATCTGCTACCTGTCGATTGCCTGCTGGGCCTACGCCGGGACTTTTTTGCGCCAGTACCTGAGCAACCCCAAGGGCATGCGCCTGTTCAACCGCAGCATGGCGGCGCTGCTGGTGGCGAGCGCGGTGTATCTGTTGTTGCCTTGAATCGGCGTTGGCTTTATCGCGAGCAAGCTCGCTCCTACAGAGATCGCGTCCTCTGTAGGAGCGAGCTTGCTCGCGATGAGGGCGTCAGGTCTGTCAATCACCCGCGATATTGCCCCGGTGTCGCCGCCAGGTGCTGCTTGAAGGCCCGCTGGAAGTGCGCCTGGTCGGCGAAGCCGGCTTCCAGGGCCACATCGGCGATCGGCTCGCCGTCACGCAGGCGGCTTTGGGCGAACTGCACCCGCTGGTTGACCACGAAGGCGTGGGGCGTCATGCCGTAATGCTGCTTGAAGGCGCGGATCAGGTAGGACGGCGACAGCTCGGCGGCCTGGCAGATTTCCTCCAGTTTCAGCGAACGGGTGCAGTGTTGGCGAATGTAGTCGGCGGCCCGTTGCAGTTTCTGGTTGCGCTCGCGCGGCGGCCGGCTTGCCGGGTTCAGGCGCTGCTGCAGGTCGCTGAAAAACGCCACCGTGGCGCTGTGCTTGTGCAGCGTCTCGGCCTGTTCGTCCACCAGCACTTCATACAAACGGTTGAGCCCGGCATAGAGTTCGGGGTCGTCGCTGTGGGGCGTGGAAAAGGCGCGAAAGCCCAGATCCTGGCTGAAGCCCAGCTGATGCTGCAGGTCGGTCAGCCAGGAAGTGTCGACATAGAGCATGAGATACGACCAGGGCTGGTCGTCGATGGGATTGCAGGCGTGCACTTCGCCGGGGTTCATCAGCACCACGGTGCCGGCGCCGATGCGAAATTGCGCCTGCTCGTGCAGGTAGGTGCTGTGCCCGGCGGTGATGGCGCCGATGGAAAAATGCTCGTGGGCATGCCGGGCGTAACAGACCTTGCGCCCGTCGGCGATCGAGCGGGCCTCGATAAAGGGCAGCGCCGCATCGCGCCAGAACTGCGGGGCGGTATCGGGGCTGTGGTTCAAGCTCGGCTTCATCAAAGGCATCCCATCGGCAAGCGTCGGCCACCGAGTGTATTAGCTCTCGCCGGCGAAGGCTCGTTCCAGCGCGGCGATATCGAGTTTTTTCATCTGCAGCAGGGCCTGCATCACCCGCTGCGACTTGGCCGTGTCGGGGTCGGTCATCCAGTGGTTCAGCGCGCAGGGCACGATCTGCCAGGACAGCCCGAACTTGTCCTTGAGCCAGCCGCACTGCTGGGCCTCGGGCGCGCCGCCGTAGGACAGGGCGTTCCAGAAATGATCGATTTCGCCCTGGTTCTGGCAGTTGACCTGCAGCGAGACCGCTTCGTTGAACTGGAACACCGGACCGCCGTTGAGGCCGGTGAAGGTCTGCCCGTCGAGCTCGAAGGACACGGTCATCACCGAGCCTTCGGGGCGGCCGTGGAACTCGAAGCCGGCCTTGCCGTAGTGAGTGAGGGCGGTGATGCGCGAGTGCTCGAAGACCGAACAGTAGAACTGGGCGGCGGCTTCGGCCTGGTGGTCGAACCACAGGCAGGGGGTGATGCGATGAATGTGCGACATGACGGTTCTCCTCGGCAGGTGATCCACGCTTGAGCAAGCGTAGTCAGCCGATAGTCGTCCGGGGTTGCCGTAGATCGACAACTCACCGCCCTTCATCCGGGGGCGACGGGTGCATGACCGGCGGTCGCAGAATCCCGCCTGTTCGACAAACTGCGCTTAGCTGTATGGAAAACCTCGCGGCGCGCGTAGGCCTTCGGCCACAGCGACACCGCTCCAGGATCCCGTGAATCCTGTCCCCCCTCGGCCTGAGGAGTTGCGTATGCTGACACTCAATATCAATGGCAAGGACCAGCAGCTTGAAGTGCCCGCGGACATGCCGCTGCTCTGGGTGCTGCGCGATGTGGCGCACCTGACCGGCACCAAGTTCGGCTGCGGCATGGCGCAATGCGGCGCCTGTACCGTGCATGTCGACGGCGCGCCGCTGCGTTCCTGCGTGACCCCGGCCGCGACAGTGGCCAACGGGCAGAAAATCCTCACCATCGAAGGCCTGTCGACGGACGGCTCACACCCGGTGCAGCGCGCCTGGGCCGAGCTGGACGTGGTGCAGTGCGGTTACTGCCAGTCCGGGCAGATCATGTCGGCCGCGGCCTTGCTGGCGAAGATCCCGTCGCCCACCGACAGCGATATCGACCAGGCGTTGTCCGGCAATATCTGCCGCTGCGGCACCTACCCAAGGATCCGCGCGGCGGTCAAGCGCGCCGCTGAAATCGGCTGAGTCGGCATTAAGAGGGGCAAGGCATGATCACTGCATCGCGTCGTGGATTTCTCAAAGGTGGCGCGCTGCTCGGCGGCGGGCTGGTGGTGGCGTTCGTCATCCCGGGAGCCAATCGTTTTGCCCGGGCGGCGAGCGAAGAATTCGTGCCCAATGCGTTCTTGCGCATCGCTCCGGACGGGGTGGTCACCGTGGTGCTCGGCCATTCGGAAATGGGCCAGGGCATCTGGACCGGGCTGTCGATGCTGATCGCCGAGGAGCTGGATGCCGACTGGTCGAAGATTCGCGTCGAGCACGCGCCGGCCGCCGCGGTGTATGGCTTGCCGGCGTTCGGCGGGATGCAGATCACCGGCGGCTCGACCTCGACCTGGATGGAGTTCGACCGCTATCGCCAGGCCGGCGCCGCGGCCCGGCAGATGCTGATCGAGGCGGCGGCCAAGCGCCTGCAGGTGGCGCCCTCGACCCTGCACACCGAGCAGGGCTGGGTGGTGGCCGGCGACCAGCGCCTGAGCTACGGCGACCTGGCCAACGACGCCGGGCAATTGCCGGTGCCGGATCCGGCCTCGTTGCGCTTGAAGGAGGCCAAGGACTGGCGGCTGATCGGCAAGCCGACCCAGCGCCTGGACACCCCGGAGAAAATCACCGGCCGCGCGCAATTTGGCATGGACATGTATTTCGACGGCCTGCTGACCGCCGTGGTCCTGCGTTCGCCGGTGTTCGGCGGCACGCTCAAGTCGTTCGATCCCCAGGCGGCGCTGGCGGTGCCCGGGGTGATCAAGGTGCTCCAGGTGCCCACGGGCGTGGCGGTGGTCGCCGAGCATTACTGGGCGGCCAAGCAGGGGCGCGATGCGCTCAAGGCCGAATGGGACCTGGGGCCGAACGCCAACATGAGCAGCGAAAGCCTGATGCAGAGCTTTCGCAAACTGGCGCTGACCCCCGGGACCAAGGCCGCCGAGGCCGGCGATGCGGCCGGGACCATGGCCAAGGCGACGCAGGTGCTCAAGGCCGAATACAGCGTGCCGTACCTGGCCCATGCGCCGATGGAACCGCTCAACTGCACGGTGCGCATCGGCGCCGACAAGTGCGAGATCTGGACCGGCACCCAGTTCCAGACCCTGGACCAGATGGTCGCGGCGAAAATCACCGGGCTCAAGCCGGAACAGGTGCAGATCCATACGCAATTTTTGGGCGGCGGTTTCGGCCGTCGGGCCAACCCCACCTCGGACTTCGTCAGCGAAGCGGTGGAGGTGGCCAAGGCTGCCGCGGCCCCGGTGAAAACCGTCTGGTCGCGGGAAGATGACGTGCGCGGCGGCTACTTCCGCTCAGCGTTCCTGCATCAGGCACAGGTCGGCCTGGACGCCCAGGGCCTGCCGCTGGCCTGGCAGCATGTGCTGGTGGGGCAGTCGATCATGGCCGGCACCTCGTTCGAGGCCAGCTTCGTCAAGAACGGCATCGACAACACTTCGGTCGAGGGCCTGGCGGACGGGCCTTACCTGAAGGGTACGCCGAACCATCGGGTCGACCTGCATTCGCCGATGACCGGCATCACCGTGCTGTGGATGCGTTCCGTGGGCCATACCCACACCGCGTTCGTCGTCGAGTCGTTGATGGACGAGATGGCCGCCGCGGTGGGCAAGGACCCGGTGGAGTACCGCCGCACCCTGCTCAAGGATCACCCGCGGCATCTGGGCGTGCTCAACCTGGCGGTGGAGAAGGCCGGCTGGGGCAAGCCCGTGCCCAATGGCCATGCCTTGGGCGTGGCGGTGCATGAGTCCTTCGGCAGCTACGTGGCGCAGGTGGCCGAGGTGTCCCAGGAGGCCGAGCGGATTCGCGTGCACCGGGTGGTCTGCGCGGTGGATTGCGGTATCGCGGTGAACCCGCAAAGCATCGTCGCGCAGATGGAGTCGGGCATCACCTTCGGCCTGGGCATGGCCCTGCACAGCCGCATTTCCTTCAAGGACGGCCGGGTGGTGCAGTCCAACTATCACGATTTCCAGGTGTTGCGCCTGAACGAGATGCCCGAGGTCGAGGTGCACATAGTCGCCAGCAGCGAGAAGCCCGGCGGTATCGGCGAGGCGGGCGTGCCGCCCACGACGCCGGCGGTGGCCAACGCGGTGTTCGCCCTGACCGGCCAGCGCCTGCGCGAGCTGCCGCTGCAACTGGCGGGGGTGTGAGATGAAACGCCACCTGCTCCTCGGCTCGCTGATCCTGATCGGCCTGGGCGGTTATGCCTCGGACCTGTTCGCCGCCGATGAACCGGCGCTGGCGGCATTCGCGACGGTGCAGAAGGTATTCCAGAGCCCGCGCTGCCAGAACTGCCACATTCCCGGAGATGCGCCCTTGCAGTTCGACGCCGGCACGCCCCATGCCATGGCCGTGGTCCGTGGCCTGGACGGCAAGGGCGCGGCGGGGCTGCCGTGCGCCGCCTGCCATGGCGCAAGCAACCCGCCGGACAGCTACGGCCCGCATGCGCCACCGGGGGCACCGCACTGGAGCCTGCCGCCGGCGGCACACAAGATGGCCTGGATCGGCCTGCCGGCCGACCGCCTGTGCCAGATGATCAAGGACAAGGCCAGTAACGGCGATCGCGACTTTGCCGCGCTGATCAAGCATGTCAGCGAAGACAAGCTGGTGCTCTGGGGCTGGAATCCCGGTGGCAATCGGGCGCCGGTACCGGTGCCCCACGACGTGTTCGTCAGCCAGTTCAAGCGCTGGGCCGAGGCGGGCGGACCCTGTCCGGTGGTCGGAAGTTGACGCCAGGAGCGCCCAGCGAGGGCTGGTTGCGGGGCAGTCGCAGGCCCCGGCAACTAAGCTCTATAGGTGATACCCGCCAATGGAGTGTGCGATGTTTTCCCCAGACAAGCCTGTCCAGGCACCGAACCCGGTGCCAGCCCCGGAGGCGGACGACCCGTCCCGGCAACTGTTGCGCGATCAGAACCGTCGGGCCGAGCAGGAGCTGGCCGCGGTGCAGGTAGCCAACCTCGATAAACTGACCCTGCTGCCCAACCCCCACGGCTTTGCGGTGCTGGCCGGCGATGCGCTGCAGGCCTGTAAGGACCTGAACTGCCCGGCGACCTTGCTGCTGTTCGATCTTGACGACATCTACCGTATCGCCCGCGCTTACGGGTCGGAAGAAGGCGAGGCGGCGCTCAAGACCTTCGCCGACGGCCTGCGCATCGCCTTTCGCGAAAGCGACGTGGTCGGGCATCTGGAGTTCCAGCGTTTCGCGGTGCTGCTGACCGGCTCGGAACGGATGGAAAAGCTGGCGATCATCGCCCGCCTGCAGGCCATCCTCGACGAGCGCACCACCACCCAGCAGTGCATTTACGACATCTGTTTCAGCATCGGCCAGATCGAGTTCGATCCGGCCCGGCCGGTCGATGTGGAAACCTTGCTGGCGGATGCCGACAAGTCCATGAGCAGGCCGGCCTCGGGCCGCAGGTAAAGGGGTAGCCGCCGATCCACGGAGGTTTTCGTCAAACGGCTGTGTGGGCTGGACGGGGAGAAAGTCCAACCGATAAAAAACCGCCCAAGGGCGGTTTTTTATCCTGTGCTGGTCACTCGGCGGTCGGCACCAGGAACGCGGCTTCCAGCAACTGCCGGGTGTAGGGGTGCTGCGGCGCGGCGAAGATGTGCTGCGCGTCGCCTTGCTCCACCACCTGGCCATGCTTGACCACCATCAACTGGTGGCTCAGGGCCTTGACCACCGCCAGGTCGTGGCTGATGAACAGGTAGGTCAGGTTGTACTTGGCCTGCAGCTTGCGCAGCAGTTCCACCACCTGGCGTTGCACGGTGCGGTCGAGGGCCGAGGTCGGCTCGTCCAGCAGGATCAGCGCCGGCTTGAGCACCAGGGCGCGGGCGATGGCGATGCGCTGGCGCTGGCCGCCGGAGAACTCGTGGGGGTAGCGGTGCCGGGTTTCCGGGTCCAGCCCCACTTCCTTGAGCGCTTCGATGATCGCCTGTTCCTGCTCGGCGGCGCTGCCGATCTTGTGGATGCGCAGGCCTTCGCCGACGATCTGGCTCACGCACATGCGCGGGCTGAGGCTGCCGAAGGGGTCCTGGAACACCACCTGCATCTCCCGGCGCAACGGCCGCACCTGCTGCTGCGACAGGCCGTCCAGTTGCTGGCCTTCGAAGCGGATGGCGCCCTTGCTGCCGATCAGGCGCAGGATTGCCAGGCCCAGGGTGGATTTGCCCGAGCCGCTTTCGCCGACGATGCCCAGGGTCTGGCCCTGGGGCAGGCTGAAGTTGATGCCGTCCACCGCCTTCACATGGTCGACGGTGTGGCGCAGCAGGCCTTTCTTGATCGGGAACCAGACCTTCAGGTCCTCGACCTGCAACAGCGGCGGGCCGACCACATTGCTCGCCGGCTTGCCGCTGGGTTCGGCCGCCAGCAGTTCGCGGGTGTAGGGATGCTGCGGCGCGCGGAACAGTTCTTCGCAGGACGCCTGTTCGACGATGCAGCCGCGCTGCATCACGCAGACGCGGTGGGCGATGCGCCGGACCAGGTTGAGGTCGTGGCTGATCAGCAGCAAGGCCATGCCCAGGCGCGCTTGCAGCTCCTTGAGCAGTTCGAGGATTTTCAGTTGCACGGTGACGTCGAGGGCGGTGGTCGGCTCGTCGGCGATCAGCAGTTCCGGCTCGTTGGCCAGGGCCATGGCGATCATCACCCGTTGCCGCTGGCCGCCGGACAGCTCGTGGGGCAGGGCCTTGAGGCGCTTGTGCGGCTCGGGGATGCCCACCAGTTCCAGCAGCTCCAGGGTGCGCCGGGTGGCGACCTTGCCGATCAGGCCCTTGTGCAGGCCCAGCACCTCGTTGATCTGCTTCTCGATGCTGTGCAGCGGGTTGAGCGAGGTCATCGGCTCCTGGAAGATCATGGCGATGCGGTTGCCGCGAATATGCCGGATGGTTTTTTCTTTCTGGGTCAGCAAATCCTGGCCGGCGTACTGGATGGTCCCGGACGGATGGCGGGCCAGCGGATAGGGCAAGAGGCGCAGGATCGAGTGCGCGGTCACCGACTTGCCGGAACCGCTTTCGCCCACCAGGGCCAGGGTTTCGCCGCGCTTGATATCGAAGCTGATGCCCTCGACCACCCGTTGCGTGTGCTCGCCGACGCCAAATTCGACGGCGAGGTCGCGGACTTCGATCAGATTGTCCTGATTCATCTCATTTCCTCGGGTCGAAGGCATCGCGAGCGGACTCGCCGATAAATACCAGCAGGCTCAACATGATCGCCAGCACGGCAAAGGCGCTGATGCCCAGCCACGGCGCCTGCAGGTTGGATTTGCCCTGGGCCACCAGTTCGCCCAGGGACGGCGCGCCGGGGGGCAGGCCGAAACCGAGGAAGTCGAGGGCGGTCAGGGTGCCGATGGCGCCGGTGAGGATGAACGGCATGAAGGTCATGGTCGAGACCATGGCGTTGGGCAGGATATGGCGGAACATGATCGCGCCGTTCTGCATGCCCAGGGCGCGGGCGGCGCGCACGTATTCCAGGTTGCGCCCGCGCAGGAACTCGGCGGGCACCACGTCCACCAGGCTCATCCAGGAGAACAGCAGCATGATCCCCAGCAGCCACCAGAAGTTCGGCTGCACGAAGCTGGCGAGGATGATCAGCAGGTAGAGCACCGGCAGCCCGGACCAGATCTCCAGGAAGCGCTGCCCGGCCAGGTCGACCCAGCCACCATAGAAACCCTGCAGTGCCCCGGCGATGACGCCGATGATCGAACTGAGGATGGTCAGGGTCAGGGCGAACAGCACCGACACCCGGAAGCCGTAGATCACCCGCGCCAGCACGTCGCGGCCCTGGTCGTCGGTGCCCAGCAGGTTGTCCGCCGAGGGCGGCGCGGGGGCCGGGACTTTCAGGTCGTAGTTGATGCTCTGGTAGCTGAACGGAATCGGCGCCCACAGCACCCAGGCGTCCTTGGCCGCCAGCAGTTCGCGGATGTATGGGCTCTTGTAGTTGGCCTCCAGCGGGAACTCGCCGCCGAAGGTGGTTTCCGGGTAACGCTTGAGCGCGGGGAAGTACCAGCCGTCGTCGTAGTGCACCACCAGCGGCTTGTCGTTGGCGATCAGCTCGGCGCCAAGGCTTGCGCCAAACAGGATCAGGAACAGCCACAGCGACCACCAGCCGCGCTTGTTGGCCTTGAACAGTTCGAAGCGCCGGCGATTGAGGGGGGACAGGTTCATCTCAATGCTCCCGGCTTTCGAAGTCGATGCGTGGGTCGACCAGGGTGTAGGTCAGGTCGCCGATCAGTTTCACCACCAGCCCCAGCAGGGTGAAGATGAACAGGGTGCCGAACACCACCGGGTAATCGCGGTTGATCGCCGCCTCGAAGCTCATCAGGCCCAGGCCGTCGAGGGAGAAGATCACCTCCACCAGCAAGGATCCGGTAAAGAAGATGCCGATGAAGGCCGAGGGGAAACCGGCGATCACCAGCAGCATGGCGTTGCGGAATACATGGCCGTAGAGCACGCGGCGCCTGGTCAGGCCCTTGGCCCGGGCAGTGACCACATACTGCTTGTTGATCTCGTCGAGGAAGCTGTTCTTGGTCAACAGAGTCATGGTGGCGAAGTTGCCGATCACCAGCGCGGTCACCGGCAGCGCCAGGTGCCAGAAGTAGTCGAGGATCTTGCCGCCCCAGCTCAGCTGGTCGAAGTTGTTCGAGGTCAGGCCGCGTAGCGGGAACCAGTCGAAATAACTGCCGCCGGCGAACATCACGATCAGCAGGATGGCGAACAGGAACGCCGGGATCGCGTAGCCGACGATGATCGCCGAGCTGGTCCAGACGTCGAAGTGGCTGCCGTGGCGGGTGGCCTTGGCGATCCCCAGGGGGATCGACACCAGGTACATGATCAGGGTGCTCCACAGCCCCAGGGAGATCGACACCGGGAGCTTTTCGCGGATCAGGTCGACCACCTTGGCGTCGCGAAAGAAACTGTCGCCGAAATCCAGGGTGGCGTAGTTCTTGATCATGATCCACAGGCGTTCCGGCGCCGACTTGTCGAAGCCGTACATCTTCTCGATTTCCTTGACCAGGGCCGGGTCCAGGCCCTGGGCCCCGCGGTAGCTGGACCCGGCCACCGAGACTTCGGCGCCGCCGCCGGCGATCCGGCTGGTGGCGCCTTCGAAACCCTCGAGCTTGGCGATCATCTGTTCCACCGGGCCGCCGGGCGCGGCCTGGATGATCACGAAGTTGATCAGCAGGATGCCGAACAGCGTGGGGATGATTAGCAGCAGGCGCCGCAGAATGTAGGCCAGCATCTTATTGCTCCACGCCGTCGGGGGCGGCCTGCGAGTGGGTGTCCGGGGTCACGGCCGGCTTGGCGTCGGGCTTGATCCACCAGGTCTGGATGCCGACGTCGTACTTGGGCGAGACGCTCGGGTGGCCTATGTGATCCCAATAGGCCACGCGCCAGGTCTTGATGTGCCAGTTGGGAATCACGTAGTAGCCCCATTGCAGTACCCGGTCGAGGGCGCGGGCATGGGCCACCAGGCTCTTGCGCGAGTCGGCGTTGATCAGGTCTTCCACCAGGGCGTCGATGGTCGGGTCCTTGAGGCCGATGAAGTTGCGGCTGCCGGGGTTGTCGGCGCTGGAGGACTTCCAGTATTCGCGCTGCTCGTTGCCCGGCGAACTCGATTGCGGGAAGCCGCCGACCACCATGTCGAAGTCCCGCGAGCGCAGGCGGTTGATGTACTGGGAAACGTCGACCCGGCGGATCACCAGGTCGATCCCCAGGTCCGCGAGGTTGCGCTTGAACGGCAACAGCACGCGCTCGAACTCGGTCTGGGCCAGCAGGAACTCGATCACCACCGGCTTGCCCTGGGCGTCGACCATCTTGTCGTCGACGATGCGCCAGCCGGCTTCCTGCAGCAGCTGGTAGGCCTGGCGCTGCTGGGTGCGGATCATGCCGCTGCCATCGCACACCGAGGGCTGGAAGGCTTCAGTGAAGACCTGGTCGGGGATCTTGCCGCGCAGCGGTTCGAGGATCTGCAGCTCGTCGGCGTCGGGCAGGCCGGTGGCGGCCATTTCCGAGTTCTCGAAGTAGCTGCGGGTGCGGGTGTAGGCGCCGTTGAACAGTTGCTTGTTGGTCCATTCGAAGTCCAGCAGCAGGCTCAGGGCCTTGCGCACCCGCACATCCTGGAACAGCGGACGGCGGATGTTGTAGACGAAGCCCTGCATGCCGGTGGGGTTGCCGTTGGGGATCTGTTCCTTGATCAGCCGACCTTCGGCCACCGCCGGGATGTTGTAGGCGTTGGCCCAGTTTTTCGCGCTGGTTTCCAGCCAGTAGTCGAACTGGCCGGCCTTGAGGGCTTCCAGGGCCACGGTGTTGTCGCGGAAATAATCGGTGGCCATGACGTCGAAGTTGAACTGGCCGCGGTTGATCGGCAGGTCCTTGCCCCAGTAATCCTTGACCCGCTCATAACGCACCGAGCGTCCGGCCTTGACCTCGACCACCTTGTACGGGCCGCTGCCGAGGGGGATTTCCAGGTTGCCCTTGGAAAAGTCGCGGTGTTCCCACCAGTGCTTGGGCAGTATCGACAGCTGCCCGAGGATCAGCGGCAGCTCGCGGTTGTTCTTGTGCTTGAACTTGAACAGCACCTTGAGCGGGTCTTCGGCGATCACGTCCTCGACGTCGGCGTAGTAGCCGCGGTACATCGGCGCGCCGGCCTGCATCAGGGTCTGGAAGCTGAACACCACGTCCTCGGCGCGGATCGGCTGGCCGTCGTGGAAGCGCGCCTCGGGGCGCAGGTAGAAACGCACCCAGCTGTTGTCCGGGGCTTTCTCGATCTGCCCGGCGATCAGGCCGTATTCGGTGAAGGGTTCGTCCAGGCTCTGGCGCATCAGGGTGTCGTAGATCAGGCCGATATTGTCCGCCGGCACGCCTTTGTTGATGAACGGGTTGAGGCTGTCGAAGCCGCCGAAGCCGGACTCGCGGAAGGTGCCGCCCTTGGGCGCGTCCGGGTTGACGTAGGCGAAGTGCTTGAAGTTCGCCGGGTACTTCGGCGGTTCGTTGTACAGGGTCAGGGCGTGTTGCGGGGCGGCCTGGGCGAGGCAGGCGATCCCCGTCAGCAGCACGCCGCCGGCCCACGGGAGCAGGGCACGCAGGGGCATCATTGGGCTTTCTCCAGAGACTTCAGCCACCAGGCGCTCAGGCCCAGTTGGTAGGGCGGCGTGGTGACGAAGGCGAACCGGTTGCGGTACGCCAGGCGATGATAGTTGAGGTACCAGTTGGGGATGATGTAGTGCTGCCACAGCAGCACCCGATCCAGGGCCCGACCGGCGGCCAGTTGCTCGTCGCGGCTCTGCGCGGCGAGCAGGTGTTCCAGCAGGTGATCGACAATGGGATTGTTGATGCCCGCATAGTTCTTGCTGCCCTTGACCCCGACCTGGCTGGAGTGGAAGTACTGCCATTGCTCCAGGCCCGGGCTCAGGGTCTGGTTCAGGGTCATGAGGATCATGTCGAAATCGAACTGATCCAGGCGCTGCTTGTACTGCGCCCGGTCCACGGTGCGCAGGTGCGCGTCGATGCCGATGCTGGCCAGGTTCTCGACGTAGGGCTGGAGGATCCGTTCCAGGTTCGGGTTGACCAACAGCAGCTCGAAGCGCAGCGGTTGCCCGTTGCTGTCGAGCAGGCGCTGGCCGTTGAGCTTCCAGCCGGCTTCGGCGAGCAGGCCCAGGGCCCGGCGCAGGGTCGCCCGCGGGATGCCGCGGCCGTCGGTCTGCGGCAGGCTGAAGGGCTGGGTGAACAGGCTGGCGGGCAACTGCTCGCGGTAGGGCGAGAGCAGCAGCCATTCATGGCCGACCGGCAGGCCCGTGGCGGAGAACTCGCTGTTGGGGTAGTAGCTGGTCGCGCGCTTGTAGGCGCCGCTGAACAGGGTGCGGTTGGTCCACTCGAAGTCGAACATCAGGCCCAGGGCTTCGCGCACCTTGCGCTCGGCGAAGATTGCCCGGCGGCTGTTCATGAACAGGCCCTGGGTCTGGGTCGGGATCTGGTGCGCCACCTGGGCCTTGATGATGTCGCCGCGATTGACCGCGGGGAAGTTGTAGCCATTGGCCCAGTTCTTCGCCTGGTGTTCGATGTAGATGTCGAACTCGCCGGCCTTGAAGGCTTCGAAGGCGACGTCGCTGTCGCGGTAGAACTCCACCGCGACCTTGTTGAAATTGTTGAAGCCGCGATTGACCGGCAGGTCCTTGCCCCAGTAGTCCTTGACCCGCTCGAACAGCAGCGAGCGCCCCGGTTGCACCCGGGTGATGCGGTAGGGGCCGCTGCCCAGCGGCGGCTCGAAGGTGGTGGCCTTGAAGTCGCGGTCTTTCCAGTAGTGCTGCGGCAGCACCGGCAACTCGCCCAGGCGCAGGATCAGCAGCGGGTTGCCGGAGCGCTTGAAGACAAAGCGGATGCGTTGCGGGCCGAGGATGTCCACCCGCTGCACTTCCTGCAGGTTGGTGCGGTATTGCGGGTGGCCTTCCTTGAGCAGCAGCCGGTAGGAAAACGCCACATCGTAGGCGGTGATCGGCTGGCCATCGTGGAAGCGCGCCTCGGGGCGCAGGTTGAACACCACCCAGCTGCGGTCTTCGCTGTATTCGACGGAGCGGGCGATCAGGCCGTAGCTGGAAGTCGGCTCGTCGCCGGACGGCGCGTACTGGCCGGTGCCGACCATCAGCGGCTCGTTCAGCTCGTTGACCCCGTATTGCAGGAAGTTGGGCGTGGAAACCGGGCTGCTGCCCTTGAAGGTGTAGGGGTTGAGGGTGTCGAAGGTGCCAAACGCCATGACCCGCAAGGTCCCGCCTTTGGGCGCGGCGGGGTTGACCCAGTCGTAATGGGTGAATTTGGCGGGGTACTTGAGCGTGCCGAACTGCGCGTAACCATGACTTTCAGTGATCGTTGCGCTTGCGGGAAAGCTCAAGGCCAGACTGATTAGGGACAGGAGGAGGGGACGCATCAAGTCAGAGATCCGATCCAGGCGGCTTGGGCTTTGTGCTCCGTACAGTAACAGCTTGTATCGACAGGAAAAAGGCCGCCCCGGGATGGCCACGACATTTGCTTGTCGCCGCTGGATACAGCGCAATCCGTAGCCGCTGCCGAAGGCTGCGATCGACCGGTACGGTCGTGGGGATCTTCAGGGCGCAGGAGGGCCTGCGGCCCTATCGCAACCTGCGGCAGCGGCTACACCGGAAGAGTCGTCGGATACATCGCGATTTCAAGGCAGCCTTGTAGCCGCTGCCGAAGGCTGCGAACGACCGGCACGGTCGTGGGGATCTTCAGGGCGCAGGAGGGCCTGCGGCCCTATCGCAGCCTGCGGCAGCGGCTACACCGGAAGAGTCGTCGGATACATCGCGATTTCAAGGCAGCCTTGTAGCCGCTGCCGAAGGCTGCGAACGACCGGCACGGTCGTGGGGATCGTCCTGGCGCAGGAGGGCCTGCGGCCCTATCGCAGCCTGCGGCAGCGGCTACACCGGAAGAGTCGTCGGATACATCGCGATTTCAAGGCAGTCTTGTAGCCGCTGCCGAAGGCTGCGAACGACCGGCATGGTCGCGGCGATCTTGCTGGCGCAGGAGGGCCTGCGCCAGGAGCTACAGATCAGTGAGGCAGGTAGACGGTCAGCATCTGGCCTGGCTTGAGGGCCTGGCCGGCGCGGGGATTCCAGCGCTTGAGGTGCTGCATCTCGACGTTGAAGCGCTTGGCCACCATGTACAGCGAATCGCCTTGCTTGACCTTGTACTGGGTCGACTTCTTGTCGGCGCGGGCGACCAGGGTCTTCTTGCCGGAAGCCTTGGCGCTGGTCTTGCTGCTGGCCTTGGCCCGGGTGTCCCGCATGACCAGGGTCTGGCCGACCTTGAGCTGCTTGCCGCTGAGCTTGTTCCAGCGTTGCAGGTCCTTGACGTCGACCTTGTTGGCCTTGGCGATCTGCGACAGGTTATCGCCACGCTTGACCCGGTAGTTGCGCTTGGCCTGGGCCATTTCGCGACTGTCGGCACCCTCGAACACCGGCTTGAACGAACGCTGGCTGATCAGCTCTTCGGGTTTCATGGTCGACAGGCTGGCGCTCAGCAGTTGCGCCTTGGACGTCGGCACCAGCAGGTGCTGGGGGCCGTCGATGGTGGTGCGCTGCTTGAAGGCCGGGTTGAGCTGGAACAGCTCGTCTTCGTCGATATTGGCCACTGCGGCGACCTTGGACAGGTCCATGCGCTGGTTGATCTCGACGACCTGGAAGTAGGGTTCGTTGGCGATCGGGTTCAGGTTCACGCCATAGGCTTCCGGCGCCAGCACCACCTGGGACAGGGCCAGCAGCTTGGGCACGTAGGCCTGGGTTTCCGACGGCAGCGGCAGGTTCCAGTAGTCGGTGGGCAGGCCGAGCTTCTCGTTGCGCTCGATGGCCCGGCTGACCGTGCCTTCGCCGGCGTTGTAGGCCGCCAGGGCCAGCAGCCAGTCGCCGTTGAACATGTCGTGCAGGCGGGTCAGGTAATCCATGGCCGCGGTGGTCGAGGCGGTGATGTCGCGACGGCCATCGTAGAAGCGGGTCTGGCGCAGGTTGAAGGAGCGCCCGGTGGATGGGATGAACTGCCAGAGGCCTACCGCGTCGGCCCGGGAATAGGCCATCGGGTTGTAGGCGCTCTCGATCACTGGCAGCAGGGCCAGCTCCAGCGGCATGTTGCGTTCTTCAAGGCGCTCGACGATGTAATGGATATAGAGGCTGCCGCGTTCGCTGGCATTCTCGAGAAACGAGGGGTTGCTGGCGAACCACAGGCGCTGCTGTTCGATGCGCGGGTTGACGCCGATGCCTTCCTGCAACTGGAAACCTTCGCGCATGCGCGCCCAGACGTCCTGGGGCAATTGCGGGCTGGGTTTTTCATTCAGCCAGATGGGTTTCTGCTTGATGCGGGCGTTGAAATTCTGGGTGTGCGAAGCGTCGGTTTGCGGGACGTGGCTCGTGCTTTGGCAGCCCGCCAGGGTGGCGGACACAGCCACCGCGATGGCTTGAGCCAACCGCGTCAATGCGTCTGAATTGATGGATTTACGAATAGATGACGACATTGGCTGGAAGTAAGTTCCGGGCAAAAATGTCGGGCGATTCTAGAAAGCGCACCCGGTGCGGTCAACCATTCAGAATTTTCGTACCAACCCGCAACCTGCTTAGAACTTATCTTTCCAAGCCCGCAAGGCAGCAAAAACCGCACTCTGAGCCCGGTTATCGAGGCCATTCCGTTCGTCCGCTTTTTGTTTAACGGATGTTTCACCGGTACGCAGGAAAGGATTGGTGAGCTTTTCCAGGGCCAGGGTGGAGGGCAGGGTCATGCGGCCGTTTTCCCGCAGTTCGCTGACTTTGCGCAGGCGCTCGGCGATGTCCGGGTTATCCGGTTCCACCGCCTGGGCAAAACGCAGGTTGCTCAAGGTGTATTCGTGAGTGCAGTACACCAGGGTGTCCGCGGGCAACGCGGCCAGGCGGCTCAGCGAATGATGCATCTGCTCCGGCGTGCCCTCGAACAGGCGCCCGCAGCCGGCAGCGAACAAAGTGTCGCCGCAAAACAGCAGGCCGTGATGGTAGTAGGCAATATGTCCCAGGGTGTGCCCTGGCACCGCGTAGATGTCGAAGTCCCAGCCAAGGATGCTGGCCCGGTCATTGTCGTTCAGGGCCACGTCGCGCCCCGGGATGTTTTCGTTGGCCGGGCCCCAGACCTTGGCGCCGCTGGCTTTTTTCAGCTGTTCGACACCGCCGACATGGTCGTGGTGGTGATGGGTCACCAGGATATCGCTCAGCACCCAGCCCGGATGTTCGGCGAGCCAGGCCTGCACCGGTGCGGCGTCACCGGGGTCGACCACTGCGCAACGCTGATGGCTGTGGTCCTGTAACAACCAGATGTAGTTATCGGTGAACGCGGGCAGGGCACTGATCTGTATCATCGTTGGAGTCGCCAAGCGGAAAACATTGGCGCATCTTAGAACTTCTTGGCGGGTTGGAGAATGCAATGACCGATAAAGCGTTCGCTCAGGCCGATCCTGACTGGCTGGCCCTGATCAGTGCTGCCCGTGAGTGGCTGTCCGGGCCACTGGGGCAATTTCTGCTGGATGAAGAACGGCGCATGCTCGACGACGAGCTGGGGCGCTTCTTCGGCGGCTACCTGGTGCATTACGGCCCGTCGGCGCAAACCCCGCCGGCGGCGCCCCAGGTGCAGCGCAACGTCCGCCTGGGCGCGCCGCTGCCCGGCGTCGAGATCGTCTGCGAGGAGCAGGCCTGGCCGCTCAGCGAGCATGCTGCGGATGTGGTGGTGCTGCAGCACGGCCTGGATTTCTGCCTGTCGCCCCACGGCCTGCTGCGCGAAGCCGCCAGCGCCGTGCGACCGGGCGGGCATTTGTTGATCGTCGGTATCAATCCCTGGAGCAGCTGGGGCCTGCGGCATGTGTTCGCCCATGACGCCTTGCGCAAGGCGCGCTGCATTTCCCCGTCGCGGGTCGCCGACTGGTTGAACCTGCTGGGCTTCGCGCTGGAGAAACGCCGCTTCGGGTGCTATCGTCCGCCGCTTGCCTCGGCGGCCTGGCAGGCTCGGTTGGCCGGCTGGGAGCGCAAGGCCGGTGACTGGCAACTGTCCGGCGGCGGCTTCTACCTGCTCGTGGCGCGCAAAATAGTGGTCGGCCTGCGCCCGGTGCGCCAGGTACGCCGCGAGCCGATGGGCAAGCTGGTGCCGCTGCCGATGGCCAAGGTCAACCGCCGGCACAGCGAACCCCCTCTTTAATTCAGCCGGGTCGAACCTGCCCGGCTTGGGCGTTGTCGATCGACGATCGGCAAGCCACAAGTATTTTCGATTGGAAGTCTGGCATGAGCGATAGCGTAGAAATCTTCACCGACGGCGCCTGCAAGGGCAATCCTGGCCCGGGGGGCTGGGGCGCACTGCTGGTGTTCAAGGGCGTGGAGAAGGAACTCTGGGGCGGCGAAGCCAACACCACCAACAACCGCATGGAGCTGATGGCGGCGATCCGCGGCCTGGAAGAGCTCAAGCGCGAGTGCCAGGTGGTGCTGGTCACCGACTCGCAGTACGTGATGAAGGGCATCAACGAGTGGATGGCCAACTGGAAAAAGCGCGGCTGGAAAACCGCGGCCAAGGAACCGGTGAAAAACGCCGACCTGTGGCAGCAGCTCGATGAGCAGGTCAACCGCCATCAGGTCACCTGGAAATGGGTGCGCGGCCATACCGGCCACCACGGCAACGAACGGGCCGACCAACTGGCCAACCGCGGCGTCGACGAGGTGCGCGGTTACAAGCAGGCCTGATGCTTTGAGCCTGTAGTCAGTTGCAACGCAGCGGCCGTTCGAGCCGCTGCTTCACTTCCCGCATCGCGCGGGGCGAATCCACCAGCACCGCGTCCATCTTCAGGCAGGCGGCCGCCTGGTAATCCTCGGCCGTGTTGATTCCAATCGCCAGCATCCGCACCTTGCCCCGGGACTGGAAGCAGTCCACCGCGGCGGGCGTCCACAGCCGGGCATCGACCTTGGAGCGGGCCTCGCCCAGGGTGAAGGCCTCGACCAGTTGCACCGGGCGCCGGTACTCGAAGGCCACCCAACTGTCTGGCGCCGGCGGTGCCGTGCAGCTGTGGGCCAGGGCGACGCTGGCCAGTCGATCCCGGGTGTCGTCCCGGGACTCGAACAGCCGCGCCTGCGGATAGTGCGCGAACGCCTGCTGGTAGCTGGCATCGGTGGAGTAGATCAGCACCCGGTTCCAGGCATGCAGTTGCTCCAGCACCTGGGCGACCGCCTTGGCCTGGGGCGCAGCAGGCAGGGCCTTCATGTCGAGAATGACCGGCACCGAGCCGGGGATCGCCGCTAGCGCCTGCTGCAATGAGGGGATGGTCACCGCCTGGGAGCGATAGGGAAAGGTCACCTGGCCATCGGCCGCGGTCTGCTTGAAGTTCCAGCCGGCATTCAGTGTTTGCAACTGCGCCAGGGTTTTCTCGCTGACCGCGCCGGACGCCGGGGTATTGGCGCTCAGGTCCGCCGGTCGATACAGCACCGGCACGCCGTCGCGGCTCAGTTGCACCGTCAGCCAGAGCATGTCGACGCCGTTGCGCAGGGCGTTGTCGATGGCCAGCAGGGTGTTCTCGGGAAAGTCCGCGGCACCGGCGCGATGGGCGACGATCAACGGCCTTGGCCCGGCGTCGCTGTCGGTTGCCGGAAGGGAAGAACAGCCACTGATGAAGGCCGCGGCCAGCAGCAGTGGGAGCATCTGTCGAGTCTCGAGCATGGGAGGGCGGTTTCCTGGAAATGAGCGCAAGGCCGGGTGCCAGCCCCCGCCCGCCTGGGTGGGCCGTACGGTAGCGCAAGGGCCTTGCTCAGTTAAAGAAACGCGTAATGCGCGGGCTGAATTAGTGATTCTGTTCCGGGGCGGTCAAAGGGTAAGGATGGCGCTGGCCAGTTGCAGGTCGGAGTACCCTGGATTGCCGAGCGTCTGGCGAATGTGCCGCATGGCCGCTTCCAGCTGGGCGCCGCGGATCTCGCCGACGCTGGCGACAAAGGCCGCGGCATCGGTCTTGGCGGCGAGGACGAGTTTGTCGTCCTTGAACGAGCTGGTGGCTTTCGAGCTGCCCTCGGTGGTGCTCAAGGCCAGGCTCATGGTGATGTCGGTGCTGATCACCAGGCTGGTGGCCTGGCCGATGTCGGCGAACAGGCAGGCGCAGAGCAGCAAGGTCAGGCGGGTTTTGCAGGGGGTCATAACAGGGCGAGGTCCGCTGAAAATAGGGTCGGCACCCTAACAAGCCGCCGCGCGGCGAACTGCATGAGCTTTGCGAATGATTGTTAAAAACTGCGCACGCCGGGCCAGGCGAATCCGCCATGCGTGCCATGCCGCGAGAGCGTGCTAAAATCCCGCGCCTTGAAAGACTTCCACCGTTGAGAACTGACCCCTGATGGCCAACAGATCTGTTGTACTCGATACCGAAACCACCGGCATGCCGGTGACCGATGGCCACCGGATCATTGAAATCGGTTGCGTCGAGTTGATCGGACGGCGCCTGACCGGTCGGCATTTCCATGTCTACCTGCAACCGGATCGCGAGAGCGACGAGGGCGCGATTGGCGTCCACGGCATCACCAACGAGTTCCTGGTGGGCAAGCCGCGCTTCGCCGAAGTCGCCGACGAGTTCTTCGAATTCATCCAGGGCGCGCAGCTGATCATCCACAACGCGGCGTTCGACGTTGGCTTCATCAACAACGAATTCGCCCTGATGGGCCGGCACGACCGCGCCGACATCACCCAGCACTGCACCATTCTCGACACCCTGTTGATGGCCCGGGAACGCCACCCCGGCCAGCGCAACAGCCTCGATGCCTTGTGCAAGCGCTATGACGTCGACAACTCCGGCCGTGAACTGCACGGCGCCTTGCTCGACTCGGAGATTCTCGCCGACGTCTACCTGACCATGACCGGCGGCCAGACCAGCCTGTCCCTGGCCGGCAACGCCTCGGACGGCAACGGCAGCGAAGGTTCGGGCAACCGCGCCAGCGAAATCCGGCGGCTGTCGGCGGATCGCCAGCGCGGGCGGATCATTCGCGCCAGCGAAGCCGAACTGGCCGAGCACCAGGTGCGTCTCGAGATCATCGCCAAATCCGCCGGTGCCCCGGCGCTCTGGACCCAGCTGGCCGAGGCCAAGGCCCAGCAGCAGTAGTTGTTCGTGGGCGACCTTTTGTTACAGGAGGTCGTTGACGGGGTTACGCGCCGGCCCCCGAGCTTCTACCCTGAGGTGATTGGCGGACCCTTGTCCGCCGCCTCAGGATGCCTGGTGCCATGTACAAAGACCTGAAATTCCCCGTCCTTATCGTGCATCGCGACATCAAGGCCGACACCGTCGCCGGCGACCGGGTGCGGGGGATCGCCAGGGAACTGGAGCAGGAAGGCTTCAGCATCTTTTCCGCGGTGGACTACGCCGAAGGGCGCCTGGTGGCCTCGACCCACCACGGCCTGGCCTGCATGCTGATCGCCGCCGAAGGCGCCGGGGAAAACACCCACTTGCTGCAGAACATGGTGGAGCTGATCCGCCTGGCCCGGGTGCGCGCGCCGAACCTGCCGATCTTCGCCCTGGGCGAGCAGGTGACCCTGGAAAACGCCCCGGCCGACGCCATGAGCGAGCTCAATCAGCTGCGCGGCATTCTTTACCTGTTTGAAGACACCGTACCGTTCCTGGCGCGCCAGGTGGCGCGGGCGGCGCGCAATTACCTCGATGGCCTGTTGCCGCCATTTTTCAAGGCGCTGGTGCAGCACACGGCGGACTCCAACTATTCCTGGCACACCCCGGGGCACGGCGGTGGCGTGGCCTATCGCAAAAGCCCGGTGGGGCAGGCGTTCCACCAGTTCTTCGGTGAGAACACCCTGCGTTCGGACCTGTCGGTGTCGGTCCCGGAGCTGGGTTCGCTGCTCGATCACACCGGGCCCCTGGCGGAAGCCGAGGCGCGGGCGGCGCGCAATTTCGGCGCCGACCACACCTTCTTCGTGATCAACGGCACCTCGACCGCCAACAAGATCGTCTGGCACTCCATGGTCGGTCGCGATGACCTGGTGCTGGTGGATCGCAACTGCCACAAGTCGGTGCTGCACTCGATCATCATGACCGGTGCCATCCCGCTGTTCCTCTGCCCGGAGCGCAACGAACTGGGGATCATCGGCCCGATCCCCCTGAGCGAATTCAGCCGCGAGTCGATCCAGGCCAAGATCGACGCCAACCCGCTGACCCAGGGGCGGCCGCCCAAGGTCAAGCTGGCGGTGGTCACCAACTCGACCTACGACGGCCTTTGCTACAACGCCGAGCTGATCAAGCAGAGCCTGGGCAACAGCGTCGAGGTGCTGCACTTCGACGAGGCCTGGTACGCCTATGCGGCCTTCCATGAATTCTTCGAGGGGCGTTACGGCATGGGCACCTCGCGCAGCGCCGACAGCCCGCTGGTGTTCACCACCCATTCCACCCACAAGCTGCTGGCGGCCTTCAGCCAGGCCTCGATGATCCATGTGCAGGACGGCGGCGCCCGGCAGCTGGATCGCGACCGCTTCAACGAAGCCTTCATGATGCACATCTCCACGTCGCCGCAATACAGCATCATCGCCTCGCTGGACGTGGCCTCGGCGATGATGGAGGGGCCGGCGGGGCGCTCGCTGTTGCAGGAAATGTTCGACGAGGCCCTGAGCTTCCGCCGGGCCCTGGCCAACCTGCGCCAGCACATCGCCGCGGACGACTGGTGGTTTTCCATCTGGCAGCCGGAGCGGGTGGAAGGCATCGACCGGGTCAGCACCGCGGACTGGCTGCTGGAACCGGAAGGCGAGTGGCACGGGTTCGCCGGGGTGACCGACGACTATGTGCTGCTGGACCCGATCAAGGTCACCCTGGTGATGCCCGGGCTTACCGCCGGCGGTGCCTTGAGCGAGCGCGGGATCCCGGCGGCGGTGGTCAGCAAGTTTCTCTGGGAACGCGGCCTGGTGGTGGAAAAGACCGGCCTGTATTCGTTCCTGGTGCTGTTTTCCATGGGCATCACCAAAGGCAAGTGGAGCACCCTGCTGACCGAGTTGCTGGAGTTCAAGCGCAACTACGACGCCAACGTCAGCCTCGCCGCCTGCCTGCCGAGCATCGCCCAGCAGGACATGGCGCGCTACCAGGGCATGGGCCTGCGCGACCTGTGCGATCAGTTGCATGCCTGCTACCGCAGCAATGCCACGGCCAAGCACCTCAAGCGCATGTACACCGTGCTGCCGGAGGTGGCGATGAAGCCCGCCGACGCCTACGATCAGTTGGTGCGGGGCGAGGTCGAGGCCGTGTCCATCGATGCCCTCGCCGGGCGGGTGGCGGCGGTGATGCTGGTGCCATACCCGCCGGGTATTCCCCTGATCATGCCGGGCGAGCGCTTCACCGAGTCGACCCGCTCGATCATCGATTACCTGGCTTTCGCCCGTACGTTCGATAGCAGCTTTCCCGGCTTTGTCGCGGATGTGCATGGATTGCAGCATGAAGACGAAGGCAATGGGCGGCAGTACACCGTCGATTGCATCAAGGTTTGAGGACGTTTCCCGCTATGCAGCCAATGATCAATCCCAAGTACCCCGGCCTGTCGGTGCGCGTTGCCGACGACGGTTTCGCCGCGTATGTCTGGGGTAGCGATTTCAGCTTCGAAGTCAGCGCCTATGCCCAGGCACAGAGCGGGCAGGTGGTGGCCAAGTGGCCGTTGCACCCCATCACCCCGTACCGCAAGTGCTACGGCATCGACCCCGAAGAGTTCAGCAGCTATCGCGATGCCGCGGACAGCGCGGTGTTCATGGCCTACCTGGACGACGAGCCGGTCGGCCATGTGGTGGTCAGCACCAACTGGAACGGCTACGCCCATATCGACGAGCTGGCGGTGCACGCGCCGGCGCGGCGCCACGGGGTGGCCAAGGCCCTGCTGGATGTGGCGCAGTTCTGGAGCCGCAAGAAAAAACTGCCGGGCATCATGCTCGAGACCCAGAACAACAACCTGGGGGCCTGCCGCTTGTACGAGCGCTGCGGTTATGTGGTGGGCGGCATCGATCACCTGCGTTATCGCGGGATCGATCCGACCACGGCCGAGGTGGCGATTTTCTGGTATCGGCTGTTCTACGACGAGCTGGCACGGCAAGCCGGGACCTAGCCGGCCAGCATCCCTTCAGCCTTTTCCGTGAGGGTTTCCAGCAGCGCTTCCAGGGTGGGCGAGGATGGACTGCCGCCGCGGGTCAGCGCATAGAGGGTGACCGGGATCGGCGGCGACAGCGGGCAGACGTCCAGCCCGCCTTCGCGCGCACCCAGGGCGGTGAAGGGGTCGACAATCGCCAGGCCTTCGCCGGCCTCGACCATGCTGCGCATCATCTGGTGGGTCTGTACCCGGGTGTGGATCGTCGGGCTCGGGCGCAGGTTCTGCAGCTTGCTGTCGAGGGTCACGCTCAGCGGGTCCTGGCCTTCGAGGCCAACCATCGCCTGGCCCGCCAGGTCCTGCAGGGAAATGTACTTCTGCTTCGGTTGCAGCCAGCCGTGGGGCGCCAGCAGTTGCAGCTTGCCCTGGGCCAGGGCCACGCACTGGATATCGGGGTGGTCGGGGTTGTGCAGGCTCAGGCCCAGGTCGCCTTCGCGCAGCAGCAGGCTCTTGATCATGTCGCGGGTGCCCTGGCTGGCGAGGTGGCACGGGGTGTCGGGAAAGCGCCGGCGCAGGGCGGCGATGCTCTGCGGCAACAATTGCTGGGCCAGGGGCGGGGTGCCGATGATGCGCAAGGGCGGTGCCTGGTATTGCTTCAGGCTGTCGGCCAGGCGTTGCACGGGTTCGAAGGCGTCATACAGGGTGGCGATCGCCGGCTGTAGCTCGCGGGCCTCGCGGGTGGCTTGCAGGCGTCCGCGAACACTGGCGAAGAGCATGAAGCCCGATTGGCTTTCGGCGTCGCGCAGGATCGTTTCCACCTCGGCCACCGGCAATTGCAGCAGCTCGGCGGCCGTGCCCAGGTGTCCGGTTTGCAGGAGCGCCTGAATCACTTCGATATGACGTAAACGCATGCTTGAAGTCCATGTCCAGCCGGTGGGGGATTCACACTGAATCCTAACCCATGTCCGCGCCTATGACTTCTGCTCATAACGGTACGTTATGAAGGAAGGATGGTCTCGGGTTCGCGAATGAGGGTGATGCCCGACTGCACGAGGAGAAACTGGTTGTCGTCCATTTTGTTGACGCGATCGCCAATGGCCAGGCGATAGGTGGTGACGGGCTCCGAGCCGGCGATACCCTCTGGCGAGGGGGTGGATTCCTGGAACTCATGCACCGAATAGACACGGCCTTCCGCGTCCCTTGCATGAAATTGTCCGACGAGTACTGCTGCCATCTTTAGAGCCTCTGGAGATAAAACACTCAATTTGCGGTCCTGTAGACCGTGCTTGGGCGAACTAAGTTTAGCGGCGGAAAAAAAATAGTCCGCGGCCCTGATTGCAGCTGGCGTGAAGCCTGGAAAAGCTCACGGAACCTCCTTCGACGGGTGGCTGTGGGCAGGGTGGATCATCTATAACTACCAGCCTCCTCAACCAGAAGTCGGGAATTCGCTATGAGCAACGTCTATACGATTGCAGTGCTGGTGGGCAGCCTGAGAAAGGCCTCGATCAACCGGAAAGTGGCGCTGGCCCTCGCGGAACTGGCGCCGGCCAACCTGCGGCTGAAGATTGTCGAGATCGGCGACCTGCCGCTCTACAACGAAGACATCGATGTGGATCCACCGGCAGCCTACAGGACTTTCCGTGAACAGGTGAGAGCAGCCGACGCCGTGCTGTTCGTCACTCCGGAATACAACCGCTCGGTTCCCGCACCGATGAAAAACGCCATCGACGTGGGGTCGCGCCCCTACGGCAAGAGCGCCTGGAGCGGCAAGCCAGGGGCAGTGATCAGCGCCTCCCCGGGTGCTATCGGCGGTTTTGGCGCCAACCATCACCTGCGCCAGTCCCTGGTGTTCCTCAATGTGCCATGCATGCAGCAGCCGGAAGCCTACCTGGGCGGCGCGGGCTCGGCCTTCGACGAGGCGGGCAAGCTGTCCGAGTCGGTCAAGCCGTTCCTGCAGAACTTCATCAACGCCTATGCCCAGTGGGTCGAGCAGCACAAAAAGCCCTGATCCTGGCACCGCGGGAGTCGGCCAGCCGGCTCCCGCGGGTAATGGAATATTCCACTCGCCACGGTAAAAGCGCTTTACCGCATATCTGAATATTCATATATTCGCCGCTCCAAATGCCTGGAGTGGCCCTGGTGTCCGACTCTCTCAACCCCGCCGAGCTGTTCAAGGCGCTTGCCGACGAAACCCGCAGCCGTATCGCCTTGCTCGTGACCCGCGAAGGCGAGCTGTGTGTCTGCGAGCTGACCGCCGCCCTGGGCCAGAGCCAGCCGAAGATCTCCCGGCACCTGGCGCTGTTGCGCAGCTGCGGCCTGCTGGCCGATCGCCGCCAGGGGCAATGGATCTACTACCGGCTGCACCCGCAATTGTCACCCTGGGTGACCACTCTGCTGCAGGACACGCTGGAGGCCAACAGTCCTTGGCTGCAGGAGGACCTGCAACGCCTGCAGACCATGATCGATCGCCCCGTGCGCTGCTGCTGAATTCCCCCTTTACCTCACTTTCTGCTCAAGGCTGCCTGGCATGCTGACTGCTTCATTGATTTTCCTGCTGACCATTACCCTGGTGATCTGGCAACCCAAGGGCCTCGGCGTGGGCTGGAGCGCGGTGCTCGGTGCGGTGCTGGCGCTGCTGTTTGGGGTGGTGCAACTGACGGATATCCCGGTGGTCTGGCAGATCATCTGGAACGCCACCGGCACCTTCGTCGCCTTGATCATCATCAGCCTGCTGCTCGACGAGGCCGGTTTTTTCGCCTGGGCCGCCTTGCATGTGGCGCGCTGGGGGCAGGGCAGCGGACGCAAGCTGTTTGCCTTCATGGTGCTGCTGGGGGCGCTGGTGTCGGCGCTGTTCGCCAATGACGGGGCGGCGTTGATTCTCACGCCGATCGTGATTTCCATGCTGCTGGCGTTGCGCTTCTCCCGGGCGGCGACCCTGGCGTTCGTCATGGGCGCCGGGTTTATCGCCGATACCGCGAGCCTGCCGCTGGTGGTGTCGAACCTGGTGAACATCGTTTCCGCGGACTTCTTCAATATCGGTTTCAACCAGTACGCCGCGGTGATGCTGCCGGTGAACCTGGTCAGCGTGGCGGCGACCCTGGCGGTGTTGCTGTGGTTCTTCCGCCGCGACATTCCGCAGGCCTACGACCCCGAAGAGCTGGCACAGCCGGCCAGCGCGATCCACGACAAGGCCACCTTCGTCGCCGGCTGGTGGGTGCTGGTCATCCTGCTGCTGGGGTGTTTTGCCCTGGAGCCGTTGGGCATTCCCATCAGCGCGATTTCGGCTGTGTGCGCGGCCCTGCTGCTGGGCATCGCGGCCAGGGGCCACAAGATTTCCACGCGCAAGGTGCTCAAGGAAGCGCCGTGGCAGATCGTGATTTTTTCCCTCGGCATGTACCTGGTGGTGTACGGCCTGCGCAATGCCGGGCTGACCACGCACCTGGCCGGCTGGCTCGACCGCTTCGCCGACTACGGCATCTGGGGCGCGGCCATGGGCACCGGGCTGCTGACCGCGGTCTTGTCATCGATCATGAACAACCTGCCCACGGTGCTGATCGGCGCGTTGTCCATCGACGCCAGCCAGGCCAGCGGCCTGGTCAAGGACGCGATGATCTACGCCAACGTGATCGGCAGCGACCTGGGGCCGAAGATCACCCCGATCGGCAGCCTGGCCACCTTGCTCTGGCTGCACGTGCTGGAGCGCAAGAACATTCATATCGGCTGGGGCCGCTACTTCAAGGTCGGCATCGTGCTGACCCTGCCGGTGCTGCTGATGACCCTGGCGGCGCTGGCCGTTCGCTTGTCGGTGATGTGAGGGTCCACCGCGCACCCTGTAGGAGCCAGCTTGCTGGCGATGCAGGCACCGTGGTGTGTCAGGTATGACGCTATCGCGAGCAAGCTCGCTCCTACAGGGGGCAGGCGGAGGCTCAACTGGTTCCGGGGACGTTCGGCCAGAGGTCCGCCACCAGGAACAGGCGTTCGGCTTCTTCCCAATCGCCGGCGCGGTTTTCCGTCAGGCGCACCAGCAATTGCGCCGGGGCGTGCGGGTCGAGCTCCTCCAGCCAGGCTTGCAGCCGGGGGGCGCTCCAGGTTTGTTCCGTCGGGTAGGACGCTGGCGCCAGCCAGGCCTGGCGCGGCAAGGGTTGCCAGCGCCCGGGCGGGCTTTGATCGATAAAGGCCGGCCAGTCGCGCTGATGCAGCCAGCGTCCGCGCAGGTGCTGCGGGTGGGCGCCGCGGGGCGGTTGCGTGGTGCCGGGCCAGGGGTAGAGCAGATAGCCGCCGAGCCACAGGTGGGCGCTGAAGTCCTGGATATCCATGGCCGCCAGCACCTCCAGGCTGTCGGCCCGGGCGGAGATCGGCAGCTGGTGCTCGTTCAGGTGCGCCAGCTTGCGGTCCAGGCGGTCGTGGCAGCCGGGGCCCAGCCATAACGCGGTGTCCGCACCGTTGCCGGATTGCGGGCCGAGATAGAGCTTGATCGCCAGTTCCAGGTGGTGAATACCGTCGCGGTCGCGCAGCAGCATGTCCAGTTCGCCCAGGGTGTGGCCGGCGCGGCGGATCGGCAGGTTGGCCGCCAGCAGCTCGACACCGGGCGCGTGCTGTACGGCAAATTGCCACAGGCGTTCGTAGTAGAGACCCAGGCGCTTGGTCGGCCCGAGGGCCAGCCAGCGGCGCAGGGCGCGGCCGTCCTGGTCCAGCTGGCGCAGCCAGTGCGCCAGCAGCTGTGGCGCCTGCACCCAGTCGCTGCCGGCCAGTGGATGGCGCTGCGGCCAGGGAGTCTCGTCGAGCATCGGCGGCGCGAGGATGACCCAGGCCAGGTCGCGCACTTCGGGGTGGCGCAACTGGCGGGGGAGGTCGAGCAAGCCGGGAAACAGGATCATTCTGCGAGCATAGCGCCTAACGTCGAGGCTGAAAGGATTTTGTCTATGGCCGGCTTTCGCCCATAATCTCTGCTTTGCCCGTCCCAGAACCCCTGCAGGAGCCCCATGGAGCAATTTCGCAATATCGGCATTATCGGTCGCCTGGGCAGTTCGCAGGTGCTGGACACAGTTCGCCGACTGAAAAAGTTTCTGCTCGCCCGCCACCTGCATGTGATCCTCGAAGACACCATCGCCGAAGTGCTGCCCGGCCACGGCCTGCAGACCTCCTCGCGCAAGCTGCTGGGCGAAGTCTGCGACATGGTGATCGTGGTCGGCGGCGACGGCAGCCTGCTGGGCGCGGCCCGTGCCCTGGCGCGCCACAACATCCCGGTGCTGGGGATCAACCGGGGCAGCCTGGGCTTCCTCACCGACATTCGTCCGGACGAGCTGGAGGTCAAGGTCGCCGAGGTCCTCGACGGCCACTACCTAGTGGAAAACCGCTTCCTGCTGCAGGCCGAAGTACGGCGTCACGCCGAAGCCATCGGCCAGGGCGATGCGCTCAACGATGTGGTGCTGCACCCGGGCAAGTCGACGCGGATGATCGAGTTCGAGATCTACATCGACGGTCAGTTCGTCTGCAGCCAGAAGGCCGACGGCCTGATCGTCGCCACGCCGACCGGCTCCACCGCCTACGCCTTGTCCGCCGGCGGGCCGATCATGCACCCCAAGCTCGACGCCATTGTGATTGTGCCGATGTACCCCCATACCTTGTCGGGAAGGCCGATCGTGGTCGATGGCAACAGCGAGCTGAAAATCGTCGTGTCCAAGGATATGCAGATCTACCCGCAGGTTTCCTGCGACGGGCAGAACCATTTCACCTGTGCCCCCGGTGACACCATCACCGTCAGCAAGAAGGCGCAGAAACTGCGCCTGATCCACCCGCTGGACCACAACTATTACGAGGTCTGCCGGACCAAGCTCGGCTGGGGCAGTCGACTGGGTGGTGGAGGCGACTGATGCTCGATCCCGCGCGTAGCTACGACCTGATCGGTGACGTGCACGGTTGCGCCATGACCCTTGAGCACCTGCTGGACAAGCTCGGTTATCGCAAGCAGGGCGGCGTCTGGCGGCATTCGTCGCGCATGGCGGTGTTCCTCGGCGACATCATCGACCGCGGCCCACGGATCCGCGAAGCCTTGCACATCGTCCACGACATGGTCGAGGCCGGCCAGGCGCTGTGCGTCATGGGCAACCATGAGTTCAACGCCCTGGGCTGGGTCACCCCGGCACCGCCCGGCGGCGGCAGGCAGTTCGTGCGCGAACACACGCCGCGCCATGCCCGCCTGATCAACGAGACCCTGGCGCAATTCGAGCAGTACCCCAACGACTGGCACGATTTCCTCGCCTGGTTCTACAAAATGCCGCTGTTCGTCGACGCCGGGCGTTTTCGCGTGGTGCATGCCTGTTGGGACGCCGGCCTGATCGAGCCGCTGCGGGCGCAATACCCCGATGGCTGCATCGACGAGCACTTCCTCCAGGCCTCGGCGATCCCCGGCAGCTTTGCCAATAACGTGTTCGACCGCCTGCTGCGCGGCACCGACATGCGCCTGCCCCATGGCTTGACCATGACCAGCGGCGATGGCCTGACCCGTTCGTTCTTCCGCACCAAGTTCTGGGAAGACGACCCGCAGACCTACGGCGACATCGTGTTCCAACCCGACGCGCTGCCCGAGCCGGTGGCCCGCACGCCGCTGTCCTCGGCGGAGAAAAACAACCTGCTGCGCTACGGCGTCGATGAGCCGCTGCTGTTCGTCGGCCATTACTGGCGCAGCGGCAAACCGTCGCCGATTCGCTCGAACCTGGCCTGCCTGGATTACAGTGCGGTGCTCTACGGCAAGCTGGTGGCTTACCGCCTGGACCAGGAAACCCGCCTGGACCCGGATAAATTCGTCTGGGTCTATGTCGAGCGGCCGGAGGAGCAGCAATGAGTGCGGTTGCGGTATTGCGTCTGCCGTTGAATGTGGACCTGAGTGGCTTCGTCAAACTGCTGCAGCGCATGCAGGTGCCGCACCGGGTCAGCGAGGAAGCGGGCGAGCAGGTGCTCTGGGTGCCGGACGCCATCAGCGAGGATGTGCGTTCGTTGTACGAGCGTTTTCCGGCGGGCGATCCCGAGCAGCAACTGGACATCCCCGAGGCCGGCGCCGCCATGCGCCGTCCGGGGTTCGTCGAGCAATTGCGCCGTAGCCCGGCCACCGCGCTGATCCTGCTGCTGAGCCTGATCGTCGGGGCCCTGACCCTGCTTGGCGAAAACCTCGGCACCCTGCGCTGGCTGACCTTCCTGGAGTTTCGCGTGGTCGGCGACTACATCCAGTTCACGCCCCTGGCCGACAGCCTGGCGGCGGGGCAGTGGTGGCGCCTGGTCACGCCGATGCTGATCCACTTCGGCTTCCTGCACATCGCCATGAACGGCATGTGGTACTGGGAGCTGGGGCGGCGCATCGAACAGCGCCAGGGCAGCATCAACCTGCTGGGCCTGACGCTGCTGTTCAGCCTGGTGTCGAACTACGCGCAATACCTGTTCAGCGGGCCGAGCCTGTTCGGTGGCTTGTCCGGCGTGCTGTACGGCCTGCTCGGGCATTGCTGGATCTATCAGTTGCTGTCGCCCAACCCGGCCTATCGCCTGCCTCGCGGAGTCCTGGCGATGATGCTGGTGTGGTTGCTGATCTGTCTGTCGGGGCTGATCTCGGTGATCGGCTTCGGTGAAATCGCCAACGCCGCCCACGTCGGTGGGTTGCTCGTCGGATGCCTCACAGGTTTGTTGGGCGGCTTGTACAGTCGCCGTAAACTGGCCCTCTAATGCTGGAGACCGCTTATGTCGTCGTTTGTTGAAATGATTGAAAACATCACCCCGGACATCTACCAGAGCCTGAAACTGGCGGTAGAGATCGGCAAGTGGTCCGATGGCCGCAAGCTCACCGCCGAGCAGCGCGAGCTGTCCCTGCAGGCGATGATCGCCTGGGAAATGCAGAACCTGCCCGAAGAGCAGCGCACCGGCTACATGGGCCCGCAGGAATGTGCGTCGAAGTCGATCGAAGTGCCGAACATCCTGTTCAAGTCGGATGCCATCCATTGATCGAGATCGGCCGTGGCTCCATCAGTAAAATGTCGGCGCGCCTGGACGGGGCGGACGTGCAGTATGCCTTTCGCCTTGGCGACACCGAGGTGCCGGTCAATCCATTGATCGGCAGCACCGTGCGCCTGGAATACCTGGGGGCGATCCACTGCACCCATTGCGGGCGCAAGACCAAGACCAGCTTCAGCCAGGGTTACTGCTACCCGTGCATGACCAAGCTGGCCCAGTGCGATATCTGCATCATGAGCCCGGAACGCTGCCACTACGACGCCGGCACCTGCCGCGAGCCGTCCTGGGGCGAGCGGTTCTGCATGACCGACCACGTGGTGTACCTGGCCAACTCGTCGGGGATCAAGGTCGGCATCACCCGCGCCACCCAGCTGCCGACCCGCTGGCTCGACCAGGGCGCCAGCCAGGCGCTGCCGATCATGCGCGTGGCGACCCGCCAGCAGTCCGGTTTCGTCGAGGACCTGTTCCGCACCCAGGTGGCCGACAAGACCAACTGGCGCGCGTTGCTCAAGGGCGACGCCGAGGCGGTGGACCTGGCGCAAGTGCGCGACCAGCTGTTCGCTTCCTGCGCCGAGGGCCTGCGCGCCTTGCAGGAACGCTTCGGCCTGCAGGCGATCCAACCGGTCAGCGATGTCGAGCCGATCGAGATCCGCTACCCGGTCAAGCAATACCCGGCCAAGATCGTCAGCTTCAACCTGGACAAGAACCCGATTGCCGAAGGCACGCTGCTGGGGATCAAGGGCCAATACCTGATCTTCGATACCGGCGTGATCAATATTCGTAAATACACGGCCTACCAGCTCGCCGTGCATCAGTAGAAGGATTCGCCGCATGCGCACCGAACAACCGAAGATGATTTACCTGAAGGACTATCAGGCGCCCGAGTACCTGATCGACGAAACGCACCTGACCTTCGAGTTGTTCGAGGACCACAGCCTGGTCCATGCGCAACTGGTGATGCGCCGCAACCCGGCGCATGGCGCCGGCCTGCCGCCGCTGGTGCTCGACGGCCAGCAGCTGGAGCTGCTGTCGGTGTCCCTGGGCGATCGCGAGCTGACGGCCGCGGACTACCAGCTGAGCGCCAGCCACCTGACCCTGCAGCCGACCAGCGAATCCTTCACCGTCGACACCAGCGTCAGGATCCACCCGGAAAGCAACACCGCCCTGGAGGGCCTGTACAAGTCCGGCGGCATGTTCTGCACCCAGTGCGAGGCCGAGGGCTTTCGCAAGATCACCTACTACCTCGACCGCCCGGATGTGATGAGCAAGTTCACCACCACCGTGGTGGCCGAGCAGCACAGCTACCCGGTGCTGTTGTCCAACGGCAACCCGATCGCCAGCGGGCCGGGCGAAAACGGCCGGCACTGGGCGACCTGGGAAGACCCGTTCATGAAGCCGGCCTACCTGTTCGCCCTGGTGGCGGGCGATTTGTGGTGCGTCGAGGACAGCTTCACCACCATGAACCAGCGCGAAGTCGCGCTGCGCATCTACGTCGAGCCGGAAAACATCGACAAGTGCCAGCACGCCATGACCAGCCTGAAGAAGTCCATGCGCTGGGACGAACAGACCTACGGCCGTGAGTACGACCTGGACATCTTCATGATCGTCGCGGTCAACGACTTCAACATGGGCGCCATGGAGAACAAGGGCCTCAACATCTTCAACTCCAGCGCCGTGCTGGCCCGCGCCGAAACCGCCACCGACGCCGCGCA